>FWWM01014114.1_pt1 | contig 12652 bp, 12 predicted proteins | sample 2228351 | NCBI WGS metagenome assembly FWWM01 (sample SAMEA103939774, study PRJEB20133) | metagenome | reverse complement strand
GACGAGGTCTACAGAGAATTCACCTTCGATAGCAGAAAACACGTATCTGCACTCCATTTTGAAGGTATCCAAGACAGAACAATAATAGTTGACAGCATCTCAAAAAGATACAGTGCTTGCGGTGCAAGAATTGGTACATTCGTAACCAAGAACAAAGACTTCTACAAAAACGCTTTGAAGTTTGCCCAAGCAAGGCTTTGTCCCACTGAAAGCACACAATACGGTGCTCTTGGGCTTTTGACACTTGGAGAAAGTTATATTAACGAGGTAAGAGATGAATACCAAAAAAGAAGAGATGCATCGTACGAAGCGATAAGAAAAATCCCTGGCGTAATTGTTCAAAAACCTGAAGGAGCATTTTATTTGTCTGCCAAACTTCCAGTTGAAAACGCTGAAGACTTCATAATTTGGATGCTGAGAGAATTCAATTACAACGGAAAAACGACAATGGTTGCACCATTAAGTGGTTTCTACGCAACTCCTGATACTGGACTAAGCGAAATAAGAATCGCCTACGTTTTGGAAGCGGAAAAATTGAAAGAGGCAATCGAGATAATGGGATACGCTATAGAGAAGTACAACAGCAGATAATCTGTTAAGAATCCAACACATACGTACATCTGGGGATTATCCCCAGATGTATTTTTTGAAATGGTGTGATATAATTTAGTAAATTGATCGATTATCAAACGTTAGGGGGATAGTGGTAAATGAAGAAAAAGATTAGTAAAATTTCTAGGAAAATTCTAAATCAACTACTTTATCTACTGTTGATCGCAGTCTTAATCACCTTAATGTATGGAATAATTGTAGTCCAAAAATATGAAATAAATCGTTACCGTTCCATTGCAAGGCAAGAATTAGAGCAATCAAAGACTCGCGTCGAAAAGCTTTTCAATAGGATAAATAACGATATTGAAATGTTCGCTAAAAACCCTTTGATAAAAAATAAGTACAAAGAAATTACTTCTTACGTTTCAACAACTGAGACGACTTTTATGAAACCTTCGCAATCTTTTGGATCAGAAAAAGAAATATACGAACTTTTCAGATACTACGGTGAAAGCCATCCAGAAGTTCTCTACGTTTACTTTGGAACAATAGATGGCGGATACGTCCAGTGGCCAGAAACTATAACAAAAGCTGGCTACGACCCGCGAAAAAGGCCATGGTATCAAAAAGCACTCGAAAATCCAGGGAAACTTGTAACTACTGAACCATACTATGACGGAATCCAAGGATACGTTTTCAGTAATGTGAAGACTGTTTACGATGATGAAAAAAATATTATCGGAGTTCTTGGGATTGATTTGAAATCAGACTTTGTATCCAAAATTCTCAGGGAAGACGTTGTTTCTGAAAATCTCGAGTTTCTTATCATAACGACTGGTGGTATTGTATTAGCAAGCACTTTTGATGAAAAACAGGTTTTTAAACTTGTCAAAGAACTTGGATTTGAGAATATTGAAGAGTTTTTAAAATTAGAAAAAAGTTCGTTCCTTTTGAGAAAAGGTAATCAACGATTTATTGCGGAGAAGATGATTGTAAAGGACAGGAATTTTGTTTTTGTAGTCTTAACTCCATTGTCAACAATACATAGTTTGGTTGTAAACCACATAATTGAACACACTGTACCGTTAATTATTTTCTTTATACTGCTCATAATAGCCCTTTATTTGCAAGTAAACAAGATGGTAATCAACCCCATAGAGAAATTGAGTGAAACGATATCTATTGAAAAATTCGAAGACCTTTCAACTGTTGATTTTAAAGACACTAAAGACGAAATTTCTTTACTTTATAGAAAGTACAACGAGCTTGTTAAAACTCTTCAAGATTCATACGCACAACTTCAAGCATCGTACGAAGAAATAACAGCTCAAAACCAGGAACTTGAAGCACAATACGAAATTATTCGAGACGAAGAGGAAAAGATTAGTGAACTTTACTTAAAAATGCGAACACTTTTCGAAAATTCGCCCGATGGTATAGTAGAGTTTGATAGTGAACATCGAGTTACTGACGTTAACGAATCTTTTGTGAAGATTTTTGGATACACCAAAGAAGAATGCTTGGGAAAAAATCTCGACGATATTGTAGTACCTAAAAAATTTAGAGAAGAAGCAAATGAAGTGACAAATTCTCTATTTTCAAAGGGCCAAGTATTTACAGAAGGAATAAGGTACCGAAAAGATGGAAAACCTGTCTACGTCTTAATACGTGGAGTTCTAATCAAAAAAGATGGAGAACCAATAGGTGGTTTCGGAATATACACCGATTTAACTGAAATAAAAGAATACGAACAAAGAATTGAATATCTAAATATCCATGACACATTAACAGGACTCTACAACCAATCTTATTTCTCTGACATGCTTAAGAAATATTCCATTAGCGATGAGTATCATGTCGGAATAGTTCTTGTTGACATAGACGGAATGCAAGTTATCAATCAAACTTCCGGTCGAGAAACCGGGGACAAAATAATCTCAGACCTCGCAAAGATTCTTGAAACTTCATTTAGAACAACAGATGTTGTTGCAAGAATCGGTGGAGATGAATTTGGAATTATATTGCCTAAAACAGATTCGGAAGCAGTTGAAAATATTCTCAAAAGAATCGAGGAAAAGGTTGCAAAATACAATCAAGAAAACGCCGACAAAGGATACGTTCTATCTATAACTTTCGGCTATTCTTTCGCTTACGAAAAAGCTGATTTAAATGAAGTTTTTAAAATCGCCCAAGAAGATCTTTCAAAAAGAAAGCTTTTAAAGCATCAATCAGCTAAAAGTCAGACACTTAACGTTTTGCTAACTGCCTTAGCTGAAAAAGACGATATTACAAAAGGGCACACCGACAGGGTTGCACAACTTTGCCAAAGAGTCGCTGAAGAACTTATGCTTTCTAAAGACAAAATCACAAATCTTTTATTACTTGCTGAAGTTCACGACCTTGGAAAGATAGGAATTCCTGACAAGATTCTTTTCAAGCCTGGAAAGTTGAACGACGAAGAATGGGAAATAATGAAAAAACACACAGAAATCGGTTATCGAATCGCAAAAAGCTCTCCAGACCTTTCTTCCGTGGCTGAATTGATACTAAAACACCACGAAAGATGGGATGGAAAAGGTTATCCACTTAGATTAAAAGGAGAAGAGATACCTATAGAATGTAGAATTCTATCCGTTGTTGATTCATTCGATGCAATGACCAATCAAAGACCGTACAACGTGCCAAAAACAATAGATGAAGCTGTTGAAGAAATCAAAAGATGTTCAGGTTCACAGTTCGATCCAAAAGTTGTGGAAGCTTTTGTAAAGGTTATACAGAATTGCGAAATTATAAAAAAGAAACCATAAGAGTGATTAGAAAGAGTATGATAGGTATGTAAATAGCATTTTCAGAGCTCAAAATATCACCGAAAATACCGTCATTTGCTTTACCCAAATTATTCGTCCTGTTATCGGTTGTTGATTTTACAGAAGTTCCTTTTAATTTCGCTATCTCTTCGTTAGCTTTCTGGAGTTCTTTTTTTAAGTTTTCAACTTCTTTCAATAAACTCTGATATGACTTTTCTAAATTTTCTTGTCTAGATTTTAGGTTATTTACATCCTGAGCTAACTTATTAAACTCTGCGTAAGTTGGAACTTGTTCGATTAGTTTTCTCAATTCTGATACCTTCTGAAAAATGGACATATAATTAGAATCCACTACTGAGATTCTTTTTTCAAGTTCTAAAAGTTTTTTCGACAGTTCATCGTTGGTTGTCTGAGAAAAAGCTAAAACAACAAGAAATACAATTAACAGTGAGGTAAGTTTTCTCAATCTCAATCACTCCTTTCTAATAGAATTTTATCACACTTAAAAAAGAATCATCTGGAGGATACAAGAATGATCATTAAGAGCGATATCTTGAACAAATTGTTGAAAAAACTTGATAGAATCTGTGGAACTCTTGAACCAACGACAAGAAGAATTGGATTTTTACGTTTTGCAGGTCAAGAATATTTGTACGGAACTGACGGCTGTTTTGAAGGGTTTCTTTTACTCTCAGGTGAAGGGAAAATTTTTCAAAACTACATCAGTCCCGTGGAAGTTCCACTTGATATATTAAAAACTTTTCTAAAAGATGTCAAAGGTGATGTGGAAATCTCTATTAGCACTGAAGATATTTTCTTAAAAGCTTACAAAGAAAATTTGAAGGTAAGAACTGGAATTCTCGACAAAAGACTCGATTTTACAGAAGAAGAGTTTTCAAAAGTTGGCAAGAATGAACTTATCAAAAAGCTTGACTTTGTCTCAGGCTACTTAGAAGAAGGGAATTTTGTCGACTTATTTTTCCATCCGACTCATCTTGAATTGATTTCCCACAACTATGGAATAACAGCGTACACAAAATTACCCCTCGAAACAAAACGACTGGGGAAATTAGCACTTCCTTTCGTCAGTGTCCGCCATTTTGTAAAAACTTTGGAGTTAGAAGAAAATGATGAGTTCCTAACTACTCCAGTAGATGAACCACTCGGAATAATTGGAAACTCGAATGGGAACTATTACAGAATTTGCGCAAGTTATTTACAGCACTCTTCTGAAAAGATAGCGGAAGTAGTTAGAAATTTTGAACCTAAAGCTTATGTTGAAACTGAAAGATTTTCAAATATGCTTAAAAAGTCTTTAGTTGCAGGAAAATTTGCGGATGTTGTTGTATACTCAATGGATGACGAATTGGTGGTGAACTCTTTCCAACGTGGAATAGTTTACAAGGCGACAACTGATATGACAATAAAGAAAAGAATTTCATTGTCTTTCAAAACAAAGTCGTATTTTTTAAGAAGTGCTCTTACAAGAATAGGAAGTAAGAAGATACTTCTAGGCACATACGATGAATATGTTATTTTGGCTTCACTAAATAGGGAAAGATTTTTGGTCATAAGGAATGAGAGATAGTATGAGGAAAAAGTTGGGTAAATCTGGTGGGTGTGGCAGGAATTGAACCTGCGACCCCTTCCTCGTGAGGGAAGTGCTCTTCCACTGAGCTACACACCCAAAATCTCGGAGCATTTGAGATTATATCATAGAACTTAGCATCTGTGAAGAGGAGAAGTGATAGAAAGAAATTTACCCCCAGCAAGGTGGATTTTGTGAATATTGAAAAGAATAGTAATTGTGAGGTGGTAGAAATGGAAAAGAGAAGAAAACTTTCTGGCAAGAAAAGAATAGCTCTTATAGCTCACGATGCAAAGAAATTAGATTTAGTCGACTGGGTAAGTTACAATGCCAACGTTTTAAAAGAACATCAACTTTATGCTACCGGTACAACAGGTGGACTTATAAAAGAAAAACTCGGAATTAAAGTCAAAACTCTCAAAAGCGGTCCTCTTGGTGGAGACCAACAGATAGGTGCGATGATTTGCGAGGAAAAGATCGATATTCTAATCTTCTTCTGGGACCCGCTTGAACCTCAGGCACATGATGTCGATGTTAAGGCACTTCTGAGGATTGCTACGGTCTACAATATCCCCGTTGCTATAGATAGATCAACCGCTGATTTTTTAATATCTTCAGAGCTCTTCCACAAAGAATACGAAATAATTGTAGAAGACTACGAAAAGACTTTGAAGCAGAGAATAAGAAGGATCGTTGAAAGGGGAACGTTGTAAAGCTGTGAAGAAAATAATAATCGTCTTTATTTTACTCATTTCATTAAGTATTTTCCCAGAAGATTACACCGGAAATCTCTACTATGAACCAAAGACAGAAGCTGTTGTTTCTGCAGGTCCTGTTACTGCTTTTGACCTAATGGATGAATCAAATCTTGAAGAAGAAAAGTTGAAACAAATTATTGTTGCTTTTCTACCTGCGAATACTTCAATTTCAATTAATCCAAGATATCTTTCAGCTCTTCTTAACAGGTCTTTTGGATACGTTGATCTAATCTATGAGTATCAACATATCACAATCAAAGCTCATCAAATTGAAACCACAAGAGAAGATCTAAAAACGATAACCGAATGGGAAATTGTAGAAAAAACTGTAGAAGAATTGAAAAGATTCTATCCTGACGAAGCCACGTTTGAACCAAAAAACATTGTCGGCAAGTTATTACTGCACGATAGCTACTCAGTATCAATAACAGTGACAAACAAAAGAAATCCCATAGTCCGTTACACTCTAAAAAAAGACGGAAGAACGGTTGGGTATGTATCGATAATTTTCGAAGCTATCTATCTTAGGAATGTTTTAGTTGCAAATAGAAAGATAAATTCGGGAGAGAGATTAACCGAAGAGAATACTAAGGTAACGCAGGTTAATATCTATTCTCTAACTGATCTTCCTATAACTCAAGATGACTTGCCTTTAACAGCTGGAAAAAACTTTGTAGAAGGCGAAGTAATACTTAAAAAGTTCACAAAAGAAGTTCCAATAGTTCAGAAGAATCAGATTGTTAAAGCTTATGCGATAATTGGAGAAGTTAAAGTAAGTACGTTAGCTCAAGCACTCGAGGATGGTACCGAAGGTTCGTTGATACATCTAAAAAATTTAGATACTGGAAAAATAATAAAAGGTGTTGTCAAAAAAGAGGGTAGCGTTGTTGTTCTGGAGGTGAAGTGATGAAAAAAATCTTCGTGTTGTTATTAGTCTTTTTAGTCGTTTTTGCTTTTTCTACCTCTTTGTATACAAGCTCTACGAATGGTAAATTTCAAAATATCTTATTGCCTGGAAAAGCTTCACGAGTAGGGGACACGGTGACAGTCGTAGTTTTCGAATCCCCAAGAGTTGCGACAAATTCTCAAACCAACTCTCTTTTGGGAGCAATTTTTAATGCTATCAACACAGGTACCAAACTTGTCGGTGTAGACCTTCAAAAAATAGTATCCGTCGACACTAAGAAAACTCAAGATAAGACTGATAACAAAAGTAGTGCAACTGCTGTTTTAGAATTAACCGCAACCGTAACAAAAGTTGATCAGTACGGTAGGTTATTCATTGAGGGAAAGAAACAGATAAAGGTTGGAAATGACCTAAGAGAACTTATTGTAACAGGTTGGATACACCCTGATAAGATAGGACCAAACAACGTCGTTAATTCCACAGATTTAGCCGAAGCTCAGATATGGGAAAATGGAAAAGTTGTATTCCAAGACGATCCTAAAGAAAGTACATGGCTTGGACTTATTCTTTCAACTCTCGCAGGATTTTTTAAATAATGGAGGTTGCAGAATATGAAGAAAAGAATAGTCTTGTTACTGTTAGTTTTGGTAGTATTCTTAACTTTTGCAAGTAGTGCGAGAATCAAAGACATAGCAAAGTTCAGGGGTGCAAGGGATAACCAACTCTTTGGTGTTGGACTTGTCGTCGGTTTAAACGGAACAGGAGATAGTGGTACACTCAACTCGACACTTCTAACGAACATGCTTAAAAATTTTGGTATAACTATAGACCAGAATCTTTTGAAAACAAAAAATGCAGCTATCGTAATGGTTGTCGCTGACATTCCTGCATTTTACAAATCAGGAATGAGACTTGATGTTACAGTTGCAAGTATTAACGATGCTAAAAGCTTGCAAAATGGCATATTACTTCAAACCCCACTCTACGGTGCTGACGGAAACGTTTATGCGGTTGCTCAAGGACCTGTTACATTAGGTGGCACTGAAGTAAAAGGTAGTCAGAACCTCCAGAAAAGATTTCCAGTAGTTGGCACTGTTATTGGAGGAGCCATAATTGAAAGAGAAATTCCTATTCAAATTATTGATGCAAATACTGTAACACTTCTTTTGAATTATCCAGATTTCTCAACCGCTGCGAAAGTTGCGCTTACAGTAAATCAACAATTTGGAAGCAAATTAGCTAAAGCAGTTGATGGTTCAACAATTAACATAGTTGTTCCGGATGTTTTTTCAGATGATATCATATCTTTCCTTGCCTTAATCGAAGAAATAGAGGTTCCTGTTGACAGACCTGCACAAGTTGTTATAAACGAAAGAACGGGAACTGTAGTATTTGGTGGAGATATCCAGATTGCCGATTTTGTACTCAGCTATGGAAACTTTGTAATCAGTGTATCCGGTGGACAGATTGGTGACAAAAAAGCTAACATCTCAAACCTTGTAACAGCTCTTAAGTCCTTGGGAGCAACACCTCAAGATATAATAGCAATCATTCAAGAAATGAGTAAAGCTGGAGTTATCTTTGCCGAAGTTAAGATAATGTAATTGAGAAGGTGAAAGGAATGGAACTGGGGAATATAAGATTGAACACTTCTTTAAACAACTCTGTAAATAATTCGCAGGACATCGAGAGAATGAAAAAACTGAGTGAAGTTTCCAAACAATTTGCCGGTTGGTTTATATACGAAGTTTTCAAGAAGATGGATAACACCGTTCCAAGGTCTGGGTTTTTGAAAGAAAGTTTCGGTGAAAAATGGTTTAGAGAAATGCTCTACCAACAGTACGCACTTTCAGCTGCAAAAAAAGATTTGAAAAATCTCTCAGAAATGGTTTACAAAAGCTTAGGTGGTAAGGAAATACCGCAGACAAATCTAGACCGTAAGGATGCAAATGAGCTAGCTAAATATCTAAAACGTGCAACCTTAGGTTTGAGTTCAAAACCAATGACAAACATTTTCAAATCAATATTGGAAGAAGAAAAATAAATCTGGCTCTCAAGAGCCAGATTTATTTATTCTTTGTTTGTCCCAAACACTTCAAGCTTTTCCAACCCTTTTTCCACAAGTTTTTCAACATCGAGGTTTTTTTCATATTCAAGAACTTTGTCAAGTTTTGGTTTAGTAACAGGCGAAAGTGGTACAAACACTGTACAACAATCTGCGTAAGGTTCTATCGAAATATCGTAAGTGCCTATCTTTCTTGCAAGGTTCATAATTTCAGTTTTATCGAAAGATATAAGCGGTCTGAGTATAGGTATACTTGCTGCTTGGTTAACTGAAACTATTGCTTCCATAGTTTGACTTGCCACCTGTCCCAAAGATTCTCCTGTAACAAGCACTTGTGCTCCAATATCCTTAGCTAATCTTTCAGCGATTCTTACCATCATTCTTCTCATCATTATTGTTAGATAACTGTTCGGTGTCTTATCAGCTAATTCTTTTACTACATCGGTAAAGTTTACAACGTAAAAGTTCATCTCAGGATTATATTTGGACAATACTTTCCAGAGCTTTATCACTTTTTCCTTAGCTCTATCGGTTGTATACGGGAATGTATGAAAATAGATCGCATCGATGGTTGCACCACGTTTCATGGTTAGATATCCAGCAACTGGGCTGTCTATACCACCCGATATCAAAAGTAAACCTTTTCCAGAAGTTCCAACAGGAAGTCCACCAGGTCCTGCAATTTTCTCTGCGTAAACGTATGCTTTTTCTCTAATCTCTATTTTTATCAAAGTATCTGGGTTGTGTACATCAACTTTTAACTGTGGAAATATGTTTGGAATATGTTCACCCACTATCCTGTCGATTTCCATCGAGCGGTATTCAAAGTTCTTGTTTACACGTTTAGTTTTAACTTTAAAAGTTCTACCTATATCTTGAATATCTTTCAAAACCTCTTCAGCAGCTTTTTTGATATGTTCAATATCAAGTTCACACCTTCTAACAATCGCTATAGTTTTTATTCCAAAAACTTTCTGAAACCTTTCGACAGCTTCATCTTTGTCAGCTTCACTGTAAACGTAAAGCCTTCCGAAGTTTTTCATTATCCTAAATTTTCCACTTCCAACAAATGCTTTAGATATATTCTTTCTCAGAACACTTTCGAAAAATCTTTTGTTATTTCCTTTAAGAGCTATCTCTTCGTAGCTAATCATGTAAAGTCTCATTCTAATCCCTCACATATCTTCTAATTTCTGAAACTTCTTTTTTCAAAACATCAACTGTGTAATCCAAATCCTCAAAACTTAGGAATGGTGAGAAACTAAACCTTATCGCTCCGTCCATTTCTTTTTTGTTTTTTCTCATAGCGCTTAACACGTGACTTTTAATCCCTTTTTTAGAGTAACACGCGGACGTTGTCGAAACGAATATTCTTTTCGATTCAAGTGCATGAACCAAAATCTCACCTCGCACTCCCAAGAAAGAAACATTTAAAATATGCGGTGCGCCATCGTCAAAGCTGTTCAGAACTACATTATCTATTTCACTTAGAATTTTATTTTTCAAGTATTCTCTTAATTCTCCCACCCTTTTACTCCACTCGTTGAAGTTTTCACTCACAAGCTGAACGGCTCTTCCGAATCCCGCTATTCCTGGGACATTTTCAGTTCCTGCTCTCAACCCTTTTTCTTGCCCACCACCGTTGAAAAGCGGCTCAATCCTTGTTCCTGATCTTACAAAGAGTGCTCCAACACCTTTTGGGCCGTACATTTTGTGAGCACTTATAGTCAAAAGATCTATGCCATCCAACCGTGGTATCAACTTAACCTTTCCGAAAGCTTGCACGGCATCGACATGAAAAAGCGTATTTTTACGTTCCTTTATGATTTTTGCAATCTCTTCAATAGGCTGAATAGTACCAACTTCGTTGTTAACGTACATAACACTAACCAAAATCGTGTCTTCTCTGAGAGAACTTTTAAGTTCTTCTACATCTACAACACCATTACTGTTAACTCTTAAATAAGTTACTTCAAATCCTTCTTTTTCAAGTTGTCTGAAAACTTCCAAGACTGAGCTGTGTTCTATTTGGGTTGTTATCAAATGATTTCCAAATCTCTTCATAGCCTGTACTGTTCCTTTTATAGCCAAATTGTTCGCTTCCGTACCACCGGATGTAAAGTATATCTCGTTAGGTTTAACTTGTAAAAGCTTTGCTATATTTTCACGTGTATTTTCAACGAGTTTCTCTGCTTCGATACCTTTTCTATGGAGCGAGGATGGATTTCCGTAATTTATCTTTAAAGCGTTGAGTATAGCTTCAACAACTTCGTCGACAGGTTTTGTAGTACTCGCATTGTCTAAATAAATTTCTTTTGTCATACAAAAAACACCTCTCAAGAGTTTTTCAGTCCCAACTCTTCTAAAAGTTATATCACAGTTCTTATAACTTGTAAATGAAAATTAGCAAAATGGATTTCACACACAAATTTTTCGAACATTTGGTTGGGTATGAGTGAAATTTATGGTATAATTAACTAAAACAAAAACGGTGCTCTCGAGGTGAAAGATGTCTATAAGTGTTGTAACCTTCTACGATTATCACAACATCCACTGTGGTAAAACTCAAGAAGTCTGGGAAGAGATTATACAAAAACTCGAAAATGATGAAAAGTTATTCATTGTTACGCTGAATTCCCAGATTTTTATTCGTGCACAAAAAGATTTTACATACGCTCGTTCAATCAAAAAATCTAATTTTATTATACCAGACGGTGCAGGAATCGTTTGGGCTTTGAAGAAACATTGTCGCATTCATACGGATAGGATAACCGGCATCGATACGATGTTACATTTGTGCCATGAATCTATCCGAAAGAACTGGACCGTCTTTCTTCTTGGAACAAAATATGAAATTGTAAAAAAAGCTGCTGCCAATCTTAAAGCTTTAAATGTAAATATTGTCGGTTATCATCACGGGTATTTCAAAGATAACAACGAAGTGAGGGAACAGATCGAGAAACTGAAACCAGACTTGATATTCGTAGGTATGGGAATCCCAAGACAAGAAGAGTGGATAGTGAACAATATGGATCTTCCCTTCAAATTAGCTATGGCAGTTGGTGGAAGTATCGATGTTATCGCAGGAGCTAAGCGAAGAGCACCAGTTTGGATGCAAAAAATGCAGCTTGAATGGCTATACAGATGGCTTTCAGAACCTATTAAACGTTCAAAAGTACCGATAGAACTTACAAAATTCTTCTTTAGGGTGATATTAGATGGACGAAAGAATATATCAATATGTTCAAAGTCTAATCCAAGCTCCGATTAATCTAACTGCGTTCAAAGATTTCGATTCAGCTTTAGCTAATCTTTACAATGACTCTGTACTTCCCCTGATAAAAGAAGAAGTTGGAGAGTATTTTATCGATATAGGTACAGGTGGTGGAGTTCCTGGTGTATTCGTTGCTCTTGAGTTTAACATTAAAGGATTGTTGGTTGACAGTGTTTGTAAGAAGATTGATTATGTTGAAAAGCTTTGCAAGGAACTAAAAATAGGAGGCCTAGAATTTTTGTGCGATAGAGCAGAAAATCTAAAAAATCTGGGCTATTTAGAAAAATTTGATTCCGCTTTCTCCCGTGCTGTTTCAAAAACATCGGTTGTTTTGGAACTTACAGCTCCATACGTTAAAGTTGGTGGTAGAATATTTGTGTACAAAGGACCAGGTTACAACGAAGAACTTGGACAATCAGTAAACGCTATGAAAGAACTGAACGTAAAACTTGTGGAAGTTAGAAAGTATGAAATCCAAAGAAAAGATAGATATTTGCTGATTTTCCAAAAAATAGGTAAGACACCTGAAAAATATCCTAGAAAAGTTGGAATACCTGAAAAAAGACCACTGTAAATTCATTATAAATCTAGAATTGGGGGGAAAACAGATGCTAAAATTCGCACTAATTGGCTGTGGAAGAATAGGTGGGACGAAACACGTTGAAGCGATTATTGAAAATAAAGATATTCTTCAAGCTGTT
>FWWM01014099.1_pt1 | contig 12667 bp, 11 predicted proteins | sample 2228351 | NCBI WGS metagenome assembly FWWM01 (sample SAMEA103939774, study PRJEB20133) | metagenome | reverse complement strand
TTACATCTGGGAAGTGATCGAGGCCGCCAGGACCAAGCCCTTCGGCTTCATGCCCTTCACGCCGGGCGCGGGGGTGGGGGGGCACTGCATCGGCGTGGATCCCTATTACCTGTCGTGGAAGGCGCGCGAGTACGACTTCTACACCAAGTTCATCGAGCTGGCGGCGGAGATGAACCAGAGCATGCCCTTCCACGTCGTGGACCTGGTCGAGCAAGCGCTGGACCGGGTGCACATCGCCATGCGCGACGCGACGGTGATGGTGTTGGGCGTGGCGTTCAAGCGTGACGTGGACGACCCGCGCAACTCGCCGGCCGGGCGCGTGATCGAGTTGCTGCTCAGGCGGGGCGCTCAGGTCGTTTATCATGACCCGTATGTGCCGCGATTCCACGTCGGGGGCAACGTCTTCCATCGCGAGCCGGTCACGCTCTTGTCCCAGCCTCTGAGCGAGGCGAATCTGCGCAAGGTGCACTGCGCAGCGATCGTCACCGGACATCGGATCGTGGATTACGGCATCGTGGTTCGAACCGTGCCGGCGATCGTGGATTGTTGCAACGCCACGACGGCTGTGGATGGCGACAAGCGGCATGTCATTCGTCTGGGCGCAGGCGCGACGCGTTGACCGGCCTCACCGTTTTCGTGTCGTGCGCCGCAGTTGATCGAACACGACTAATAGCAACGACAGATGAACGCCGACCTGCCGTACTACTTGGCTTTCGCGCGTGTGAAAGGCATTGGCGCTGTGCGCGTTCGAAAGTTGAAGGCGCACTTCGGCTCGTTGCAACTCGCGTGGTCCGCCAGCGAACACGACCTGGCGGCGGCTGGCCTGGAGGCGAAGACCATCGGCGCGCTGAGCGAGGCCCGCAAGACCATCTTCCCGCAGCGGGAGGTGGAACGACTGGCAAGCGTCGGCGCGACGGCGGTCACGTGGGACGACGCCGGCTATCCTAAGCTTTTGCGGGAAGTGGCCGATCCGCCGCCGGTGCTGTTCGTGCGGGGCACGCTGACCGACGCGGATGCCTGGGCGGTGAGCATCGTGGGCACGCGCCGGGCGACGGTCTATGGCCGGGAGGTGACGGCAATGCTGGCCGGCGAGCTGGCGCGTAACCACATCACCATCGTCAGTGGCATGGCGCGTGGCGTTGATGCCATTGCACACCAGGCGGCGCTGGGCGCGGGCGGCCGCACGCTGGCCGTGCTGGGATGCGGTGTGGATGTGGTGTATCCCCCTGAGCATCGCAAGCTCGCGCAGCAGATCATCGAGAATGGCGCCTTGATCAGCGACTATCCGCCTGGCACACCGCCGGACGCTGCGAATTTTCCACCGCGCAATCGCATCATCAGTGGGCTGAGCCTGGGCGTGATCGTCGTGGAGGCCGACGAGCGCAGCGGCGCGCTGATCACGGCTGAGTTCGCCGCCGAGCAGGGCCGCGATGTGTTTGCCGTGCCCGGCAACATCTTCAACCGCACCAGCCGTGGGACGAATCGGTTGATCCAGCAAGGCGCGCACATCGTGCTCGATGTGCAGAGCGTGCTGGAGGAGTTGAACCTCAACATGGTCGCCGACCGCGTGGAGGTCGAAGCTGCGGTCCCAGAGAACGATACCGAGCGTGCCATCCTGGCGTATCTGTCCCATGAACCCACGCAGGTGAACGAGCTGGTGCGCGCGCTCGAGATGCCCGTCGCCGACGTCACGGCGGCCCTGGCGTTGATGGAGCTGAAAGGGCTGGTGCGCCAGGCGACGGGGACGAGCTACGTCCTAGCGCGCGAAGCGCGCGTGGGCTACCACGTGGAGTAATTCGTGGGAGTGGCGATGGGGAGAATTGACCGTCGCAGTGGTCTACCGCCACGGGGCTTCGTCGCCTTTCCCAGCCAATCACATCGCTAATTCGAAGTTGAGAAACATGTATCACGCACTCATCATGGCCGGCGGGAGCGGCACGCGACTGTGGCCGCTCAGCCGAAAGGATCGCCCCAAACAGTCGCTGGCGCTCGTCGAGGAGCGGACGATGTTTCAAGTGACCGCCTACCGGTTGCAGCCTCTGATCGCGCTTGAGCGTGTGCACGTGGTGACCAACGCGCAGATGGCGGCGATTTTCAAAGAGCAGGTGCCGGATATCCCGGAGGCCAACTACGTCATCGAGCCCAGCGCGAAGGACAATGGCCCGGCCGTCGCCCTGGCCCTCACCCACATCGCCCAGGCCGACCCGGACGCGACAGTGGCCATTCTGACGGCCGATCACCACATCGGCAAGAAAGCCGAGTTCCACAGGGCGCTGCAGGCCGCCTACGAGGTTGCCCAAGACGACTACATCGTCACCCTCGGCATCATGCCGACGTATCCTTCGACTGGCTTCGGCTACATCGAGCGCGGCGAAGCGATGGGCACGTGGCATGGCCTGGAAGTCTTCCATGCCCGTCGCTTCACCGAGAAGCCGAAGCAGGATGTGGCTGAAGCCTATGTGGCCGACGGCCGGCATTCGTGGAACAGTGGAATGTTCATCATGAAATGCCGGGTCGGGTTGCACGAGTTCGAGCGGCAGCAGCCCGAATTCGCCTCGGCGCTGGCCCGGCTGGCCGTGACGATCGGCAGCCCAGCCTACGACGACGCGCTCCAGGCCGCGTGGAGCATCGCTCCGAAGAAGTCCATAGACTATGCCATCATGGAGGGCGCCGAGCGCGTGGCCGTCATCCCGGTGGACATTGACTGGAGCGACATCGGCAGTTGGGCTTCGCTGCTGGACATCCTGCCCAAGGATGCGCAGGGCAACGCCTTCTTTGGGAATGAGGTGCTGGCGATCGAGACGAGCAACACGCTCGTGCGGACCAGCGACCGCTTCGTCGCCGTCATGGGGCTGAAGGACACCGTCATCGTGGATACGCCCGATGCATTGCTGGTATGCTCCCTGGATCGCGTGGCCGATCTCAAGCAGATCGTAGAGCGGCTGCGCCTGGAACGGTGAGACGATCTGCTCTGAAGGTATGCTCGAGGATTACGCTCGAATTCTGCTCCGGCGTTGGTGGCTTGTGTTGTTGCCGGTCGTGCCGATCCTGGCCATCACCTGGCTCACGGCGCAGCCGGCGCCGCCGACGACGTATGGGGTGACGATGTCGTTTGCCGTGGGGCTTCCGCCGGAGCCCTTGCGAGAGCAAGCCTACAACTACGATCGGCACTACAACTGGCTGGCGTCGGAATACGTCACGCAGGGCTTCTCGCTCATCGTTGGCAAGGGCGCCTTTGCCGACAACGTGGCCGCGCGGCTCGCCCGGCGCGACGTGAAGCTGCCGGCGTCGTTGTCGGGCGCCATTCGCTCCGAATATCGCTCCAGCGTGCTGGTCATCTACGTCACATGGCCCAATCCCGAGCAGGCCGCCCAGATTGCTCAGGCTGTGGTGGACGAGTTGAACGAAAACTACGAGGCCTATTGGCCGCAGCTCGAGGGCGCTGGCGCGTCCCCTGTGCGTTTGATGGATCCCATCGTACCTGTGCCGCTGGCGCCTCCGCTGCGCGACCGATTCGATTTGCCGATGCGCATTGCGCTCGGCTTGCTCAGCGGCGCGACGCTGGTCCTGTTGTGGCATCATTTCGACCCAGTCATCAGGGAGCGCCGCGAAGTCGAACGCATGGGGCTGCACGTGATTGGCGAAATCCCTGAACGCTTCTAGCGGCTCGCTCGTAAACGATGGAACTACAAGACTATCTTCAGATTGCAAAGCGGCGTTGGTGGATCGTCGTGCTGGTGGCGCTGGTCGCGGCAGCCAGTGCCTTCGTCTTCAGCCGGCTACAGACGCCGATCTACAAGTCGTCTATGAAGCTGACGATTCAGCCGGCGCGCACCGACTTCGGCCAAACCCAGGCTGCCAAGCAGTTGCTGTTGTCCTATATCAGCATCATCCGCACCGAGCGCAACGCGGCGGAGGTCGGCAAGCGCTTGCAGCTCGATTATTCGCCTGCCTACATCTATGGCCAGACCCGCATGGCCGACGATGCGGCCAGCTATGGCGTGGAAATCGAGGTGCGCGACTACGACGGCGAAACGGCCAATCGCATTGCTCGGGAGTGGGCGCAGTTGTTCGTCGAGTTCCGAAACCGCGACAACGCCAAGCAGCGTCGCGAAGATCGCGTCGAAGCGATCATGGGCGATGACCCGCGCTACGTACAAGACTATCCGCGCACCGGGGTGAACACGGCGGCGGGCCTGCTGCTGGGCCTGGCCGCCGGCGTAGCGATCGCAGCCTTGATCGAGTGGCGACAGTCTGCGCTGTTGCGCACGCCCAAGGATGTGGAACGCAACCTGTCGCTCCCCATCGTCGGCACCATCCCGGCCGATTGATCTGCCATGAACCTGATTACCCTGACCGAACCGAAATCGCCCGCCGCAGAGGCGTACCGCACGTTGCGCACCAACCTGCACTTTGCCATGCTCGACGCCCCGCTGCGCACGTTGCTCGTCGCTTCGCCGGACTCGAGTCGGGCTGCCGCCAAGGTGTTGGCCAACCTGGCCGTCACGCTGGCTCAGGGCGGGAAGCGCGTTATCGCCGTGGATGCCGACCTGCGTGAGCCGGCGCTGCATGTCTCCTTTGATCTGTCGAACGCGACCGGCCTGGCCGATTGGCTCGCGAGCGGGTTGAACGGCGCAAGCGAGCTGCGCCTGCATGCGACGACGCTGCCGAACCTGAGCGTGCTGACGAGTGGGACGCCGCCGGCCATCCCTGCCGATCTCGTCAGCTCCGATCACATGACTCGTGCCATCGAGCACTTGACCGGCATGGCCGACCTCGTCCTGTTCAATGCGCCGGCTCTCGGTCAGTTCAGCGATGGCGCCGTGTTGGCCTCACGCGTGGATGGTGTGCTGCTCGTCGTGGAAGCGGGTAAAACGCGGCGCGACAGCGCGCAGCGAGCGAAGGACATCCTCGCGCGCGCACACGCGCGACTGATCGGCGTCGTGATGTTGGGAGTGACGTGACTCCGCCGACGAAAGGCGAGCCACTCTCGTTGATGTTGATGACTGTTGCGGGCCGTCGTTTCGCATCATGCGTCGGGTATAATCTCCGCGCTAACCCGTGGAGAAGGTCCTCGATCGCGTGATACATCGCCAAACACAAACCTCAGATTACTGGTCCGCCCTCTCGATCACTGCGGACGACACTGAGTTTCTCTACAGTTTCATTCTCGAAGCGGGCAAACCACAACGCATTGCCGATTTGACCCTGGCGCTTATCCGGCACCGTGTCGAGCAAGAGAGCGCTGCGCTGCGCCGCCAGTGGTCCGACAACAACGTCTACCAGCCTAAGAAGCGCTACGCAATTGGAGACAGGCTCATCTTCCCCGCCTTGAATCTCGCGTCCGGCCAGGTTGTTGATGTGCGTCCGGGCAACAATCCCGACCTGGGCGACTTCGAAGTCATCGCCGTGCAATTCGACGACGGTCGCCGCCGCGAATTCGCAGCGAACTACCTGCACCCGCACCGCCTGAACGATGCGGATGTGACGGCGCTGTTCGATGCGGAGCGCCTCAAGTCGCCGGAGGCTTTGTACGAAGAGTATGGCGCGCAGATGTCCGCGGTGTTGACCGCGACGCTCGAAAACAACGACGAGTTCATCCGCATCGGTGAGGAGTGGTTCCTGCGCGCCATGATGGCCGAAGTCAACATCGGCCATCTGAATCTGGCCGAAGCCGTGCTCGACGTGGCCAACGGCGGGCCGCTGACGACGGACGTGATCTTGCGCGATCTGGGGCTGCCGCCCGATGTGGGCGCCAATGTACAAGAGGCGTCGTTGAACAACGCCCTGGCGATGGACCCGCGCTTCGACGAAGTCAGCCTGAACGACACGCCGGCCTGGTTCCTGCGGCGTCTGGAGCCGGTCGAAGTGCGGGAGATGCCGGAGCCTTTGCGCGCCGCGCATCTACCTGGCCAGACCACGCTCAGCCCTGAGTTGATGGCCCTGGCTCACGAGCTGGATGACGAGCTGGAGTTCGACGAGGCGACGCCGGTCGCGCCGGCGCAAAGCGCGACGCTCATCCTGACCTTCCCGCATCGCCGCGCCGGCACCTTAGGCTGGTCGCGCGCTGCTGCCTCGGTCTTACCGAAATCCCCCAAACCGCGCATCCCGATGCGCTTCAAAGACCGCGTCACGCACAAAGAGATGACGGTGTGGCTGGTGCGCGATGGGCGCTACATCTGGGGACTGGGCGACTGGTTCAAGGCTTATGATTTGCCGACTGGTGCCTACATCGAGCTGTCGCGCAGCGATGCGCCGAACGTGGTGTGGATTGACTATCGCCGTCGCCGGCCCAAGCGCGAGTGGGTGCGCGTCGCCAGCCTTCGCGGCGGGCGATTGCACCTGGAGACGGCCCAGCGTGCCGTGGCCTGTGAGGTGGACGAGCTGATGTCCGTGTTCGTGGACGATCCACAAATGCTCGATGCGCTGCGCGGTGAGCGACAGCGGGACGTGATGCAGGCTATGCGCGAGGCCTTCCCCGAGATCGCCAAGCTCAGCCCGCAGGGCAACGTGCATGCGCGGACGCTGTACTCGGTGGTGAACGTCATCACGCGCAGCGCGCCGACCGATGTGTTCGCAGCGCTGATGGCGGCCGGTACGTACGTGCCGGTCGGCGACAACTACTGGCACCTGGGCGAGCGATGAGAGATGTGATGGGCCTGGACGAACGATGAAGCTCCTGAGACCGACCGAGAACACCCCCTTTCACATTGATTTCTCCTGGTTCGAGAAGAACGGCCAGGATGTGAACGTGTTGATCTACAAATGCCTGACGCCGGAACAGCAGGAACGACTGGCCGGCGTGCCGATAGATGAAGCGCTCGACTTCGTGGATGAGGTGACCGGCGAGGTGAAGCGGGTGACGCGCGCCGTGCAGATGATTCGCACCGAACGCGCCGACGATCCGACGTTCATCGGCGCACGCCTGCCGCTCGCCGAATCCGTCTTCCGCATCTTCCTGCTCAACGACAACCAGCCGCTGACGCCGGTCGAGCTGGCCGCGCGCATCGGGCGCAAGCCCTCCGAGATCCTCGCCCAACTGGGAGGGCGCGCCGTTTATAATGGCATTCGTCCGATCATGAATTAGCCCCCGTAGCTCAACAGGACAGAGCAGGGCACTTCTAATGCCAAGGTTGTGAGTTCGATTCTCGCCGGGGGCGTTCCTCACCGCCTCCCCTCTCCAAAGGGATAGCTGGTTCTCCGCCGCGAATGGGCTAGAGTTGGGGCGCTGTTCGGTTGTCAGTCCCTTTGACCAGCGGGCCCCCGTTCGAAGAGGTCCATTTGCCGATGCCGATGAGGCTCTTCGAGTGAGCGACGGAGCAGCTCTGTCGTCGCATCGCCCTGCTTCGTGAATCTATGTTTCGATCCGTCCGGGAACCACCGCGAAAACAAATCAGCTTGTCCGAAATTCGTTCGGCTGCGTCGAACGTCCTGAGGGCGTTTGCCTTGATCTGGCAGGCCCACCCGCTCAGCACGGCAGGCATGGCGCTGGTGACGCTGTTGCAGGCGGCTCTGCCGGCGGCACAGGCCTGGGCCGGCAAACTCATCGTGGACGGTGTCGTGGATGCCATCGGCCGCACCATATCGGCCGATTTCTGGGTGGCCATCCAGCCGGTGCTGCCGTTCCTGCTCCTGGAGTTCGTCCTGGTCACGGCCGCTGTGGTCCTGCAGCAATCGAACAGCCTCTTCGAGCATGTGTTGCACGCGCGCCTGTCGTACACCATCAACACGGCCATCATCCGCAAGTCGCTCGCGCTGGACTTGTATTTCTTCGAGAACGCCGAGTACTACGACAAGTTGGAGAACGCCCGGCGCGAAGCCGATCACCGCGCCCTGAGCATTCTGAATGATGGCTTCTCGCTGGTGCGAAACGCGATCATCCTGGCATCGTTCGTCGCCTTGCTGCTGGCCTTCAGCCCGTTACTCGCGCTGCTCTTGCTCGGTGCGACGATCCCGCTTTTCATCGCGCAGACGCGCTTCAGCGAATTGCGCTTTCGCCTGCTCACGTGGCGCGCACCCGAGGCGCGGCGCATGATGTACCTGGAGCGCTTGTTGACGAACAGCGAAAGCGCCAAGGAGATCAAACTATTCGGCCTGGGTGAGCCACTGCTCAAGCGCTACCATGACCTGTTCTGGAAGTTCTATGCCGAGGACACTGCGCTCGCCAAGCGCCGCAGCGTGATCAGCGTCGGCTTCGGCGCACTCACCAGCCTGTCCTACTACCTGGCCTATGCCTGGATCGTCTTCCGCACCGTCATCGGCGCCATCAGCCTGGGAAGCATGACGCTCTATCTGACGGTCTTTCGCCAGAGCCAGGGCACGTTTCAGGGGTTGCTGCGCAGCATGAACGCGCTCTACGAGAGCGCGCTGTTCATGAGCAACCTGTACGGCTTCCTCGGCCTGCAGCCGCAGATGAAGACGACGGGGGTGCCGCTGAAAGTGCCGCGCCCGATCACCCGTGGCATCGAGTTCCGGGATGTGTCCTTTCGATATCCGGGCAGATCCGAGTGGGCGCTGCGCAACGTCTCCTTGACCATCGGCCCGGGCGAGAAGCTGGCACTGGTCGGCGCAAACGGCGCCGGCAAGACCACGTTCATCAAGTTGCTCACCCGGCTCTACGACCCGACCGAAGGGCAGATTCTGCTGGATGGCGTGGACCTGCGCGAGTATGACATCGAAGACCTGCGTTTGCGCATCGGCGTGATCTTCCAGGATTTCGTGCGTTACATGATGACGGCCGGTGAGAACATCGGCTTCGGCCAGATCGAGGCGCTGGACGACCGGCCGCGAATCGAGCGCGCGGCGGAGAAGGGTGGGGCCGATGAAGTCATCGCTGCGCTGCCGCAGGGCTATGACACGATGCTGGGTGCCTGGTTCGAGCGCGGCTACGAACTGAGCGGGGGACAGTGGCAGAAGATCGCGCTGGGCCGCGCCTTCATGCGCGACGCCGAAGTGCTGGTGCTCGACGAGCCGACGTCGGCGCTCGACGCCGAACGCGAGTACGAGATCTTCCAGCGATTCCGCCAGCTCACCGAGGGCCGCATCGCCATCCTGATCAGCCATCGCTTCAGCACGGTGCGCATGGCCGACCGCATCGCCGTGCTGGAGGATGGCCGGTTGATCGAGCTCGGCACGCATGGCGAACTGCTGGCGCTGGACGGCACCTACGCGCGCCTGTTCAACATGCAGGCGGAGGGGTATCGCTAGCTCGTCGGCCCCTGGGGCCTTCGAGACCGTCAGGGGTCTGCCCGAGCAATTGCAACTGGCTGCACAGGCCCTCACTCCGCGCCGAGCGACTTGAGGAATTCGTAGCTCTGCCTCACGTTCTCATCCCCTGCGACTTCGAGCGTGGTGTAGCCATCGAAACCTGCCTTCGTCAGCGCCTCGACTGTGCCTTTGATATCCACCACGCCGCTGCCCAGGGGGATGAGCGCCATGCCTGCGCCATACACGTGGCCACGCTTCGCCTCCATGTCAGCCGGCCAGTCTTTCCAATGCACGTGCTCGATCTTCGAGCCGAGCCGTTTCACCATCTCGACGGGGTCGCCGCCTCCCAGCCAGAGATTGCCGGTATCGAGGTTGATGCCCAGCGCATCCGAATTGCACAGCTCCAGGATTTTCTCCATGTGGTCCACCGAATCCGTGTATTTGCCATGCGGCTCGATCAGGATCTTCACACCGTGGTCAGCCGCCACCCGAAGTGGCTCGTGCAACTTTTCGCGGATGGTGAACAGCGCTTCTTTCTCGGTAAGATTGTGGCCGAAATCTGTTTTGGGGTCACCTTCGGTCGTGATCACGTGTTTAACGCCGATCGTGGCTGCTGCGCGCACCGCTTTGATGATCTGCGCAGTGCCATAGCGCCATGGCGCGGTTGGATCGAGCAGGTTGGCGTGGGCGCAGAAGCTCGTGATCGTCAACCCGTGCCGGTCGAACATGCGCTTGAGGTCGAACGGATTTGCATCCAGGCTGGCGACTGCTGTAAAGCCAAACTCCACGCCGAGGCATGCCCCGTCCGTGTTGTCGGTCACATCCGCATACTTGAAGCCCCAATTTCGAATCCGCTCGAGCTGGTGGTCGAGCACCGAGAACGGATCAATCAGAGCGAAGCACCCTACTTTGATCGCCATGGTTCATTGCCTCCTTGATTCTTGGATTTGCCGTTGTCTGATGTTTGTTTGTGGCGCAGAAATGCCGTCGAATCGCGGCTGCGGGTAGGAGCGGAGTCAGGCTTTGTAGACGGCGATGTGCAGTGCGGCGCCGGCGAATCGAATTCGAAGCGTTCGCTACCTGCTCGACAGCAGTCGAGCGCACCTCGCGAATTATAGGCCGCGTTTGCGGTAGGCAGGGCCACTTTGGCTTGCCCACATCCGACGCACAGGATTTGCGTCTGAGCGAAGGCAGCGACGGGCGCAGCCGGGCCGTTGACGAAGTTTGAGCGCCATTTCGTGTCAATCTGACTATAATCCCGCGACATGGTCATGGAGATCCAGCCGGTCACGCTGGTTGGACGTCGCGTCAAGCTGGAGCCGCTCTGTGTCGAGCATGCGGAGGCCTTGTGGCCGCAAGCCGACGAGCCGGAAATCTGGCAGTACATGCCCTATGGCCGGGTGGACTCGTTGGAGAAACTGCGCGCCGTCATCTGCGAATTGCTCGACCGCCAGGCGCGCGGAACCGACCTGTGCTTTACGGTGTTCGATCTGGTGGCGGATATGCCCATTGGGATGACGCGCTACATGACCATCGAGCGAGCCCATCGCAGCCTGGAGATCGGCGGCACGTGGTATGGCCGGCTCTACCGCCGCACCGCGGTCAACACCGAGTGTAAGTATCTGCTGATGAGACACGCCTTCGAAGTCCTGGGCTGCATCCGCGTGCAGCTCAAGACCGATCTGCGCAACGAGCGCAGCCAGCGCGCCATCGAGCGGTTGGGCGCGGTGCGCGAGGGCGTCCTGCGTAAGCACATGATCATGCCCGACGGTTACCATCGTTCATCGGTGATCTACAGCGTGATTGACGATGAGTGGCCGGCGGTCAAAGCGCGCCTCGAGGGGTTTTTGCAATCGTCTTGATTCCCTGAGGTTCTCACTGCTGAGAAGCCGAAATTGCCCAGGTCGCTACACAATCGTGTGGTGACCGGAACTGCCGGTAATACGCGGCGCCAGGTAAAAGTCCCAGGGAGTCAAGCACTCACCTAACGACCGAAAGGAGAGAAGACAATGCGAATCGGAATCTTGACCGGCGGGGGCGATGTGCCCGGGCTGAACTCGGCCATCAAAGCCGCCACCATCCGCCTGCTGGACGCAGGTCACGAGATGATCGGCATCCGTCGTGGCTGGTATGGCTTGTTGCATTTCAACATGGACGATGAGAACTGCCTGCAGGCGCTCACCATGCGCCTGGATCGCCAGGCCGTTCGAACGGTGGACCGCACGGGCGGTACGTTTCTGCACACCAGCCGCACGAACCCGGCCAATGTGCGGGCGAAGGAGGTGCCCGATTTCCTCAAACACACCACCGTGTTCGCCGGCGGACTGGCCGACCGATACGACTTCACGCAGCACGTCCTGAGCGTGTTGAAGTTCCTCGGCATCGACGCGCTCATCACCATCGGCGGTGATGACACCCTGAGCTATTCGCTCCGGCTGCACAACGAAGGCTTCCCGATCGTCGCCATCCCCAAGACCATGGACAACGACGTGCGCGGCACGGAATACTGCATCGGCTTCAGCACAGCCATCACGCGCGCGCTCGATTTCATCCACAACATGCGCACCTGCACCGGCAGCCACGAGCGGATCGCCGTGATCGAGCTTTTCGGACGCAACAGCGGCGAGACGGCGCTGGTGTCTTCTTACCTGGGCAACGTGGACCGTTGTTTGATCGCGGAGGTGCCCTTCGACATCGAGAAGCTGTGCGATTACCTGTTGCACGACAAGCGTTCCAACCCCAGCAACTATGCCATGCTGGTGGTCTCGGAAGGCGCGAAGCCGAAGAACGGCTCGGTGATCGAGCGCGGTGAGGCAGACGCCTATGGGCATCGCAAGCTGGGCGGCATCGGCGATTACATCAGCGAGCAGATCAAGCGCCTGACCGGCGAGCACACCATGTATCAGAACGTGGCCTATCTCATGCGCTCGGGTGCGCCGGATGCGCTGGACGTGATGGTGTCCAGTAACTTCGGCACCATGGCCGCCGACCTGATTTTGCAAGGTAAGCATGGTCGCATGGTGGCGCTGCAGGGGGGCAAGTACACCAGCGTTCCGCTCGCCGAAGTCGGCGGCGGCCCGCGCCCGTTGGATGTCGAAGAACTCTATGACGCCGAGCACTATCGGCCGCGCGTGCGCAACGTCGAAAACAAGCCGATGTTCCTATATTGAGGTAATTGAAGGCATTGCATCGGGGTAGTCGAAGGCATTGCATCAGGGTAGTCGAAGGCATTGCCTTCGACTACCCTGAGTTCATATCACCGTCGGCGGGTGATATTCGCCGAACACCCCGCGCAGCACCCGGCCGATTTCTCCAACGGTCACGCCGCCCTCGACGCACGCGATCAAGCACGGCATGATGTTCTCGTCGCTGCGCGCCGTAGCCTCCAGCCGGGCCATCAGCGCACTGGCGCGCTCGTTGTCGCGGCTCGCGCGCCATTCGGCCAGGCGCCGCCGCTGCT
>FWWM01014098.1_pt1 | contig 12668 bp, 7 predicted proteins | sample 2228351 | NCBI WGS metagenome assembly FWWM01 (sample SAMEA103939774, study PRJEB20133) | metagenome | reverse complement strand
CTTGCCCCCGGGCACCGACACGGTGGCGATGTGGGAGGAGTGCCGGATCGAGGACGGCACGGTGGTGATCCCGGCGGGCTTCCGGCGCGGCGCCAATCGGCGACGAGCGGGCGAGGACGTGCGCGCCGGGACGACGGTGCTCGAGGCCGGAACCCGGCTCCACCCCCAGCATCTGGGCGTGGCGGCCGAGCTCGGCCTCGATCGCGTGGCCGTGCGGCGGCCGCTCGAGGTGGCGCTCGTCTCCTCGGGCGACGAGCTCCTGGAGCCCGGAGCCCCGTTCGCGCCGGGCCGGGTCTACGATGCCAACCGGTCGATCCTGGGCGCGCTCCTCGCGAGCCTGCCCTGCCGGGTCGCCGACCACGGGATCCTGCCGGACGACGCGGCCGGTCTGCACGGTGACGACGCCTCGCTTGCTGTAGTAGATTCCGGCCACTGTCCCGCCGGTGATGAGGATGAGCGCGACACTGGCCAGGAGGATCTTCGACTTCCGCTTCAAGGTTATGACTTCCTATCAATTTAAGGGACGCAACCAACCCACATTCAGTTCACAGCTTCATCGTAGCACGCGGGTTGGGTCGTTCCGCTTCAATCGACTACTCCGCACAGGAATACGGTGCTGGGGGCGCTTTCGTGCCGGGAATTGAAGGGGCCGGCCGCGAGGGGTCAGGTTTCCGAGAAGAAGTTCCCCATCGTGCGGAACTTCTCGTAGCGCTGATTGACCAGCTCGTCAGGAGGAAGTGCGGACAGCTCCGCCACCGCCTTGAGCAGCGTCTCGCGCAGCAGGGCGGCGGCCTGGTCATGGTCCACGTGGGCCCCACCGGCCGGCTCGGGGATGATGCCGTCGATCAGGCTCAGGCGCGCCAGCTCGTCAGCGGTCAGCTTGAGCGCGCCGGCGGCCCGTTCCGCCATGCCCGAGTCCCGCCAGATGATGGCGGCGCAGCTTTCCGGCGAAATGACGCTGTAGATGGCGTTTTCGAGCATATAGACGCGGTTGGCGACACCGAGGGCTAAGGCGCCGCCGGAGCCGCCCTCGCCGATAACGACCGCGATGAGCGGGACGCGGAGTCTCACCATTTCCCGGAGGTTCCAGGCAATGGCCTCGGCCTGGCCGCGCTCTTCGGCATCGATTCCGGGATAGGCGCCGGGAGTGTCCAGCAAGGCGATGATGGGGCGGCCGAACTTCTCGGCCAGTTTCATCGCGCGCATGGCTTTGCGGTAGCCTTCCGGCTTGGGCATGCCGAAGTTGCGATGGAGTTTCTGTTTGGTGGTGCGCCCCTTTTGCTGGCCGACGATCATCACAGGAGTGCCTTCGAAGAAGCCCATGCCGCAAACGATGGCTGGGTCGTCGGCAAAGAAGCGGTCGCCATGGATCTCTTGAAAGTCGCGAATCAGCCGCCCGATGTAATCGAGCGAGTGGGGGCGGTTGGCGTGGCGGGCCAACTGTACGCGGAGCCAAGCGGTGCTTGCCTGGGCCGGTTGCGGCTGCTGCGGCGCTGTGGGTTCGGTTGCCATCAGTTCGCCAGTATCTCGACCGACTCCGGGCCGCAGATTCGTTCGACCTCGGCCAGGAACTCCTTGTCCGGTCTCACCTTGTCGGCAATATCCAGGATAACCGAGAAATCGCGGGGTTTCTCAAGGCGCAGGCGGACTTCGGCTTCGCCGGGCTTGAGTTCGAACAGCCGGGTCAGCGCCGCGGCCTTGTCATCGGGGCCGGCGTTTGTCTGTCCGAGGAGGACGCGGATGGAGATGAGGCGGGGGAGTTCGACCCGAGCCAATTCCAGGGGCACGACGTCCCGGACAGCGACCTTGGGCTGCGCGTTTTCCTCGGGCAGCACGGTGCCGCGGACGAGCACGGCGCGGTCGAGGACGAGTTCCGGGGCCACTGGGTCGTAAGCGGAGGGAAAAACGATGCCGTCCACAGCTCCTTGCCAGTCTTCTAGTTGGACGGTGGCCCAGGCCTTGCCTTCGCGGTTCCGCTTGCGGGTGACCGAGCTGAGCACCCCACACAAGGCGACTTCCGCCCCGCGGGCGAGCCCGCTGAGGGTAGAGCTGTCATGAGTCGCCAATTCCTTGACTTTGTCCCGGTACTGGTCCAGGGGGTGACCGGTGACATAGAAGCCGAGCATCTCCTTTTCGCCGGCCAGCACATCGTGCTCGGACCAGTCCGGCACGCCGGGCAGCGGCGGCTCGTGCTGAGCCGCGTCGAGCACGCCGGCGAACAGGCCCGCCTGGCCGCTGAGGCGGTCCCGCCAGACGCGCTGGCCGTGCTCGATCGCCTTGTCGAGGGCCGCGAAGAGTTGGGCCCGGCTGCCCGGCAGCGAGTCCATGGCGCCGGCCTTGATAAGGCTTTCGATGGCGCGCCGGTTGACGGCGCCATGATCGACGCTTTCGCAGAAGTGGTAAATCGAGCGGAAGCGGCCTTCGGTCCGCCGGGCGCTGAGGATGGCCTCGACGGCCGACTGGCCGAGGTTCTTGACGGCGCCCAGACCGAAGCGGATTGACTCGCCGTCGGGGGTGAAATTCAGGTCACTGCTGTGGATGTCCGGAGGGAGGACGCGGATGCCCATGTCACGGCATTCATTGATGTACTTGACGACCTTGGCGGTGTTGCCCGTCTCCGAGGTGAGCAGAGCGGCCATGAACTCGACCGGGAAGTGCGCCTTCAGATACGCAGTGACGTAAGCCAAGTAGGCGTAAGCAGCCGAGTGGGACTTGTTGAAGCCGTATCCGGCGAATTGTTGCATGAGGTCGAAGATCTTCTCGACCTTTCTCTGCGGAAAGCCGCGCTGGACGGCGCCTTGGATGAAGCGCTCGCGCTGCTCGGCCATGACTTCCTTTTTCTTTTTGCCCATGGCGCGGCGGAGCAGATCGGCCTCGCCGAGCGAGTAGCCGGCGAGGAGGTGAGAGATTTGCATCACCTGCTCCTGGTAGACGATGACGCCATAGGTCTCCTCGAGAACCTCGCGCAGGACCGGCAGCTCATAGGTGACCTTTTTACGGCCGTGCTTGCGGGCGATGAAGTCGTCGATCATGCCGCCCTGGATGGGCCCGGGCCGGTAGAGCGCGTTGAGCGCACAGAGGTCCTCCAGGCGGTTGGGTTCGTAACGGCGGAGGATATCGCGCATGCCCTCGGACTCGAACTGAAACACGCCGCTGGTGAAGCCGCGGGAGAAGATCTCGTAGGTCTTCTTGTCATCCAGCGGCAGGCTCTCCAGCTCGAGCGTGACGCTGCGGTGTTTCTCGATCAGCCGGAGGCAGTCGTGGATGATGGTCAGGGTGGTGAGGCCGAGAAAATCCATCTTGAGCAGGCCCAGGCTTTCCAGCCCCACCATGTCGTACTGGGTGACGATTTCGTCTTTGTTGGTTCGGTAGAGGGGAACGATGTTCTGAAGCGGCTCGGGAGCGATAACGACGCCGGCGGCGTGGACGGAGACGTTGCGGCACATGCCCTCGAGCTTTTGGGCGGTGGCCAACACATCGGCTACGCGTTCGTCGCGGGCGGCCGCTTCTTGCAGATCGGGCTCCTTGCGGAGCGCGTGGCGCAGCTTGATGTTGAGCTCGTTCGGGATCATCTTGGTGATCCGGTCCACGTCGGAAAAACCCATGTCAAGGACGCGGCCGACGTCTTTGACGGCGGCGCGGGCACCGAGTGTGCCGAAGGTGATGATTTGGGCCACCTGGTCGCGCCCGTATTTTTCGGTCACGTACTGAATGACTTCGCCGCGGCGATGGGTGCAGAAGTCGATGTCGATATCCGGGAGGCTGACGCGCTCCGGATTCAGGAAGCGTTCGAACAGCAGCCCGTACTGGAGCGGGTCGATGTCAGTGATCTCCATGCAGTAGCTGACCAGGCTGCCGGCCGCTGAGCCGCGGCCCGGCCCGACCGGGATGCCGCGGGACTTGGCGAAGCGAATGAAGTCCCAGACGATGAGGAAGTAGCCGGAGAACTTCATGTCCTGGATGATGCGAATCTCGCGATCCAGGCGCTCGGAGTATTCAGCGAGGTCGTGGCGGAGCAGGCCGGCGGCGCGCATCGCTTCCAGCCGGGGCCGGCGGCGCTCGAAGCCCTGGCGGGCGACGTACTCGAAATAGGTGTCGGTGGTGTGCTCCGGGGGGACGTCGAACCTGGGGAAGGGGTTGGCGACCTGATCGAGCTTCAACTGGCAGCGCTGGGCGATCTCCCAGGTGCGATCGAGCGCATCCTCGAAGTCGGGCAAGACGGCGAGCATTTCCCGGCGCGGCTTGAGGTAGAAATCCGGCGTTTTGAAGCGCATCCGGCTGTCGTCGCTGATTGTCTTGCCGGTCTGGATGCAGAGCAGGATCTCGTGCGCGCGAGCGTCCTCGCGGCGGAGGTAGTGGCTGTCGTTGGAAGCCACGAGGGGGATGCCGGATTCCTGCGACAGCCGGCTCAGCAGGGGGATGACGATTTTGTCTTCTTCCAGGCCGTGGTTCTGGATCTCGAGGAAGAAGTTGCCCTTGCCGAAAATATCCTGGTACTGGTAGGCCAGCCGGCGCGCCTGCTCGTAGCGGCGCCCAACGAGCGCTTCGTTGATATCGCCCCGCAGACAGGCGGACATGGCGATCAGGCCGCCGGCGTGTTGCGCCAGCAGGTCCTTGTGAATGCGGGGCTTGTAGTAGAAGCCTTCCAGGAAGCCGGTCGAGACGAGCTTGATGAGGTTGCGGTAGCCGGTCTGGTTTTCGCACAACAACACGAAGTGGTGGTAGCGATTGCTGTCCGACCTGACGGTATGATCCTGCTGGGTGATGTAGACTTCGCAGCCGATGATCGGGTGGATCCCCCTGCGGAGCGCCTCGTTGTAAAAATGGACGGCGCCGAACAAGTTGCCATGGTCGGTGATGGCTACGGCCGGCATCTCCTGCGCTTCGACGAGATCCATCAATTGGGTGATCTCGCAAGCTCCATCCAGCAGGGAATAATCCGTGTGATTATGCAGGTGAACGAAGGGCGTGTCCCCCATCTTGGCTACCAGTATAGTCGCAGGAGGCGCCGGACGATCCTGTTGGCGCGGCGGCGTGCGATTTGCCGAAGTTATGCTGCCGGCGGGATTGCGGGATGCAGCTTCGTGGGGGACGGGCTCACGGGTTCACCACCGGCGCGGCATCGAGCCGCTCCCGCTGGGCGTTCCAGGCGCAGCCGTAAATTGTGATGAGGGCCAGCAGGTACATCCAGAGGATCAGCGCGATGACGGCGCCGATGCTTCCGTAGAGCACGTTGTAGTCGGCGATGTTGCGCACGTACCAGGAAAAGGCCAGCGTGGCCAGGAACCAAAGCACGGCCGCCACCAGCGCACCGGGCCACAGGCGCGCCCATTTCTGCGGGCGGTTGGGGCCGAACTTGTACTGGATCATCGTGGTAAGAGCAGTAGCGCCAAAGGCGATGGCGTACCGGATGAGCTTGCCGACCAGCAGGACTGCGCCGCCGACGATTGGCTCGCCCTGGGTGATCATGCCCAGCCGGGTGACCAGCCAGACCTCGGTGCGCGAACCGAACAGGATCATCGCGGAGGCGCCCAAGGCGGGCAAGGCGGCACAGAAGACGAGTCCCATCGCGACCAAGCGCCCGCGGATCAAGGGGCGGCTAGTGGGCACATGGTAGACGGCGTTGAACCCGTCGATCAGACTCAGGATGAGTCCCGAGGCCGCCCACAGCGACACCAGGCCGGCGACCACGAGCAACGACTCAGGTTTCTCGCCGCGGACGGCGAATTGGTGCAGGACCAGCTTCTTGGCGCCCGGCGGAACCACCTCGAACAGAAACCGTGAAAGGACATCGGCCACCTGGTCGGCGCGGAAGCGGACCAGCAGGAGGGCGACGGTGGTCAACACCGGGAAGAATGAGAGCAGCGCAGAGTAGGCCGCACCCTTGGCGATGCCGAGGCAGCCGTCTTCGTAAAGGGATATGGCTGACCGCCGCAGCAGCCACCAAAAGCAGTCCCGCCGGGAAAGCTGCACGTCCGTTCCGTCCGACTGGCGCCGAGTTAGGCTCCGCGAGACAATGTCAACCTTGAACCGCGTGTTCCGACCATCCATTCTATCCCGGCTGGGTTCGCCGTCCCTGCTGGCGCTCATTCTGTTTGGCGGGAACGTTTGGGTATGCCGGGAGCTGTTCCAGACGGAATACCTCACCTACATGGGTTCGATTGAGGGCGCCTACGTCGGCCTGAGCCGCTGGATTCTCAACCACCCGTGGGATTTGGACTGGTTTCCGCTCTGGTACGGCGGGATACCGTTCCCGAATGCTTACCCGCCGCTGCTCCACTTGCTGGTGGCGTTGGTCGCTGCGGCGGGAAAGATTTCTCCCGCGCTGTCCTACCATGCGGTGACGGCGGCTATGTATTGCGCGGGGCCGGCCACATTGTTCTGGCTTGCCTGGCGGCTCTCGGCGGACCGCGCCACGGCTTTCGTTGCCGGGCTGCTGTATTCTTTCCTGTCGCCCTCGGCGCTGCTAGTGCGTGAGGTTGCCGATGACCTTGGCGGCGCCTTCGGCCCCCGGCGGCTGCATGTCTTGTTGGCATATGGGGAAGGACCGCATCTCGCCTCGCTGGCGCTGTTGCCATTGGCGGTGCTGGCACTGGACGCGGCGCTCAGGCGGCGCCGAGTGAGGACCGTGTATGCCGCGATGTTCGGGCTGGCCGCGGTCGTGCTGACCAACTGGCTGGGCGCGTTTGCGCTGGCGGCGGCGGTCTTCGCGTATCTGTTGAGCGCCGGCGGCCATGGCGGGTCGCGCACCGTGCCGGCCGCTTGCGGCATCGGCGTGCTGGCTTATGCGCTGGCCGCGCCGTGGATTCCGCCTTCGACGATCAGTGCGATCGGGCACAACGCCCAGTACACCGTCGGCAACTACCGGCTGTCGGGAATTCACTTGTTGTACGGCTTGTTAGTGCTGGCGGCTGCCACTGTCGTGGCGCTGCTGCTGCGACGGCTCCGGGCCGACCCGTTGATGCGCTTTGCGGCGGTTTTTTTTCTACTGATGGGCGTGCTGAGTCTCGGATGGTACTGGGTGGGCGTGTACCTGATGCCCCAGCCCGAGCGCTATCACCTCGAGATGGAGATGGCGCTGGCGTTGCTGCTTGCCGCCAGTCTGGTCCCGGCGTGGCGCAGGCTGCCGGTGCGCTACCGGGCGGTCACCTGCGCGTCTTGCGTGGTGCTGCTGGTGGTGCAGGCGGGCAACTTCCGCAGCGGCGCGCGGCGCCTGATCCAGCCAACCGAGATCGGCCAGACTCTGGAATATCAAGTCGCGCGCTGGCTGGATGAAAACCTGCCGGGCAGCCGCGTCTACGCCCAGGGCTCCACTCGCTTCTGGCTGAACGCGTTTGCGGACAATCCCCAGGTGGGCGGGGGGTTTGACCAAGGAATCACCAACCGTTTGGTTCCCGAGGTGACCTTCGGTGTCGGCTTCGGCAAGGCCGACGCAGCGCGCTCGATCGTCTGGCTGCGGTGTTTCGGCGTGGATGCGGTGGTCGTCAGCGGGCCCAACACGCGCGACGCCTACCGGGATTTTCAGGATCCTGACAAGTTCGAAGGCGTCCTGCCGGTACTATGGCGGGACGGCGATGATGTAATCTACGAGGTTCCGGGGCGCCGCAGCCTCGCGCACGCCGTCCGGGCGGAGCAGATTGTTTGGCGGCGGCCGGAGAACTACCTTGACACCGAACCTTTGCGCGTTTACTACGACGCGCTCGGCGATATGAGCCTGCCGGCGGCGGAGCTGGAGTGGCGCCGGCCGGGCGAGGGTATGATCCGCGCCGAGCTTGAAGCCGGCCAGGTGCTGTCGGTCCAGGTCACATGGCATCCGGGCTGGCGCGCTCAAGTTCGCGGCGAAAGTCGCCCAATACGCTCTGATGGTCTCGGCTTTATCGTTATCGAGCCGGCCTGTGAGGGGCCTTGCTCGGTCGCGTTGACCTATGACGGGGGGCCGGAAATGAAGCTCGCCAAGGGGGCCTCAGTGGCGGCGCTAGGGGCGCCTTGGCTGCTCCTGATCCGGCGCCGCCGGAGTTGATATCGTAGACTCGCCATGTTAAATCGCCGTGATTTTCTCCACACTGCGGCTCTGCCTCTCCTACTGGGACGCGAAGCGGCGGCGGCCGGGAATTTCCCGGCCTCTGCGCCTGAACGCGCGCTGTTCCCATGCCCGCCGAACGGCGCGACGGCGGGGGTCAACCCGCCGGGTTTCGCCTGGTGGCGAGCAGAAGGGGCCACCAGCTATCGGCTCATTGTGCGGAACTCCTCGGGCAGAACGGTCTACGAAGCTGACCGGCTGCTCGACCCGGTGCATCTTCCGAACCGAACGCTGCCGCCGGGCGACTACAGTTGGGACGTCGAGGCTCTGGACAGCTCGGGCTCCGTGCTTGCCCGTCGCGGCGTCTGGCGGTTCAGCGTACCGGCCGATGTACCGGAGCTGCCCTGGGAAGATCCACAGAAACTTCTCGCACGGGCGCCGGATGTGCGCCCGCGCTACATCTTTCTGGCGGCGGAGTTGCCGCGCATCCGGGAGACGCTCAAAGCGACTCGGCGGCGGGCCTGGGAAGAGGTCAAGGCTCGCGCCGACCGGGCGCTGAAATTGCCATTGCCCAAGCCGCCTGCATACCACACGTTCGAGGGCCGGGTCCGCCAGCGGATGGGCTATACGGAGTACTTCCGCGAATTCCGCGGCTACATCGACGGGGGCATGAGCATCCTGGCGCTGGCCTACCTCATGAGCGGGGAGGAACGCTACGGTCTGGCAGCCAAGAAGATTCTGCTGGAGGTTGAAAGTTGGGGCGTGGGCGGGACGATGTCCGTGCTAAGCCCGTACGGGGACGAGCCCGGACTGAGCATGGCGCGGCACGGCCAGCGGGCCTATGACTGGCTCGATCCGCTGTTCAGTGATGGCGAGCGCGAGCGCGTGCGCCGGATGACCATTGACCGCGCCCGCCAGATCCACGAGCGGCTGCGGCGCGCCGACTACCTGTTTACCCCCGGCGAGAGTCACAACGGCCGGCTGATCGCCTATCTGGCCGAATACGCGATCGTGTGCAAAGGCGAGGCTGAAGACGCCGCCGACTGGCTTGATTACTCGCTCCGGGCGCTGACGACTTTCTATCCGCACTGGGCGGGGGCGGACGGCGGCTGGGCCGAAGGGATCAGCTACGCCCTGTCGTACAACACAATCTATTTGCCGGCGCTGGAATCGCTGCGCGCGGCGACCGGCTTCGATCTTTACAAGCGCAGCTTCTACCGGAACGTGCGCCGATTCTTCCTTTATTGTGCCTCGCCCATTGGGGAGATCAAGCCCTTCGGCGACGGGGCCGAGCGCGGCGGTGTCGGCAGCGCGGGCGCTTCGCTGATGCTGCACCACGGGCGGCGCTTCAACGACCCGGCCGCGGTGTGGTGGGCCGAACAGACCGGGCAACCGGCCGCCGGCTCGGACGCGATGATTTCCCTCATCACTGAGGACACGGTGGCGCCAAGCCCGCCCGCGGGGGCGCCGCAGGCGGCGGTGTTCCGGGGCGTTGGCTGGGCCGGCTTGCACAGCGCACTCGACAAGCCGGACCAGGACACGTTCTTTCTGTTCAAGTCCAGTCCGTACGGCTCGGTCAGCCACAGCCACGCCGACCAGAATTCATTTGCGATCTTGAAGGGCGGGCGCGCGCTGGCGATCCCGTCGGGGCATTACGGGCCGGCTTATGGAATGCCCCACCACGCCGAGTGGACGCGCCAGACGAAAGCCAACAATTGCATTCTGGTCAACGGCGAAGGGCAGCTGGTGCGCGAGGCGCGGGCTAGCGGGCAGATCACCGAGTTCCGCCACCAGAAGGCCATCACGTACCTGTGCGGGGACGCGACACCCGCTTACGGGGGCAAGCTCAAAAGGTTCTTGCGGCATGTTCTCTTCCTGCGCCCCGGCGCCTTCATCGTGGCGGACGAGCTGGAAGCGGCGGAGGGGGCGCAATTCCAGTGGCTGCTGCATGCCTTCGAGGAAATGGAGCTCGACGAGCGGAACTCGCGGGTGGTGTCGAGGCGCGGTGATGCTTCACTCACCGTCCGGTTGGGATGTGACTTAGGCCTGGAGTTTTCCCAAACCGACCGATTCGACACCCCGTACAATGAGGGCAACCCGCCGGAATACCGGCGCGAGGTGCCGAACCACTGGCATTTCACGGCGGCGACGAAGGGGCGGGCCGCCAGAGCGGTGATCACAGCGATCATGCTGGTGCGCCACGGATCGGAGAAGCTGGAGGTCAGCTGGAAACCCAACGGGGTGGCGATTACCACTCCGGAGGGGGCCGGTGAAGCTTGGATGGAACCGGGCGCGAAGATCCATCTCCGGGCCCGGTGGATCCCTCGAGTGGGCGCCTCGGAGGAGTTTTCGCTGTAGGTCTGACTCGCGGAGAGGGAGCGCATCCCGGCAAAGCCGGCTGAGCGAACAAGTGCAACGGCATTCCGGCTTCGTGACCTTCGGTTCCTCGGAGGCTCCGCCGACTCCGGCGCGTGGTTCGCCCCGCCGGAAGCGCGTTCGCCAAGCGGAGACCGGTTGTGAAGCGGTGCGCTATGTTGTAGCCATGGTGAGAAGCGAGCTTGTGGGCCCGACTCGCCGGCGGTTCCTGCGAAACGCCGGAGTGGTGTTCGGGACCCTTCCGTTGATCCGTGCGGCGGCCAGCCGACCAAACCTGATCCTTCTGCTGACAGACGACCAGCGGTGGGATGCGCTCGGCTGCATGGGGAACCGCATCATTAAGACGCCGAACATTGACGAGATGGCCGGCCAGGGCGTGATATTCACCAACAACTTCGTCACGACCTCGATCTGCATGAGCAGCCGGGCGAGCATCTTTACGGGCGTGTACTTGCGCAATCACAAGATTAACGACTTTCGGACGCCGTTCACGAAGGAGCAGTACGGGCGAACATACCCCGTGCTGCTGCGGCAAGCGGGTTACCGGACGGGTTTTATCGGCAAATGGGGCGTGGGCAACGAGATGCCGGAAGACCAGTTCGACTACTTCGCCGGCTTTCCGGGTCAGGGTCACTACTTTCCGAAACGGCCGGACAAGAGCGTCCACCTGACGGAGGTGATGGGGGAGCAAGCCGCCGAGTTCCTTCGCGGCTGTTCGGCGCGGCAGCCGTTCTGTCTTTCGGTGAGTTTTAAAGCGCCGCACGTGCAGGACGAGGATCCGCAGCAGTTTCTCTACTCGCCCAAGAGTGCGGAGTTGTATAAGGATGTTGAGATCCCAGTTCCCAAGACCGCTGATCCGCGCTACCTCCGGAAGCTTCCCCTCGAGATTCAGCGGTCCGAGGCCCGGCGGCGGTGGGCGGTCCGGTTCGGCACGCCGGAGCTGTATCAGGAGTCCGTCAAGTCTTACTATCGTCTGATCACCGAGGTTGATACAGTCGTGGGGCGCATACGGGAGCAATTGCGGCGGATGAAGGCTGACGGTGACACGGTCGTTGTCTACTCGGCGGACAATGGGTTCTACCTGGGTGAACACGGGCTGGCGGGCAAGTGGTTCATGCACGAAGAGTCGATCCGGGTACCGCTGATCGTTTACGACCCGCGGCTGCCGGCCTCGCGGCAAGGGCAGCGCTTGTCACAGATGACTCTGAACATCGACATCGCGCCGACGTTGCTGAGCCTGGCGGGCGTGGCGCGGCCGAACATGCAGGGCAGGGACGTCACGCCGCTGTTAAGGGGGGAGTCCGTGCCGTGGCGGAGGGAATGGTTCTACGAGCACCTGTTCGAGCATGCGTGGATCCCGAGGACGGAAGGGGTGCGGACGGAGACGTGGAAGTATACCCGGTACCTCGACACGGAGCCGGTGTTTGAGGAGTTGTTCGACCTAGCGCAGGATCCGCTGGAGGAACGGAACCTGGCGGGAGACAACCGCGAGCAACTCGAAGCCCTGCGCGGACGCCGGCGCGCGTGGCGGGAGGCGCTGGAATCTTGGGATAGGTCGAAGCCGTGGCGGGATCCGTAACGGGGACGTTGCGGCGCTAGCGAGCGTCGCGGGCGGCGAGCCGGAAGCGGACGGTCATTTCTTCTTTGGTGCCGACCAGGCCGAGTGCGGCTTTGGGCGGCCGCAGGCCGTAGTCTTTCATGTTCACCACGGCGGAACCCTCACACCAGAGCGGTTCGCCCGGGGTCAGGCGGACCGTTGCGGTGACGGGTTTGGCGATGCCGCGGATAGTCAGAGTGCCGGTCACCTGGAATTCCGCTTGTGCGACGGGCGTGACTCGCTCGGAAACAAAGAGTATCTGCGGATACTCGGTCGCCGCCAGCATCTGCTCGAGAGTGAACTTCCGAATCTTGCGGCGATCCTTGTCGCTGACCCACCGGTCTTGAAGGCTCACTGCGGCCGACTCGATGACCAGTCGCACGCGAGAGTTTGCCGGCCGATGAGCGTCGTACTGCAACTGGCCGTGGTAGTGCGCGAACAGGAAGCGGTGGAGCTTGCCGCTCATGAGACCGGTCTTATACACCTCGAGCTCGATGCGGGCGTCGCAGGACGGCGCAATGGCGTACGGGCTCGTCTCCGCCAGGACAGTTCCGGCGAAAAGGAAGACGCAGGCTGCTCGATGCATGGCGCATTAGATGCGCCCGGACGGCGCAAGGTTCAGCGCAGCCCCAATTGCCCGACGCCGGTTTAGTTCAAGTGTTGCGATCTGTCTTA
>FWWM01009044.1_pt1 | contig 12670 bp, 10 predicted proteins | sample 2228351 | NCBI WGS metagenome assembly FWWM01 (sample SAMEA103939774, study PRJEB20133) | metagenome | reverse complement strand
CTTCTTTGACACGCTCCGGCACCTGGCCGGGCATCGCCGCCGCAGGCGTCCCCGGTTCCGCCGAATAGGTGAAGACCCCGACTTTATCAAAGGAAATGGCGGTGACGAAATCCAACAGGCCCTCAAACTCCTCCTCCGTCTCGCCGGGGAAGCCAACGATGAGGGTGGTACGCAGAGCGATGTCGGGCATGGCTGCCCGCAACCGTTCAATCGTTCGCAAAACCTTATCCACGTTGGAGGGGCGGTGCATGCGGCTGAGTGTATCGGGATGGCCGTGTTGCAGAGGGATGTCCAGATAATGGCATACCTGGGGCCGCGTCGCCATGACTTCAATCAGGCGTTCGCTGACATGGCCGGGATAGGCATACATCAGGCGTAGCCAGGGTAGATCGGGGCAGGCGAGAAGGATTTCATCCACTAAACCGGGCAGGCCATCGCGCAGGCCCAGATCGCGGCCATAATCTGTAGTATCCTGGGCAACCAGGATGATCTCCTGGGCGCCCTGATCTACCAACATGCGCGCCTCGCTCACGATGGCGGAGGTGGGGCGGCTGCGCAGTTTGCCCTTGAATGAGGGGATGGTACAAAAAGCGCAGGGTGCGTTGCAGCCATCGCTGATCTTGAGGTATGCGCTACCGTTGCGTACAGCCGGGCGTGGCGTGGCCCCATCCCAAGGAACCGGGGAATCGCCCAACATCTCAAGGCGACCGAACTCGCGACCGTTGCCGGCGCGCAATTGCTCAATCAGGGCGACGATTTCCATCCATCGCCGCGTGCCCAGGAGCCCATCCAGGCCGGGGACGCGACGAATGAGCGCGCGTGGGTTGCGTTGAGCCAGGCAGCCCGCGGCGATGAGAATCTGATCGGGCCGCTTTCGGCGCGCCAGCGTCCGCAGCGCGCCGATGGATTCCTCTTGCGCGGCCTCCAGGAAGCCGCAGGTGTTGACGATCAGCACCTGGGCGTGGCCGGGACTAGATGTCGCTTGGTGTCCGGCCTGCTGTAGCAACGCTTCCATCCCTTCGCTATCCACCGCGTTCTTGGGGCAGCCGAGGGTCAATAAATAGTAGCGCATGTCTTAGTGTTTTCCGGCTTTGTACTTCACTTGGACTTACTCGTTTGGTCTGGCCGCCGAGGTGGAGGTGGCAGGGGCCTCTGCCGTCGCGGTAGCGACTAGATCATATTCTTGAATCGCCCCATCCACTAACACCCATTCCACGCGCACCACCTGGCCGCTGCGTCCCAAGGTTCCCCGCGCGACGCCATTGATGGTCACCTCCACACCGCCTGCATTGCCCATATCCAGGCGGATGCGCTCGTTGCCTTTCCAGGTTCGCTCCTGATCCTTTTCCAGGAGCCCCACGAAGGCCACCTGATTATCTACCGTAGCCTGGAGCCAGGCGCGCGCGGTGATCAGGACCGTGACTTCTATGGAGTCAAAAACCCGAGGCGTTGATGTAGGTGTTGCCGTATCGGTGGGGCGCGGCGTAGGTGTAGGTGTCGGCAGCGGCAGGACCTCGGAAGTAGGCGTCGGCGGGGGCGATGTAGGCGTCGGAGGCAGGGTTGCAGCCAAGGTTGGCTGCACAGGACGCGTCGCGGTAGGCAGGCGAACCGTCGCAGTGGGAGGTGAGGTCGGCGTAGATGTCGGTTCCGGCAGGAAGGCGGATAAGATGTTGGGATTGCGCTGATAGATATACCAGCCGCCTGCCATCAGGCCGCCGGCTATGATTAAGATCAAAAGGATGGTGAAAAAAGGGAAACTGGGGCCTTCGTCCAACGTCACCGCGACGGGGCGTTGTTCCTGCTGCCAGATAGGGACCGTTTCCAGGGGAACATAGTTGGTGCCCGGCGCAGGAGCGGGCAGCGCGTTGCGGTAGCGGCGCATGAGTTCGTAGGGATCAAGCCCCAAGAACAAGGCGTAATTGCGGAAAAAACCCCGCGTGGTGACGCCGCCTGGCAAGAGGTCGTAATCGCCGGATTCAAAGGCGGCTAGATACTTGGCATGGATGCGGGTCGCAGCCTCTGCATCGGCCAAGGTGAGTTGTTGCTCTTCCCGTGCTTTACGTAACAGTTGACCCAATTCTGCGCGCTGGGCGTTAATCGTCTCGGTGGCGTCGCTCATGGACGGAATATACCCTTGCTGGAAGTAAATGTCAAATTGCCTTTCCGCCTCACGGTTGCGGCGGAAAAAGGCCCTCGCCTATCAGAAATTCGGCGGTGCGCAGGGCCGTGAGCCTATGCCCCGCGGGCGTCCAATGACCGTCGTGGCGAAAATGGAGCGGTTGGGAGGACCGGGCCAGTTCGGCGCGGAAATCGGGCAATAAGTTGTGATAGGGAATGTCGGCCCGGCTCAACAGGTCGCCAACGATGCGATAGGGTTGCTCCGGGTCCCACGTCTGCCCTCGCATAGCAGGGTATCCGGCCAGAGTGTGTTGCCAATATTGCGGATACAACGGCTCCTTGGCCGATGGGAGAACCACTGCCAGCCTGCCGCCGGATGCTTCCACCTCCACCTTGAGGGCGCGCAGGATGGCATCGGTCAGGGCGATGGCTTCCTGCCACTCTTGAGTCAGCGGTACGGCGTATGCGCCGTAGGCCACGGGGATGTAATCCGGCCCGGCCTGGGCCCTTTTCGTCTCCGTGCCTGGCGAGTAAAGCCCCATGCGCACCAGGAAAAGCATCAGGTTCGGCGCACCGCTGCGCAACACGGGGTCAAGGAAACGGTACAGGGCCGAATGTCCCTTGAGCCAGGGGCGGGCAAAGGCAAGGGGGCCCGGAGGGGCCGGAGGCGAAGGCGCGCTCGCCTCTTGATCAGGCGGCTGGAAAGGGAAGTTATCCACGACCAGTTGCCCATCCCGCAGGTCAAAAAAGGGCTTGAGGATGCGCCCGTAGTTGCGGCCTTCCAAGGCGCGGCTGTTGTTCATGAAATCGTTGGGGGGGAAGAAGGCAAGAAGCACCAAGTCAGGATCGTACCTGAGGCCCTCGGTGCGGAACCAGAGGAGTTCCTGATCTGTGCCCCAGCCGCCGACGCCCGCGGCGATGACCTCAACCGGCATGATTCCCAGCGAGTTCAGTTCCTGCTCCAGCACCTGATGCCAGGCTTCCTCCAGGGGAACCTGTGCTGCCTCCACGAAGGAATCGCCCATGACGAGGATGCGAAAGACGCCCTTAGGCTTGTCGTAGGTGTGTTCGTCATCGCGCAGGCCGCGTGAGTTCACGCGGAAATCTACATCGTATTCGTGCCAGTCGTCAAACCAGCGTCCCTGGGCATTGGGAATCAGCGCCCAGCCGAGGGGATGTGGCTGAGCCCAGAAGAAGCCGGGGGAAATGGGTGGCGGGCCGAGGCGCAGGGCGCGCACGCCGCTTTCTAACAGGAGAAGAGCGGCAGCAACCCCCGCCATAACCAGCCCCAGCCCGCTCACCAGTCTTTTCAGGAAAGGCAACGAAATCGTCATCCCAGGCTCGCGCCTGGCTCCTTCGCTTCTGTCTTTTCAATTGAATTGACGTCTGGGCGTTGTAATGGTTCCGCCAATACAGGTTCTGCCCATAACGCGTCGCCTTCCAGACGTTCCAGGCGCGCAGGTGTGATCACGTTATGTAGGTCCATACCCATCGGGGCAACGGCCAGCACCCGCAGATAGTTATCGGTCAGGCCGGACCAGACCGCGCTCTCCTCCCCCACCAGCGATCGCCCCCGGCCCTCCCAGAGTACCGGACGCGTCTGGCCCAGGAAGCGGCGGCGCACCGCGCGCCCGCTCCTGGCATCTACCTCTCGCATGGCCGCGCTGCGCTCACGTTTGACCTCGGCAGGCACCTGGCCGGGGAGCCGCGCCGCTGCCGTCCCTGCGCGCAGCGAGTAGGGAAAGACGTGGATGTGGGCAAATCCCATCGCCTCCACAAAAGCCAGGCTCTGGGCGAACTCCTCGTCGCTCTCGCCGGGAAAGCCGACGATCACGTCGGTGGTCAACGTCAGGTCGGGAATACGGGCGCGGGCCGCGTCGGCCAGGCGCGCGAACTGAGCGGTAGAACAGCGCCGGGCCATGCGCCGGAGTGTGGCATCGCACCCGCTTTGCAGCGGCAGATGAAGGTGAGGGCACAGGCGCGAGTCCGCCCACAGGTCAAAGAAATCTGCGTCCAGGTCAAAAGGCTCTAGAGATGAAAGGCGCAGGCGGCGAATGGACGTCCTCTCCAAAAGGGCGGCTACCAACGAGCGCAAGTTCGTTCCCAAGTCGCGGCCATAGCCGCCAAGATGCACGCCCGTTAACACCGCTTCCTGCACGCCCGCCTCGGCCAGGGTTGCGACTTCGCTGATGACCGCTTCCGGCGGACGGCTGCGTTCTCGCCCCCGCGCCACGGTCACGATGCAAAAGGTGCAGTGGTTGTTGCAGCCGTCTTGCACCTTGATGAAGGCGCGGGTGCGAGAGAGAGGGAAGAGCATCGCATCGGATACGATGGGATGCTCGGGCACGGAAACGCCTTCCGGCCCGACAGGCTGTGAGCCCCTGGGCTCTGCGTCCTCTTCCAGGAAGGTCAGAAGTCGTTCTTTATCTCGGTTGCCCACCACCCAGCGTACCTGCGGCAACGTTCTGACCTCTGCCGGCTCCAATTCGGCGTAGCAGCCGGTGATCAGCAGGCGGGCAGCAGGATTCGCCTTGGCGAGCGCGCGCGTGGCCTGTCGCGAGTCGAGAGCCGAGTTGTGGGGCACGGCGCAGGTATTGAGGACACAGACATCGGCCTCCCTCGCGGTAGGCACGACAACATGGCCCGCGGCTATCAGGCTGCGGGCCAAGGTTTCCATCTCGCTGAAATTGAGGCGACAGCCCAGCGTCTCCAGATAGACTCTCATAACCTTCACCCAAGGGGCACTGGCTAGAATACCATAGAGCGAATGAGGCTGTCAATTTCGTAGTTTGGCAGGCCTCTATGGTATAATGGATTTATCTTGCGACTCGCGAGGAGAGCAGATGGCGAAACGCGGGCGTGGCCGGCGCGACCGGTGGGCACAAATCTTGTTTTGGGGAATGAGCCTCTTGGTGGCCGTGAGCATGGCTATCGGTTTTGTGCTTCCTGCCATCGCTCCTCCGCCGCCGACAATCCCCATAGGCAACTTTCCGACGGAACCGTTGCCCACGCCCACCCCACGCCCCAGCCTCACCGTGGTACCCACCACCGTGCCACCCGCGCCGCGCCCGCCGACCCCGACTTCCTCGCCCACGCCGGTTTCCGGCCTCCTGACGCCGTCGCCGGTCGCCTTCGCCCTCACGCCACACCAAGAGGCGTTGGCCTCCCCTATCTCCTGGCAGATTCCACAAAGCCCTGGGCCGGGGCCCGCCCAGGGCGAGCAACATTCCTTCGCCGTCTGCGGTGATAGCCGAGACGGCGATTCTGTGTATGGGCCATCGCGGCTATGAAGAGGCCGCGTGCTGCGGAGGAACGCGTTGGCCTGAGTTACGTGGCGTTGGCCGTCCTTTTCTTCTCGTCCAGCGCAGTCCTCGTGCGTTGGGCCGCGCCCCTCTCGCCCTACGAGATCGCCACCGGACGCTTGCTTGTGGCCGCGCTTGCCGTGCTGGGATTATCTGCCCTGACCGAACGGCGGAACGGAAGGCGCGCGGCGGTAGGCCTGACTGGGCATGACCTGCCGCGCTTCGCCCTCATTGGCCTTGTCACCGCGCTCCATTTCTTTCTGTATATCGCCTCTCTCGGTTTCACCACCATCGCCCATTCGTTGGCTATCGTCTATACCTCGCCCATCTTCGTGACGCTCCTCTCCGCCTGGCTCCTGCGCGAGCCCATCCCAAGGCGCAAGTGGGGCGGCATTTTGCTTGCGGTCATCGGCGTTGCCATCCTGGCCGGTTTTGAGCCGCGCCTCACCTCTCGCATGCTTCTGGGCGACCTGATGGCCCTAGGCTCCGCGGTGGCCTACGGCTTCTACTCGGTGGCGGGGCGCTCCCAGCGAGAGCGTTTCCCCCTTCTCACCTACGCGGGCACGGTCTATGCCGTTGCCGCTTTGTGGACGCTTCCCATCGCTGCCCTGAACTTGTCCCTTCCGGCCTACGGAGTGCGCCAGGTGCTTGCCATGGTGGGGTTGGGCATCGGGCCGCTGGCGCTGGGCCACACCTTGTATAACGCTGCGCTCCGCAAAGCCCACGCCACATCGGTCAATCTCATCGCCACGCAGGAGGTGACGGGCGGCGTTCTCCTCGGATTTTTGCTGCTGGGCGAGGTTCCCAGCCTCAATTCCCTGATTGGGGCGGCGATTACGCTGGTGGGGATTGTGTTGGTGGTAAAATGAATTGAGGAGCGGTCTTGATGAAGCCGGTGGCTTGCCCTTTTTACTATTCCGATTACTATCGGGGCCGTGAGACGGAAGAATGTCGCCTCATCGGGCGCAACCCACAATCGCGCCCCTGGCGGCGTGCCCTGTGCGATTCCTGCCCCGTGCCCGACATCATGCGCCAAACCGATTGCACCGATCTTGCCCTGGAAGCCGAGGTAGGCCGCCGCCTCCTTATCTTGGATCAGGTGCAAGTGACCTATGCCGTCTGCCTGAAACATAAAACGGAGTTACAGAACCCCCGGCATTGCCCGGCGTGCGCGCAGGAGAGGGCGAACCCCGATCTACCCTCTTCGTCTCTTCCCTCCTCCGATGTTAGGAGGGGCGGAGAGGCGGAAGGAAGGTGAGGGCTCGTAGGACAAACGTCTTATCTTGCATCCCATACCCGGCGTGATGGTGGTGCGTTCGCCTTTGTGATGCGTCACTCCATACCTCTTGTCTTCGCCCTAGCGGTGGTTGTTATCTTTGGGGCCGTCTCGCCTGCGACATGGGCCGCGCCGACCGACCTGCCACCGCGCGTTTTCTTGCCCCTCGTCTCGGTCGGGCCGCCGCCCCCGCATCTGGGCTACGGCGCGAACATCGCCGCCGCCGACCACGCCGCGCTTCTTTCCAACATGGGTTTTGACTGGGCTAAAGGGTTCATCTCGTGGGACGCGGTAGGCGCGGGCCCGTCATACAATTGGGTGCACGTGGATAACCAGTTACGCCAGTTCAAACCTCATGTGCCCAACATCCTCTTGCGCATCAACGGCCCCATGCCGCCCGGCATCGGCAATCCCATTCGCTCGCCCTCAGACCTGGCTGCCTTCCGCGCCTTTACGCAGGCGTTGGCCCGCCACGTGCGGCAGGCGTGGAATCCCGCCTCTATCGCCTATGAAATCCTCAACGAACCGAACCTGAATTATGAATGGGGCGCTGCCCCTGACCCGGCGGGCTATGTTGCCGTCTTGCGCGCGGGCTACGAGGGGATCAAAGCGGGGGATGCAAAGGCGTGGGTTGTCAGCGCGGGCCTCGCCACCGGCGGACACTACGACGACCTTGCTTTCATACGCGCGATGTACCGCGCCGGCGCGAAACCGTATTTTGATGCCTTGGGCTCACACCCCTACGGCGGCAGCGGCCCCCCCGACCGGAAGCAAGGCCCCGTCTATTTTCGACGCGCCGAGGAGCAACGTCAGGTAATGCTGGAGTTCGGCGATGGAGCCAAACCGATATGGGCCACGGAGTTCGGTTGGATCGTGGGCACGCCCGCCTGCGACTTCGGCTACCATGAATGGATGGAGGTAACGGAGGCGCAGCAGGCGGATTACTTGGCCGCGGCCTTTCGCTACGCCGACCGTTTTTGGCCTTGGATGGGGCCCATGTTCATCTTCAACTTGGATTTCGCCACCGTCCCCTGGTACGCTTATTGCGAACAGATGCGCCGAAGCCGCCGTCGCCGCGTTGAAGGCACTTCCCAAACGCTCCCGCTGGCCGTAGGCCTCTTTCTTTCCAGCAGAGAAACGCAGGATGGCGAGGCGCGTCCGGCCCCAAGCGGGCAACAGGGAAACTGCCTGCTCCGTGGGAAGCAGGCAGTTCTTTCACGGGATGACCGGAATATATCAGAGCAGGCGAACGTGGGACGCGGCCAGCAACGCCAGCGTGCCGCTGACCAATATGAGGAGGTCGGCCAGGACCATCAGCAGGCGGTCGCGCCAATCACCCGCGTGGATGATGGCGAGGGCCATGATCTGCAAGGGATAGAGTAGAAAGGAGATAAGCGAACCTGCCAAGATCGCGATCACAATCGCCACGATGATGAGAGAGGCACAGGCGGCGAGAAAGAGGACCAAGGTCCATTCTTCTGCCCAGTGGATACGAGACCAGGGCCATACGCTGGTGAGGAATATGTTTAGCGAGACAAGGAGGCCGCCCGTTCCTCCTACGATCCAAGCAATAGGGTTCCAGGTGACCGATAAATCACGTCGCACATCGCCCTTGCCCAACCGACGGCGATCGTTCAACGCCTGATAGACCCAGAGCCAGCAACTCAACGTCGCCAACGCTGCTCCTACAGCGATGGCTAACATGATATCAAAGCCGGCAAGCCTCAGATTCCCCAAGCGGAAGTACATGGCACTACCCCTTAGTTACATACTATCCGGCTTCTACGGAAACGTAAAGGGGAAAAGAGTACTATTACAAGGGGAAAGTCAAGCCCCCGTATCGCCAAGATGAAAAAATCGTCATCTTTTACGGGGCTTTCTTTCATGCAATATTCATATTGACGCGCGAGAATGCGAAAGGCAGGTTGGGGCCACTCCACCCAACTCGCCGGGAGGATCGTATGAGCGCGTCTTCTGCTGGGCCATCCACCGACCGGTTTCCACGAAACCTTGCGGACTTACCCTCCGGATGGTATAATGCTGGCAAAACTGGGGCAGGGCGTGGCCTGGCCGCCCGCCCCTCTTCGTGGGAGGAGTCTATTCCACCCATGCGGGTCCTGGTTGTGGACGACGATCCCCCTAGCGTCAAGATGACGTCCTTCCTCCTGCAGGAGGAGGGATACACGGTGTTGACGGCGACCAACGGCCAGGAGGCCCTGCGCAAGGTTGAGCAGGAATCCCCTGACCTGGTCATTCTGGACGTGATGATGCCGCACATGGATGGGCTGGAGGTCTGCCGTCGCATCCGGCGCACGACGAACCTTCCCATCATCATCCTCTCGGCCAAAGGGGAGACGTCCGATCGGGTGACCGGCCTGGAACTGGGGGCAGATGACTATTTGGCGAAGCCCTTTGAGCCGGCTGAGCTGCTGGCGCGCGTGCGCGCCGTGTTGCGCCGGGCAGAGGCTTTCTCCTATGGCGATACACAGACGCTTCTGACGGCGGGCGGCATTCGTCTGGACCCCGTGAACAGTACGGCAACGCTGTTGGCAAAGAACGAGACCATCCCGTTGACGCCCATTGAGTTTCGCCTGTTGCACTGCCTGATGCGCAACGCGGGCCGCGTCCTGACCCACGACCAGCTCATCAACGCCGTCTGGGGCTATGAATATGAAGGATACGGCAACCAGATAGCCGTCTATATGCGACGCCTGCGTACCAAACTGGAACCGGACCCCGAACATCCACGCCGATTGCTCACCGCGCGCGGAATCGGATATAAGTTTGAGGCCGAATAGGCCATCCCACCTTCACCCGAATATGGCGCGCGCGAGGGGGGCTGGGCCAGGCCCCCTGTGCTGTTTCAGAAGGGGCCGCAGCACAGGGCCTTGCGTCTATCGCTCAATCCCATGATGCCCACCCGGCACAAGCGGCAAGGGGCTAGACTACCATGATCCGAAGCCACACGAGACTTCTTCCGGGCGCGCCCTTGTGGTTTTTCGCCACGGCCCTCATTCTGGGCCTGCTATGGGGAGCCTTGCCCATCAATGCTCAAAAGAAGGACTTGCAGCCTGCCGCTCCCCTGATCACTTATGAGACCTGGAGCGATTTCCGGCCCCAGGGTTGGGTTCTTACCGTGCCGCTGACCTCATCTGTTAGCGTGAGCGACCCTGCCGGGCTTCAGCCGCTCACCGCGGCCTACCGCCTCTCCCTCAACGGCGGCGGAACCTGGAGCGATTGGAGCACCACGCGCCTCACCGTCACCGGCGCGGTCAGCACCACCCAATTCCTCACCGTGACCGGCCTTTCGCTCCCCGATTCGGCCACCGATAACCTCCTGCAATTCCAGATCGTCAACTCGCTTGCCGTCACCCTCACGAGCCAGGCCTACACGGTTACGGTGGACACCGCGCCGCCCACCTCCATCGTCACATCTCCGGTCCATAATCAGATATATCGCACCGTTTCCAGCATCGCGGGCACCGCTGGCGATGCGACCTCCGGTGTCATCACCGTCTCCGTAAGCATACAGGATACAACGACCGGCCTCTACTGGAACGGCACGGCGTGGGGAGCGAGCGAGGCATGGCCGGACGCGTCGGGCACAAACAACTGGACGCTGAGCGGCAACCTTCCTTCCTGGGCCAATGGCCGCACCTATGTGGTGCGCAGCCGCGCCCGCGATGCCGCAGGTCATCTAGAGACGCCGGGCGCGGGCGTTAGTTTCGTCATTGATTCCCTCGCACCGCCGCCGCCCATCGGCCTGGCCGCGCAGCCCTCCGGCTGGAGCAACAGCGCGACCTTCACCGTTACTTGGACCGCGCCTGCCGACGCGTCGGGCATCGTCGCGGCCTATTACAAACTGGACGCCGTTCCCACCGCGCCCACCGACGGCACGCGCACCTGTACATCATCACCCGCATCGCGCCCGCAGGCGACGGTATCCATTTCCTATATGTTTGGCTGGAAGACGGCGTGGGCAACGTGGATCATAATCAGCGCGCTGCCGTCTCGCTCTATGTGGATCGCACCGCGCCCGGCGCGCCTAGCAACCTCATCAGCCTACCCGACGGCTGGACGAATCAGAACGCCTTCACCGAGACCTGGGACCACCCCGCAGAACTCTCCGGCCTCGTAGGAGCCTCTTACAACCTCGACTCCACCGGGCCTACCTCGCCCACCGACGGCACGTTCGTCTCTACGACGAACATCATTACCAATATCGCCGTGCCGGGAGAAGGGCGGTTTAACATCTTCGTCTGGCTGATGGACGCGGCAGGGAACGTGAACCACCAGAATCGCAACGTGGAGTTGGATGCGTTCTGGTATGACCCCACGCCCCCCACGACAACGGTCTCGCTCAACGGCCCCTTGGGCGGCGGTGGTTGGTACACCGCTAGCGTGACCGCGACCTTCGCCGCCACCGATCTCTCCTCCGGTCCGGCGGCCACTCACTACCGGCAGGATGGCAGCACCTGGCTCACCGGCACGCAGGCCGTCATCACCAGCGAGGGCCAGCATACGCTGGACTACTATAGCACCGATATCGCAGGCAACCGGGAGACGACCCGCACCACAAACATCTGGCTGGATATCACGCCGCCCACCACCACCCACACCTTGCAAGGCTCCTTAGGGGGCGGCGGCTGGTACACCGGCAACGTCACCGTGACCCTCACCGTCGGCGACGCTGCCTCCGGCCCTGCCGCGACCTTCTATCGCATTGACGGCGGCGGCTGGGTCAGCGGAACACAGGCTGTCCTGAACGTAAGTGGCACGCGCATCGTGGACTATTACAGTCGCGATGTTGCCGGGAACGTGGAAACCAGCCGTACCGCGACGGTGCTACTGGATCGCACGCCACCGACAACGAGCGTTATCCTGACGGGAACGGAAGGGTTCAGCGGCTGGCATCTCTCGCCGGTCACCGTCACCCTGGCCGTCACAGATGCTCACTCTGGGCCGCTTCACACCTTCTACCGCATCAACGGCGGCGCGTGGCTCACCGGCACGACCTTCCTCCTCAACAGCGACGGCATCTATACGCTGGACTACTATTCCACCGATGTGGCAGGCAACCGCGAAAGTACCCGCACGACGACGGTGCGCATAGATACGCAAGCACCCGGCGCGCCCATCGGCCTGGTCAGCCTGCCTGATGGCTGGACAAATCGCAACGCCTTCACCGAAACCTGGACGAGCCCCGGCGATTTTTCCGGCATCGCCGGCGCCTACTACAAACTGGGCTCCAGCGGGCCGGTCTCGCCCACCGATGGTACGTTTGTCTCCACGACGAATATCATCACCGATATTGCCGTGCCGGGCGACGGCAAATTCACCATCTTCGTCTGGTTGGTGGATGGCGCGGGCAACGCCGATCACCGCAACCGCAACGTGGATGTGGACGCCTTCTGGTACGACGCGACGCCGCCGAACACGGCCTTCAGCGCACAGGGGCCTTCCAGCCCCGCCGGCTGGTATCGCGGCCCGGTCACGGTGACGCTGTCACCCACCGACGCGGCTTCGGGCGTGGCAACAACCGTGCATCGGCTGGACGGGGGCGCGTGGCTGACACCGACCCAATTTATTGTAACAGGGGATGGCTCTCACACGCTGGACTATTACAGCACCGATATCGCGGGCAACCAGGAGACGACCCGTACCGCTTCCATTCCTATTGATACGCAGCCGCCCACCACGACCTTGCAAATCGGGAGCGCGCCCGGCCCTGACGGCTGGTACACCCAATCGGTCACCATCACCTTCGTCGTAACCGACGCCGGTTCCGGCCCCGACGTTACCTATTTCCGCTTGGATGGCGGCGCGTGGCTTACCGGCACCCAGTACATCCTCTCGGCGGAAGGCCAGCATACGCTGGATTACTATAGCGTGGACCGCGCAGGGAACGCGGAGAGCATCCGGTCGGCATCGTTCAAAGTGGACCGTACTCCGCCGTTGACCGCCTATATTCTGG
>FWWM01014093.1_pt1 | contig 12673 bp, 14 predicted proteins | sample 2228351 | NCBI WGS metagenome assembly FWWM01 (sample SAMEA103939774, study PRJEB20133) | metagenome | reverse complement strand
AAGTAGCGTTACAAGCAAGCGAAATAGCAGAAGTAAAGAATTATGCAGTTGAACTTGCGGATGCAGTCGCAGAACTGGACAATTACTTAAGAAAGTTCCAAATATGAAAATTAACAACTCAAAGATGCTTTCTTACCACCTGATTCTTTTTTCTTTAAAATATTGTTCCGCTCCAGGATGCAATGGAATAGACATACCCTCTCTTGTGGTTTCTAAACTTATACTCTTAGATGGGCTTTCTTTAAAGAGTCTAAATTTTCAAATAGTGTTTTGCAGATTTGATAAACTAAATATTGAGGAAGGTCCACTGAAAACACCAAAAATTTTTTTATAAAATCCCCCTTCTTTCAGAATGAAAGAAAATTAAGTTAAATATTCCACATGTTTTAGTGAATCCGATATTCCAAATTTCGCTAAACATTAAATTTACTAACACTTTCTTTCAACATTTCAACGGAAGATCTTAAAAGACTTATGCTATTCGAAAGTTCATTTGTTATACTGTTTAGTTCATTTATTATTTCCGCTTTTTTCTATCTCATTAGTTTGTGATATAATTGCTTTACTTATACTATCCATAGAAGCACTCATCTGTTCCATAACAGCGCTTACAGTTTCAGATATAAAAGTTAGATTCTCCGACATTGTTGAAAGCTCTTTTACTTTTTGCTTGATATCTTTAAAAATATTGAATGCGTTCTGTGATAATAAACTAAGTCCTTCTACTGAACTCTCAACTTCTTGGGTTAAATTTTTAGTAGATGTCACCCTACTAACAACCGTTTTCAGTATTTCGTTTATTTGTCGAGTAAACTTTTTATTCTTGAGAAGTTTTAATCGAATTTCCCTTTACCTTGTCAAGTTGTTTTTACACCTTCTATTTCTTCAACTCCACGCGATATTAAACTAAAGACCTCTTCAACAGCTTTTGAAAGTTTCGAGGTACTGTTAGCTATGATTATAGCGGTTGATGACACCTCTTGAATTCCAGAAGTTGTTTCTTCAACAGAAAAAATCGACTGTGCTTCGTTTAAAATCTTTTCAACAATTAATGTGTTTTTTGCACTATAGATGGGTAGATCTTCTAAAACCTTACTTGAAGTTTTTCTCGACTGGTGATACGAATTCCGTTCTGAATTACATTTTTAACAAGAATAGAGATATTTTCATCACGACTTTCCATAAAAGCACGAACAAAAATTCATAATTCATTCTTTCTAAGAGCGTACTTTCTTATTTTCTCATCTTCTATTTCTCTAAAGTGTAATTTGAAAATCTTTCAAGAACCAATTTTTTAATTATCAAATGAGTTGACCAGGACATAAATCGCAGTCGACGAAAAACCAATAATAACAACAAACAAAATTATAACTACGCCTATATTATTTAAAATTGCTTTTTGAAAACCTTCCGCTTTGATATCCGCAGCAAGATGAGCTATAACTCTGTTTGAAATATCTCTAATCGGATAGTAAAGAGTCAGCAAAGTCCCCCATTCTTGGGTCCTAACAATCTTTGTATAAAATGGCTCAGTTAAACTTTCATTTACTGTTTTCTTGAGAGTGTAACATACTCCAAGTGAATTCATCCCTGTAATCCGTACAATCAACAATGTATGCATATGTTCATTTTGTCAAATCCAGTGTTGCGTATGAAACAACGTCTTCCGTTGAATTATAAATTACAGCAGCCACTATCATCAAAAAGGCTATCGATAATATCAACATACTTCCAAGGAATTTTACTTTGAGAAGAGTTAAGTTTCACGCTCTTCTCCTCCAAAGTAGGGTAAATTTTATATCAGAAATGTGATTTGTGTAGCAAAGTCAAAAAGATGTTTATTTTACAAAAATTTATATAAAGTTTTTTATTGTAACATAATATTATTTATTTGTCAAAGGGAACCATTAAAATCTTAAAAATGTAATTCTAAGAAGAAAAAATATCGCTAAGCAAAAATTTTTAAACTTCAAGTTTGTGATAACAAGCTTATAACAAACAAAAATAATTTTATATTTAGATTTGTAAAGCTTTTTGTCAACAATTTAATAATATTTACTAAGATTTTGAAAAGAATGTGTTATAATATTTTGTGAGGTGACTAATTTGAAAGCACTCTACTTTGATGGGATACGTCTTAAAATCTCAAACATTCCAGTTCGAAAAAATGAAGACGCGGTGCTGATTAAAGTTCTCTACGCCGGTCTTTTGAAAAATAAATCGAAAACACTTTTACTTGCCGAGATTACAAATACTGGAAATTTTGACATTGTAGTTTAAGCGACTGGAAACCCTTCAAGATTCGAGATTGCTAAAGAAATAGTCAGACCAAGAGAAACAATAGTTCTGAAAAGTACGTATACAGGAAAGTTAGAAGCCGATTTTTCCAAGGTCGGGTAGATGAAATAAATATCGTTAAGGTGCGGACCTTTTGAACCGGCTCTTAGACTAATTAAAAAGAAATTAATTGATGTTGAGTATTTAGTCAGTTCTATCTACAAACTGGAAGAGTTTGAAAAAGCTTTCAAGAACAAAGGTTTTAAGGCAATTTTCAAAATAAGTAACAAAGGAGGAAAAAGTGATGGAAAATACGGATTTTCTCAAACTTCAAAAAGATGAAGCAACAGGTATGGTAATTTACAGAAAACTTGCAAAAAGTAGCAAAGCGCACAGAGAAGTTTTAGAAAAGATAGCACTCGACGAAGAAAAACACTACACTTTGTTAAAGAAGCTCACTGGAAAAGATGTTGGTCCGAGTCGTTTTAAAGTTTTCGTGTATCTTCTACTCGCTAAGATATTAGGACTTACATTTGCGTTAAAACTGATGGAAAAAAGCGAAGAAATGGCTCAAGCTAACTATTCAATAAATAGTAAAGCGTTACAAGAACTTTTAAAAGACGAAGAAGAACACGAGAGGGTACTTATAGCTCTTATCGATGAAGAAAGACTTTATTATATTGGCTCAATGGTTCTTGGGCTGAATGATGCTATCGTAGAGCTTACAGGAACACTTGCAGGTTTAACTTTCGCTATTCAAAAAACTTCGATCGTTGCTCTCTCTGGGATAATAACAGGTATTGCAGCAGCATTTTCGATGGCAGCTTCCAACTACTTAGCTGAAAAGGCTGACGAAAAAGGTAAGAAACCTCTCAAATCGGCTGCATACACAGGTATTGCGTACCTCGTTACGGTTTTTTTGCTAACATTCCCGTTCTTAATAAATTCAAATCCTTTTATCGCATTAATATTCTCAGTAATAAATGCTGTTTTAATAATAGCAATTTTCAACTTTTTCATCTACATTGTAAAAGAAGAAAGCTTTAAGAAGAATTTCTTAGAAATGCTCGGAATAAGTTTTGGGGTCGTTATACTTTCATTTTTGGTAGGATTTATCGCAAGGAAATTTTTGGGAATTGAAATCTAAACATTTTTCTTGAGATTGTACACGTAAGCCAAAACTTCAGCGACAGCTCTGTAAAGCTTTTCAGGAATGACGTCGTCAACCTCAGTTGTGTAATAAAGTTCTCTTGCAAGTTTGGGGTTTCGAACTACTGGAACCCCATTTTCTTTTGCTATCTTTATTATTCTCAACGCTAAGTTATCAACGCCTTTAGCAACAACAACTGGTGCAAAGTATTTGTCAGAATCGTACTTCAAAGCTACTGCAAAGTGTGTCGGGTTTGTGACAACAACGGTCGCTTCGGGAACTTGTTGCATCATACGGTGCATCGAGTATTGTGTCATTATCTGCCTTTGTTTTCTTTTAACCTCAGGATTACCTTCGATTTCTTTAAACTCTTCCTTAACTTCCTGTTTGGTCATTCTAAGATTTTTCTCATACTCATACCGAGAAAAATAGTAGTCCGCAGCGGAGATAATTAAGAGTGCCAAACTACACTTTATGAGTAATTCTACCAAGATACTCCATATTATCAATGTTCCTTGAAGAATTTCCGTTTGAGATGTTAAAAAAACTCGTTCATAGTTTTCGCGAACAACGGTATATCCCACAGCTCCAACTATTAAAAGTTTCAATATTGCCTTCCCAAGTTCAAATAAAGACCTTAGAGAAAACATTCTCTTAATTCCGTTTATAATATTTATCCTCGAAAGATCAAACTTCAAAGGCTTCAACGTGAAGAGAAACTTTGTCTGGAGAAATCCTGTTATTAGTGATATTGTAGCGGCAGAAAAAATGAGAACAAGTGTCCAGACAATAATAGATGAGAAATTATTGAAAGCGTACGTAAAATAATCTGTTCCTTCAAGAAGTTCGTCAACATTTAACAAGAAAAGTCTCTGTGTTCCCTCTACCAAATTATAGAGAATTTGTTTTCCTATAACAAGAAAGACAGAAGCTGCAGCAAGAAAACTAAGCCCTGAGATAACTTCTCTTGAAACAGGCACTTGACCTTCTTCGCGGGCTTTTTGCCTTTTGCGTGGAGTAGCTTTTTCTGTTTTGTCCGGGTCCGCAAAGAGCTGGATATTTATTTTGTAAAGAACCTCGTTAGTATCAGATCCATCTTTCCAACTAATTCGCTCAACAGTTCTGCCCATATTGGAATCATCCCTATAAAGATTATGAACATTATCAAAATCGTCGCAGGCATACCAACCATAAAGACGTTCATCTGTGGAACAAGCCTTGAAAGCAATCCAAAAAGAATGTTAACTATAAGCATAAGTCCTATTATCGGAAGTGCAAACTGCAAAGAGAAAAGGAAAAAGTCAACAAAAACATTCACGTATTGATCTTTCAATAGATCAAAAGGTAGTTCTTTAAGTAAAAGCGGATACTTCTCTATCGATTGGATGACTATCTTATAGATAAGAACATGTCCTTTCATTGAAATGAAGATAAATAGTGCAAAAAGGTAAACAACTTCGCTCGTTAATGGTGACTCTTCCATCGTCGGATCCAAACTTCCAGAAACGTTGAAACCTGACTGCACTCCAAAAACTTCAGTTCCAGTGTAGGTCGATGCAACTACTAAATACGCAATCGAACCAATCAACGCTCCAATGATAAAGTTGTTTACAAGTGAAATGGCAAGCAACGGTATAGGAATATCTATAGGAATAGCTGGTCCAACGGTTCCAAGTGCGATGAATGACAAAAGTAATACTGCGGAGACTAAAACTTCCATAGGTAAAAACATTCCAGAAAAAAGCGGGGTAAGTACGAACATACCAGTTAATCTTGTTATTAGAAATCCCCACGTAAGTGCATAACTTTGGAGAAAATCGTAAGCATTTTTCAGAGCTAGCCTGTCCACAACTACCCCTCTATTTTGTGGTAATTATACATAAACTTTCCAGGTTTTTCGTTGTAGTAAGGTCTTGTACAATCTTTACAACCACTTGTTAGAAAAGCTTGGAAGTATTCACTAAAAACCTTATCATCAATTGTATCTATTCCATTTATTGAAACGATATTATCACCGTCGAAAACAACATTTGGTTCAATGTTTTCTTCAAACATTAAGTACCTTAGAATCTGTATTTTTCTATACCTTTCAAGTGATGGTTGTTCAAAACCATCCATCTCAGTCCCAACAACTGGTGTAAAAACAAAGAGTGCGACGGTAACGTTGTTTTTCTTCAAAAACTTAAAAATGTCGTACACTTCTTTATCAGTTTCACCCAAGCCGATTATTAAATGAGAAGTTACTTTACCTGGATATTTCTTAGAAACTTCTTCTATAATCTCTAACTTTCTTTTCAAAGTTCCTCCACGGATGGTTGGATAAAGTTTTTCACTTGCACAATCTATAGCTATTCCAAGTGTATCAATTCCAAGACCAAAATATTCGTCAGCTTCATAAACTGAATTTACCCTTATCGAAAGTGAGAGTGGGAGATCCGATAATTTTGGAATCAAAACCTTTAAATCTTCCTTGTATCCTTTGTAGCTAACTGTCTGTATACATATTCTTTTGAAAAGCTTTTTATTTCCAACGATCTTTTCAGGTTCAATCTCTTTCCAAGTCACCCTGGATAAAAATTTATTATCAGTCCTTGCGTTTCTCGAATGTGTACAATACTTACAACTGAAAACACACTTTCCATCTAACATCAGATAAGCTGTATCAAGTTCAGCTGACTCTCCATTTATTTTCTTGTACGTCCAGTACGAAGCTCTAAGAACCACTTTAAGCTATCTCCTCTCTTGCGAATTGAATCTCATATAACCTATAATAAGCACCACGTTTTTTAAGTAGCTCGTTGTGTTTACCAATCTCTGCTATTTTTCCATCGTCTACAACTATGATTTTATCAGCGTTTACAACAGTTGAAAGTCTATGAGCTATCATTATCACCGTATTTTCTTGAGAAAGTTCGTGAACTACTTGTTGGATCCTGTGTTCGGTCTCAACATCAATATTACTTGTCGCTTCGTCCATAATGAATATCTTTGCACCGAAGAGAACAGACCTTGCTAAAGCAATAAGCTGTCTTTCACCAGCGGAAATTCCTTTACCTCTTTCAACTATCTCAGTATACACCCCTTTTGGAAGTTTTTCAATAATATCAAGTGCGCGAACTTTTCTCAAAGCTTCCTTAACATCTTCTTCTGTGAATTCCTCATGAAAAAGTCTAATATTATCTAAAAGCGTACCGGAGAAAAGAACAACATCCTGAGGAACAGCTGAAACGCTCTTTCTAAGGTATTCAATATCGTATTCCTCTAACGGCACTCCATCGATAAGTATCCGACCTTTTTGAGGAATGTACATACCGTTTATAAGGTTCATAATCGTTGTTTTTCCAGCACCGGTTTCACCAACGATCGCAACAAGTTCACCAGGTTGGAATTTTAGATTTATATCTTTCAAAATCCACCTGTTACCGTCATAAGAAAACCATACGTTTTCAAACTCTACCTTTCCTTCGGTGATTTTTTTGCCACTTTTTCTATTCCCTGTAGGTTCCTCTTTCTCATCCAAAAGTGCAAATATTTTTTCAGCACTTGCTGTTGTGTTTTGAATCATGTCGTATTTTTCAGAAAGATCTTCAAGTGGTCTCATGAATGTCTCTATATAAAATACAAAAGCGTAAAGGTCTCCAAAATTCAAAGTTCTGTTCAGTATGTACTTAGAACCAAACCAGATAACTAAAGTCAATGCGAGATAGTATATAAAACTTATCGTTGGTCTGAAGATACCGTAGACGTACATAAGTCCGTACCTTGCTTTCAAAAGTTCTTTGTTTATTACGTCAAATTCTTTCCTTTTGTATTCTTCCGCGTTGAAAAGCTTTATAACTGGCATACCCGCTAAATTTTCAGCAAGGTAAGCGTTTATCTTTGAAATGCCGTTTCTAACTCTTCTATAAAACTTTAAGTCAAAATACCTAAAAACTATCATAGCTGTTATAATTACTGGAAAGACATATATTATATCCAAAAAAAGTCTTTTGCTTATACTTAGCATCATCAATATAGTACCAGTTAACAAGAAAGTATCGTTAACCAAACTAGTAATAACTGAAGTGAAGAACTCTTGAACGTTCTGGGTATCGCTGGTTATCCTTGTCGTAATTTGACCGCTTGGATGTTTGTCAAAGAAACTCATAGGAAGTCTGAGAATGTGTCCATAAAGTTCACGTCTGATATTGTATACTATCCTACCACCTATGTAAGTTGTTATTATTATTGAAAGATACTCCAGTGTAAAGATCGCAAGTGAAACACCGAAAAAGAGCAAACTTTGCGTTGCGATACCTTGGAATTTCTGTTCGCTGGAGATGTTCGGATCAAGAATGTAAGTATTTATAGCCTTTCTAATAATCTGGGCTGGCATAAGCGAAAAGTATGTGAGTGCTAAGACAACAAGAATAGCTAAAATCAGAAGGTGCAAATAGGGTTTTGAATACTTCAAAAGTCTCAAAAACGTGCTTTTCAATTTGTATTCACCTCTTTAAAATTCTATTTTTCCTGTCTCTTTTGATACGTAAGTCTTTTGGTCCGCTTCTTTCAAAACTTCCCTAACATCTCTACCCTTTTCGCATATTCCAACACCTGTAGAAAAGGTCAGTCCAGTTTCTTTATCAAAGCTTTCAAGGATCCTGTTGATAACCTTTTCTATTGTTTCTTTCTCAGTTGTATTCAAAATCAAAACAAATTCGTCGCCACCGTATCTAAACGCTTTATCTTCTTCACGGATATTCTTTCTGATTGCTTCTCCAAGTTTTCTAAGAATATTATCTCCTTCTTCGTGTCCCAAAGTATCATTTATCTGTTTAAATTTGTTAAGGTCTAAAAAGGCTATTGAGAAATCATGAATATTAGCTCTTTGAACGTAATCTAAAAATTCTTCCAATGCACTCCTTGTACCAAGACCAGTTAAGTGGTCAGTCGTTGCACGGATTTTAAGTGCATTGACGAATCTTTTGTTCTCCATTAAAAGAGCGAGTGGGTTCGAAAGTATCTTTAAAACTCGAAGCTGATAATCAGATATCGGTTTATTATCGTACTTGTTATCAGCGATTATTAAACCGAGTATCTTTTCACCGCTCTTTATTATCATAATCGCAGATTCGTGGTAATCAAAAATCTTTAAATTTTCATTCTCAAGAAGGTTTATAACGTGCGGTTCACCATCAGCGTATTTTAGGACGTCTTCAAAGTCTACCTCTAAACCTTCGTATTTCTTTTCTAAGCCACTCTTGAAATCTTTGCTAACCGTTTCCAGAAAATCGTTCATATTCAGTTCTATATCTTCAATAGCTTCCCATATTCTGTGAGCTTCCTCTGAATCAACTGGTCCCAAAGCTCTTAAAAGTCTAAATTTCTTTTCTCCCACAGCTTGAAAAAAGAATGCTCGATTGAAAGAAGCTGAATAACCGGCTGTGATACCTGTTAAGTACGCGTATAAAACGGTGTTTAAGTCGCTGTTTGGTTTAAGAACGTAATCATTTATCAAAGAAGCGTTCACGAAAGCTTGAGCTATTCGAACAGCTTCGTAATGGGTTTTATATAGGTACTTTGAAAGTTCTGCGTTGAGTTCCAATATCATTTTGTGAATTATGTCGGGAACTGGTAAACTGAGAGTTCTATAATCAATTAAATATGGACCATATTTAGAATTCAGAATAACTTTCTGTTCTTCAGTTGATTTAACGACAATTACTTTTGAAAGATTCATAAATGGTATCTTTCGAGATATCCGCCAAACTTTAAACAAATTGTCTGGGACTTTTTCAACGTCGTTTGAAACGTATATTTCTGTGGAAACTTGGATTTCAGATTTATTGAACTCATTAAGTAGGTAAGCTAAATAACTATCTATGTAAGCAATTCTAATTCTTCTTTCGTACTCTTTTTTGTGAACAACCCTGACTTCTAACTGCAATGCTATCCATTCTAAAAGTTCTCTGTCTCTCTCATCGAAAGGTGCAACGTAATGGCTGTCAATATCTATTTCTCCAAAGACTTTATCTTTTGATTTCATAATTGGAACGACTATTTCACTTTTAACGTGCGGACTACAGGAAAGATAATTAGTCTCTTGTGAGACATCCTGGATAAGAAACGTCACTTTTCTTTCCGCAGCTTGACCACATATCCCTTTACCAACGGGAATCTTCACATGCTCAGTTGGTTCACCAACAAAGGGTCCAAGCTCAAGAAGTCCTTCATCGTTCATTAAATAAAATCCTGTCCAGTTGTAATAAAAGACCTTTTCATCTAAAAGTTTACATATATTTTCCAAAAGATTTTCATCAGAAAGTTTAGTTATTTCTTCTTTCAAATTCTCAAAAACTTCGTCTTTGTCAAAGTAATCACCATGGTTTTCTCCGTGTCTGAACCTTACAATCGACTGATAAACAACATCATGTAATTTGTGAAGTTTCCCCTTCTTCCAAACGGAGTAAACATCTATAGCTATAACTTTTTCTCTTTGACCATCAACAACGACCCAATCTTTTTCTCCAATTCCAACCATTAAAAAGGTTACAAAATCTTCTTTTGAAAGTTCAAACTCCCGTGCTGTGTTTCTTATCAGTTGGCCAACTTTTTCTTTAAATTCCTCCTCTATTTTTTCAAAATCATGCGAAAGTTCTGTTAAATCTCTTCTATCAATACTTTTCAGTTTTTCCTCAAAATCTTCAAAAGCGTTTTTGTAGTTTTGAACGATAGGATTAAACGGTAGTTCATCCCAAGCTCTTACCCAATTTCTTTTGTCATATCTTAATATTTCCAAAAAATCAAGAACGTGGTTTTCAACTATGCTCCTCATCAATGTCACTCCTTCTTTTTTCTTCTAAGATTTCTACTGAATAATTATCATTTACTTTGATTTTAAATTCCTTCGTTCCATAAAGGATATCCAAGATATCGCCCGGCTTTACTTCATACGAAGGTTTCAAAACTTGATCTCCCTTCCTCACAAGCCCAGCTTTTATAACCTCTTGTGCAACCGTACGCCTTTTGATTATCCGCACCGTCTTGAGAAACTTGTCTAATCTCATTTTTATCACCTCATATTTATTATAGCACATTTCATTCGTAAAGCGAACGTTTTGAACATTCCTTCATTTAGTATTATAACATCTATTTTTGTTAATTCTTCAGAAAAGCAGGAAAAAACTGGTGTTTTTCCGATGTGTTAAAGAATACGGTATGCTCCAAAATTCTCAATAGTCCAAAATTTAAGATATATAGTTATGAAATTTAACAACATTTTACCTATGTGATACAATCGCACAGGTTTTGTAACAAAAATGTGGGGGATGACTTGAGGATAAAAATTATTGGTGCCAGGAATTCTGTGCTTGCGATGACAGCGCGCCTTAGTCGTGAAGGAAATCAAGTCACTCTGTGGAACAGATCAAAATCCACCATCGCGAGGAAGTCCACATATATCACGTGACCAACGATATTGAAGAAGCTCTTGTAGACTCAGAAATTCATAACCACTCTCGCAACTACACACCGTGAACTTGAAGAACTAGTAGCAAAACATATAAAGAAATCGATGGCAATCGTTCCTTGTCAAGGGAAAGCTTTCGAAGCTATTGAGCTCAGAAAAACCTACAAAAAATTCAATCCCAATGTCCCACAAATAATAGCCAAATGTCAAACAATTTTGTACGTTGTAGAAAGACAAATGGTAACGCAGTTAATATAATGGTACTTAAAGATGTCGTTCAAATATTCGCAGTTGGATTGCCAAACGGTTCTTCAGTTGTTGACTACTTACCCGATTGTTTGAAAAATTTTTTGTTTAAGCAAAAAGTTATGTCGAAACCTCGATAGGAAATACCGGAATGATTCTTCACTGTGCACCACTTCTTTTGAATTCGGGTTGGACTGAACACCATACAAAAACCTATAGGTATTACATAGATGGAATCACTCTTACTGTTGCAAAGCTTATTGAAAAGATAGACTTAGAAAGAGTGGCAGTCTCAGAAGTTTTGGGACATAAAGTATCAACTGCAAAAGAGTGGCTTGAAGAAAACTTATACTGACACCCAATTATTCAGATATCGCGAAGATGGGAGAAGCTGGTGGTTATAGTTACGAGGAACTTGTGCTAACTATACTTGAAGATGATCTAAGAAATCAAAAAAAGATAATTAGATAAAAAGAAATCCCCATCCAGGGATTTCTTCTTAGTTTTCATATTTTGAATTTTCTCATATTCTCAACAACGTTGTTTATTTGGTACTTAACATCTTCTATGGATTGAGCAACATCTTTAACGCTCTCCATATTTTCATTCGATATCTTCGCTATCCATTCAGCACTTGCTGATATGTTCGATATCGCATTTGCTATTTCTTTTGCCGCTGATGCCATCTCTTCGGCTGAAGCTGATTGTTCTTCAGAGTGTGCTGCTAACGTATCTGTAGACTGTGATAAGTAGTTGATTCTTTCAAACATTACTTTGAACATCTGCGATAATTCTTCATACTTTTTGTTTGTTTGTTGCACATCCTCAAATAACGTCGTTATCTCTCCAACAAGTTTTTCTGAAAGACTTTTTACGTTCGATATCGTCGAATTTATCTTATCTGTCGAACTCTTTGTCTCTTCAGCAAGTTTTCTTATTTCATCTGCAACAACTGCAAAACCTCTTCCCGCTTCTCCTGCCCTTGCTGCTTCTATCGCCGCATTCAGTGCAAGTAAATTCGTCTGTTCCGCTATCTGCCTTACCGTTTCTATTACATCTCCTATATTCAACGTCGCTTTTCCAAGCTCTTCTACTCCCACTCTTAAACCTTCATATCTTTGGCTTAATTTTGTGTTGCTTTCTATAAGTTCACTCAAAGATTTACTTCCTATTGTCGAGTTTTTCTGGAGCTCCTCTGACATATTTTGAACAGTTATTGTTACTCCTGCTAAACTTTGTGCTTGGTTTGCAAGTTCTTCTACATTCGCATTCAACTCTTCAACGGAAGCGGTAACTCTTTCAATACCTTCTTGTTGCTTGATAATTGCTATGTTTTCTTCTTCGCTCTGTTTACTAAATTGTTTAAACACTTTCTCAAGTTTTCCAAATGTGTTTTCCAAAGAGTCTACAACAGCATTCGTATTTTTAAGTAACTGTCTTACCTTTTCTTTCGTCTCATTTACAGCTAACGTTATCAATCCAAACTCGTCGAACGATGAATTTTCATTTTCTACACCAAAATTTCCACCAGCCATTGCTTCTAACGTATTTAC
>FWWM01014088.1_pt1 | contig 12679 bp, 9 predicted proteins | sample 2228351 | NCBI WGS metagenome assembly FWWM01 (sample SAMEA103939774, study PRJEB20133) | metagenome | reverse complement strand
GATGTCTGTGCGCGAGCGCTGTTCTTACTCTTCACAACGACGGAGCCAGGGGAATTGTTCCTGCGCTGCGCGTGAAACCCGCCCCTGCCCTGTTGCGTATACTGAGATGTCGTATGACAGCCCCAACCCAAGGAGGTATCGATGACTGCGCCGGATCCATTCTCACTGCCGCCTGTTCCCCCTGCCGCGCCGCGCCGTAATCTGTGGCCATTGCTCATCGGCGGCGCGTTGGTCGGTGTACTGCTGATCGTCATCGGCGTAAGCGCGCTGGCTTTCAATCTCCTGACCCAACGATCCAGCAACATTCCGGAGCTGCTGCCGGCAGAGACGCAGATCTACGCGGCAATCACCCCCAATCTTAGCGATCTGCCCAACATCGATCGGCTGCGGCGCGCCTTCCCGGAGACGTTCGATTACCAGAACAGCGATACCACCACCGATTTCTTGCGCGAACGCTTCGGTGTCTCGTTTGTCGATGACATTGCCCCATGGATCGGCCCGGAAGCCGCGGTGGCGGTGTACGGTCTGCCGATCGAGCAACTGCTAACCATCAATAGCAACCGCGATCCATTTGCGCCGCCAGCCACGCTTGATCCGCTCAACAACATTGATCTGGGCGAGGCGAATGCGCTCTTCATTGTGGCTGTCCGCGATGAGCGCGCTGCGCAGGCTTTCCTCGACAAACAGCGCGCCTTTCGGGAGAGTAAGGGCGAGCGGTTCCGCAGCTCCACGACGGGCGGGGTTACCATCTACGCCAGCGAGAACGACGAAACGCCATTCGCGGCTTTTGCGCTGGCCCGCCGGATGGTCGTGTTTGCGAGCAATGCGGCCAGTATCAGCGCTCTGATCGAGCAACGCAGCGACTCGTCGCTGGCGCGCAATGCTGACTTCCGGGCGGTGCAGGAGAGCCTGCCCGGTGACCGGATCGGCGCCATCTATGTTGCCGGTCAGACGATTGCCGACGCTGTGGCAGAGGCGACCAAAACAGGGCAACTCGATGAGAATGCGGCTGTATTGAGCGACGCAATTGCAGCCAGTCGGGCGCTGCGCGGCATCGGGTTGACGATGGCAGTGATCGAGAGCGGTATCCGCTTCGATGTGACAACCGTCTTCGATCGTGATCGGCTGGGCAATGATCTGCGTGAACGTATCAACAGCTTCCGCCCGGCGGTTTCGCCAGCGCGGATCGGCGATGTGAGCAGCAAGGCAATCGGCGCGTTCAGCTTTGCCATTCCGGCTGACTGGGGCAAGCAGTTGCGCGATCAGCTCGAATCATCACCCGACACTGCCACCACCTTGCGCGACATTGAACGTTCGCTCAGACTTGATCTTGATCGCGATCTGTTTCAGTGGTTCCACGGCGAGAGCGTGATTGCGGTGATGCCGGCAACCGACGAGGCATTTCCGGCTGGCGGTTACTTTGCGCTGCGCGTCGCCGATCAGGCGGCTGCCGAGCGCGGGATGGCGCAGATCGCTGGAGCCCTGGAGGATCTGTTCGGTATCAGGCTCGACAGTATCGCGATTGGCCGAACGCAGGTGCAGGGGTTTGAAGAGAGCGGGATGTTTATCGGCTATGGCTTCAACGGCAGCGATCTGGTGATTGCATTTGGCCGTTCGGCGATGGAGGCGGCGTTTGATCCTGGCACAAAACTGGCGAACGTTGCCACCTACACCAACGCGCTGAAGGCAATGCCCTCACCCAACAGCGGCGTGTTCTACCTCAATCTGGCCGCAGCGCGGGAGCTGAACGAGCAGTTGGACAACCGGACAGCGGATGTTGATCAGCGTCTCGAACCGTTCCGGGCTATCACCAGCAGCGGCTCGGTTGGATTGGACAATCGCGGCGCGTTGCGGGGGACGCTGCTCTTGAGCATTGAAGGACAGCGCTAGCCGACGCGAGTGGCGGGCGCGCAATAACGGACAAATCCGGCGCGGCGTTGCCGGGCAATGCCGCGCTGTTTTTCATGGGATGATCGTCACCAGGGTCAGGCTGATGGATCGCCGATCACGTTCGTTCTCTCCGGCATCCTTCATTCCAGCCACCGGTTGCGACCGGCCAATCATGGTGATCGGGAGCATGGCGGAAGAACTCAGTGGAAAGGTTGCGCATGCACCGGAGTGAAGCACGTCTTCAGCGTTCCATAGACGACATGCGGTCTATGGTAGGATAGAGTGAGAATAATCGAATGAGCAACGGAGATCAGCATGTCATCAAGCGCGTCAACCCAGTACCTCGGTCAGGCCCGCAAAGCGGTCGATGGACTGGAAAAAGTGACCGGACGAGCGCGGTACGCCGGTGACGTCCATCTGCCCGGTATGTTGCATGGCAAGCTAGCCTTGAGTCTGCACGCCCATGCCCGGATTGCGGCAATCGATACCAGCGCCGCCTGCGCTGTGCCGGGCGTCGTGGCGGTCTTGACTGCTGCCGATCTGCCAGGCGCTGGCCGACAGCCCTCGTCGCGCCAGACCACCCTGCTGGCTGCTGAGGAGGTGCGCTACCGCGGCGAACCGGTAGCGCTGGTGCTGGCAACCAGCCTGGCGGCTGCCGAGGATGGTCTGGCCGCGCTCCAGATCGAGTATGAGCCGCTGCCCGGCCCAACAACCGTTACCGCAGCGCTCGATCCGGCAGCGCCGGCGATCTGGCCGCAGGGCGCGCCCCGCGCCGATGCCGATCTCACGGCGGCTCATGCTGCCGTGGCGCGCGGTGACGACCATGCCGACCACGTAGCCTCAAACGTCCACGAGCGGAAGCGATTTCAGCGCGGTGATGCGCAGGCAGCGCTGGCCAGCGCCGACGTTGTTGTGTCGCACACCTACCACACCTCGATTGTCCATCAGGGCTACCTCGAACCGCATGCGGTCGTCGCTGACATCGATCCGATACGCAAGCAGATCACGCTGTATACCAGCACGCAGGGCCAGTTCGGCGCGCGTGATGAAGTTGCTCGCCTGCTCGGTCTGCGCCAGAGTCAGGTCACCGTTGTGCCGATGACGGTTGGCGGCGGGTTTGGCGCCAAGTATGGCATTCTCGAACCGCTGGCAGCAGCGGCAGCGCTGACTACTGGCCGACCGGTGCGGATTACGCTCGACCGCAGCGAAGATTTTCTCACCACGACGCCTTCGCCGGCCTGCGCAATCAGCCTGAAGCTGGGCGCCAGCCGTGATGGTATCCTGACAGCGCTGGTCGCTGAGATGATCATCGACAACGGCGTCTACCCGTTTACGCTAGGTGGAATCATGAGCGCGTTGCTCGGTGGTTACTACCGCTGTCCGAATGTGCAGATCGATGTGATCGAAGTGCTCACCCACAAACCGCAAACCGGCGCCTACCGCGCGCCGGGCGCGCCGCAGGTGACGTTTGCGATTGAGTCGAGCATCGATGAACTGGCCCGAATCCTGGCAATCGATCCGCTTGAGCTGCGGCTGCGCAATGCGGCCACCACCGGCGATCCGATGGGCAACAACGATCCGTGGCCGTCGATGGGGCTGACGAAAGTGCTGGAAGCTGCGGCCAATCATCCGCTCTGGCGCGAACGACAGCCGGGCAGCGGGGTTGGGCTGGCGATTGGCGGCTGGCCGTGCGGGATGTCGCCTGCCGCAGCCGTATGCCGGGTTGATACCGATGGCACGGTGCGCGTGCATACCGGCGCAGTCGATATTTCCGGGGTCAACAGCAGCTTTGTGCTGGTAGCCGCCGAAATTCTGGGCGTCTCGCCCGATCAGGTCGAGATTGTGGCCGGCGACACGCGCAGCGGGCCATATTCCGGGCCGAGCGGCGGCAGCCAGATCACGTACAGCGTGGCCGGCGCGGTTGCGGCAGCGGCGCGTGAGGCGCGGCGGCAACTGCTGCTGGTAGCGGCTGAAATGCTCGAAGCCCGCGCTGACGACCTTGAGATTCGTGATGGCCAGGTTCAGGTGCGCGGCGTGCCCGGTCGGGCATTGCCGATTGGCGCAGTTGCGCAGCGCGCGCAGGACCAGGCGGGCGGGCCGGGGCCGATCGTTGGGGAAGGGCGGGTAGCGCCGGCTGAAAATGCGCCAGGGTTTGTTGCCCATCTGGTGAAGGTGACGGTTGATCGGGAAACGGGTCGAGTGAGGCCGGAGCGCTACGTTGCGATCCAGGATGTGGGTTTTGCGCTCAACCCATTGATGGTAGAGGGTCAGATCCACGGCGGCGTGGCCCAGGGCATTGGCTGGGGTCTCTACGAAGCGCTGCGCTACGACGAACGCGGCGAACTGCTCACTGCTACGTTCATGGACTACACCCTGCCCCGCGCTGCTGATCTGCCGCCGATCGAGGCAGTGCTGGTCGCCAATCCTGCGCCCCACGGCCCGTTTGGGGCGCGGGGGGTCGGCGAACCGCCGATCACGGCGGGCGCAGCCGCGCTGGCCAATGCCATTCGCGATGCCACCGGCGCGCGGATCACGGAACTGCCGATGCGTGACGAAGTGGTTTGGCGCGCCTGTCAGACTACATAATGCCTGCGCAGGGGCGAAGGCGGTTGCAAGCCTGGGGTGAGCTGTCGGGTCACCCCAGCATCCATTCCTTCCTTTCGCCTGCGCAGAGGATGGCCATGCCGCGCGGCGCGCAATGACATACAGTGTGGCGGGAATGCGCCTCGTTGGCTCGATGCGGGTCATTAGGCAGGGGCGATGATGCTGCCAGGCTGTTACAGGCGCACCTTCATCAACTCACCCTCGCCGCGCTCGTCGATCTTCCCGTCTTTGATTTCACCCAACACGTACTGCATCGGCACCCCATACTCGCGGCAAGCTAGCACGGCGCCGGCGCTCATGTGTTTGGTGCCCCCGGTGATGTCAACGATCACATTGTCGATCTGGTCTGCCGCCTGCTCAAACGCCTGGAGCACTGCCTGATAGGCGCTGCGAATATCGAAGGCCTGCTCGATCGGCAGGGTAGCGATTCGAACCTGATACCCCTGATCCTCTGCCCGTTGCTTCACGCTCTGGATCAACTCCTGCGCCTTCTTCTCGGCTTCTGGGGTCACAATCATCCAGATTCGCCGCAACACGCCGGCATCGAGATGAAACCTGATCGCCGTCTGCTCACTGCCGCGCGGGTTGGCGCTGACGAAGATGACCAGACCGGCAAACGGGCGCTCGATTCTGGCCGTGTCGGGCAGGCGGTTGCGCTTGCTGCGACGCAGGTTGTACCAGAGCCAGAGCGCAAACGTCACGATCAGCAAGAGCAAGAGCGAAGCGATTGCAATCGCCACGTAGAGAAAAGCAGTTTCTTCGCCCAGCGCGAGCTCAGCCAGCGCCACCAGCACATCGTACAGAGCATTGCCAAAGATCGCGAACAGGGTCGTGCCGATCAGAAAGAGCAACGGAATACCTGGATCGTTAATGGCGGCAAAGATTTCGTGCCAGCTTCGTCGGCTCAACCGATAACTCCTATCTGGTTCTTCTTGCGCTCAAAGCTGAATAAAGCGGTAGCGCTGTTCCCAATCGCGCCGGTTGCGCTTGCTTACCGCAAACAATCGATCGAGGATCTGCTCAATCAGTTCGACAAACTGGCGATATTCCGCTTCGGTGATCTGGCGAAATCCATGAGCAAGAATACTCTTGTTGCGCACATGCACGCGCTGGCGAATCTGGGCGGGATTGATCGTTTCCATCAGGGGATCGGCGAGCGCCTTCAGCAGCATGTAGCCATGAAGCAGCGTGATCGGGTTGTAGTTGCCATCACGGTTTGGTTGCAGGCCGCGTTCACGAAAGCCCATCGCGCGTTCAACCTGACGATAAGCCTGCTCAAGGTCGGGGATACGCCGCTTGAGCGCATCAAGATCGGGGTCGTCGGCGCGAATCCCATGGGTAGCCAATCGGTGCTGGCCGATCAGTTCCAGACAGCGGTAACGCAGGAAGGCAGCGGTATCGTAGCGTTGCTGAGCTTCGCGGCGCAGCGCATTGGCGTGCAGCGAACCGAGCAGCGGCAGCACTGTGTCGATGTCGGCCAGCGCTGTCAGATCATCGTGCCTGGCGCCGGCCAGCCGCGCCAGCGCAGCTTGTTGAAACTGAAGGGTCGCCTGCCAGGCCACAATCGGCTCCGGCAGCGGCTGGGCCAGCAAGCGCTGCATCGTCTGCGCCGCGGTCTGGAGATCAAATCCATCCCATTGCGCGTAAGCCTGCGCCAGTTGGCTGAGGCGATGATAATGAGCGCGATCTGGTTCAGGCACTCGCCGGGCCAGATCGGCGTAGATACGCCTGGCGCTGACATAATCGTGATGATTGAACAGCCGCGCCGCTTCCTCCGCTTCCAGATCGCCAAAGACCTCATACGGATCGGATGGCTCGATCAGGCGCTGGCTGCCCGGAATCACCCGATTCTGCTCATAATCGCTCTCGATATAGATCGCGCGCAGATCGAGCACATACGCTGCCTTCGCCAATCCCACCGTCATCAGCTTGGTTCCGCCCGTCAGATCGACCAGAATCTGATCGCGGGGCAGATCGGGCCATTGCTGAATGACATTGCGCAGGGCGCGGTAGACCTGATTGACATCGGTGTACGACGCCGACTCGACCAGCCATGCCGGATCGCGAGCGATCTGGAGCTGATCGGCGACTCTATCCGGGAAGGCGGATGTTTCCGGCGTGAGCAGAAACGCCAGCCGCGCAGGTTGCAGCGCGTCTACCAGCAGCGCCGCCGTATCGGTCTGGCGACTGCCAGCGATGATCAAGGCTTCAGCGCGCCGATTACCCACGCGGGCGCGAAACCGTTGCCGTTGTTCGCAAAAATCCATGGTTTCTCCTACGATGCAGGATAGACATCAAGCTGACCATGACCAAACACGCAGGCCTTGCCAGCATGCACGACACTGGCCGCCAGCAGCAATGCGCGGACGGCGCGAGGCACATTGCGCAGGGTGGCTGCGCCGATCAAACCGCCCAACGTCATCGACTGGCGATGGTTGGGACGAGTGCTGGAGCGCTCCCAGTCAACCCAGCGCGTCGTGTCGCGGTCGATCGTGATCTGGCGCGCCAATGCTACCGCCGGTTGATAATCCGCCAGCCAGGGAACTTCGCCATAGAAGTGGGTCAACGCGAAGAGGCGCCAGCCGATCGCCTGGATCAAGGCCGGCACATCGAGGCGCATCATCAGCTCTCCGCGGGCTTTGACGCGCAGCGGGGTGCGCAGCGCCAGGCGGAGATTGGCGGGCAGGCGCGCCGCGCGCAGCGACAACTCGGCCAGGTTGAGCGTCGGCAGATCGGCTACAAATCTGCTCTCGCCATCGTAGAAGATGGTCACGCCGAACGGCTGTCCCGGCGCCAGCGCTTCAACTCGTTCGAGCCGCGCGCCGTGCTGGTAGCGACCAAGACCGGCGCGCGCAAACTCAGCCAGCGCCAGCACCACGTAGGGCAGAAAATCGATCCCGCGACCGAACAGGAGCATCCCGAACTCAAGCGGATCGCCAGCAGCGTAATTGCGGCGCTGGTCGAGCGGCGGCTCGATCACGAAAGGGCGCGGCGCATCGCGCAGATCGTGCAACGTCTCTCGCCCTGCGGGCAGAGCAGGCTCAAACAGCTCACGGTACGCGCATGTCGGCAATGCCGCCGGGCAGGTTGCGCCTTGATCCCAGCACATCTGCGGGCAACCGATGCGCTGGAGCGCGTAGCCCAGACCGCCGCGCAGCAGCGCTCCCTTGAAAGGAGGCAGACGGGCCGGTTCGGCGAGGCGCAGCGTAATGCGCAGCCGCGTGACGGGAAGGGCCGGTAGTGAAACCTCAGGCTCATGACACATTCGCATTCCCCCACCATCTATCGAGCTGCCGACAATAAGAGACATCGGCATCATTCCCTCGAAAAGTATAGCATTCCGACAGTCACGATGGCTAGCGGGATCAAACGAATCTTTTTCTGAGCTGATTTCGATCCATTTGCCTCTTCCAGGGCAGGATGAAGATGACTACAATACAGGTATCCAAACGGCGTCATAAGCGAAAGGGGCTGCCTGTGAGAGAACTGAGCGCGCTTCCAGGCTGGCAATTACCTGATGTCTGGCTGATACTGCGCAAATTTCGCGCCTGGCTCGGCAACGAACGTGGCGCATTGACCTGGGTCTGGTTGCTGCGGGTTGGCGGGCTGATCCTGCTGGCTGGGTGGGTTGTGGTGAAGTGGAATGAATTGCCGCTGGTATTCTACGGCATGTGGGCGCTGATCGCGCTGTTCATATTCCAAATCGGCACCGCGATCGGTGGTTTCTATCAGCCTGAAGTATGGCACTATCAGCGTAATAAAACATACCAAAATCTGATCGAAGTTCTTCTCTTAAGCATCGCGCTTGTTCATCTTGGCCCAGTCCATGGGATTGGCTGGTCGCTGTATCTCATTCCCATCTTCAGCGCGTTTCGGTTTTTGCAGCGCCACTACCGCTGGATATCGATCGGTCTGACGCTCAGCGCCGCTGCGGTTACCGGACTACTTGTCTACAACGCTGCCATAGGGCCTTTCATTCCCCTGACGATCAACGGCATCGGGCTGGCGGTGCTGCTGGTCTCGCGGCGGACAGCGGTCAACCCGGATGCGCTCAGCGATGAACAGTCAGAGCTGACCCGCATCCTGAACAATCATAGTTCGGGAATCTGTGTTATCGACCGTGAACGGCGGTTACGCTTTGTCAATGCCGAGTTACGCCGTCAGTTCGGGCCATGGACGCCCACGATGAAGTGTTACCAGTACCTGGGTTGTATTGATGAAAACTGTACCGGATGTCTGCTGCCTGCCGGGGAGTCCTTTCATATCTTCCGGCAGACGATGATCGATCGCAATGGGCGCAAGCATATCTTTGAAGTCAAAGCGCAACCCCTCTCAGAGGAGGGCGATGCGCTGATGTTTCTCAAACATCCTCAGGCGCTCAAGATCGACCTTTATGAACGGTTACTGGCCGCCATCGTCGACTCGAACGAAGACACCTTTGATGATGCGCTCCGCCAGCTTCTGGATTCGATCCGCGAACAGTTTCAGGCGGAAGCTGCGGCGATCTTCTGGTTAAACAATGGACGACTGGAGCGAACGGTTGAGAGCGGCCCGCCGCTCCATTTTCCCGAGTCGTACCTGCCTGGAGAAGGGGTCACCGGACTAACTCTGCTTCCTGAAGGGCGCGGAAGCGTGGTGCGGGTCAACAATCTCGATGAACATAAAGCAGTGCGGCGCGAGTATGTGCAGGCGTACCAGCAGGCGTTGCCAAGCGGCAACGTTCGTCATCTGCTGGCCGTGCCGCTCATGGGACAGCAGCGCATCATCGGCGTGCTCCGACTGGTGAATCTGCTCACCCCGGCTGGCTTGCTGGCCGATCATGGATTTCACAGCGCGCACGACCTCGATCTGCAAATCATTGCCGAGCGACTGGCGCGGGCGCTCGAATATCGTGAACTTCATCTCAAGATAAAGCGCCAGCTCGAGGAGACGAAGCGATTCTACCGGATTTATGCTGAGAGTGCGTATGGGCGCAATGTCTTTGAGGCGATTGTGGAAGAGGGTCTCCAGGCGTTCCCCGAGGCGAGCAAGTGTGAAATCCGTCAGTTCGATCGCCCCAGCCAGCGCTTGCGGTTTATTGCGGCCCGCCACCGCCGCGGTTTCGATCGCGAGTCGCCCCCTGGAGCGATTGAAGGCATTAGTGGACGGGCATTGCGGGAAAATCGGATCCAGTTCGTTGAAGATACCGGTCGCGATCCCGATTTCATTCCGCGCGAGGTGCCCATCGGCGCGATGATCGTTGCGCCTCTGGCGGGACATCTCGGTCTGACCGGCATCCTGACCCTCGATTATCCCCACCCTCGCATCTTTACCCCCGACGAACAAGAACGGTTCAAGGCGCTGGCGACACACGCCGAACTGGCTGCCGCGAGCTTTTGGCGCGAACAACAGGCCGAACGACTGCGCGAGCATATTCAGAGGATCAGTGAACCGATCGGCAATGGGTTAGAGGCAGTCTACCAAAACGTCTTTGCTGCCTTACGCGAGCTGATCGGCTACGACAGCGCTTCGATACAACTCCTCTACGGAGATCACCTGCAAATCGTAGCCTGTGATGGCTTCACCGATCCCGAAGCGGTGCGCGCGCTCTCATTCGATACGCGGGATGAGCGATTGCCCAACTACCGGGTGATGCAGCAGAGCGAGCCGCTGATTGTCGCTGATGCGCTGAAAGAATATCCCCACTTCCAGCGCGAAGCCGATCGCTATCATACATCGCGGATTAATAGCATCCTGTATACGCCGCTCGTCTACCGCGGTAAAACGATCGGGATGATCGCCCTCGACAGCTACACCCCGAACTTCTATCGCGCCGGCGATGGCGTGATCAGCACGCTGATTACAAATGCCGCTGCTTCGGCGATCGAACACGCGCGGCTGGTACAGGCGCTTCAAGATCAGCGCATGAAGCTGGCCGATCTGCTCAAGCACAGTGTCCAGCTCATCGGCATCACGGATATGTCCAGGCTACTGCGTTCGTATGTTCAGTTGGGTGAGCGGTTGTTTGATTGTGAACACTGCGCGATCTTTATCTGGAACCCGCGGTCAGAGCAGATTGAAGCGGCGGTCTCCTCACTCAATGAGTATGAGCAGCTCATCGGAGAGTCGCCCTACGTAGAACTGGCGGGATATATTGCCAGCATTGATGGATGTCTGCATCTGACCGGCGAGGATCTGACGGCGTTCTACGAGCGATTTGGTCTAGCGGGCGATAACTTATCTTACCTGCCGACCGGTCGTGGACGATCATTGCTGGCGTGTCCGATCAGTTTTCAGCATCAGAGCATGATCGGCGTCGTGCTGCTTGAAAACAGTTGCCATCGTGATAGTGAGGATTTTCCCGAAACGGCGATTGAGCTGTCGGCGCTCTTCGGCCAGCAACTGGCGTTTGGGCTGGATGTGGTAACGATTCGCCAGCAGGTGCGCTACCAATTAGGTATTGAAGTTCACGATCTGCGCAACTTTTTGCAAGGCGCCATCATCCTTCGTTCTCGCACGCTGATCAGGCAACTCGAACGCGAGGTGTCGCTGGAGATGATCAAGACCAAACTGAATGAGATTAACAGAGCGGCGCAAACGATCTACCACGATCTGCGCAATATCCAGGAGGACTTGCGAGGTAAGACCGGTCTTGAACAACCCTTCGGGGAATCGCTGAAGAACTACATTGACCTTATTCGGGAATGGATTGGTCAGCATGTGATGATCGATCCGGACATCCCGGAGCGCCTCGATCTGCTGCCCGATAAAGCCTATCAACTTTTCCGCATCTGTCAGGAGGCGCTTACCAATATCGCCAAACACGCTGGGCTGGCGGAACGATCTGATGGCGCGATCTGGATTACCGTTCGCGCTACTCAAGACACGTTTGCGCTGGAAATCGAGGACAACGGCAAAGGGTTCGATCGCAGCGCGATTTGCGACGAGTCGTATGGTCTCAAAAGTATTAAACAGCGCGCAAACGCAATTGGCGCTCAGGCTGCTATCGAGCCGCGGGATGGCGGCGGCGTGGTGGTGCGGGTGACCGGTTCGACGCGACAGGAGTAGCGTATGACTGACATTTTACGGATCGTGATAGCCGATGACATTGTGCCCTTCCGGGTAGGGCTGCGCGAGATGCTGGAAGAGCTTTCCTGCGTTCGGATTGTCGGTGAAGCCCGTGACGCTGCCGAGGCGATTCGGCTGGCCTGCGCATTGAAACCTGACATCATCCTGATCGATGTTTGCTGGAGGGGAGTGGGCGAGAGCGCCTTAAGCGCCCAGAGTCATCACGATGCCGGACTCAACGCTATCCGCCAGATTCGACGGCAGGCGCCGACAGTTGCGATCCTGGCGATGACAGCCTACACCGAGCTGGTTGAACCGGCGCGCAGGAATGGCGCTGATGTGGCGGCGCCGAAGGAGTTGCTCAACGATTTTGACAGTCTCGAGAAGCTCTTGCGACAGACCATCGAGCAGGCGCGGTCAGCGCACCGGCGACAGGTTGAATATCCGCCGCTAACCGATCGCGAACGACAGGTGCTGTCGTTGATTGCGCAAGGGTTAACCGATCAGGAGATCACTGAACGCATCCCGTGGGGAATCGGGGTGGTGAAGCGCGATATCCAATCGATCTTTCAGAAACTGGATGCGAAGAATCGCGCCCAGGCCGTTGCGCGGGCGTATGATATCGGCTGGTTATCCCGCAATAGCAGTTTTCCGTCTGACAGTCAGCAGGAATAAGCGCGGCACGCCACGCTCCACCTCATGGCAACACACAGAGCGCTCACGGCACGCCTCTTGCGGAAGCGGGGGATGGCTGTGGGCGCTGGCGCGTCTGTGTGCTCCGGCGCAGGCGCGGGGGATCACGCGCGCGGCCACCCTCCCGCTGACGCAGAAGATTGCGGCGGGCGCTGGCGCGTCCGCATTCTCCGGCATTCTACCCCCTATGATACCGACGTTAGATAGATTGTCACGTATCGGGCAGCCACGTCAACGCTGCCGCAGTGCGCAGGATGCGGCAGGAGCGCTCCGCAGAGCGGTTGCTGGGGCAGCACCGATCGCGCGCCGAACGTTAGGAGGACCGGGATGGCGGCGGTGTGGCCATCTCCTGCGCGCCCTCACTCCCGCCCCGCTTCCGCTGGGAGAGCGGAGCAGCAGCGGGCGCTGAGGCACGACTCCCGCTGACGCGGGGGATTGCTTCGGG
>FWWM01014087.1_pt1 | contig 12679 bp, 15 predicted proteins | sample 2228351 | NCBI WGS metagenome assembly FWWM01 (sample SAMEA103939774, study PRJEB20133) | metagenome | reverse complement strand
CGGGTGTTCGACGTTTTGCTGGAAGGCGCGCTGGTGCTCAACAACCTGGATATCTACTCAGAAGTGGGCGCGAATACAGCGCTGGTGAAGACTTTCGAGATCTCCGTCACCGACGGCACCCTGAACATCCAGTTCCTGCACGTGGTCGAGAATCCCAAGATCAGCGCTATCGAAGTCATCGCCCTGAACGGCCCGTAGTCGGCGCAGGTTGCTGCGGAGTGAGTTTTCCGCAGAGCATGAGTATGATCCGCGCCGAATTTGCTCGTTTGCGCGTGGAAATGATCTGACGCCGGATCGAAGGCTCGGCTCACTGCCTGTGAGTGTGGATAAGACCCGTAGCCCCAAAAGGATGCCAGCTACCGGGCTCGATGCTGGTACAAGCACGGGCCTGAGTTGCACTGCACCCGCTGCGACATCAGCGTAAGCAGGAATCTTTGTGCTAGGTCTGGTAGTGGAGGCTGGCCTGCAAACGAGGGTCGCCGCCCGGCGCCAGTGCTGCTTGCCCCAATGCCCGACGGAATATAATCACCGCCAGCGCCACCGCCCCGGTCAGAATCCCCAGCTCCCAGATAGCAAAAACGGGACTCTCTCTGGCAAACGCCGCAGCAGCTCGTAGGCAATTTCCGGGTGGCCGCTCCAGTCCGCCAGGGTTTCCACTGGGGGCCGCGGCTGGCCCACGACCGGAAGCAACGGTTGCAACAGGCTGACAACGCCAGAAACGGGTTCGGCGTCTCCCCACGATTCCAGAAAGTGCGCCTCCGGGGAGACCACCTGCGCCAGCTGGTCGGCCACTGGGTTCACACCGAGTAAAAACATTTCAGCCACGCTGCCGGACTGCAGCTCCCCGAGCAGCCCGGTGAGCTGGGTATCATTGCCCTGCCGTTGCCGGCTGTGCCGAACGAGATCCAGCGTGGCGCCGTAATTCCCCAGCAGGTAATTCACATAGTTTATTGTGATCTGTAGGCCCAAATCCTGGCTGCCGCTGATCACCAGACTGCGTCCCCGCGCCTGTCACAACCGGTCGGCCAGTTCCTCCAGGATCGCTCCCGGATGCGAGTCTTCGCCGGGAGGCTCAGGAAATGCGGCGTTTGTCCTTGCCGCAATGTGCGCGGCAAGCTGGCTGACAGCCGCTTCCATTGCGGCCACCGTAAGAACAATGCGCCGGTCGGCCTTGCTTCCCGTCAGAGACAAACGGGCCTCAAACTGGACGTGATAGGACAACCCCGGCGGGTCCGCGTCCGGCTGGCGCAGGCTTCGCCATCCGGCCGTATATTCGACCGGGGAATTCCAGGTGCCCAGGAAGTCAGCGTCGAAGCTGGGGATGCCTTCGGCGCGGTCGAAGCGGTATCGCGGCAGGACACGCAGGCCGTGTGTCTGTTGGTGCGCGTCAAGAATTGCGGCAGCTGATAGCGAGTCGTACTGGATGAGCCGTGCGTGCCGGAATTGGGCCAGAAATTCTTCACACAGCGCGCGCATCGTGGGGCTGGTGAGGGTGCCGGTGAGCCGCCGGACGGCACCGCCCAGCTCGCGGATCATGCCAAGCTGTTCCTTCACGAACTGGTCCAACTCATTCCCGCTGGTTTCCTTGCCATGCAGCCGGGGCACGCGGAGGCGCGTCGAATCGTAGAGGTCATAAAGGGCAGCTTGGCCTACTGCGCCCAGGCCGCCGCGGGAAAGCGGGTGCGCGGGGTTGCCTTCGAGTCTGATGGGTCTGCCGTCGCGCACTTTGGCCACCACGCCGCAACCGGCGCTGCATGCTCCACAGGTAGTGGAATAAAAATATGACCGCCCGGGGACGAATTCTTCAGGCTGCACAGGAAGCGGGATGGCCTTTTCGACGGGCGGGCGACTGCAGCCGGCCAGTGCTGCCGCGCCGGCCGAGCTGCACCGGCGGGGACGGCAGCGGCTCAGCGAACTCGTCGGTGCGCTCCGGCGCGACGTCTCGTTGCTCCAGGCATCTCCAGTAGTGGCGGTCTTCTCCCATCCGCATCCTTCAGCACTCAGTAGTGGCAGCTGGCGCAATCCACCGAGGGCTTCTGGGGCCGTCCATCGGCGGCGCTGCCCTTCGTGCTTCGGTGGCAGCCCACAAACCGGCCCATCGTCAGGTCGCGTACCTGACGCACCGTCTCCATCGTTTCGACTGGACCGTGACAGGACTGGCAACTCCTCCCGGCGGTGATGTGCGCGCTGTGGCTGAAATGGACGAAATCCGGAAGCCGGGACACAACGGGTCCAGGCCAGTGGCTGTGGAGTCCGTGCCGGATCGACTTCGAGTCGCTCATTGAGTGCGAGCGCAGTGTACCGCTTCTCAAGCTCCGGCGACACGATACGCCGCGGCGGACGGTTGTCCTTTGCCGCGCGCTCATTTTCGGCCCGCTGCTCCCTCCACGGCCCGGTCACGACGTAGCGACAGGAAATTTGCATCTCGCCAGCATGCAGCCGGTGCGAGAATGCAATGGGCTGCGGCGGCTCGTAGCCCTGCTGCACACTCCACAGGCGGATCGAGCCAAGCGCTGAACCCAACAGGAACACACCTCCCGCAATCCCCACGGCCAGCACGAGTGTCAGCATTCGAGCCTTCATCGCGCGCCTCCCGCGGAAGTCGCAGACGCCCGTCATCCGGCCAGGCGGGTCAGCACTCCAATGAACGTCAGCGCCCACGCCAACAGAGCCACATAAACGAACACGCGTGGAATCCAGAGCAGAGACTCCAATTCAAGGGCTTCGGCTAACCGGCACTACATGCGGTGTACATTCCCAGTGGGAAGACAGCGCCCCAATACAAAGGGTCGTAATCGGCGTACTGCGCCGGCAGCGATTCGAGCGCCTGGCCGTAGAAGTCGGCGACCGGGTAATCTGTTCCGTGAGCGCCGAGTCCGTTTTCCCTCTCCAGCGGCCCTAGAGCAACAAACTGGTCATACAACGCGCGGTAATCGCGGCTCACCACGCTCAACGCGGGCATGGTCTTGCCGGGCACTGGCTCGACTTCACCGCGCAGCCAGTCACGGATTTCCGGCTGGGCGATTTCCGCCAGCGTGTCGCGGGCCAGCGGCGCGGCCACCAGGTCGCGCGGTCGCGCGCCGGGCCGTTGAAGTGCCGCCCGGCCAGTTCGGTGAACTTGTGCGCGAGCGCCTTGAATATCTGCCCGTCGCCCCTGGATTCCCTGCAGGGCAGCACGGCGGCCGAGGTGCGGATGAATGAAGCTGTGCAGGTCGGTTGGGTGCGAATCCGCTTTCTCGTACCAGGTGGCCGCAGGCAGGACGACGTCGGAATAAAGTGCCGAGGTGTCCATGTGGAAATTCAGCTCCACGACCAGGTCCAGCTTTCCCTGCGGCGCCTGTTCGTGCCACCTGACGCCGCGCACGGCGTCGCGGCTGAGGTCTTCGGCGATGGCGTTGGTGTGCGTGCCCAGGCAGTGTTTCAGAAAAAACTCGTGTCCTTTAGCCGACGCCATCAGCGCGTGCCCGCGCCAGAGGAACCACACCCGCGGCCAATTTTCTGGAGCGTCGGGGTCTTCGACGGCCAAGCGCAGCTTGCCTTCAAGCAATTGCCGGACGACATGCGCGTTCACCGCTTCGGGCGTGGAAGCGCTGGCCTGTTCAGCTTCTTTCACAATCTCCAGGCTGTTCTTGTTGAACTGCGGGTAGAACGGCAGCCAGCCGCAGCGCCCTGCGCGCACCTGCATTTCCATGGTGTGGCCCCGGGCCAGACCGTTGCTACTCTGCGGCACGGTGTGGTAGTCGGTGAAGTTTCGCTCATAGCGCCGCTGATCCGTGTGGACGTCGTGCCAGCTCGGCGCGTTCTGCAGGCGCACGGCCGGGTTCCAGACCCGCGCGTAGGCAATCGCTGACCACGACTCCATTGGGGCCAGCTTTTCCTGTCCCACATAGTGCGCTAGCCCGCTGCCATTCACGCCCGCACGGCCGCAGAACCTCAGCGCGTGAATCGCCGCGCGATGCATCAGGTTGGCGTGGTACCAGTGATTGATGCCCGCGCCGATGATGACCAGGCACTTGCCGCGCGTCAGCTCCGCCGTCCGGCCCCATTGGCGGGCGAAGCGGAGAAGCATCTCACGGCCCATGTCGGCGTATTTTTCAGCCCACGCCGACGTGTAAGGCCGACCGGTGTGGTAATCCTCAGGGTAATCCCCAGGCAGGCCGCGCGGCACGCCGTACTGCGCCATCGGCAGGTCATTGACAGTGGCGACAAGCACGGACCGCCCGTCAGCCGTGTTCACCCTGCGGGCCGAGACTCCACGACGCAGCAGCCGCGCTTCGCTGAAATCATCGAACTCGACCGTGGTGATCTCATGGTTCGAGTCGAGGAACGTTAGCACCGGTCGAATCTCGCTGCCGTCCAATCCTTCCTCGAGCTTCAGATCCCATTTGCCTTTCTGTGTGGCCCAGCGGAAGCCAACGCCCCCCATGGGCATCTTCGGACGGTTTGCCGCTTCATCCCGCATCAGAAACTGCCAGTCGCCGTTTTGACCGCGGCATAAGCCGAGAGCCGGTTTGCGCGCAGCAGTTGGCCGGCCTTGTAGCTAGCAACGTTCGGCTCGCCGCAAGCGCTCGGCGCGAGTGGGTGCAGCTCAACCGGATAGGGCGCGTCGGTGTACTTCTTCGTGTATTCGAGGAAATACGGAACTCGATTTTGGTGATGAAACCTCTTCAGCACGACGTGATTCACCGCCATCCACCAGGCCCCGTATTGGCCTGCGTTGATGGCCACCCATTCGTCGGCGTATTTGGAAACCTGACTGAAATCGGGCGAAAGAACCCACATTTTCGAACCGTTGTGGCGCGCTTCGGCGGCAAAGTGGCAGTCCGGCGTGCGGGTCATGTTCAAGTTCGAGCCCATCACGGCCAGCAGCTTCGCGTTGTACCAGTCTGCCGACTCAGGCACGTCGGTCTGCTCGGCCCAGGCTTCCGGCGAGGTGCTCGGCAGGTTGCAGTACCAGTCGTAGAACGACAGCGAAACCCCGCCCAGCAACTGCATGAACCGCGTTCCTCCCGCGTAGCTGATCATGGACATCGCCGGAATTGGCGACAAGCCCGCGATGCGGTCTGGCCCGTGCTTCTTGACCGTGTAAACGCAGGACGCGGCAATCAGTTCCAGAACGGTTTCCCATTCCACGCGGCGGAAGCCGCCCTTGCCCCGGGCGAGCTGCCAGCGCTGACGCGCTTCTGGATTCTCTACCAGCGATTGCCAGGTTTTCACCGGGTCGTCGTACTGTGCCCGTGCTTGCTTCCAAAGCTCCAGCAAGGTGCCGCGTGTGTAGGGATACTTCACGCGCACCGGACTGTACAGATGCCAGGAATACGAAATGCCGCGCTGACAGCCGCGTGGCTCACAGGGGGGCAGGCCGGCTTCCAGCGAGGGGTAGTCCAGCCCCTGCATCTCCCAGGTGACGATGCCGTCCTTGACGTAAATCTGCCAGGTGCAGCCGCCGGTGCAGTTCACGCCGTGCGTGCTGCGGACGATTTTGTCGTGCTGTCAGCGGTTTCGGTAAAACTCTTCTCAGGTCCGCGATCACGGCGAGACTTCGTCTTTGATCCAGGAAAGGGCATCTCTGCGCTTCACATCTCACCTCGTTGCTGGGTGGCGATCGGCGGCTGGCGAACAGCGCACAATCGCTGCCGCCACACAGCGTGCAGCGCCGCCAGAGCCAGCACCATCCCGCTGAACCCGAGCAGGAAAAACGTCAGCAAATGCGTCCGGTCTGCCGGCTGGGCGCTTTGGGCCTGTTCGAGATACGCCAGCAGAACCACGAGTTCGCCCTGCGTGAGCGGTTTATTGCGAAGCGCCGCCTGCAGGGTGGGTGTCGCCGGAGCCATCATCCATGCCCCGGCAGATTTCCGGTCGCCAAGGCGCTGTAGATGCGCGTCAGATCAGCAGCACCCAGCCCTTCGCCTCCGAGGCCGCCCAGGCCGGGCACTGTATGTCACGCCACACGGCTCGGGCCGTTGTTCCGGTATGGCCGCGTGGCGTTGAACAGCTCGCGGCCCCGCAAGCTCTGCCAGTGTGGTCGGCTCGAGCAAGCGGCGCATCCGGCGGCAGAGCGGTTTCCGCTATTCGTGAAGCCGGCAGGTCGTTTTCTCCTTGCATTCGCGCAAACCGAGCGCACACCGTTCGGAGGAAACAGGGCCTTCCACCGCGTCAATGATTTGTCGCAACGTGATCCTTTCCGCAGGGCCACTGAGTTCGAGCTCGCCTCCAGGCCCGCGAAAGGCGCGCACCCGGCTGGCCGTGGTCAATTGCCGGAGAATTTTGGCCAGGTACGGCCGCGGGAGTCCGGTGGATCTGGCCGCCTCGCGCACGGTGAATCGCTTTCCGCGCGGCTGCTGCGAAAGGAAGAGCGCCGCGCGAATGGCAAGTGCCGAAGCGCGACCGCAGAGGCTCATGGCGTCTTTGCCGAATGCACGACCTGTTCTTCTATTATTTCCCTGGCAAGCCTTCTTGCACCCTCGGTGTCGATTTGTCGGTGGAAAGCGCTGCCGGCCAGACGGTCCCTTTCTTCAGGCACCGGGCAGTAATAGTGTTCTGCGCGGCCTGGCCTGGAGTTCAAGGATTTTTGCAAGAATCTTGCCCGCTGGTAGCTCCGACGTCGGAGCTCCTGTTCACCCGGCTGGTAAGCGATTTGATTCTTCGGATGTGCGCCGACAGTTCAGCGAAAGTAGAGAAGAGCTAACGGCGGATGTCGCATGGTTCCGAAGGTGTCCTGTGTCCAGAATTAAGAGTCGAAATGGTGCCTGTTGCAGGTGTGAGTGCAGCGAGCGAGAGCCCGCAGTCGAAATCCCGAGCGAGTTCCGCACGGCGGAACGAGTCGAGGAACCCGCCGGGCAAATGGCGGAGAGGGTGGGATTCGAACCCACGAGCCCGGTTTTGCCAGGCTACCCGCTTTCGAGGCGGGCTCTTTCAACCGCTCAGACACCTCTCCGCGTCAAGCAAGTACACGCGGGCACGACATGTCGTGCCCCACCACGTCCGTCCCGTACCGGCAAGAAAAGCCTAGCAGAGGCCACCCGTGCCGACAAGCCGCCGCGCTATGACCGCTGCGCGGGCGCGACTTCTTCTTTTTCTTCTCCTAAAAACCTCTGTGCGCTCTGTGCCTCTGTGGCAAATTTTCAGCGGCGCGCGGTGAAGAAGCCTTGCAGCAGCGCAGCGCACTCTTCGGCCAGCACGCCGCTGGTAACTTCGACGCGATGGTTGAGCTGCGGGTGGTCGGCCACCTGAAACAGCGTGCGCACGGCGCCGGCGCGCAGGTCGTCGGCCCCATAGACCAGCCTTGCGACGCGCGCCTGCACCAGGGCCCCGGCGCACATGGCGCAGGGCTCGATGGTGGAATAGAGCGTCGCGCCGGCCAGGCGGTAGTTGCCCACCGCCTGCGCGGCGGCGCGCAGGGCCACGATCTCCGCGTGCGCCGTGGGATCGCAGTCGGCGATGGTGCGATTGCCGGCGCGCGCGATCACCCGGCCCTCCAGCACCACCACGGCGCCCACCGGCACTTCGCCGGCGCGCGCGGCCTCGCGCGCCGCTTCCAGCGCCAATCGCATGAACTGGAGGTCGGCGTTCATTTGACGCCAGCATAACACGCCACGGTAAAATTCTGCCGGGAGGGGCACCATGGGGAGAATTCGAGGACTTGAGCTGCGCGAAGCGCCGCTGGCCGCGCGACCGTTTTACTGGATCCTGCGGCGCATGTTCGGCAAGGACCTGGAACCGTACAAGATTCAGGCCCGTCGGCCGGGTATTCTCTGGACCGGGGCCTTTCTCGGGCGGGCCATCGAAAAATCCGGGCGCGTCGAGCCGCGCATTCTTTCTCTGGCCCAGCTGCGGGCGGCGCAGCAGATCGGCTGTCCGTTTTGAGTGGACATCGGCTCTGCCGTGGGCAGACAAAAGGGTCTGAGCGACGAGGAAATTCAGGCCGTGGCCACGTTCCGCAACAGCGCACTTTTCAACGAGCGCGAGAGGCTCGCGCTGGAATACGCTGAGCGCATGACCGCCACACCGGTGGAGGTGCCCGAAGAGCTCTTCGTCGCCCTGCGCAAGTTCTTTGACCAGGACCAGCTCGTCGAGCTGACCGCGGCCATCGCCTTTGAGAACTACCGCGCGCGCTTCTACCACGCGCTGGACCTGGGCAGCGAGGGGCTCTACGTCTGCGCCCTGCCGCCCCGCGAGGTGTCTCGGTAAACAGGTTGCGCTCTTGCCGGTTTACTCGTAGGCGTGCAGCTTCCGCCGCCCGAGGCACGCGCAGCGTTGCCTTGACAATCGCTGCCGCGACAGACAAACTAGGTGCATGCGAGAGATTCTGCGGCGGCTGTTTCTGGTGGACCTGCTCAAGGGCATGGTGCTGACCTTCCGTTACCAGCACCCCAAGAACATCTACACCGAGCAGTATCCGCTCGAACGCCCGCCGGTCGCTGAGCGTTACCGCGGTGCGCCTCGCCTGAACACGAATCCTGCCACCGGCGAAACGCTGTGCATCGCCTGCAACCTGTGCGCGCTGGCCTGCCCGGAAAATCTGATTGTCGTCGGCTGGCACCGCGATGACGTGACCCGACGCAAAGTCCTGACCACCTTCACCTACGACCTTTCGCGCTGCATGTTTTGCGGGCTGTGCGAGGATGCCTGCCCCACCGACGCGCTCGAGCTGACGCAGGACTTCGAGCTGGCCGCCTACTCGCGTGAGGGAGCCATCTGGGACCGTAACCGCCTCGAACAGGGCCCGACCCCTTCACACTACTCCCACTAACTGAATTCTGCAGACGAGGCGTTATCATTCGTTGCTGGCCGCACGCGGGCCCGCTTGCGCGCGCTGTTTCGCTGCGCTATAAGTCGGCGCGTTGCCCTGCAGGGCAAAGACGGCTACAAGGGCGGCGAAGAACCGATTATGGAGCTCCGCAAAGATCCTATTACGCGCAGTTGGGTCGTCGTTGGTCACCGGGAACGCCCGCCGATTCCGGCGGAGCCGTGCCCGCTGTGTCCGGGACAGGAATCACTGGCTAAGGCGGTGCTGGTGCTGCCGGAGACGGGCGACTGGCAGCTGCGCGTGATTCCGCACTTTGACCCTCTGTACCGCGTGGAGAGCGAGGCGGCGCGGCAGGCCGAAGGCATCTACGACCGCATGCTGACGCTGGGCGCCCACGAAATCCTGATTGAAACCCGTGAGCACAACCTGCGCATGGCGCAGATGCCCGACGCAGCCATCGAGCGCGTGCTCGAGGCTTACGCCCAACGCATCCGGGATTTAAAGTTTGACTCGCGGTTCAAATACGTCACCGTTTTCAAAAACCGTGGCCCGCTGGCGGGAGAGGAATGGCCGCACGCCCATTCGCAAATTACCGCCACGACGTTTGTGCCCAGGCGCATCCTGTACGAGCTGCGCGCCGCCCGCGAATATTTCCTGGAGAAGGAGCGTTGCGTCTTCTGCGACATCCTGCGGCAGGAGGAGCGCCAGGGAAAACGGCTGGTGGACACCGAAGGAGATTATCTGGCGTTTTGTCCTTACGCTTCACGCGTTCCCTACGAAGTGTGGCTTATCGGCCGTAAACATAACTACCAGTTTGAGACGCCCCGGCCCGGCGCGCTCCGGCGCGACCTGGCTGCGCTGCTCGGGCGGACCTTACGCCGGCTGAGCCACGTGGCGGATGACTACCATCTTGTCGTGCACACCGCTCCGAACACGCTCCAGTCCAAGGGCGAACTGAGCGAGTATTGGAAGACCATTGCCGAGGACTATCACTGGCACATCGAAATCCTGCCCATTGTCGAGCAGCGCAGCAAGTCGTACAGCATCAAGGAGGTGTATTTCAACACGCTGCTTCCCGAGCAGGCTGCCGAGCGTCTCCGGCAGCTCGACCACGGAAGGATGTAAGCCTGGCTGGCCATCATGCTGGATGCCACCGCACAAACCGGACCTAGCACAACGCGGAACGTATGGCCCCGGCAGCGCGGCGGAATCTTCGCCAAGCTGCTTGCGCTGATTCTGATTGTCGTCCTGCTGGCCGGACTGTACCTGTTCCGCCGGCCAATACTCCGCTGGGCCGGCGGCTACTGGGTGGTGGACGAGGCGCCGCAGGCCTCGGACGCGATTTTCCTCCTCGGCGACGACAACTATCTGGCTGAGCGCGCCGCGCGCGCCGCCGGGCTGTATCACGCCGGCTGGGCCCCCAAAGTGGTGGCTAGCGGCCGTTGGCTGCGCCCGTATTTTTCCATTGCGGAATTGATGGAGCGTGACCTGAGCGAGCGCGGTGTCCCGCCCGGAGCCATCGTCCGGCATGCAAACCGCGCCGCGAATACCTATGAGGAAGCGCTTTCGCTGCGGAGGCTCCGGCTACGACCCGCAAAGCTGGTGGCACACCCGCGCCGGAGTGAAGACATTTTTCTACGAGACGGTCGGCATGGCTGTCGCCCTCTGGGAAGTCAACCGCGAGGAGCATCAACAGGCCCTGGCCGCCCCTTAGCTTTCCCTGCAAGCCCCGGCTCTGGAACCGGTTTACATCGCAAAGTTGCTGTACTATAGTGCAACCGCACGGCCGGGCTTCCTGGCGGGCAGTGATTCCAGGGGGCGAGATTCTTCCTTTCCGGGGGTAAGCATGTGGCGGCGACAAGACGACAAACCATCTTCACTGCCGGAGACGCAGGCGCCGGTCGCAAAACCCGCGACCGCCTCCGCTGAGCCTTCCCCGGCGCGCGCCGCGTCGGCCCGCGGCGCGACCACACTGCTCAGCCCGGGCATCACCGTGAAGGGTGAAATCTTCGGCAGTGAGGACCTCTACCTTGACGGCACCGTCCGGGGTACGGTCCGCCTGGATGGCGCGCAGGTGACGGTCGGGCCGCGCGGCCGCATTCTCGCCGACGTGGAAGCCGACCAGATCATCGTGCAAGGCCAGGTGGAAGGGAACCTGCGCGCGCGGCAGCGGGTTGAAATCAGCAGCGCAGGCGTGGTGCATGGAGACATCTTTGCCGCGCGGCTGCACGTGCAAGAAGGTGCCGTGGTCTGCGGCCACGTGACTTTGGAGGGCGCCGAGCGGCCGAGCGCGGTTTCTCGGCTGCGCCCTGTTGCGGAGCCGGCCCGCAGCTCCGGCGAGACCCCGGTCGGTACCCCGGGCGAATCCAAGGGCACGATTCATTAAGAGATGAGTTTGCTGGGTAAACTTCGCGTGAACGCCGATCCACCTGCTGCCGCGCCGCTCCGCGCCGCCGGCCCCGCTGCGGCGCCAAGAAATATTCGCACTTCGAACGGCCTGAAGGATTTCTTATGGCTGCTGGGTGAAGTCCAGCACGGCCAGCTTCTGGACTTCGGCACGGTGTGGCAATCCACCGTCAGCTTTTTCACCGAGCGGAACTTCAAGGTAGGTGTACACGGCCGATCTGCTGCGCACCTGGAAAGATTTCCTCGCTGAAGACGAGCGCCGGCGAATCTCGGCGGCGCGGCGCCGGCCCGGCGGAGAAGTCGAGCCACCCGATTACTATCGGCTGGCCGATGCCTTTATCGAAGCCAACCTTTCGCACCCTCGGGGAACGTTCCAGGCGGTGCTGGCTTGGGACCTTTTTGATTATGTCCCGGAGGAGGTTTCCCATCGCATCGTGGAGCAGGTTCACGACTTGTTGAGTCCCGGCGGAGTCGTCCTGGCCGTGTTCAACAGCAAGCTGCCCGAAGGCTTTCATCGCTACCGCGTGCTCGATGACCACCAGATCGAAGTGCTGAGCGCGCCGCCGATTCTGCCCCCAGTCCGGGTGTTCCAGAACCGGGAAATTCTCACCCTGTTTGAGCGCTTCCGCTCGTCGAAGACCTACGTCGGGCGCGACCAGCTCCGCGAAGGCCTGTTCGCAAAGTAGCCGACAGCCCTCGGCAATCCCAACAGGGTCACCCGTTGCAGCGATCCATCCATGTTTCCGATGTGGAGCTACGGTTTGTTATCGTGCGGATTCAGTTCAGCAAGCACAAAAAAAGGGAACTGGAGTATTCCATCTTTCCCGCCGGCCGGCAAAATCGGGAGTGAACATTCCGCAAATTTTCCACATCGCACGGCCGATTCCGCTTGCATGAAGGCTCCGGCAGGAGTACAAAGGAATTGAGATGCTTCGGGAGGAGGAATGACTCCACCGGGCATAGAAGTTAGTTGGGCTTGAAATCACACCGCCCACGCGGTGCGACACCGCCGGCGGTCATCCCGCAATGCGGGGTCTGACCGCGACGGCCTTAGAAAAAGTGGCAGCGCGGGGAGCCGCCCGGCTCCCCGTTCTGCTTTTTACGGGACTCGCTCTCCCGCAGGTTACTCTGCCGGCGGCGGTTGTGGTTGCGGAGGGTGCAGCCCGCGAGACCCCGCACCGGGTCCGCGCTGTGGCCCGGGACCGAGCCCGCGCCGGCCCCGGAAGCGCTGCTGCATGCGCTCGCGCACGAGTTGCTTCAACTGCTCGCGCTGCTCCGGCGTGAGCATGTTGCGCATGGCCAGATGGTGGTCCACCCCAGCTAGCCTGCCTTGCAGTTCGAGCTCATTCACTTCGCGGAGTTTCTTCTCGATGGCTGCACGGTCGGGGTTCTCGGCGCGCATCAGCTCCGCCAGCTCCATGCGCTTGACGCGCAGGTCAGCGCGGTGCTGAATCTGCTGCTTGACGAACCGCGACTGTGCCGACTGTATTTTCGAGGCCTGTTCTTCGGTGATGCCCAGACGCT
>FWWM01005419.1_pt1 | contig 12680 bp, 11 predicted proteins | sample 2228351 | NCBI WGS metagenome assembly FWWM01 (sample SAMEA103939774, study PRJEB20133) | metagenome | reverse complement strand
CTCCGTCGGCTACCGCGCAAATGCTTCCCGTCCGCTGCCACGGCTTCCCCTTCCGTGCTCCGCCCATCGGCCCAGGCTTCTTCCAGTTGCTTGGCCTCCCCTTTCCGGAGCCCATACCCGGTAGTGGTCAAAGCGGGCGGCTCCGGGAGCCCTTCCTCCCCCAGGCGCCGGGTCAGCTCGAACCAGTATTTCCGCCCCCTTAGCCCCATCCCTCGCAAGGAGCCTTCTCCTTCCAGCGCTCCCAGTCAGAACATTCCCAGGATCACCGGAAGGGGATAGATCCGCCCCCGACGACTGCGTGGATCCTCCCCAGATTTCAGTCGTCCGATAATGCTTTCGGGAGGAACATCGAGGACCATCATTGAACATTCCCCACCTCCTACCTGGATCCCCCTTCATTCCTACACAGAACTTTGAAAAGCCCTAGGGTCCCATTCACGACCTTGACAGCGCCATCGGGTTGTGGTATCGTAGAGCCGGTTCTCCAGGTCGGTTTCCCTCTCTTTGCATCAACTCATTTTAACCAACTCGTTTTACGGCAGGTGGAGCGAATGGCGGGTTCGATGGCTACCCGGTGGATCTCCCTGGATGGGTGCTCCCGTCCGCTCGGCGGGCGGGGCGCATCCGCGGCCCCGATTCTCTCGGTTTCTCTTCTGAGAGCATACTGACGCCCTCGGCATCGGCCGGCCGATCTTCCGGTTTTCCCCCTATGACTTTTTTCCTACGCCCGTAGGTTGGGTGCTTTCTTACAATTGAATCGCTCGCGTCGCTGGCCCCCTTAGCTCAAAGGGAAAGAGCAGCCGCCTTCTAAGCGGCGTATCCGGGTTCGAATCCCGGAGGGGGCACCTATGGGCCGGCGGGATGGTCGTCAGGGTGGGCCGCGGTCTGTCCGGACGACGGTCCTGCCGGCCCGATTTTATGGCCGATGACCCACCACCGGAGGGCGGGGCCGGGCTCGAGGTGGGCCTGGAGGTCGACGGCCTCAGCGATCGCCCGGATGGCCTCCCCGGGCCGGAACCGGCTGCGCAGCCCGAGGAGCCGTTCGATCGCGGCGATCGCCTTCACGGGCCAGCGGGTGATGTCCGGCTCCTCGATGAGCAGTGTTCCGCCGGGCCGGAGCGCCCGGGCCGCCTCCTGGATGGCGGCCTCCGCGTCAATGAAGTGGTGTAGCGCGTCCACGATCACGATCCGGTCGAAGGTTTCATCGGCGAAGGGGAGGCGCTCGGCGAGGGCCTGGACGAGCCGGAGCCCCGGCCAGCGCCGGGCCACCCGGAGCATCCCCCAGGCGACGTCCGCCACGACCGCCGTGCCCACCTGATCCTGCACCGCGCGGGCCACCCGCCCGGTCCCCCCGCCGAGATCCAGGAGCCGCCCCGCGATCGGGAGCGCGAGGCGATCCCGGAGCGGCCCGATCCCCATCCGGCGGACGGCGCGGTCATACCAGGGGGCCAGCCGTTCGAAGAGCCAGTTCGGATCCATCGGTCCCGTTCCCTCCAAAGGGTTTCCACCCAAGGGCATCAATGCTTTTATTTATTGTAGGCCTGAGATCGGCCTGACCGTGGACGTCTGTGCCCCGGCGGGCACCCGATGGAGGACAGCGTCCATGGACTGGCAGGAGGCGTTATCGGCCTATCGGGCGGATCGGACGTCCGGCGCGATGGCCCTGGCCCATCGCGCGGCCGCGATTCTCGAGGGATGGGCCCAGGCGTACCCGGGCGGGACGCTGGACCGGTGGCGGTCCGATTTGGAGGAGGTGTTGCGCGCCCTGTGGGAGGCGCATCCGGATATGGCTCCGCCGCTTCATCTCATGGAGACCGCGCGGGAAGCGGTGGCGCGCGCCCCGGAGGCCGAGGCGGCCCGGACGGCGTTGATCGCGGCCGCCCGGGCCTTCCGAAACCGCCTGGAGCGCCACGAGGGCGCGGCGGCCCGGCACGCGGCGGCCCTGTTGCGTTCGGCCCGGACGGTCCTCACCCACTCCCGCAGCGGTCTGGTCGCCCGCGCCCTCGCCGTCGCGGCCGAGGAGGGCCGTTTCCTCCAGGTGATCTGCCCCATCGCCGAGCCGGGCGGGGAGGGCCGGCCGATGGCCGAGGAGGTCTCGGCGATGGGGCACACCGCCCTCCTCCTCCCCGATTTCGTCGCCGCCCGCGCGGCGCAGGCGGCGGATCTGATCCTGGTGGGGGCGGACGCCTGGGACGACGCGGGGGTGGTGAACAAGGTGGGGACGCTGGCCCTGGCGGTCCTGGCCCGGGCGTTTCGGCGCCCTTTCTTCGTGGTCGCCATCTCCGAGAAGCGCTGGCCCGCCTGGGCCGGCCCCCATCCGGCCCGCCAGTCCCCCGCGCTGCCGCCCCCCGGTGGAGCGATCCCCTGGTTCGAGTTCGTGCCCTATGCCGATCTCACCGGCCTGATCCTCGAGGACGGGCTCCACCGAGTGGAGGCGGGCTCCCTGAGGGAGGATGGGGCCCCCGAGGCTTTGCCTTCCGCCCCATGACCAAAGTCCCAAATGCGGGCCGGCTCTAAGCGTTTACAATAGATAGCAACGCTCGCTGGTCTCTGAACCCCTCTTCTTGAGGACTTCGGGGATAGGGCCCTTCTCTATCCTCACGCGGGCGACCCGGAACAGGAGGCCCGATGGAGCGCGATCGCCGCGAAACGGGACAGGGATTGGTGGAATATGCTCTGTTGATCATGCTCATCGCTCTGATCGTCCTGGCCGCCGTGATGGTGTTCGGGCAAGGGGTCTCGACCCTGTATTCGCAGGTGATGTCGAGCTGGCCTTGAGGACCCCCGGGTTACACTGATCTCTAAAGACCGTTCGCCCGTTTGCGGTGCGGGCATGGGCGATCCCTGTGCAGCACGCCCTCTCGGACTCCCCCGGCTTCCTCCCGATGGGTTGAAATCTCATAACCCGGCGCTCTCCCGCCCGTTATTCCTCATGGGAGCCCATTCAGGCGGGGCGTCCGCGATCGGAGATCCGTGGATCGGAGGTGCACCATGCGTCGGATCACCCTATGGCTCTTGGGGTTCAGCGCGGTGTTCTTCGCCGTCGGGACGGCCTGGGCGCAGGAGGCCACGCCGACGGCCACCCCGGCCCCCGGTCGCCCGGTCCTGGCGCGGGGGACCGTGGCCGCTGTGGGGGAAGGGTCACTGACGCTGCAAACGGAGCGCTGGGAAGCGCTGACGGTTCGGATCCGCGAGGGGACCCGCTTCCACGTCCCCGGGTTCGTGAGGGCCGATCTCGGTGAGGTGCGCGTGGGGGATCGGGCGGCGGTCCACGGCCGCTGGCTGGAGGAGGGCCGATCCCTCGAGGCGGATTGGGTGATCGTCCGGGGTCCGACTCAAGTGCGCCACGGGACCGTGGAGCGGATCGAGGTCTCGGCGCGCCGGATGGAGGTGAAGACGCGCGCCGGCGAGATCGTCCCGGTGGAGTGGACGGCACACACGCGCCTGCACGTCACGGGGGTGATCTCGCCCACGTGGTCCGATCTGGGGGTCGGCTACCCGGTGACGGTGATCGGCCACTTCGTGGAGGGCACGTTCCTGGCCGGCCGCGTGGTCTCCCACCGCCCCCAGCGCGTGATCTGGGGCACGCTGCAAGCCGTGGAGGGGAGTGTCTTGGTGGTGCAGACATCCTCCGGGGAGGAGGTGCGATTGCAAACCGACGCCCAGACCCGCATCCGGATCCCTGGCCATCCGAACGCCACGCTGGCCGATCTCCAGGTCGGCGATCGGATCGTTGCCCGCGCGATCGGGGATCCGGATGGGACGTGGCGGGCCCGGACGGTGGTCGCCCGCTCGCCCAAGGCCCCGCGACCCACCCCCCCGGGCCTGGAGAAGGGGCCCCGGCCCCCGCGGCGGCCGTAGGGCCGATCGGAACCCGGTGAGCGCATCGGCTTCCATTTCGTGGGGGGGCGGGGGCGATGGAACCCTCGCCTCCGATTCGCTTGGATCCACATTTCTCGCTGAAGGGGGAAGGACGATGCGCATTGGATGGATCGCGTTGGGGTTGCTGGTCGTCGCCGGGTGCGCTCGGGGGATCGCGGGGGAACGCCTCCCCGCTCCCGCTCCAGGCGGGGGAACCCCCCGCCGTCCGACGCCGCCCCCGGCCTCCCCGGTCGGGAAGGGAACGCCCGCGGGCGAGGAGGTTCTCACCCTCGAGGGCGTCGTCGAGGTCGTCCTCCCCGGGGGCTATCAGGTGGCGGGCTACCGGGTGCAGGTCGCCCCGGACGTGGATGCGGAGGGCCCTCTCCCTCCGGGGGTCTACGTGACGGTGATCGGCACCCGCGCTCCCGACGGCTCGATCGTCGCGGAGTCCTTCGAGGTGCTGCGCCGCCCGGAGGGGGAAGGCGAGTGGGAGGGCGTCATCCAGGAAGCGCTCCCCCACGGGTATCGGGTGGACGGCTGGCGCGTGCTGGTGCTGCCGACCACGATGGTGATCGGGACCCCTCAAGTCGGCCTCGACGTTTACGTCTCGGGCTTCGAGCAGCCCGATGGCTCCATCCTCGCCGACACGGTGATCGTCGTCGAGTCCCCGTGAGGCTCGGCCCTCCGTCCGGTTGAGCGTTCGCCCGGCTCATGGCAACATGCTCCCCGAGGCGGCCCGGGGGCCGGGGAGGCGAGCGCCGCCCCCGGCAGCCGCCCGGGCGCCACGATGACGGAGCCGGCGTTGGGGAAGATGGGGAAGATGCGGTTGCTCCTGGTGGAAGACGACGCCTCTCTGCGGGAGACCCTGGCAGCGCAGCTGGAGCGGGAGGGCTTCGAGGTGATCGCCGTCGGCGATGGGGGCGAGGCCCTCGAGTTGGCCCGCACGGCCCAGCCCGATCTCATCATCCTCGACGTGATGCTCCCCACCCTGGACGGCCTCTCGGTCTGCCGCATCCTCCGCAAGGAGAGCGATGTCCCGATCCTCATGCTCACGGCCCGGGGCGGGCCGGTGGACCGGATCGTCGGGCTGGAGGTGGGGGCGGACGATTATGTGGCCAAGCCGTTCCATATGGGGGAGCTGATCGCCCGCGTCCGGGCGCTGCTGCGGCGAACCCGCGGCCGCCCGGCGACGACGGTGACCGCGGGCGATCTGACCCTGGACCTGCTGGCTCGGAAGGCCTACAAGGGCGGCCGGGAGCTGCGCCTGACCCTGAAGGAGTTCGATCTCCTGGCGACCCTGATCCAGAACCGCGGCCGCGTCCTGAGCCGGGCGTTCCTCCTCGAACGGGTCTGGGGGGTGGAGAACCCGGTGGACACCCGCACTATTGACACCCACATCCGCTGGCTTCGGGAGAAGATCGAGGAGGACCCGGCCCATCCCCGGCGGATCGTCACGGTGCGGGGGATCGGCTACCGGTTCGAGGGGTGAGGGATGGAGCCGGTGGAAGGCGTCCTCGCGTTCCTCCTGGCCGCGGCAGGTCTCGGGCTGGTCTGGCTCGAACGGCGGCGGCACCGGGCGGAGGCCGCGGCCCGGGAGGCCCAACGGGCGCTGCGGGCGCTGGAAGCCCGCCATCGGCAGGCCGCCGCCTGGCTGGACGGGCTTCGGCCCGGCGGGGTGGAGGCGCTGCTCCTGTTGGATCCGGAGCGCCGCATCCTGTGGGCGAACAGCCCGGCGGTGGAGCAGTTCGGCGCGCGGCCCGGCCGTGCTCTGCTCGAGGCGATCCCTTCCCCCGAGCTGGAGGACCTGTTGGAGGCCCCAGGGGCGGCGGAGATCCGGTGGCGGGATCGGTGGTGGCTGGCGACCGGGTGGCGCTGGCCGGGAGGCTATGGGCTGGCGCTGGCGGACATCACCCGCCAGCGGGAGGCGGAGCGGGCCCGACGGGAACTGACCGCCAACGTCGCCCACGACCTCCGGACGCCGCTCACCACCATCCGCTTGCTGCTGGAGGAGCTGAAGCCGGCGGACCCGCTCCCGGCCCCGTGGGCGCGGCTGCTCCAGGAGCTGGACCGCTTAATCCGGCTGGTGGGCGCGTTGCTGGACCTGGCCCGTCTGGAGGCGGGGGAATGGCCGCTCGCCTATGAGGCGCTGGAGGTCCGCCCGTGGGTGCAGGGCTGGGTGGAGCGGTTCGCCCCGCTGTGGCAGGCGCGGGGCCTGACGGTTCGGGTGGAGGTCCCCGAGGGGCTTCAGGTGTGGGCGGACCCGGAGTGGGCCGGGCGGGCGTTGGGGAACCTCCTGGACAACGCCATCAAGTTCACCCCGCCCGGTGGCGCGGTGGAAGTGCGGGCCTGGCCCGAGGGGGAGTGGGTGGCGATCGAGGTGGTGGACACCGGGCCTGGGATCCCGCCGGAGGATCTCCCCCGGATCTTCGAGCGCTTCTACCGGGGGGATCGCTATCGGGGGCGCGGCGGCAGCGGCTTGGGGCTGGCCATCGCGCGCCACGCTGTGGAGGCGCACGGGGGCCGCATCCAGGCCTTCAGCGAGCCGGGGCGCGGGGCGCGCTTCGTCTTTACCCTCCCGGCCGCCGAAGTGGGGTGAAGGTGCGGCCCGGCGGGGTGCCGTCGTATCCCCGGGGCGACCCAGGCGGGGGGAGGAGGTCCGCCGATCCCTTGCGAGGAGGATCCTGATGCCTGCGACAGGCCGTCCGGTGCCGATGCTCCTGCGGGCGCTGGCCGTCGGCCCGCTGGCGACCAACTGCTACATCGTCGCCTGTCCGGAGACCCGTGAGGCGTTGATCATTGATCCAGGGTGGGATCCCCAGCAGATCCTCGCCTACGTCCGGGCGCTGGATCTCAAGGTTCGCTACGTGGTCAACACCCACGCCCACTGGGACCACATCGGGGCGAACGCCGCCGTGTGCTCGGCCACGGGGGCGCGCCTGGCGTTGCACCCGGCGGACCTCCCCCTGTTGCAGGCCAAAGGGGGCGCGGACTGGTGGGCGATCCCCCTTCCCCCGAGCCCCCTTCCGGAGCTCGAGCTGCAGGATGGGGATGTCCTGGAGGTGGGGACCCTGCGGTTTCAGGTGCTGTTCACGCCGGGCCATACGCCGGGGCACATCTCGCTGTATGAGCCGGGGGCCGGTGTGGTCTTCGACGGGGATGTCCTCTTCGCCCGCGGCATCGGCCGCACGGATCTGCCGGGTGGGGATTACGAGACGCTGATGCGCAGCATCCGGGAGAAACTGCTCCGCCTGCCGGACGAGACGCGCGTCTATCCTGGGCATGGTCCGCCAACGACCATCGGCGAGGAGCGGGTGGCGAACCCCTTCCTGGAGGCGTTGGAATGAGGGGGAGCGCCGGGCGGGCGTCGCCGGATCGGGCCGCCTTGACAGCCCGGCCGCGCGGCTTTTAGAATGTGTATACGCGCAGCGGGCCGGGGTGGCGGAACTGGAAGACGCGCCTGACTCAAAATCAGGTGGCCGCAAGGCCGTGCGGGTTCGACTCCCGCCCCCGGCATATCTCCCCAGGCCGATCCCCCACGTGGCTGCCGCATCCCTCCATCCTCCGATCGCGAAGGGAGCGGGGCGGACAGCGCTCGAACCGCGACCGGAAGCCCCGGTCTCTTTCAGAAAAAGGATGATCCGGGATTTGTGTGCTATAATCCAAATCGGAAGGCCAAACCCAGGAGGTTGCGGGTGAATTCGGCGCGGTTGCGCAACGGGCTGATCTGGCTCCTCATCGCCCTCACCCTTATCGTGTTCCTGGCCATGGGCCGGGGGGCCGGGGGACGGGGGGAGTCGGTCTCCCTCACCGATATCGCCGCCCGCCTGGAGGACGGCGAGGTGAAGAAGGTGGTGGTCAGTGGGGATTACGTCCAGGTGGAGCTCAAGAACGGCAAGATCCTGACCACCGTCAAGGAGGCGGGCTCGACCTTCCTGGACCAGATGAAGGCCCTGGGGGTGCCGGAGGACAAGCTCCGGAGCATCCAGTATGTCCCGGAGCGTCCCAACGAATGGGGGAGCATCCTGATCGCCTTCCTCACCTATGGATTGCCGGTCCTCCTGGTGGTGGGCCTCTTCTACTTCATCCTGCGCCAGGCCCAGGCTCCGGGCAACCAGGCGTTCAACTTCAGCAAGAGCCGGGCCCGGATGTTCATCGGCGAGCGCCCCACGGTGACCTTCGATGATGTGGCCGGGGTGGACGAGGCCAAGCAGGAGCTCCAGGAGGTGGTGGAGTTCCTGAAGGAGCCGGAGAAGTTCATCGCCCTGGGCGCCCGCATCCCGAAGGGGGTCCTCCTGGTCGGTCCGCCGGGGACGGGTAAGACGCTCCTGGCCAAGGCGGTCTCGGGCGAGGCCGGCGTGCCCTTCTTCTCGATCTCGGGCTCCGAGTTCGTGGAGATGTTCGTGGGCGTGGGGGCCGCTCGGGTGCGGGATCTCTTCGAGCAGGCCAAGCGCCACAGCCCGTGCATCGTCTTCATTGATGAGATCGACGCCGTGGGCCGCTACCGCGGCGCGGGCATCGGCGGCAGCCATGACGAACGCGAGCAGACCCTGAACCAGATCCTGGTGGAGATGGACGGCTTCGACACGGACACCAACGTGATCGTCATGGCGGCGACCAACCGCCCGGACATCTTGGACCCCGCCCTCCTGCGCCCGGGCCGCTTCGACCGGCGGGTGATCCTGGACCGTCCGGATGTGAAGGGGCGGGAGGCGATCTTCCGGGTTCATCTGCGGGGCAAGCCGCTGGACGACGACGTGGACGTCTCGGTGCTGGCCCGCGCCACGCCGGGCTTCGTGGGCGCGGACATCGCCAACGTGGTGAACGAGGCGGCTATCCTGGCCGCCCGCAAGAACAAGAAGAAGATCTCGATGAAGGACTTCGAGGAAGCCATCGAGAAGGTCATCGCCGGCCCGGAGCGCAAGAGCCGGATCATCACCGAGCGGGAGAAGCGGATCATCGCCTACCACGAGGCCGGCCACGCCGTGGTCGCTTACTATCTGCCCAACTGCGATCTCATCCACAAGGTGACCATCATCCCGCGGGGGATGGCCGGTGGCTACACCCTGGCGCTCCCCGAGGAAGACCGCACCCTCTGGACCCGATCCAAGTTCCTGGACGATATGGCGATGGCGCTGGGCGGCCGCGCGGCGGAGGAGATCGTCTTCGGCGATATCACCACCGGGGCGGCGGAGGATCTGGAGCGGGTCACCGAGCTGGCCCGGGCGATGGTGACCCGATACGGGATGAGCGAGAAGCTGGGCCCGATGGTCTTCGGCAAGAAGGAGGAGCTGATCTTCCTGGGCAAGGAGATCGCCGAGCAGCGGGATTACAGCGACGCCGTCGCCCAGGAGATTGATGCCGAGGTCCGCCGCCTCGTGATGGAGGCCTATGAGCGGGCGAAGCGGATCCTCACCGAGCACCGGGACAAGCTGGAGGCGGTGGCCCAGAAGCTGATGGAGCTGGAGACCCTGGACGGGGAGACGTTCCGGGCGATCATGGAGGGGCGGACGCCGCCGGAGCCGAAGACGCCGGGGGCTCCCGGCCCGGCCCCCCAGCCGGCCGCGCCGCATCCCAGCGCCCCCGCCCCCGGCCCAGGGCCGGCGCCGGTGCCCGTCCCGGCGTGACCCCTCTAGATCCCAACCGGGGTGGAAGGCGGAGCGATGGTTCCCCTTCCACCCCGGTTCGTTTTGGGGCGGACCTCGACCTCCCCGGTGGGCGTTGCGGCCCGCTGGAGTGGATGACGATCCAAACGACAACAGCCGTCAACCCCGCGTCCTCCTCTTCCCCCCCACCTCCTGACGGGCCGCTATATATAATTGGCCCGGGTTGCAGTGGATATGGATGGTGGAGGGAAACTCGGGGTATGGGCAAGGCTCGCTGGAAACCCTCGCCGCTGACCGGCGGCCTGTTGGCGCTCCTTCTGATCGCCTGGGTGTTGCGGGTGACCACCCTCACGCTCCAGAGCATGTGGATTGACGAGGTGATGGCCCTCTACTTCACCCGCGGGACGTTCGCCGAAACCCTGCGGACCATCATCCGCCCGCAGGACAACGGCCCTCTCTTCTACCTTTTGCTTTTTTGGTGGCGACATCTAACGGGGGATTCGGATTTCGCCGTCCGCTATCTTTCGGCCCTGTTTTCCACCCTGACCCTGCCCCTGGTCTACCGATTGGCCCGGGCGCTCCTGAACCGGCGCGCGGCGGCCCTGGCGATGTGGCTCATCGCCTTCTCGCCGTTCATGCTCTGGTTTGCCCAAGAGGCCAAGATGTATGCGCTCCATATGATGGTGGCCGTGGCTTCCACCCTTATGCTCCTGGACGCCTTTCGGAAGGGCAAGGTTTGGCGGTGGGCCGCTTACGGCCTTCTGGTTTCCTTTGTGCTCTACAGCCATTTGTTCGGCGGGTTCCTGGTGGTGGCCCAGGGGGTCATGAGCGTGATCCTGGGCTGGGGGCGATCGAAGCGCTGGTGGGCCTACTGTGCGACGATGCTGGCCGTGGGGCTGGCCCATCTTCCCCTCGTGCAAGTGGCTTGGGACGTTATCCGTTTCTACCAGCCTCGGGACACCTGGCGGTATTTCGTCCCTCTGAAAGACATGGCCCGTGACCTCCTGGCCCAATACGTTTACCGCCTCTCTTACCTGGAAGCCTCCGGGTGGTTGCTTCTGTTTCCGGCGGCGCTTCTCGTGGCCGGCATAGCGGCCCTCGGCCGCCGGAAGGACGCCTGGATCCTGCCGGTCCAGGCCCTCCTGCCGGTGCTCGTTTTCTATCCGATCTCTTACCGCGCCCCCGTCTACTCGGCCAAATACCTTTCCGCCATCGCCCCGGCCGTCATGATCCTGATCGCCTGGGGCGCGGAACGGCTGGCCCACCTCTGGCGTCCCTTGGGATTGACCGCCGCCGCGCTGGGGTTGCTGATGCTGGGAGGGGTCCGGCGCGACCTGACCGAACCGGTCTTTCAGCGGGGAGACTGGCGCTTCGTCGCTCGCTATATCGAGCAGCACGAGGGCCCCAACGACATCGTGGTGATCTCGGCCTTTTACACCAGCCACGCCTTCCAGCGATATTATCGCGGCGTCTCCACGGTGCTCCCCTTTGAGGCCGATCCATATAAACCGGAGCCCTTCTACCGGGAGCTGTCGGAGCGCTACGATCGGATGTGGCTTATCCTTCACCACGACGAGGCGATGGCCCCCAAAAACCGCTTGCGAGAGGGGGGCGATGCCCTGTTCCCACGCATCACGGAGCAGTACCCCAACGGGGGGCAGATCACCCTGATCGGTTACCTCCTCCGGCCGTTCCGGTCAGCGCTCCCGGCGACGGCGCACCCGCTGGAGGCCTGTTTCCAGAACGGCCTTTGCCTCGTGGGATATCAGGTGGATGCCACGATCCTCCCACCCACGGAACATCTCTCCCACCCGCCCAGCAACTGGCTCCACGTCACCCTGTATTGGCGACGGGAGGCTGCGTTTGACGGCGTCCCCATCCGCCCTCTGGTCCGGCTCATCGATGGGGCGTTCAATGTCTGGGGTGGGAATATGGAGCGCTACCCTGATTTGCTCCACCGTTATCCTCCGGATCGCTGGCCGAGCGATAGCCTGGTGGAGGCCCACTACGACCTCAACTTGAACCCCGCTACGCCGGCGGGGGAATATCGCTTGGAGCTTAGCCTGGCGATCGCGGGGGATGAGAACAGACGGGTGCCTTTACGTCAGCCATCCCCGGGGCAGCCCCCGGACCGTCTCGTTTTTGAAAATATCCGCATCGTATCCGGACGGTGAACTGCCAGCGGGGCCGTCAGATCAAAACCAGCACCCGCCCTCGATAGCGGGCGCGCAGCACCTGGTTGTGGGCATCCGCCCCCTCCAGGTTCCCCGATCGGAAGAGCGGGGGGCGAACGCCGCGCTCCACGAGGAGGGCGGCGGCCTCGCTCATCACCGCCTGGAGGAGGGCCGCCCCGACGACGGTGGAGGTCGGCCCCACATACAGATCCGGCTCCAGCGGGATGGCGGCATCGCCCGGGGCCCCCTGCGTGTCCAGGATCACATCGGCGATCTCGAACAGGCGTTGGCCGGACGAATGGCGGGAGGGCATGGAACGGCTGAAGGCGACCGCGGTCACCGCGATCACCGGAAGGCCGTGGCGCTTGCCGTGGAGCGCGACCTCGATGGGGGCCGGGTTGCGGCCGGAATGGGAGATCACGATCAGGACGTCGCCGGGCTGGAAGGCGTGGGCCATCAAGATGGCGGAGGCGAACCCTTCCAGGCGCTCCGCCCGCCCGAACAGGGGGTCGAAGACCGGGTTCACGTTTGCGAACCCGCCGGCGCGGCCCACGAGATCCAGCGCCACCAGCTGGGAGTGGCCGCTGCCGAAGACATGGACGATCCGATCCCCCGCCGTCGCCTCGGCGATCAGGCGGGCGGCGGCCGGGATCGTCTCCCGGTTCGCCTCGAACGCCCGTCGGAGCTGTTCCAGGATCACCTCGCGATAACGATCTCCGCTCATCGGCCCGCTCCGCGATCCCACCAGTGAGATTCACAAGCCCAATTATAATCAAAGGAAACCTCGCGAACGGACGCCGGATCGCCAGGATGATAGTGAGGACCGGCGATTCGGCATCCCGATCAAGGGAGCGCCGGACATGCTTCCCTATCGTGGGCCGATCCCCGAGCCGGTTCGGGACCGGCTGCGGGAGCTGGCGGAGCCGTGGCTTCCCGAAGCCGATCTGGAGCGGGCATGCCTTCACGTCGGCACCCGGCTCTCCCGTTGGGTCTTGCGGGTGATACCGGACCCGATCCCGGGCGTGGACCCGGCCGCGGTCAC
>FWWM01014085.1_pt1 | contig 12682 bp, 13 predicted proteins | sample 2228351 | NCBI WGS metagenome assembly FWWM01 (sample SAMEA103939774, study PRJEB20133) | metagenome | reverse complement strand
ATGGCAATTTCTATTTTACCACTATCTCATCCCTATTTACTATTGACTTCAGGGCTGGCACATGGCAGGATAGATGATACAAGAAGCAGAGGGGGGTGAGCCGATGAAACAAAAACCCAAAAAAGGAGGTGAGCAAAATGAAGGGGAATTTGCTGATAATGGTAAAATATTTGTGTTGGATGCTGTCGGCGGGATTCTTGTTTTCAGTTGGCTGTTGCTTGATCATAGTAGACCCCATTCATCATTATAGTTGTTGCATGGCTTCACACCTATGGCAGCAAAGTTTCGCACCATATTGTTGTGCCGAAGCAGGGGGAAGATGGGAGAGTTATCCCGGTGGCGGTGGAAGTGTGATTTTTACGGTACCGGTTCAAGGGATGTAAAAATTATCACAGTGGATGGAGACGATGATGGTATCTTAGAACACCCTGCAATGTGTGGACCAGATGAAATTGACTGCGAAGGTGAAGATTGCCTCTTTACTTCATCGGAGGCAAGAACTTGGTGCGAAGACCACGGTGGCACAGTTTATGAAGAGGAAAAAACCTACTGCAAATTTGATGACAGGGCAGCAGTATGGACCGATGAGGATGCAGACGGCAAGGTAAATCCGGATACAGAGGTGCACTGCGAATCGCTGAATTCTGAAGGCAAACCATCAGGAACGAAAGTGAATTGCGATACGGGCGTTGCGTGTGAAACGAATTGAGCGTAGGACGAAGCAATGAAGGCTTCCCCTCCGCGCTTCCCCCTCGCTGTTTGGTTTCTTCCTCTCTGTTTCCTAATGGCAGAAGGTATTCGCTATTTGAGCGGGTTATATCTGAAAGGGAATCCCTATTTTTCTGAAAACCCGGTCATACCCTTGCTATTCGTTCTCTTCATACTTTTTCCTTTTGCAGACCGCATATCTGTTCCAGAACGGTGGTCTTTTCCGAGGTGGAAAACGGAAGGGCTTTTGTTTTTCGTTCTTCTTCCCCTGTGGATTGCGCTGAATTCCTTTGCCAGAAGGGAAAGAGATTTCCTCGTTCCTGCAGTAGAGTTCTGGCATTTCAAAGGCTGGATGACCTATCTGTTGTTGTGCGTGTATGACGGGTGGAGGGTCCCCGTGGCAAGTTACCTTTCTACCCGAATGCCCTCTTGCTTGCCTGCCTGGTTTCTTGCTTTACTCTTCGGGCTTTTCCCCTATCTGCTCTTCCTGCCACTGCTTCAAGTTCCTCCCGGTCTTGCCTGGTGGATGCAACAGGCAGTAACTTTTCTCGCATTTTACTGGCTATTTTCCCGCAAAATTACCCTTTTTGCTCTCTGGCTGTTCACTTGGAGGTGGTTTTTCCCTGCATTCCCGTAAATTTTCCATACTTGGTTCTTTGAAGTGGGAGATTGTTGTTCTTTTTTATTTTCTTTTTGCCTTTATATGGAATGATGAAGTGGATAAATTCAATTATGCAGGAGTTTCCCTGTTCTATATCTTATGGTATTTCCGTCTGCCCATCTTTTTTCTCTTTATGACTTTGCTGTTCTTGCGCTGGATGAAGGAGTATCCGGAACGCTTCCCTCCTTGGGCTGTGGAATTAGGCGGTTTCATTGTCTATCCACTTCTGGTTTTACGACCTTATCCTCAGAACATATTTTGGGCTTGCCCATTTCTTATGGCAGTTTTGCTATTTGAATGGCAACGAGGCAAGAAAAAAAACACAGGATTGGAGTGGTTTCTTTTTTTCCTCTTGTTTGCTTATATGCTGGACCCGAATTTCAACATGCCTATTTCCTTTATCCGTATGTTGGAATTATCCAGAGTTACGGAGATTATAGTACTCAGCGTATTGATGCATATATCCTGTATTATTGCCCTTCTGTTCCTATTGCGTTCACCAGAAGGTTGGAGGTATATCCAATGGAAACGAGAGAAGCAAATTGGGAAAGTTACCATTTGGGGATTAGCCATATTATATGCGGGAGTACTGGTGATTGGGCTTTTGTTTGCCAGAAAACCTCTATATTTCATTATGGAACGAATTCAAACGGAAGGACTCGCTTTTGTGCTTGCTGATGTTTTTCGCAGATTTTTGGAAATTGGACCTATGAGACTACTGGCGGACTGGGGGATATTATCTCCGATTTTTCAAGAATTTTATTTTCGTGGGTATCTTTTCGGGATGATGGAAAAACGGTGGGGGTTTTTCCTTGCTACCCTTTTCAGCAGTCTTCTTTTTTTCATAGGACATTTCTACACTGGCTTTCACATTTTTTTATTCGGGGTTCTTGCTTGTTGGGCGATGAAAGCATCCCGCTCCCTGTATCCACCGATTTTCCTTCACATTATCGGGAACTCCTCTTCCCTATTGCTCCCCCTTCTTTTACAACTATTATGATGCAAGATGAACGCCCGGCGAATTTGCTGCAGAAAGGCTCCAGACTACATCCCCCCCTGCCCGGTTGAAAAGAGAAGTGGAATGTGTAAAACGATGAGTTAGTGTTTTTTGAGCAAGTGGATAAATTTGGAGAAGAGGAATATGGAATCTAAGGGTCCTGGAGAGCCTTCGGGGTGATATTGAACGGAAAATATGGGCAACTCCCTGTGCTGCATTCCTTCCACCGTATCATCATTAAGCGATTTCTGAATGGTCACGAATCCGGTTTTTTCCAGAGAATCTTCCCGAACTGAGAAGCCGTGGTTTTGTGTGGTGATGAAAGTTTTCTCCGTCAACAGGTCAAACACAGGATGATTTCCGCCCCGGTGTCCAAATTTGAGTTTGAAAGTATCTCCGCCCGAGGCAAGCGCAAGAATCTGGTGTCCGAGGCATATACCGAATATGGGAACTTTACCGATGAGTTTCTGAACGGTGTGGATGGCATAAGAAATCACCTTTGGGTCGCCAGGTCCATTGGATAACACCACTCCATCCGGATTTCTCTCAAGAATGGATTCAGCAGGAGTATCACAAGGAACGACCGCCACACCTGCCCCACCAGCGCTCAGATATTTCAGAATGCTTTTTTTGCTACCATAATCTACCACAATAATTTTTGGCTCTCCTTCAGAAAGCACTTCTTGCCCTTTCCGGCTGACCGAACGAACCAGGTCTACATCCGAAATGCCCGGAGCCTCATAAACCTTTTGCAGGAGAGTTTCCCCACAAAATTCTGTAGAAATCGCGCCTTTCATCACACCCCGCCCCCGAAGATGCAAGGTCAAGGCTCGGGTATCCACCTCGGTGATTACTGGAATGGAGTACCTCTGCAGGTAGCGGAAGAACGGCTCTCTACCGGGCAAAGTACCTTCCGTGAGTTCCCGGGTAATCAATCCTCGCGCCGCAGGCTGAATCCATTCCTGCTCATCGCCAGAACCGTAATTACCAATCAGCGGAAAGGTAAAGGTGACAATCTGACCCGCATAAGAAGGGTCTGTGCACACCTCCACATATCCGGTCATATTGGTCGTAAACACCACTTCACCGAAAACCGTGCCCTCCCAATCTACTGTGTAGCCTTCCAGTTGAAAGCCGTCCTCCAGCATTACCACACTTTTATAAGTCTTCCACAACTTTGCCATCTGCCTTTACAACCCTTCCTTGAGATATCGTCCAGTAAACTTTGGAATACAAAGGCTTTCCAATATAAGGACAATTTTTCCCCTCAGAGAGGATATCAGAAGGCTGAACGAGCCATTTCTCTTCCGGGTCAAATAGAATGAGATTGGCTGTCTCCCCGGCAATGAAGCCGGATACAGGTAAAGAGAGCAGGCGAGCGGGATTCAGCGTCACCATCTTCAGGAAGTCCAATAAATCAATGCCACATTCCACCACACAGGCAGTGTAGGCGGCTGGGAAGAAAACATCCAGGCTGGAAAATCCCGGCATTTCTCTCTGAACCCCCCCTTGATACATTTCGTGCGGTGCATGGTCGCTGGCAACCACTTCCACCTGCCCGGTTCGCACTGCCTCCCGCAATGCCTCTTGTTCCGATGCAGACCGCAGGGGCGGATTCACTTTACCCTTATTTGGAAGAAACGGCGCATCTTTATCGGTAAACAGTAAATGATGCGGAGTCACTTCTGCCGATACCCCTACCCCTTTCTTCCGGAATTCTTTGAGAAATTCTACGCTTTGTGCTGTGGAAATGTGGGCAAGGTGAATGCGCGAACAGGTACTCAGGGCAAGCAGAATGTCCCGGACAACTGCTATGACTTCAGATATCGGTGAGGCATTGTCGGAATTCGCCGAACTCAAACGGCTGTCTTCGCAATGGGAGACGATGAGCGCCCCTGAACTCCTGGTCTTCAGCAGTATTTCCCGCATCAGCAGGGGATTTTCCACCCAGGAGCCATCGTCCGAAAACACTTTTGCCCCTGCGCGCATCATTTCTTCCAGAGCAACCAGTTGTTCCCCCTTTCGCCCGATGGTAATCGTGGATGCTTGGAAGATGTGAATAGGCAAGGAAGAAACTTTTTCCAGGACCCACTTGAGAATATCAGGAGAATCCACGGGAGGCTGGGTATTTGCCATTGCCACGGTTCGGGTAACACCGCCATTAGCGCAGGCATGCGCATAAGTTGCAAATTTCTCCTTTTCCGGTTGCCCGGGCTGGCGCAAGTGCGTGTGCAGGTCTATGCATCCCAATGCGGCATACAAGCCTTTCGCTCGGATGCGTTGATACCCTGCCCGATATAAATTTTTGCCCACCTCTTCAATTTTTCCTTCTCTGATTCGGATCTCCGAAAACGAAATTTGCCTGGTAGCCACATCTATGAGCCGAACGGAATCAATCCAGAGATTCAATCTTGCCCTCCAACCAGAAAAATAACGCCATCCGTGCATAATAACCATTTCTTACTTGCTCCAGTATCAAGGATTGTGGGGAATACACCAGCGAAGAAGCGATTTCCACATCTCGCAGAAACGGACCCGCATGCATTACTACTTTTCCTTCCGGCAGAGAATGCAATTGGAACGCCCGAGCAATAGAGAGAATCTTCTCTCGTTCTTTCTCTTCCCATCGCTCCCACTGAGGCCGAAGGACATAAATGACATCTGCCCATTCTATTCCTTCTCTCACATAGGAAAATTTCGGATAAGCCGGCAGAACTTCAGGAACAGGTAGAAATTCCAGCGGGGCACAAATCCGCACTGAGGCACCCATCAGCGTCAAAAGTTGTGCAGTAGAATGGAACACCCGGCTGGAAATAATATCTCCCACAAAACAAACGCGAATTTCTTCTTTTTCCGGAAAATGTTCCTTCAAGGTGCACCAATCTCCTAAGGCTTGTGTGGGATGTTGGACTTTTCCCTCTCCGGCGTTGATAATGCTGAGATTCACCTGCGGTTGAATTTCGGACAGCACTCCTTCCTCAGATAGGCGAATCACCGCATAGGAATAACCTTCCGCTTCTAAAGTTTTCAAAGTATCCAGCAGGCTCTCACCTTTTTGAATACTGCTGGTCTGGGGGAACACATCCGTAGCATTCCCGCCCAGCATCCCAATCGCTCGCAGGAATGATATACGCGTTCGGGTGCTCGGCTCGAGGAAAATCAAAGCAAGCCATTTTTCAGCCAAGATTTTCGGAATTTCTTCCGCCTTTCGCTTTTTGAGTTTTTGAAAAACAGCAGAAATTTGCTCCACTTCAGAAGACTTCAAGTGCGCAATAGAAAGGAAAGAAATAGCCATCAGAAGGTCCAGGGCTTGGGCTGGAAAATTTCCTGAAAAGTATACAGGGCAAATTGGTCTGTCATACCGGCTATGTAGTCAGCCACCTGGTAGATACGGTCAACCTCAGAGCTACTTTCCTTTGGAAGAAATTCAGGAACGCCGTTTTCCAAATAGTGTTCAAACAAAGCTTCCATCATTCGGTGCACCTTGACAGCCTCTTTCTGCTGAACCAGGCTGAAATATACACGCTCAAAAAGCCAATCTTTTAACCGGTTCAGCGCTTCCTCTTTCTCCGGGCTCAGGCAAATGAAATCAGAATCGGCGGAAGTATCCACAACATCCCGGACAAAACCGGCAATTCTTTCAGAGTAAGTTTCCCCAATATGATGTTGGAAGGAAGCGGGCAGAGGGAGAACGGGAAAATTTGCGCGGAGGGCATCATCCAAATCATGATTCACATAAGCGATACGATCGGCGACGCACACCACCTGCCCCTCAAGCGTGCTGGGTAAATCAGTTTTCTCTTGCAGGTCCCGGGGTCCTTTGGAATGTTTCAAAATCCCCTCCCGCACTTCGCAGGTCAGATTTAATCCTTTTCCCTGATTTTCCAGTTTTTCCACCACACGCAGACTCTGCTCATAGTGGCGAAAACCTTTCAATCCTCTCTGCCGAAGAATTTTATCCAGAGCCGCCTCACCTGCGTGGCCGAAAGGAGTATGCCCCAGGTCATGTCCCAGCGCAATGGCTTCAATTAAATCTTCGTTGAGTTTTAAACATCTTCCAATAGTTCGGGCAATCTGCGAAACTTCCAGCGTATGCGTCATTCTGGTGCGAAAATGGTCCCCCTGAGGCGCGAAGAGCACCTGGGTTTTGTGCTTGAGCCGACGAAAGGACTTGGAGTGAATGATTCGGTCTCGGTCTCTTTGAAAATCCGTTCGAAAATCATCTTTTGGTTCCGGGATCTGCCTGCCCTGCGAAAGATTGCTTTTCCGCGCACGCGGGGATAAAATTTGCCCCTCAATTTGCTCCCATCGCTCTCTCGGCGTCATATCCGGCTATAGAAAATTTCCATAGAGCGCCCTGAGGCGGACATATCCCCCAGAATCTGTAAACATTGGTCCAGATGCTGGAGCAGAGCAAGACGATTCTTCCGTAGCCGCTCATCCGGGTGCATCACCAGAACGCGGTCGAAAAATCTGTCTAAAAGTGCCACTCTTTCCTCACTGACCTCACCAAGCCATTCGTCCCAGACCTGCTCTTCAGCAGGAAAGATTCCTGCTCTCTGCTTGCGATTTATCCATTCTTCCCAGGGCAAGACAACCTGATGGAACACTTCTATTTCTTCTGGTTCCACGAAATTTTCCGGCTTCAGAGATAGCGTATTCTGAGCCTCACAGGCAAGGTTGTGCACTCTGGTGGCGATGCGGGCATACTCACTTAACCGTTTTCCGGTTCGGGATATGAGGAATTTCTGCAAACAGAAAAAATATTGTGGGCGAAGAAAAAGATATGGTCGGCAAATCGCAAAAATATCGTAATTCCAATCTGCTATTTGTTCCCGAGAAAAATTCTCACCTCGCTCCTCAAACAAACTCCGAAAAAATGTTTCATCTAAAGGTTTCTGCCAGAGGGATTGGGCAGTTTTGTTTAGCATGTCCCGCAGGAACAGGTCCGCTCCTGTATGAAAGACAATCCGCAAAATATGAGCGGCAAATCGTCTCGCGCCCAGAGGGTCTTTACCACCGGTAGGCCGATAGCCGCTGAAGGAAAAAGCCAGAAGGCTGTCCAGTTTATCGGCGAGGGAAAGCACAATTCCTTCAAGCGTTACGGGGATTGGCTCATTCGCCCCTCTGGGAAGATAACTCTCATAAATCGCACTGGCAACTTTCTGACGGATAGCACCAGAAAGATGACAGGAAGTCTGCTCGTCCAAAAGGTAGATTTTGCCCATTATCCCTTCCAAATTCGTAAATTCGCGCACCATCTGAGTTGTTTGGTCTGCACGGCACAGCCGGCTGGCTTCCAGCAAAACTTCCTCCGATACTCCTGCAATACTCTGATGCCAGTTGAAATTGCGCATCATCCATTCCAGACGGGTAATTTTTTCATAGTATGAACCCATTCCTTGAAGAAATTGGATTCCTTTCAGCGATTCCACTCGCTGATGAAAGGGAATGCGTGTATCATTTTCATAAAAATATAATGCATCGGTAAGTCGGGCATTTGCCACTGCTTCATATCCTTTTTGCACTTCCCCAACATTCCATTCCCCGGGCTGGCGGTCCACGGTAAACAGAAATCGCGGCAGAAGAGAACCGTCTGAAGCGTATAGCGGATAACACCGCAACTGCTTCACAATTACCGCTTCTATAACCTCTCGAGGCAAACGCAAGAATTCCTGAGAAAAATGCCCAATACCCCATCCGGGCAATTCGTATGTGCAATCCACCTCTTGATACTCTCTCACTGGATGAGAAAGTTGTCTTAAAACTTTTTCTCGCCTTTTCTCAATATCCAGCACTTCCAGAGGCACATATCGGAAATAATCAGAAATCGTGGATAAGCGAACTTTTTTTCTGTCGGAATAATAATGAGTAAATGTGTAGCGGGAAGCGCGAAGAGAACCCAGTTGAACAGGAATGATGCGGTCATCCAGAAGGGCAAGAATCCATCGAATAGGCCGGACAAAGGAAAAGGTCTCTTTCCCCCACTTCATTCGTTTTTCGTAAAATTCATTCAGAGAAAGAATCCAATCGGGCAGGATGCGGGAAAGGTGCTGGGATAACGAGAGAGAAAAGCGAACGCGCCCTGCGAGATATTGCCGGGATTCTTGCTCTACCACATACAATTCCTTCGCGCTTCTACCAAGTTTTTCTGCAAATTTTTGAGCAGCAATTGTTGGCTTTCCGCCCTCATCAAATGCTTGATGATAAGGAGGCCCGATGACTTCTCGCTCCAAAATTTCCCGATTCAGCCCCATTCCTTCCGCCCACAGGACTATCCTTCTGGGGGTGACAAAAATTCGGCATTGATTCCATTTCACTCCCTTCCGCAGCAAAGACTCTTTGATTTCTTCCCCGGATTGAATTATGCGAAGTTGAAAACCGGGGGGAAGGTCCTCCACCCCCAATTCCACAAGCAAAGTGGAATCATTAGCCTGTGGGGACATAGCGCGTAGCAAGGTACTGCTTTGCCACCTTTTGTGCCAGATTCCGGATGCGTTTCATCATCTGCGCTCTTTCCATCAGGCTTATTGCTCCTCGCGCATCCAGGATATTGAAAAAATGAGACATTTTCAAGACATTGTCAAATGCAGGCAAATATAAATTCCTTTTTAGAAGAGTCAGCCCCTCTTCTTCCTGTTCTTCCAACCATTTACGGTATCGTTCTGTTTCTGCTTCCTCGAAATAAAACCGGGAAAATTGCCGCTCCGCCTCTGCCCGCAGGTCGCCATAAGTTTTGCCGTTAGACCAATCCAGCGCGAAAACAGAATATTTTTTCTGCAAAAACATACCCAACCGTTCCACTCCGTAAGTGATTTCTACAGGAATCGGAGAAAGGTCCAATCCTGCCACCTGCTGAAAGTAGGTGAACTGGGTAATTTCCATTCCATCCAACCATACCTCCCAACCGATTCCCCATGCTCCGAGAGTGGGAGATTCCCAATCATCTTCCATAAAACGGACATCGTGTTGTCGAAGGTCAATTCCCAGGCTTTTCAGGGAATTTAGATACACTTCGCGCACATTTGCCGGAGAAGGTTTCAGGATGACCTGGTATTGATAATAGTATCCCAAGCGGTTAGGATTTTCCCCAAAACGAGCATCTGCCGGTCTTCTACACGGCTGCGGATATGCCACACGCGCAGGTTGTGAACCGAGCGCATTAAAAAAAGTTGCCGGATGCATCGTTCCTGCTCCCATTTCCACATCGTAAGGAGCAAAAATCATGCATCCTCTTTTCCGCCAGAACTGATTGAGTTTCTCCAGCATCTGGCTCAAATCCATATTATGTAGTAGACCTGAGCGTTTTATTTGCCAATTTCATCAGCCGGGAAACCCTTCGGCGCACTTCATTGCGGTGAATGGCTTTTTTTGAGCCCGCCTTCTGAATTTTCCGTATGGCTTCCTGAATCAGAGAAGGCGCCCGGCTGAAATCTTTTTGAAAAATCGCCTGCTTTGCCTTTTTTACGGCAGTCTTCATACTGGAAACATAATAGCGATTCCGTCCGGCTCGTTCTACAGACTGCCTTGCCCGCTTTTCTGATGTCTTCCTTTTTCTTTTCGGTGCGGCTCCTTTTGCTTTCTCTACCGCCATATCCTCTCTTCCCTCCGTCAATACATATTACCTCATTTGCACCCCAGAGCACTCTTCTTTCCTGATTCTTTTCCCTTTCAAAACAGTTTTCGCCAAGAATTCGGATAGACTTTTGAAGAAGGATGTTCAGTAATGGAAGGTCTCTATAGAAAACGAAGTGGGGCCACTGCGGGCATTGTAACCCGCCCGATTCCTCCCACTTCCCCCTGCATTTTCATCCCAGCAGAAAGTGCAGCACCACCCTGCTCTTCAGTCTTGCTCTTATTCCAAATGAAGCATACCTTCAACCTGAAATTGCCCCGGCCTTTCTTCATTCCACAATTAAGATTACCCTAAAAGAAGGAAAGCTCCCCTCCCTGCTAAAGGTGTCAATATAAGGGTGTCACATCATATTCGAGTTTATCTATCTATTAGGTCGCATTCACCTTGTTTCCTCTCATTCGAATCCCATTTTACAACTTTTCTGGGTAATAGGAAGACGAGCACTGGGAGGTATTAATTTCTCACGGGAAGAGCGGGGTGATGTCGTAGAATCGCCTCAGCCGGATGTGGCAGATTCAGGGAGAGTGGGACCTGGTGGCAGGCCACAAACCTGGTAGCCATAAAGAAAACATAAATTGCGCTGGGGGGTTCCCATCGTAGGGACATAAATCACTTTTGTTCCTTTGAAGATGGTCTTATCATAGTAGTTCTTCTCCGCAAAGGGTATAAGGGTATTTTGCACAAACTGGACGATTTTTTGAAAATTGGGAGCGAGAGGGGCGTCTTTGTCCATACGGTCAGTCGTCCACCTGATGTCCAACCGCCCACTGCCGATGGCGACGCGGAGGAAGTCGCGGCCGGTTCTCAGATCTTCTAAAGTTGGGGATAGCCATACTCCGCGATTCGCCTTGCGACAGGAATCAGTGACGCAGAGAAGGCTATTCGGGTCATCCCAGTACCAGTTCTCCCCGATATACCACCTTCCTTTCTGCACCGGATGTTCCACGCGCCTCGTTTCGTAGGTGATTTTCGCAAGGGGAATTTCAAACAATCCTGAATCTATAATGGCACGCACAAACTCTTTCAGGGTATCCGGAGGAAGGAGACTGTCGTAGATCGTGCTCTCGGGGTCTTCAATGGGTGGTTTTTGGCTTTTCGGGGTCATTTGCCATTGGAGGTAACCAGGTCCATATAACCTTGTCTCCAGTTTTGCGTACCATTGTTTGGTGGCGGGGTCAGGCCAGTAAGAGCTCAGAAGGTCGGTTTTGGACCCATCCGCCCTGATATGCCGGAATGAAACAGCAAAATCCACCGGTTGCCGGGAGTGCATCGCCCGGAGATAATTCTCCAGGGTTGCTTTTTCCAAAGGCTCCACCTTGTCAGGAGGGTCGAAAATGAGAGAAAGGTAAACCCCTCCAACTATTAAAGCGATGATGACTTTCAAATAGAATTTCACTGCGGTTCACCTCCTTGTCTCATCTGCAGAAGGTCAGCCCTGCCGAACCACTTGACCCCATGTCCATCTGGACCGAATCCCCGGCGGATACATTCGTAGTCCATCACAGTTTGCTCTTCAAGGGGAATCGGGTTTTTTAACGCATCCTTGCAGTTCTCGGTATCTCCTTGAAGATTTCCAATTGTGTGGCCTAATTCGTGGATGGAAACGACGAGAAGGAAGTTCTGCCAGGGGTCCATCGGTGGGTCTGGGCAGTAAATTCGCTGGCAGAATGTCTTCTTTGCATCTTCACCAGTAGACTCCGGAAGTCCGGGAGGTGGGTCGGTAGGTTTTTTGTCTGTGGCGCCGGGCCAGCGCTCCGCTCCCCAAGTCCAGTCACCGGAGTTATTCAGCCGGGTTCTTGCGCTCCGCCGAATATCCCCAGCTGCTACAAAAGCGTGGATTTCTAATGGGTAAGTTCCCCCATAGTTGATGCGACTTGAGACACCGTATACTCCACAGTTATATTCCCACCCGCTGCCCAGCCAACGCACTTCCTCCGTTTCCGGTATCCCATTGGCTGGAAATTGTTCACAATTCTGCTGGTTATTCACAACGCCGCAAATGTCCCATACTCCATTTCTTCCACCGTATGCGTCAGCGCCAAGCAACTGGACTTCGTCATTGGGCGGTGGATGGAACGGTGCCTGATTCCCTTTCGGGAAAAGCGTGTAAAGATGCTGGTAACTGTTGTCCGGTGGATGGAGGACATTCTGACCATCCCCCAAAGGACCTTGCCCGCAGAACCAGTCCTGAACACTGAATCTCAAGTTTGCATAGTATTGCGTGCCATCGGTTCTTTCACTTTCCACCACTTCATAGAAGGCATCGTCAAAGGCCCCAGGGACGCTCTCATCCTCCAGAAACCAGTAGGGGAAATAAGGGCGGTCAAGGGGTCTTTCTGAAGGGATACTCTCATCTGTGGGTTCTCCCCCGTCAGGCATTTGAGACCGGCTTACCTACAGTTTGCGCCAGACGGTGAGGATCTGAGTGCCATCGCTCCAGTCTCGGAGCGCGCAAGAACGGTCAGGGTCATAGGCCATAATACGGTAATTATCTCCGCCAATTGAAGAGGTTTGAAACTTTAAACGAAAAGTCTGTGGGACAGAGCCCTGCACATCAAAAGTCACTGAAGGGCATGGATTTGCCTCTGTGCATTGTGAGGTGCATGAAGAGCCCGGCAAACAGATAAAACCAGGTGGGATTGCGGAGTCCAGATGGCAGGCATCTGTCCGGGTAGCACGG
>FWWM01012808.1_pt1 | contig 12683 bp, 8 predicted proteins | sample 2228351 | NCBI WGS metagenome assembly FWWM01 (sample SAMEA103939774, study PRJEB20133) | metagenome | reverse complement strand
CAACCGAGACAATGGACAGACCAGGAATGCAGGCAGAGCTGTATCGGCGGCTCTGCCTTTTTAATTTTTATACCGCATTTTCGTCGGTATTAATGGTATATTCAGTCACATTATTTTCTTTTATCAAGAAATGGAGGTGAGGCAGCACGTGAAAAAGGGATTGCTTATAATTTTGTGCTTGCTTTTAAGCCTCGTTTCCTGTGAAACGGTTCCCATTACAGGACGACAACAGCTTAGTTTAGTTTCGTCAGCACAGCTTAATTCTTTGAGCTTTCAAGCCTACCGCGATTTTCTGTCTAAAAACACCGTAATACGGGGAACGCCACAGGCAAACATGGTGCAGCGTGTTGGGTTTAATATACAGAAAGCAGTGGAACGGTTTATGGCCCAGCAAAATCGCGCCCAGTCTCTGAGTGGTTACGCGTGGGAATTTAATTTAGTGCAGGACAACCAAAAAAATGCGTGGTGCATGCCGGGGGGCAAAGTTGTTGTCTATAGCGGCATATTGCCCATAACCGCCGATGAATCGGGGCTGGCTGTCGTCATGGGGCATGAAATAGCCCACGCCATTGCCAATCACGGCGGCGAGCGCATGAGCCAGGGACTTTTGGTGCAAATGGGCGGCATGGCACTGTCAACAGCGCTGGCGAGGAGGCCGCAACAGACACAGGAATTATTTTTGAATCTCTTCGGTGCCGGCGCTCAAGTGGGGGTGCTTCTACCCTATAGCAGACTGCAGGAATCCGAAGCAGACCGTTTGGGAACTATTTTTATGGCAATGGCGGGCTATGACCCCCGCTCTGCCTTAAGTTTCTGGCAGCGAATGATCGCATCTGAACGACGCGCTTCGGCGCCGCCAGAATTATTAAGCACGCACCCTGCTGATGCAACCCGCATAAAAAATCTCAACGCATATATTGCTGAAGCGATGAAATTTTACAGAAGATAGTGCCCACGGATCTAAAGCAAAACAAAGCACTGTTGCCAACGCCTTGAAGCAGTGTGTTGTGGCAAGATGCAGAGGCAATCGGTATGTTTAAAAACTGCCTGGGTAGTATATAAAACTACTTGCAGTCACGTCATTTTTCATTATAATCAACCCTGTTTTTTTGTCGGGGTGATGATAAACAGCAACAGACGCGCTCGCCTTGTTAAAAACTCTGCACGGATAAAAAAATATTTTTGCCGTAAAAGTTCCTTGTTTATTTTTTTTCAAAGGGCTGCGAACGGTTCATGGCGCGATTAATTTTTGGTACATGGGCAGATGTATGTATTGATAACCGGGGCAAAGCACCTGATGATCAGGCAATTCCTGCCGGTTTTCCCATTCCTGCCGAATTTCAACGAAATAAAAAAGTGGCAGCATTTATGGGGTGGGCAGGGTTTGCCTTATTTAATGAGCAGGTGAATATTATTGATATGTCGCGGGCTTATGCTGCCGCGCTCCAAGAGTATTCATGCGGTAAGTGTTTTCCCTGTCGGGTCGGTACCAAGATTATGCACGACCTCTTGTTCAAAATTCAGCAGGGGAGAGGTTCGGAAGATGATCTGCGCCGACTGGAAAACCTTGCTGTCGACATACAAAAAAGCGCCAAATGTCAGATTGGCCAGACCGGGCCTGTTCCGATCATTGCCTGTATTAATAATTTCAGAGAAGAATTTTTACAGGCCATAAGCTCGCAGAAAGCGATTCCTCAGCAAAACTATCTATCGCATCTTACGGCGCCGTGCACTGACGCCTGCCCAGTGCATCTTGATATTCCTTCATATATTGAGCTGGTGAAAGAGCGCAAGCTCAAAAAAGCCGCTGAAGTATTGCGCGAGCGCAATGCGTTGCCCGGGGTGTGCGGAAAGGTTTGTGTTCGCCCCTGCGAATTTAACTGTCGGCGGCTATTGCTTGATGAGGCAATTTACATAAAATCTATTAAACGACACATCATTGAATATGAATTCTCCCATGAACAGCCCTCTGCCATCCAGAAAAAACCGGCGCTGAAAGATTGCCGGGTAGCTGTTGTCGGCGCAGGGCCTGCAGGTCTTGCTGCTGCATTTTACCTTGCGCGTAACGGGTATCAGGTGACCATTTTTGAAGCCTTGCCCGAGGCAGGGGGTATGGCTGCGGTTGGTATCCCTGACTATCGGTTGCCAAGAGACTTCCTGAAGTATGAAATCGCCCTTATAGAGAGTCTCGGGGTAAAGATTGTGTACAATACCAGAGTAGGCACTGATATTTCCCTGCAGGATATTAAAAAAAGCGGCTATCGGGCAATATTCGTCGGTGTGGGGGCACATGACAGCAAGAAAATGGGTGTCGAGGGTGAAGATAAAGGGTACCGGGGTTTCATCCCGGGAGTTATTTTTCTGCGCAATATAAATCTCGGTCTTGAGGTGCCTCGCGGCGATAAAGTGGTGGTGGTGGGCGGGGGTAATGTTGCCATTGATTGTGTGCGTTCCGCACTGCGCATTGGATTCCGGGATGTGAAATTGCTCTATCGCCGTTCGCGATCTGAAATGCCTGCAGATGCCGTTGAAATTAAAGAAGCCGAAGAGGAGGGGATTGTATTTCATTTTCTTACCCTGCCCAAACGAATCATTGCCCAGGATGGCACAGTCAAAGCTGTTGAATGTATTCGCATGGAGCTGGGGGAGCCTGATTCAAGCGGCAGACGACGCCCGGTGCCGATAGCTGGTTCAGAGTTTATTATAGAAACTGACGTGATTATCTCCGCTATTGGCCAGGATAGCGACCTGTCTTTTATTGGTGATGAACAGATAGCCGTCAGCAAATGGGGCACCATTCAAACCGATGAGAACAATCTCATGACATCACATGACGGCATATTTTCTGGTGGTGATTGTGTAACCGGGCCGGCTTCATTAGTGGAGGCGCTGGCGGCAGGCAGAGATGCGGCGCTTGCAATTGATGTATTTCTGCAGGGTGCCGATCCTGAGCTGCCTACCTATCGAAAACTTGAAAAATACCTCAGCCACATAAAGGTGTTCAACCAGAATGAGCACATCAACATTCTCGGCGGAAGCAACCGGCCACCGGTGGCAAGTCTGCCGGTGGAAACGCGAATCAACACCTTTGATGAAGTTGATCTGGGACTGAGCGCACACGCAGCTCTTCAAGATTCAGCGCGCTGTTTGCGATGCTATCGGGTAGCACTTCTTGCGGTTCATGAGTGAACAGAGGGCAGTCCAGTGGTTACGCTGACGATTGACGGGAAAGTGATTACGGCGCAGCCAAATACGACGATATTAGAGGCAGCACTCGGCGCCGGTATTTCTATTCCGCATTTATGCTATCACCCAAAACTCTTTCCTATTGGCTCATGCCGGTTGTGTGTGGTAGAAATAGAGGGGGTTAACGAGCCCATGGCTTCGTGTAACACACCGGTTAAAGAGGGGATTCGGGTAACAACCACTACTCCTCTTCTTGAGCGGCTTAGGAAACAAGCCCTTCAATATATCTTGTTGAATCATCCGCTTGAATGTCCGATTTGTGACAAGGCTGGGGAATGCCAGCTGCAGGATTTGTGCCACGCATTTGGCATCACTGAACAACTGTTTGCCATTGAAACTCCGTCATTTCATACAGATTATTCATCCCCCCTTATTGAAAAACATGATGCCCGATGCGTGATGTGTGGACGCTGTGTCAGCGTTTGTACAGAAGTCCAGGGTGTTCATGCGCTGGATTTTGTGCACAACGGCTATCAATCGCGCATTGCTCCGGTCAGCAGGAATTCACTTGATTGTGAATTTTGCGGTCAGTGTGTTGCCGTTTGTCCGGTTGGCGCTTTTATTGATAAATTGTTTAAATATAAAGCACGGGTTTGGCAATTAACTAAAGTGTCATCAGTCTGTCCGTATTGCGGCAGTGGATGCGGCATTGAGCTTAATGTAAAGGATAACCGGATCGTTCGGGTTACATCAGATGAAAAGACGACCGCCAATCGCGGAAATCTTTGCATACGGGGTCGGTTTGGTTATGGATTTGTTCATAACCAGAATCGTCTTCAATCGCCGTTCCTGATGCAGCATGGTAAGCTTGTGCCTGCATCATTGCATGCGGTCCTGGATTTTGCCGCCGATGCATTTAAAACAATTATTTCTGCCTACGGTCCTGACAGTATTGCCGGATTAGGTTCACCCCATGCTTCGAATGAAGACAATTATGTCTTTCAAAAATTTTTCAGAGTGGTTCTGGGAACAAATAATGTTGACAGCATTGCCCGTTTTAATCTTCTCAGAGGCATCGTCAGCATGAACCACAGCATCGGATTTCCTGCTTCTACGAATTCCTACCAAGAGATTGAAAGATCGCAATCAATCTTTATAATCGGTTCAGACTTTAGTGCGGAAATGCCGGTAGCGTCGCTGCCGATTATCCGGGCGGCTCGAGATAATGATGCACGCCTGATTATTGCATACCCACTGCATACGAAATTTGATGCATTTGCGACTACCCGACTTCACTATCGCCCCCAATCCGAACTCATGCTTCTTGCCGGTCTTATCAAGGCAATCCTTGAATGCGGACTGGAAAACAGTCCATTTATTCAACAATATACAGAAAATTTCGACCGGATGAAAGAGACGTTCTCGGGTGTTGCTCTGGATGCCGTGGCCAGCCATACCGGAATTCCCGTAGCACTTATTGAAAAAGCCGCACGGGAGATTGCGCAACCTGCTACCGGTGCTGTTATATGTGGCGATTCTTTATTGCGGGAACTTGATGGAGAACAGGCCGTACGTGCTGTTTGCAACATACTCTTGCTGACCGGGCATATAGGCAGGGAAGGTTGCGGATGTTTTTTCTCAACCGCCAGAAATAATCTGCAGGGCCTCTGTGATATGGGGGTCACCGCAGACCTGTTGCCGGGTTATCGCAGCCTGTCTGATAACAATGAACTGACCAATCTCTGGCACAGGAATATCCCCGTAACTCCGGGAGTGAACGCGACAGAACTGATTGCAGCGATTGAACAAGGGAAGATAAAAGGGCTGTATCTGATGGGATGCGATCCCCTCATGAGCTTTCCTGACGCCAAGAGAACGCGCGCAGCTCTGTCAAAACTGGAATTTCTTCTGGTGCAGGATCTGTTTCATACCGAAGCTGCGCAAATGGCACACGCGGTGATACCCGTTGCCTCATTTGCTGAAAAGGAAGGCTCGGTGACCAGCGGCGAGCGTCGTATCCAGTGGATGCAGAAAGCATGTGAACCGTTACCGGGGGTCCTGCCTGACTGGCGCATTGTGCAAGAGCTCTCGCAGCGTTTTGCCGAACCTATGGATTATCGCAGTACCTGGGACATTTTTCAGGAGATCGAAACTGCCGTTCCTCAATACCGGGGCGCCCATCAAGCGGTTAAACTACGGCATGGTGTGCAATGGCCTGTTGCAGAAGATGGCACGGGCACAGGGAGGTATCATTTATCTACCCGGCGGGCAAGGTTTTTTGCTGAGGCGTGGCAACCTGCCAGGGCATCAGGCGACGAATCCTTGCCCTTTATGATGCTGAGCGGACCTTCTCTTTACCACTGCGGCACGCTCTCAACGTATGCAGAGGGACCGTTGTCGGTAAGACCAGTCCCCTGGCTTGAAATACACCCGCAAGACGCAAGCCGCCTCGGCATCCATGAGAACGATATCGTCATGGTGCGTTCACCGCAGGGCGAAATTGTTTGCCGAGCAACTTTCAATAACCTATTGCCGGAAAAGGTTGTATTTGTTCCCGACCATTTTCGAGAGGCTTCACCAGCCACATTGACCGCTGTTTCATCAACCTGCCGAGTTCAGATTCAGAAAAAAACGTAGCGTCCTGTACCATTGCGTCGTTGCCAGTAGTCTGTCATATGATAGAAAAGATTGTCTCCGCAATACCCCTTCTTTATTTTAAAAATCTCCTTTCCTTTAACCAGCTTATCCACGCGATCACAACCCGAATCGGCGGATTCAGCACCGCGCCATATCATACGCTTAATTTGGGAATTGCAACGGGCGATGAGGATGCAGCGGTATTAAAAAATTATCGTGTCGTCAGCGCGGCGCTGGGGTTTGACCTGTCGTTGCTGGTTGCAGTACGCCAGGTTCATGGAATACGCGTCATGTGTGTCGATTCTGCACAGCCGAAGACGCATTCGTCACCTCTGGTATTGCCATTAAACGGATATGATGCCCTTATAACCAGTGAATCGGGTATTACCCTTATGGTGAGAATCGCCGATTGTGTGCCAATGATACTGTTTGATTCACAGCAAGGCGTGGCAGCAGTAGTGCATGCCGGCTGGCGCGGAACGCTTGCCGGAATTGCAGAACGAACCGTTACCGTTATGCGGGAGCGTTACCAGTGCATCCCCGAACATATTCTGGCGGGCATTGGTCCGTCCCTTGGCCCTTGTTGCTGTGAGGTACAACGAGAGGTCGCACAACTGTTTAACGCTAATACACCGGGGATGGGTAGTTATGTCATAGAAAAGGATGACTCACTATTTTTAAATCTTTGGGAAGCAAACCGGCGTCAGCTTGTGCGGCAGGGCATTCCGGAAGGAAATATTGAGGTAGCCCAGCTCTGTACGTCGTGCCGCACGGACTTATTCTTCTCCTACCGACGAGAAAAGGGAAAAACGGGACGGTTTGGGGCGTTTGTGGGACTGATAGGATGAACGTTTTTGGTTTGCAATCTTTTTCCTGGGGCGCAACTGGATGAGGGTGTCTTTTTTCCATGCCGCATCGTTTTTTTCCGGGAAGTCCAGCATAAAATGAAGCCCACGGCTTTCCTTTCGTTTGTGCGCACACCGAATGATAAGATCTGCTATAGTCGCTATATTTCTGAGCTCAATAAGGTCGGCAGTTATCGTAAAATTCCAATAGTACTCGGTAATTTCCTGTAACAGCAGTTTAATCCTTCTTTGCGCGCGCTCCAACCGTTTGGTTGAACGTACGATTCCAACATAATGCCACATGAGTCTGCGAATTTCATCCCAATTATGGGCAATGACCACCGATTCATCGATATCCGTGGCATTGCCGGGGTCCCATTCGGGGATGGAAATTTTCTGCACGTTGCGCGCCGGCAGTTCCTGAACGGCTTTGTGGGCTGCACGATGGGCATAGACAAGTGCTTCAAGCAAAGAGTTACTAGCCAACCGATTGGCTCCGTGAAGACCGGTGCACGCAACTTCGCCCACAGCGAATAACCCGGCTATATTTGTTTCTCCCCACGTATTAGTGGCAACGCCCCCGCAAATATAATGGGCCGCCGGTACCACCGGGATCGGTGTCTTTGCCATATCTATGTTAAACGAGAGACACTTTTCATAAATATTGGGAAAACGGTGGCGAAGAAAATTGGAGCGCCGATGGGTTATATCCAAGAAAACACATTCATCGCCGCTTTTTTTCAACTCACTGTCAATGGCCCGTGCTACGATATCGCGTGGTGCCAGATCTTTGAGGGGATGGTATTTTTCCATGAAGGGTGTTCCGTCTTTTAACCGCAGTATTCCTCCCTCGCCTCTGACTGCTTCTGAAATGAGGAAATTTTTAGCTTGTGGATGATATAGACAGGTGGGGTGAAATTGGATAAATTCCATATTGGCAATCCATGCCCCTGCTCGGTATGCCATAGCAATGCCATCACCAGTGGCAATGTCAGGATTGCTGGTATACAGGTAGGTCTTTCCGGCACCTCCGGTGGCAAGAATGGTTACCTTGGACAGAATGGTGTTGACCCTCTGGGTTTTATTATCCAGTACATAGACTCCGTAACATATATTTTTATTTCCATTTTTGAAACCAAGTTTCTTTGCGGTAATCAGGTCTATGCAGATATGGTTTTCGAACAGCTGGATATGGGGCTCTTCTGCCACTTTTTTGAGCAGGACCTGTTCTACTTCACGACCAGTCAGATCCTTGCAGTGAAGAATTCGTCGCCTGGAATGCCCGCCTTCACGCCCAAGATCAAAGGTAAACTTTCCCCGTTTTTTGGTTTTCGTAAACGGCACTCCCCACGCCACGAGCTCTTTGATACGTTCCGGCCCATCCCGCACCACCATCTCTACGACATCCGGATGACAAATACCATCTCCTGCTCTCAGGGTGTCCTGAATGTGCAGATCAAAGGAGTCTCCCGAATCAATAACGGTCGCGATACCTCCCTGGGCATAGTTGGTGCTGGACTCAACAGAAGATTTTTTTGTGACAATAGCCACACTTCCGTACCGGCTGACCTTTATGGCACAACACAAACCGGCAATCCCGCTGCCGATAATAAGAAAATCAGTTTTAATTTCCATGGTGCTTTCTTCTGCTGTTACCCATTAAAACCTATCCAACGAGGATACATCTGTCAAGATAAAGTTAACAGGACGTTCCCCACAATTTATTTATCGTTTGGTGTAGAGAGCGCCTGGGGGTTCTCCGCCACAACAATATGGTTTTTTGCTTTGTTCACGACCCAGCCACCTTGCCTGTTCCGCCGTTGGCGGACATCGTGTCGAGCCTTCGATACGGGAAATGCTATGGGGTCTGGCACCACAGAATATAACGGTTGCTGCCGTGCCAGAGGTGCTGGACGGTTATGGTGTGGCTTGCGAACCCCCCGGGCGCTCCTGTTTGCAATTGCCACATGTTATTTCTGCCTGGTGCGTGGTCGTATGCCGCGTGCTGGATTTTAAAAGGCATTTTTTGGAAAAAGTCCTGAAAGTTAACAGGACATTCCCCAAATCGGAGGCGTATTGAACAGAGAAGAAAAACGTATCAGTCAGCTGCCATTGTCAAGGTTAATGAATTATACGACATTGCTTTTATTATTTGTTATGATATCAGGTAATAACGAATGGTAATACACATAAAACGAAGGGTGCATATTGAATGCTGATATTAGGAATTGAAACATCATGCGATGAAACAGCGGCCGCTGTTGTGTATAATGGGAAAAAAATTCGATCAAATATCGTTTCTTCCCAGGTACATTTCCATAAAAAATACGGTGGCGTGGTTCCTGAAATAGCTTCACGAAAACATCTGGAAAGTATTGTTTCTGTCATTGCCGACGCGCTACAACAGGCAGCGGTTACTCTTGCCGACATCGAGGGTATTGCCGTCACCCAGGGGCCGGGACTCGTTGGGTCGCTGTTGGTGGGAATAAACATCGCAAAGGCTATTGCGTATTGCCGCAAGCTGCCACTTGTTGGGATTAATCACCTTGAGGGACATATCTGTGCTGCGGCCCTTGAACTTGATAGCTTCCCTTTCCCTTCGGTGACATTAGTTGTATCGGGAGGACATACCAGCTTGTATTTGGTACAGGACTTTGGGCAGTATCGGCTTTTAGGCAAGACGCAGGATGATGCGGCAGGAGAGGCTTTTGATAAGGTGGCAAAACTGCTGAACCTCGGTTATCCAGGGGGCGTGGTAATTGAAAAGCTCGCTCAAAAACACCCGGTTTCTGATATCCCATTTCCGCGGCCATTGCTTCATGATGATACGTTTGATTTTAGTTTCAGCGGTTTGAAAACAGCCGTCTTATATTATGTGAGGCGGCTCGGGGAAAAACTGACAGAAGACGTGATAGGCTCTATTGCGGCCAGCTTTCAGGAAGCTGTTGTTGAAATTTTGGTAGAAAAAACCATTAAGGCGGCAATAAAAAACGGCGTGCAATCTATCATCCTTGCGGGTGGCGTTGCCTCTAATTCTCGTCTCCGGCAATGCTTTTATGACCAGGCAGCAGCAAAGAAACTCAGCGTTTATATTCCGTCACCGATTTTATGTACTGATAATGCCGCCATGATCGGTGCCGCAGGCGAACATCGCATGAAAACCGCGGGGACGTTCCCGTTCGCGATGAATGCGTTATCCCGCTGGCCTTTGGCATAAAGAACGTGGCGCTGCTGCAGTGCGTTGTTGTGAATAATTCTTGTATGCCTGTAGCCGTGTCGCCGAGGAGTTGTGCCGCCGGTAAAAAGATTCTCCGGAGATTTTCATAAATGGGCATGGAGAAAGACATAACACAGTCAATACGCATAAATGAGATGTTATACCGTGTGGCACGATTATTTTTTAGCATTTATATTGTGGTGCGTTTTCGGGTTTATATTTATGGGCAGGAGCATTTACCGTCATCCGGTCCCGTCATTATTCTTCCAAAGCATCAACGGTGGACAGATATTCCCCTGGTAGGTCTCGCGGTGCCATATGTCTGCCATTATATTGCAAAACGGGAACTTTTTATGATGCCGGTAATCAGGTACATTATGACCGGTCTGGGCGGAATCCCGTTGGATCGGCAGCAGCCCATTAAGAGTCGGGATACCTTCAAATATCTTGAGTTCCTTTTACAGCACCGACAAGCCATTGTCCTGTTTCCCGAAGGAACCTATTTCCCTGACAGGATGGGACCCGGGAAATATCGGCTTATACAAAAATTCCTCGTGTTGCAAAAACAGTTGCCGGCAAATAACCAAAGGACACTTTTGCCATTTATTCCCATGGGTATTACCTATGGAAAGGAACGCCTGAGACCAAGAGTTCAGATTATGATTGGGCAGCCGATGTATTGCCGCCACAGCGATACGGCACAACGATTTACCGAAAACATAATGGCGAATATTGCTCAGCTCAGCGGCATTTGAATTCTGGTGAGCCTCAAATATTAATGATGGGCATCAGGTGGGCTAATCGTTGCTTCTGGAACCATTTCTTTGATGATGGCAAAAATAGAGGAATCATAATTACGATTAGCTGCAAGGGTTTGTTCAAGTTTTGTGACGTATCGCTGATACTCAAGAATATCAAAATGAGAGTTCTTGAGCATGCGTATTTTTTTTGTTGTGGTATCTATAATATCTTCGCCTTGCCAGTATAACTCCTCATGCAGTTTTTCACCTTCCCGCAGGCCGATAAACTCGATATTGATATCTTTATAGGGTATTAACCCGGAGAGTTCGATTAAATTTTTTGCCAAATCCAATATTTTTACTGGCTCCCCCATATCAAGAAGAAAAATCTCGCCACCCGTCCCCATACTCCCTGCCAGTAGCACCAGTTGCACCTGCCAGCAGCACCAGTTGCACTGCTTCAGGAATAGTCATCAAAAATCGCGTCGCCTCAGGGTGGGTGATGGTGATCGGCCCCCCTTCCGCAATTTGTTTCTTAAAGAGGGGAATGACACTGCCGCTGCTTCCAATGACATTGCCGAAACGCACCGAAATGAATTTTGTGGGAACCGAACCGTATATCTGCAGCAGTTTTTCAGTCATTCTTTTGGTCGTTCCCATGATACTCGAAGGGTTGACGGCTTTATCAGTCGAGATAAAAACAAATTTTTTCGTCCCCTGTTCCAGGCACACCTCGGCAATGGATTTTGTTCCGATCACATTATTATGAATTGCCTCCAGAGGATCTTTTTCCATCAAGGGAACATGTTTATAAGCAGCAGCATGGTAAACAATACCGGGGGCATATTCTGAAAAGATATCATGTAATTTTTCTTTGTTCAGAATATCACCAACAATCGAAACGACCGGTAAAGAGGGAAAGCGTTTGCGGAGTTCAATGTCAATGAAATAGAGGTCATTTTCATTACGCTCGTATAGTATAATCATTTTTGGGTTATACGCTGCTACTTGCCTGCATATTTCCGAACCAATGGATCCGCCCGCGCCCGTGACGACGACGCACTGGTCGGTTAATTCATTTTTTAAAGCCAGGCGATCGCTCTCTCTGCGAAAATTGACAGAAGGCCTCCCTAAAAGTTCTTCAGGGTGCACATCACGCAACTGGCTGAAAAAGGTTTTCCCTGTCAAAATATCAGCAATCCGCGGCAAAGATCGGTATTTTATGTTCGCTCTTTCACAGAGTCTGAAGATTTCCTGAATATCTTTATGGGGGGCTGAAGGAATTGCAACAATAACTTCATCAATGTTATAGAGTGCAGCAAGTTTCGGAATGTCTTTGGAAGTACCCAACACTTCTATGCCCCGAATTTTGAAGTTCTTTTTTGCCGGATTATCATCGACAAAACCGATCGGGTTCAGTTGTAAATCTGAACTGTTCCGTATTTCATTAAGAATCGTTACGCCGGCATTTCCTGCGCCTACGATCAGGATATTCTTTTTTGCTTTGAAGTATTTTTTTGTTTTAAATTCTTCACGAAATATTCGGGTCAAGAGGCGAATGCCGCACAAAAACAAAAAGATGATAAGAGTATCCAGAATAAAAACTGAGCGCGGGAACGATGTTAACGAGAAAAAAAATACTACTGAAGCAATAAAAGAAATAGAACTCAACACAACCGCTTTTGAAATTCTTATTAAATCTTCTATACTGACAAATCGCCACCATCCGCTGAAAAGGTCAAAGTAATATAAAAACAACAGTCGCAGCACAATAAGCAGTGGCACCGTTTTTATAAAATTGTCAATCTGAACCGGTGGAATCTCGAAGTCGAATCGCAGGCCGAACGAGATGAAATAAGATGCAGGGATTATTATTGCCTGGAGGGTGATGATGAAAAATTTTCTATACTGAAGCAAAAATTCGCTGACAGGTAAATGAGTTATTTTCATGATGTCGAGACACGTATATCAAAAAAAATTTCCTAGCAAAAATAATCGAGTCATATACGCAAACAGGGCACCTTCATATAAACCTGCAAATACATCGGATGCCACACG
>FWWM01014084.1_pt1 | contig 12684 bp, 10 predicted proteins | sample 2228351 | NCBI WGS metagenome assembly FWWM01 (sample SAMEA103939774, study PRJEB20133) | metagenome | reverse complement strand
TCGGCGCTACTTTTCGGATAGGCTCTAAGACGGGACAGAGGCAAGTGTTCGTTGTTCCCACAACGCAAACAAGTGTGGTGTTTGCCGGAACGCCATGAGGTCAAAAAGAGGTGGAAACGATGCTGATGCTGTATCCCCTGATGTCCCTCATCAGTTTCTTCGTGGCGGTCGTCGCTGCGGTGTGGGCGGTCGAAATGTACCGGCTGCTGCGCGCCGGTGAAGGCGGCAAGGCGTGGCGCGTGCTGGTCATTGCCAGCGTCGTATTCGCCGTTCACGAACTCTACTCCATCGGACGCGGGGCGGGCGTCTTTCAATTTGAGGGAATCGCTGAAGCGACTAGCATGGCGTTCGCCGCGTTGCTGGCTTACGCCTTTTACACGCAACGCCGCGCGTTCTTCTACCCGCAATCGCACCGCGCCGAACGCGATGCCTACAAGTCCCCCCTGTTCCGCGGGCGTTCGCCTCTCCCCTTTGAGGACGACGAAAGGGAGGCGGACAAAGAACTACCTGCGCCGTTGGTCAATGAGTCCATGCGCCCATGAGTCAATGGAGGGATGTCATGGACCCATTGACTCATTGACCTTTCTGTTCTCGCAGCACGCGCTCATCTCCCACGCGGCGCGTGAAGCCGATTTTGTCGAAGTATTCCAGCAGCGGCACGGCGTACTTGCGGGAGGAGTCGGTGAGGTTGCGGAACTCCGCGACGGTCATTTTGCCGTGCTGACGGATGTAGTTGGTCACAACCTGTCTTGCTCGCTCCATGACGCTTTCGTGGAACACGAGGTCCGCCACGCGAATTAGTTTGCCCGCGTCCACCAGCGAGTAAAAAATCGCGTTTGCCAATTCGCGCTTGGGTCCGAACTGGGCCAGAACGTCTCCGATGTCGGGCGACGAGAACCCGCCATCGCGGTAGGCGCGTTCGAGGCGGTCGGCGATTTGCTTTTGCTCGTCGGTGAAGGTCACGACAAACCCGGCGCGGCGCACGATGTCGCGCTCGGCGACGATTCGCTGCTCGGCTTGAAGCGCGGCGAGAATCGCGTCGAAGTTCGCGGCGTTCAACTCCTTCGGCAACGCGGCGCGGAGTTGCTCGCGGGGCATCCCCTGACGCAGCGGGGCTTTCCGATGGAAGTTGTCCAGTGCGCTGATAATCTGCTGGCACAGGTCGTCGTAAATCGCACGGTGTAAGTAAGGCGTTGCGCCCCCCCCCAAGCGCACCAGATTTTGACTCTCCAAATCGCCCACGATTTGCGCTGTCGCTTCGGGCGTGGTGGCAAGGCTTTGGCGCAGAGCGTTGAGGGTCACGCCCGCCGCCCCCGCCCGACGCAGCACGGTCTCGGCGGTGGCAAGAACGTCGCCCGCCAATTCCAACGCCTTTAACTCGCGGATGGTGTCTTCGTGGAAACGGCGATGCTTTTTCGCGTGCGGCTCCAACACGATGCCGCCGCCGATGGTGAACATGGGCGAGTAACTGCGAATCACGAAGCGGTCGCCGCGCGCGCAGACCATCGGCTCGTCAAAACGAAACTGCACGTAGCCCGTCTCGCCCGGCTTCATCTCGCGCTTTTCCAGTAGGAAAGTGTAGGGCAGATATTCCGCCGTACCCAAGTAAAGCCGCGTTTGCCCGCCGTCTTTGAGGGGGAGTTTCGCGTTGCGCAGGAGATGAAGTTTCACGTCAATCATCTTGGTCGGCTGCATCGAGCCGCGCGCCGCGACGACGTGACCGCGTTCGACGTCGCCCCGCGACACGCCCGACAGGTTAATGGCGACGCGCTGCCCGGCTTCAGCGACTTCGACGTCCTTGCCGTGAACTTCAAGGTTGCGCACACGGGCTTCCATTTGCTTCGGCAAAATTTCAACCGGCTCGCCCACGCGGATACGCCCGGCAATCGCCGTCCCCGTTACCACCGCGCCGAACCCCTCGATGATGAACGAGCGGTCCACGGGCAAACGGAACGCCGCCGATGCGTCCCGCGCCTGCGTCTCGGCGCACACCGCGTCAATCGTCAACGAAAGTTCCTTCAATCCTTTGCCGGTCGGCGCGGACACGGGCACAATTGGCGCGTCTTTCAAAAACGTTTCAGCCAGTTGTGCGCGGACGTCCTCCTGAACGAGTTCAAGCCACTCCTCGTCCACGAGGTCGGCTTTGGTCAAAACGACGATGCCCTTTTTCGTTTCGAGGAGTTGCAGGATGTCGAGGTGTTCCCGCGTCTGCGGCATGATGCCTTCATCGGCAGCGATGACCAGCAGCACGACGTCCATCCCCGCCGCGCCCGCGAGCATGTTCTTCACGAAACGTTCGTGCCCCGGCACGTCCACGATGCCCGCCACGCGCCCGCTGGGAAGTTTGAAGTGCGCAAAGCCCAACTCGATGGACATCCCCCGCTCCTGCTCCTCCTTCAAGCGGTCGGTGTTGATGCCCGTCAACGCCCGAATCAGCGTCGTCTTGCCGTGGTCCACGTGCCCGGCGGTGCCGACAATGAGATGACTCATCGCTCCTCCCGCTCCATTCCCTTCAGCGAGTCGGCAGTCAACACTCGCTCCACCAGCGCGTTCAATTCGGCTTGGTCTTCAATTTCCCGCCGAATCGAATTCGGCGTCTACAACGGCTGGAAAGCCTGCTCAAAGCAGGCTGAACCGCACACGAGTCTGCTTTAGCAGACTTTCGTTCCGTCGTCTTAGACACCGAATTCAATTCGGTGGCGTCCTCCGTCGTCTTAGGCACCGAATTCAATTCGGTGGCGTCCTCCGTCGTCTTAGACACCGAATTCGATTCGGTGGCAACAGGTTGAAGAGTTAGTCGTGCACCATGCTGAGTTCATTTTAGCAGGTTTGCTTCGGGGCGACAACCGCAAAGCGTTCGCTTGCATCCCCCGCCGCGACTTGATAAAATCCTATCTGCGCCAGCGAAAGAGGATTTATAATGACATCTCGCCTGCATACGAAACTCCGTCGGGACTTGTGGAGCAGCAAGTGGCAGTTCCTCGCGGTCGCGTTTATCGTAACGTTGGGCGTGGCGATGTTTGAAGCGGGGTTCGTGTCGTTCCGCAACATGAACGAGTCCTACAACCTGTCCTACGAGCGGCTGAAGTTTGCCGATTTCTGGATTCCGTTCAACCGCGCCCCCCGCGACGTCACGCGCCGCATTGCGGAGCTGCCGGGCGTTGCCTGCGTCGTCGGACGCCTCAACGTCGAAGTGCCGCTGCGCATCAGCGAGGAATCCAGGCAAAACGTCATCGGGCGGTTCATCAGTTTGCCCAACCGCGAGCGCGCCGCCCTCAACGACGTGCGCGTGGTCGAAGGGCGTTATTTCTCGCCCACCGGCAAACGCGAGGCGCTGGTGGAAAAGAGTTTTGCCCAGCACCACAAATTCCGCGTTGGAGACACCCTCACCGCCGAGGTCGGCAGCGGCACGGAGGAGTTCCGCATCGTCGGGTTCGTCATCAGCCCCGAATACATCGTCGCCCTGCGCAATAAGCAGTATGGGATGCCCACGCCCTCCATCTTCGGCGTCATCTTCATCCCCGAAGAGCGCTCGGAGGACATCTTTGAGATGAGCGGGCAAATCAATGAGGTCTGCGTGCGCGTCGCGCCGGGCATGACGAAGAGCGAGCGCAACGATATTATGTGGCAGACGCACGATTTGCTTCAGCCCTACGGCGCGGAGGATCCGGTGCCGCAGGAGGAACAGGCGAGCAATCACGGCTTGCAGATGGACTTGAAGGCACTGACGAATTTAGCGACGGTCTATCCCACGCTGTTTTTAGCCGCTGCCGCGCTGACGATTTACACGCTGCTCATGCGCCTCGTTTATGCGCAGCGTCCGCACATCGGCTTCCTCCGCGCCAGCGGGTTCACGCAGGGCGACATCCTCCGGCACTACATCGCGTTTGCTGTCGTCGTCGGCGTCATCGGCGGAACGACGGGCATCGCACTGGGCTACTATCTGGGCTGGCTCATCACCAATCAATACACGAGTACGCTGAATGTTCCCTACGTCGCTACGCCGTTTCGGTGGGATGCGGTGGCTTACGGGTTGGGTTCAGCGATGTTCGCCTGCCTGGCAGCGGGGGTCATTCCCGCGCGAGCGGCAGGCACGCTGCCCCCCGCCGTCGCCATGCGCGATGAAGCCCCACCGATGGGTCGTCGTCCCATTCTCGAGTGGCTGTTCCCTCCAGCGGCGCGGCTGCCCTACGTCATCAAAATCCCGTTGCGCAACCTGTTCCGCACACCGCGCCGCACGATTTATACCGCGTTCGGCATCGCCTCCGGCGTCAGTCTCGTGCTGGTGTCCGCGATGTTCCTCGACGCTATTGACTTCGCCATCGGCTCCTACTTTAAGAAAATGCAGCGCTACGATATGCTGGTGATGTTCCTGCCGATGCAGAGCGAGGATATGGCTTATCATCTCGCGCAAAAGCCGGGCGTGCTGCGGGCGGAAGCGGGCTTGCAATTGCCCGTCGAAATCATCAAAGGCGAGAAGAAATTCTCCACGTTGCTCCTCGCGCTCCACCGGCGCGGGCGGCTGTATCGCGTCCTCGCTCCCAACGGCGAGCCGATGGACATGAAGAGCGACAGTTTACTCATCGGCGACCTCGTGCGCAAGCGGCTGGGATTGGAGACGGGTGACTTGGTTCTCCTGCGTTACGCGCAAAGCAGCGACGACGTGAAAGCCGAAGCGTGGGTGCGCGTCGGCGAGCGCATCCAGCAGCCCGCGACCACGGTGGTCTATATGCCCATTGACGTGGCGCAGCGTATCTTCGCCAGCGCGTTGGATTTACCGTCGCGCCCGACGACGGGGATTCAGTTGCAAGTCGAGCCGCAATATCTGGACGCGCTCAAACGCGAACTCTACGCACTGCCCCACGCCGCCGCCGTCGAATTGACCCGCGACAGTAAAGCCGACCTCGACAAGATGATGGCGTTCACCTACGCCTTCATCGGCACGATGCTCATGTTCGGCGTCGGTCTGGCGTTTGCGATTGTGTTCAACACTCTCAGCATCAACATTTTAGAACGCACGCGAGAACTCGCCGCCATGCGCACCTTGGGTCTACGCCGACGACAGTTGGCGGTGATGACGACGATTGAAAACATCCTCACCGCCTGTCTGGGATTGCTCATCGGCATCCCCCTCGGCTACGCAGAATGTCTGTGGTTCATTCGACTCTACCAGAGCGAAACTGTGACGCTCGAACTCATCATCTATCCGCGCACCTACGTCCTCGTCGTCATCGGAGCCGTCCTTGTCGTCCTCCTCTCGCAGATTCCCGCGTTGCGCTGGATCAACCGGCTGGATTTGGCGAAGGCGACGAAGGAACGCAGCGGATGAGAGACCACAGACCACAGACCATAGGACCACATGACCGCAGTCGTTAGGTTCGTGGTCCGTGGTCCGTGGTCAGGTCATTGAACTATGTCTCTTGCCCTGCTCAAGTGGATAGACCAGTATCTCGGCGCGATTCTGTGCCTCGCGCTGTATCTGGTCGAACGTCTGCGGCGCGGACGGCGACGGCGCGGCGAACCCCATAAAATCCTCTTCATCAAACTCTGGGGCATGGGCAGCCTCCTCAACGCTGTGCCTGCGTTCACCGCCGCGAAGTGGGGATTACGCAAGACGCAAAACGCAAAACGCAAGACTGAGATTTACCTGCTGACTTTCAGGCGGAACTCTCAAATCTGCGAATGGCTCAATGTCGTTGATAGCACGCTGTTTCTGGACAACCCAAGACCTTCGGTGGCTTTCCTTCTGAATCTTCTGCAACTCCTTCAACGCCTGCGAGCGGAACGATTTGACGTCGTAATTGACCTCGAATTCTTCGTCCGTTTCACGACGGTTCTGACGTATCTGACCGACGCCCCCTGTCGCGTCGGATTCGACTCGCCCAAGTTGTGGCGTTCGTCGCTCTACACGCACGTCGCCCCCTTCCGCGCCCACGCGCACATCACGGATTGCTTCTTAGACTTAGCCCGCTGCATCGGCGCCCAGCCGACAACGTGTAGGGAACGGACGCCGTGCCGTTCCGAGTCTGTGCCCGCGCTCAAACATTTCCCAATTTCCCAATTTCCCAATTTCCCAACGCCGTTAGTATGTCTGAACCCCAACGCCAGCGAGGTCTCCCACCTGAGCCGCTGGATGCCCGAAAACTTTGCGCGTCTCGCCGATGAACTGATTGACCGCTACGGCGTCACCGTCGGATTGACCGGCGCGCCGAACGAGGTGGAGTTCGTCGAAAGCGTGCGCCGCATGGCGCGCCATGCGGACGAGATCATCGTCTTTGCCGGGAAGACGACCATCCTGCAACTCATCGCCCTGCTGCAACGCTGCCGCGTGTTCATCACCAACGACAGCGGACCGATGCACCTCGCGGCGGCGATCGGCGTGCCGACGATTGCGCTGTTCGGACCCGACACGCCCACCCGCTACGGACCGCGCGGCGCACAGCACACGATTCTTTACAAGCCGCCGTGGTGCAGTCCGTGTTATAATCTGTATGAAAATAAATCCACGCGCTGCAAGAATGAAGTGTATCAGTGTTGTCTCAGGTCTATTACGGTGGAGGAGGTGGTTGCGGCGGCAGAACGATACTTGAAGGATATGAGCGTGACGGCGGCGAAGTAGGGAGTTACGGAAACAGTTCAGGATGCAGCCGCCACAGTCGTCGTGCATTGCGTTGGCGTTCGCTGTTCATGTCCAACCTTTCAACGGTCGCGCGACCGATGGGGGTGAGTCCAACGAGGGTGAGAGCATCGTCAGTATAGCGGAAGTGCTCTTCCCATCGCTACGTGCGCGAGTTGAACAGAGGTTGGACAAGTTGAGTCACGGGGTCAACGCCCGTCGTAAAGACTCCTAAGAGCCTATCCGAAAAGTGGCATTGGCGTCTCGCCGATGGTGCAATGGGCAGGATGCCCATGCCACAGGAATCGCCCATGCGCCGTTGGCGCACCCCGCCGCATGAAAATGACGGCATGGGATGCCGTCGTGGTCGGCGCGATAGACCAGTGCGGCATCCTATGCCGACGATTTTCGAGGGAGTTCTCGGCAAGCCGGAAGGTGTGGCTGCCGACGGAGATTGGCGTTTGGGAGTTTTGGGGTTTTGGCGTTTGGCGTTACGCCGTTCAAAATTTGGCTGTCGCGTCTGCGCCGCTTGAAAAACGGAGCCAGATGAATCGCCCATGCGCCGTTGGCGCACCCCGCCGCATGAAAATGACGGCATGGGATGCCGTCGTGGTCGGCGCGATAGACCAGTGCGGCATCCTATGCCGACGATTTTCGAGGGAGAATCACCGCGCCGTGTCAGTGTTGCTTCGGAGTTTCGTCGTTTCGGTTTCAAATCCTCCCGTTTCCGCGAATCTGCCTTTGATTTTTTTGGACAGATGTGCTATGCTCCGGTTGCAGAGAAACGGAGGACACCATGAAAATTCTCATCGCTCAAAAACTCAACGATGAACAACTGAGCCGCATCCGCGCAGCGGCGGACGGGTGTGAAGTGGTGGTGGCGACCAGCCGCGAAGAACTGCTGAAACAGGCGGAAGACGCCGATGTTTTGCTGGAAGGCATCAACCCCGAAGTGTTCCGCCGCGCGAAGAAACTCAAGTGGGTGCAGGTCGGTTCGGCGGGTGTGGATGGGATTCTCACGCCGGAGTTTGTGGAAAGCGATGTCATTCTCACGAGCGCGAAGGGCTACGTCGGTCCGCACCTCGCGGAGCAGGCGTTTGCGAATCTTCTCGCGCTGACGCGCGGGGTGGCAAGGGCGGTGCGCGACAAAACGTGGGAGGTCAAGTGGAACATTCGCAACTCTGCATGGGAACTTACGGGGCTGACGATGGGCATCGTCGGGTTGGGGGGCACGGGGCGCGAGGTCGCCGTGCGCGCGGCGGCGTTCGGGATGCGCAACATCGCGGTGGACCCCGAAGATGTGCCGAAACCGGACTGTGTAGAGACGCTGTGGAAACTGACGTTCCCCACAAAACCCGCTGAACCGGGTGACGCGCTCGGACGATTGCTTGAGCAATCCGACGTGGTTTGCATCTGTGCGCCACTCACGCATGAGACGCGCGGCATCTTCAACCTTGACGCCTTCAAACGCATGAAGCGCACCGCGATTCTGGTGAATGTGACCCGAGGGCAAATCATGGACGAGGAAAGTCTCATTACCGCTCTGCGCGAGGGACTCATCGCGGGCGCGGCGTTGGACGTGACGCCGATTGAGCCGCTGCCCGCCGACCATCCGCTGTGGACGATGCCGAATGTTGTCATCACTCCCCACGTCGCGGGCGCCTCGCCGATTCGCGTGGACCGTCTGGTGGAACTCTTCAGCGAAAACCTGCGACGGTTTTTGAAAGGTAAAGAGATGTTGAGTGTGATTGATAAACGGAAGGGATACTAACCGATTGCGGATTGCGGATGGTGGGATTTGTTATTCTGAGCGCAGCGAAGAATCTCTGTGCGGCACGAGACTCTTCGCTGCGCTCAGAATGACAGGTTCGAGGTGAGGTCTGATGGAAGTTCCCCGCTGGGCAGTTGAGAAAGCCGCTGATTTCATGCGCAAAGGACAGGGCAACCGCGCGCTGGACGAGGTGAGGAATTACAACATCAACACCTTCGCGCAGTTGGAGCGTTGGTGTCACTTCTACAATATCCCCACCTGGCGCGACCAGCCGGAGCAGCCGCCGATGAAGGAAGAAGAAGAAGAGGAGTTTTAGTCACAGTGACCAGTAACGGTTGTTACCGATGACTGGTCACTGCTCACTGTCGTTCGCGGAAGTCCAGCACTACCCCCAACGCTTTGTCCTTCTCATCGCGCAGGAGACGATAAGCTTCCACTACCTCTGTGAAAGGGAGCGTGTGCGTGAGGAGCGGGCGGACGATGAGCCGTCCGTCGGCGATCATTTTCAAAATCTGTCGCCGGTTGTATGGCTGCGTCCAGGGGAAGTAGGGCGTTTCGGCAGTTGGACATTTCGGCTGATGCACGCCCATGAGTGTCAACTCTTTCTCGTGGAAGGACATGAAGTCGACTTCCACCTTGCGATGCCAGATGGAACCCAACAGCAGCACACGTCCGCCGATGCGCAAGAGGTCGAACAACGTGGGGAGAAGGTCAGGATAGCCGGAGGCTTCAATGACGCAATCCAGCCCGCGCTTGTTGGTAAGAGCGCGGATAGTTGAAGTCCAATCGGAAGTTTGTGGATTCAGAGTGTGCGTGGCGCCGCGAGCGCGAGCGACGTTCAGGCGAAAATCGCTCAGGTCAACGGCGATGAGCGTTTCGCAACCCGTCTGCGCCACGAGTTGCAGGGCGAGTTGTCCGACAACTCCCATGCCCGTGATGGCGACGTGCTCGCCCAACTCCACCTTCGCCCGGCGAACGCCGTGCATGGCAACGCTGCCTAACACGGCGAACGTCGCTGCTTCGGGCGGAACGTTTGCCGGCACGGGCGCAAGCGAGGGCGGCGCGGCGGAAACCGTGACGTGTGTGGCGTGGTTGCCGAGCGAGAGCACGACGTCGCCCACCTGATAATCGGTCACGCCCTCGCCGAGTTCGATGATGCGCCCAACGTTGGAGTAGCCGGGATAAACGTCTCGCTCGCGTTTCTGCTCCTGCGTCCCCAACTCCGTCCCCGCGCTGATGAGCGTGTAGAGCGTTTCCACCAGCACCTCATTGCGCTGCGGCGGACGGGGCGTGAAGGTTTCGATTTCGACGCGGTTGTCTGGATGAACGACGACGCGCTGCGCGGTCATAGTTTGAATCACCAGCCTTTTCTTCCTCTCCGAATCTGAGGTGACAGTATGACGGACTATCGCTCTGGCGTCAACACGCCTTTGGCTTCGTCAACCGTGTGGTAGCGGTTGAGTGCGAGATGGTTCAAGGTCGTCTGTTTTCCGCTCGTCCAACGGATGGTCGCGCGCGCGGTGCCCGATGCGTTGCCCAGACCTACGTGAACCGTCGGGCTGACGGCGGAGAAGTAACTCCCGCTTGTGCGGCATTCGCTGACGTAGGTGTGATTGCCGACCTCGACGGTGACAACCGCGCCTATCGCCAGACGATTGCTGCGCGCGCCGCGCAGGTGAAAGCCAATCCACTTGTGCGTTGTGGTAGTAAGATTCATCAATAAGCGCGGCGCACCTTCCAAATCCACAGCCACCAGGTCCACGCGCCCGTCTCGGTTGAAATCACCTGTCGCAAGTCCGCGCCCGACGGCGGGCGTCGTGAACCCTGCACCCGCTTGTTTGGTTCGTTCGATGAAACGCTTTCCGTCACGGTTGAGGAAGAGTTGCAGCGGTTGGCGGTAGGACGAAAACTTGTCGACCTTTTCCTCGTTGTCGCGCACGTGACCGTTGGCGATGGCTAAGTCCACCCATCCATCGTTGTCGAAGTCCGCAAAGCACGCCCCGAACCCGACCAGGGCGCGCGTCGCGGCGTCCAGCCCGGCTGTCGCTGCGCACGGTTCGAAGTGCGTTCCGCTGCGGTTGGCGTAGAGGCTGGTCTCCTCGCCCTGAAACGTCGTCACGACGAGGTCCAACCAACTGTCACCGTTGTAGTCCGCGAAGTCCACGCCCATCCCTGCCTGCGTGTCGCCGCCTTCACGATATGCCGTGCCGCTCACCGCGCCGACGTTGCGGAAGCGACCGCCGAGGTTCTCGTAGAGGTCGCACGGCATCCCGTCGTTGGCGAGATACAAGTCAATTCTTCCGTCGCGGTTGTAGTCGGCGAAGATGGCACCGAGCGTTTTGCCATTTTGGTCGCTCAATCCCGCCGACTGGGTGACGTCCTGAAATTGCCCATTGCCCCGGTTGCGATACAACGAGCCTTTTTGTGGGGCGTAAACCTGCGGCTTGCAGTTGGCAAGCACGCCCGCAAAGTCGCAGAACTGCGGCGTTTGGGCGTGAAAGACGACGTATTTGCCCACGTAGAGGTCAATCCATCCGTCATTGTCGAAGTCGCCAAACGCAGCGGCAGAATTCCATTCTGTCGGAGCGCGCGCCTGCAACCCGGCGTGCGTCGTGATGTCTTTGAAACGTCCATGACCCTCGTTTCTGAACAGACGATTGACCCCGTAGCCGCTCACAAAAATATCGGTGTCGCCGTCGTTGTCCACGTCTGCCGTCGCGCAACCCATGTAATCGCCGGGATGTTCCAAGCCACTACCGCGGGTGACCTCCTCGAAGGTCCCGTCGCCGCGATTGCGATACAGCGCACAACGTCCCGTGTTCCCCACGCCTTTCTGTCCGACGAAAAAGAGGTCGTCCCATCCGTCATTGTCAAAATCCAACACCGCACAGCCCGTGCCCATGACTTCCCGAATCGTCAGCGGACTTCTGCCGTGATGTCCCAGACGCCAGGTGATGCGCGAGGCGCGGGCGCGGTCTTCAAACCACGGGCGAGCGGTGTGGAGGGTTGAGGAGGAGGAGGGGTGCGAGCGGCAGGAGGAAGCGACGAGGGAGAGGAGTGCCGAGAGCCAGGTGGGCAAGAGACAGCGTATCATGGGCGTTGCTCCTCCTGCCGAGAAGAAGACCTCGTGCGCTGATACTGCTCAAACTCCTCCACGATGGCGCGGTCGTTGGGGCGCTGCGAAAGATACATCGCGTAGGCGTTCAGCGCGGCGTTCACGTTCTGAAGCCGGCGGTGCAGGCGCGCCAGGCGCAAGTAGAGCGGTGGATTATTGGGGTCAGCGCGAATCGCATCCATCAGGTTCGACAGGGCGCGCTTGTCAGCATTACGGCGTTGGAACAACTCCACGTAGCGTTGTCCCTCCTTCTGCTTGCCCTGACTCAAAAGCACCTGTCCCAACAGGAAGAATGTCTGGTCGCGGGAGGAATCAAGTCGCATGGACGCGCGCAGCGATTTTTCGGCGTCGGCGTAGCGTCCGGCGCGCCGCCATAACTTGCCCAATTCAAAGTGCGCTTCGGCTGAGAGTTTGGGGTCAGCATGTTGGAGACAGGCACGCAAGTATTTCTCGGCGAGACGGCGATAGGCGGGTGTGTCGTCTTTCTGCGCGTAAACTTCGCCCAGCCACAGCAAAGCACGGGCGTCGTGGGGACGCAGCGCGAGGGCGCGCTTCAGACATCGCTCGGCATCATCGAGACGCGAGTAGAGGAAATAGACCTGCCCCAACTGAATCCAGTAAGGAAACTGTTTTGCGTCCAGACGTACGGCTTTTTCCAGCGCCTCCAACGCGCGGCTGCGATCAAAGCGGCTGAGGTAAACGCGAGACAGCGCGTAGTGAACTTCCGCGCTTTGAGGGGACAGACTCCGCGCACGCTCCAACTCGGCTTCCGCTTCCGCCATACGCCCCAGCGTCATCAGCGTTGTCCCCAGCCCGATCCGCGCTCGTGCCATCCGCGGGTCAACGGCTGCCGCGCGCTGGAACGCGTCGGCGGCGTCGCTGATTTTTCCGCTGCGCCGCAGGGCTTCTCCGTAGTGATAGAGAATAAGTGCATCGTGCGGCGATTGCTGTGACAGACGAGACAGTTCGGCGAGGTTGAGGCGCGACAGGCGGCGTTCTTTAAGCGAGGGGGCACAGCGCAGGACGATAGCGACGCCCGCGGCGATGACACCCAACCGTAGCATCAGCCACCCCCACCGCATGTGCCCTCCTACTGCTATATGCCGCACGGCTATAAACTTTCATTTCCAGGGAGACTAATGGCTCCCTGGACACGGCCCCCGTGGGTGCTTAGAAGACCTG
>FWWM01014082.1_pt1 | contig 12688 bp, 12 predicted proteins | sample 2228351 | NCBI WGS metagenome assembly FWWM01 (sample SAMEA103939774, study PRJEB20133) | metagenome | reverse complement strand
CGATGGTTGCCAACAGTGTTTGGCATCTGCCGTTGCGTGAAATCTCGCACCTGATGGCGGTGATGACCTGATGCGATTTATGCACACCCCTCAGATAATTCGGTAGCGGTCAAGCAGGCATCGTCTGCTCCCTGTTGTGGGTTCTATTGCAGCGTGAAGCGGTAGAAGATGAAGCAATCCATGTGGCACAAAGTAAAGAGTGGTCACTTCTCGGTCATGCAACAACTCTTCTAACGGAGAGAACAAGCGACGGAACATCTCAGCGAAGCCTGCCGTCCCGCGCTGAGCATTCACATTGGAGCGAACGAGGTCAACCAGTTCCAGCAGTTCTGATCTGGAGATGTCCAACCGTCTGGCATGCACTTCAGAGGGGAACACTACAAACCCAATCAACATGTCCTCGGCTATGAAGTATTCGATGAGGGCCATGTCTTCTGAGAGAAGGGCTTGAATCTCCTCACAGGTGAGAGGCTCGACACTTTGTAGTGAAGCGTATTCCGGGTTAGCCCGCCGAATCTCTTCCCAAGTCCTTATCTCCTGCTCTTGCAGTTCTCGGAGCTGTTGAGTATTGAATCTAACTTCTGGACTCCTACGTCCTTGCGGCGTATCCATAAGATGACGTTGCTCTTTGTGAAGGCGGGTAATCTGAGCGCGTAAACTCTCCACCTGTTGCAACAGTTCCGGTGAAATCCCTGCGCGCGGGTTAATACGACGATTGCCCAGCAGGTCAATGAGGGCACGTGACTTAGCACGTTCAACATAACTCAAAGCCAGATCAAAACGATTCAATTTGAGGCACAGGAGCACTAATGCCGCATAGACTTGTGCTTTATCGTCCACATAACCCATCCTCGCCTCAAAGTCATACGTCCGCTCTCGAACTGTCTCGATTGTTTCAACACTAATCTGATATTCTTTGAATGCCTCCTCCCATTGTTCCCGTGCCTCACATACCTTTCCGAGCCAATAATGGCTTTGTCGTCGTAAACCTATGTTGCCAGACCTATCTGCCAGATCGGCCGCTTTTCTGGCTAACTCCTCGGCTTCGTGCCAGTTGCCTTCGTGCGCCAAGATTTGACTGAGAAGACACATGCAATCCGAGATCCCAGAACGCCGGTTGACCTTATTGTATCTTTCTAAGGCCTGCTGCGCGAGGGATTTTGCCTTATGTATATCAGAAGTGATATATCGCGCTGCCTCGTGACGTCCTATCCAAGCCAACGTAGCGATCCCTTCTCTATCCAAAAACAACTTGTCTTCTTTTTCCCATCCCTTTCTCCATCCCTCTCGAGCTCCTTCCTCAATGCTGCGCCAGAATATGCCCCACTCCAAACGCTTAAGTTCTAAAAGAGATAGGCGTCCATCCTTTGCCAACGCCTGGATACGACTCCAAGCGGTTGCGCTGTCTCCTTCCAAATGCAGCACCTCTTTGTAACGTTCTACAGCCTCTCTGTAAAGTCCCTGACGTTCGAGAAGTCGCGCTAAACTTACCCTTGGCGGAGTGTATTCTGGACTTAATTTGATAGCAGCCTGAAACATTTCACGAGCGCTTTCAAGGTCGCCTTTTGCCTGGCAGACGAGCCCGAGCACATGACAGGAACAATAATCGTCTGGAGAGATTTTCAGTCCTTCTTGTAAGATGGACATCGCCTCATCATACATGTTTAGTTTTTGATAATAAAGTCTGGCCAAATTCCGTCTCGTCCGAGCATCGTTAGGGGCAAGATGCAATGCCCGTAAGTAGGATTGACGCGCTGCATCGAATTGCCCTATCTGCACATAGGTAGCACCCAGGCAGGTAAAGGCCCAGGGCTGGTGCGGGTCTACGTCGATTGCCTTCAGGTACTGCTCGACTGCTTCGCTATACATCTCTTGCTTATAGAACTCATTGCCTAACCTGACACAAGTTCTGTAGTCACCAGGACGAGCCTCAACTTCGGATATGAGTCGTTCTAATTCGTCCTGCGTCTGCCCGCGTCCGCTTGTCTCAGCGGATGGATGCTGACCGTCCGTTCCCGCCAACCCTTTTTCACTGTTAATCAGTGCTAAAGTTTCTTCTCGGTAATGCCTCGCTCTGTTCAGTAACTCTTCGTCTGTCGATGTCCTTCCCATTTTAGAAGCAGTGCTCTCTATAACGAGAGCCAACTCATAGCGAACCGCTGCCTCACGATACGACTGATGGATCAAGTTATGAATTTCAATTGCTGAGGCCAAGGCAAATGTTTCCTCAGCTGCGAAAGGTCTTAAACGAACCTGGGTGAGTTCGCGCATTATCTCAAAGGTATTCATGAGTCGTCCGTCCCGACTACAACGGCGCCTTAGATCTAATAGAATCCCCAGCGCGGCTTGCCCGGCATCTATGGCCCTATCAAGCTTCCCCATATCAAAATAGAGACGCGTTAATTTTTGCAGAGTCTCTATCTCGATGCGATAAGATCCCCCGTGACAAAGACGCAAGCCTTGTTGGAGAGCATCGGCGGCTTGATCGGGATAACCCATTTGTAAATAAACTTCGCCTTGCAGACTAAAGCACTCCCACGCCCAACGACTTCTCATGACATCAGGATTACGCCCGCCCAACTGCCGAAAACCATGCGCGGCTTTTTGGACTGAGTCCATCGCTTCGTGAAGTCTGCCCTGCGTGAAACATTCTTGGGCAAGACGCAATGTGTGAAGTGATGAGTAAAGTGTTCGGCAATACTGGCTCACGGTGAGTCTACACAAGGCTATGGAGGTTGCAACTGCCCTCTTCGCCGTAGGATGGCGACTTGCGTATTCAGATCGCGAGATCGCATACAAGATGAAAAGACAAGCACTGTTAAAAAGCAGGATTAGCCAGTAGAGATTGGCAAAGGAGGTCGCGGCGAGTGACTGTGCTAAAGCCTGTAATACATTCTTACCAGAGCCCTTAAATCGGGGTTTCCCTATACAGAAAGACATACCCGTTTCAAATCTGTAAACTTTATCGGCAAAGTTACCAAACATACCAAGTGACCTATCGCCGAAGTAGTTTAATATCAATCGGAACATCAGGCCGATCAAAAACAGGAACAGCAACACGGCAGGAAGTATTGGTCTAAAAGGATTCACCCCCAGCCATAACATCTCATTGTAGCTGAATACTACCCGTTCCCCTAATAGCAACCTAACCCAAGCGATAAATGTGAGTAACGCGATTCCGCAAAAGGCGCCAAATATATGTACGGCGCGGGCTGTTGCGCAAATCCGAACGACTATACCAAACAACAAAAGCAGGGTTCCCGAACTGAGGAAAAAATACTCGAAGAGAGTGAGACACTCAAATAACCCCCATGCTCGTATAATAGATTTCGCTAAGAGGAAGCCCGCCCCATGACCTACGACCCACTCGAGTGGAAGTGCGATAAAACCTTTCGGCCAACCGTCGAAGATTCTCCCAACAAATGCCAAGCACCATAACACGTATAGTGCTAAAAGCCCTCTTAGCAGAAAGATTGCCACCCGCTCGTTGCCCCGTCCCTGTGGTGCTAATTCCTGCCGTCGCGCAGCGATCTTTCGTCCAATAAGGCGAACGGTCTCAAGCAGAGCAGGTTCAGGTTGATTTTTCGGTATGCGTGGCAGGTAACCTTGATCCAACCGCGCATACCAGAGATCCATACACCACATTGTGTGGTAGAAGCTACCCTCTCCCAGGTGTAGATGAACAATCACCCAAGAGGTGTTCATCTTTGGGAAGTTTCGCAACGCCTTCGGCCACCAGCGCTTAATGATTGTCCATTCCCAACGTTCACTTTCCCTTTCTGATAACCGAGGTCCGGTCACCAAAACAGTGACCTCCACATCTGTCTTTTTCTTAATGAGATGACATTCCTGCGCAATCTTCTCCTTACCCTCTGTCTGTAACAGGTTTTCTTCATCTACAACTGATAACCACTTCTGCGATGGAAGTTGCGTGTCTTGCCGAGCACAACCCGACAGATTAAGGAATATAGTGACCAATATGAAGGCAACGCCGGCACCGAGAGCACGCTCAGAGCGTGCAGGCGCAAGGCGTGAGGCGGAATGGAGGTACAGGTCTCTTTCAGGATCCACCTTGCTCTCTCGCTGACGATATCTCATTAGCGCGAATTCCATCCAACGAAGAAAACGATGATGGCTTTGCGCATCTCTTCGATCTGGAGGAGTCCGAGAATTGAATCCGAGCAACTCGCTCTACCCATCAGCGGATTACTGGCTCGCTAACTGGATATGGAGAACTGAATTAGGAAATAGGCTAAAGGTAAAAGTATGATCCCCCGGGTTCACGCCCAGAAACTCAGCGACGCCGTCTTCATCCGTCGCTGTTGAATGCCGAGATTGATCGTCAACTAGCCACGTGACGTCGCAATTCTCAACAACTCGCTCTGGCTCCTGGCGGTCATGGAGGCTCATGCGAAGATAAAATCGTTCTCCTATTGGCTTGACATCGAGCGCAAGGATGAACTGGTCAAAGACAATAGGATCTACCTCAAGTTCGTTGCGTTCTCCCAAGGTCGTTTCTGACTCGTCGGCCGGTGCCTCGCGGACGCGGCGAACTCTGCGCCTTAAGTCAAGTGAAGCAAAGACTGCTCCGGTGAGCCCAAGAACCTGTAACGCACGTTGATGTTGCTTAAGAGTCTGAGCAATGGCGAGTGTCGCCACGGCAACGGATTGACGACTTTGTTGAAGGGTCTGCTTGACTATCCTGCTGAGATTCGCTTCAACGTGAGCGGGGATGTCCTCTACGGGTCTTATCCGCTGACGCAGGAAGGGTTCCCATCGCGCCCACTGGCGCAGTTCCTCCGCACATTCGGCGCACTGTGCCAGATGTCGCTCCACCAGCGCTAAGTCTACGTCGTCCACCAGGGACGGATCGAGTCCGTGCTGTTTAACCTCCCAGTAAGCCAGAAGAGCGTCTGGGCTAATCTCATGGTTTGTAACTTGGCTCTCTGCCATCTGTTTCCCTCCCCGCTAACTAACCCGGTGTTATCCCTTTGCTTTCCAGACAGGTTCTGAATGCGCGAACTGCGATCCATACCTGACGCCGCGCGCGTCCGAAGGGGATGTTCATCTCCTGAGCGATCTCGACGTATTTGTAGCCCTCGCAGTAAAGATGAATCATGTCTCGTTCCTTTTTCGTATGGTTCCGCAGACAATCACTTACGGCGATCCGCAGCAGCGCCGCGTATTCTGGATCTATATCAGGGTCTCCCCACTGCTGAGTCGTCTCCTCATCAGAGGAGGTCTCTGAATGCCCCTCTGCTGTGTTGCGCTTTGCGCGAATCTTCGTGAATGTGATGCCGAGGAAAAACGTCAGAGCCTTAGACTGAGGCTTATTGTAGTCCTTGGCACGAACCCTTGACCAAAAGATGAGGAACGCATCCTGGGCAATGTCCTGAGCATCGTCCCAGTTATATCCCCATCGGCGGGCGAAGCTGGCAGCATGCTTGATGTAAGCCAGAAGAGCCTGCTCCACCACCGCATCATACTGCTGAGTCCACGCCTCATGGAGTTCTTCCAGCGTCATCTGTCCCGCCGCAATCTGCTCCGCGCTCTTCACAGCCATCCATTACTCCCTCAGGACGGATCACCTGAAAGGTGGGGCTTATCTTTCAGATTTCCGCGTCATCTCCATCACGTCTTTGACGAATCGGCGCATAGAATCCTCAATCTCTGGGGGGATTTCTTCCCCATCTCGGCGTCTGACTTTTTCGAAGAATTGACCCCATTTTCGATACTCCTTAATCACGGATTCAAGGGGTTGACCGGTTGATTCCGCCTCTTCTCTCAAAAGCGAGAGTTCTTCCTCCCCCAACTCGGAACTTGGCTTTTGCAACTCTTCAGGCGAGGGGGAAACTGAACCTTGTTCGATAGACATGTCACCTCTTCAGTTGTAGTTACGATATATCCTTTCGACCGCCCCTACTATATCACACAACCTGATGCTTTGCAAGATGACTGACTCTCGCGGCCGGGTTTCTGCGCCAGCACATCTCCCATGCCAGGGGAAAGGCTGCCTTCCATCAGCGTTGTCAGCCTGACCATTTCAACTTTCGCCCCGCCCGCGCGCTTTCATTCCGGCCGTCGGCTGTGAGCAATGCCGGGTGAAGAGCCGCCGTGAAAAAAGCCTGAGAAAAACGACCTCTTGCGCGCACTTAATGAGCAAATCCCCGATGGAGGTGAGCCTGATGGCTAAGAGTTGTGTGATTTGTGAGAAAGAGATCCCCGCGCTTCGCTTGGAGGCCATACCCGAGACCCGGCTCTGTGTGGGGTGCAGCGAGATGTGTGGCGGCGACTACGAGGTCACCGTGGTGTATGGCTCTCAAGGGAAGGGGGGCAGCTTGAAAAAGACCAGCATGGACTTCAGACCTGAAAAGCGGCTTCGCGTTCTGTAACCGCACAGGGGTTGATAGCACGGCGGACGGATTTATTCTCGTGCCACTGCGCGGACGCAGTGGAAAGCCGACAAGCGCGGACGCCCCCTCCGGGACGTTCGCGCCGGACTCCCGCATCGCCTCGACTGCCTCACATGCGCATGCAGGGAACGGGGCCGGCGCAGAACGGTAGCAAGCGAACGGGGTGACAGAGTAGGGCAGGAATCCCACACGCTCCCACAGGGCACGTCCACCGGATGCTGCCCTGTGGGTTCGCTTCCTGTTTCTGGCATTCCTCACACTGATGAATAGCGGCAGGCATGAGGGGATGTATCGAGGACCCGAGAAGAGCGATGCGCGTCGCAGACGGAGATGCTGCCATGTGACACTGGACATTCCTGCATGAACATCCCCTGACTGCTCCAAGGGGTTGTCCGCATTCGATCCAACGGTCCTGGAAAGCGCACGTTCTCACACGCATCCACGATAGTTCGCTATATCAGAAACACCACCAAGCGGATAGCCCATTCCATGAAAGAACTGCTCGGTGAAAAAAACCTGAGAAAAACGGTTGTCCCACCGCACTTAACTCTCAGAAAACGACCCCAAAGGAGGATGACACACGTGAAAAAACGTCCCTGGTCGCCGACCGAATGGTTCTTCATCGCCTGGAGCCGCAAGCTTTGGCTGGTAGAGGCGGTGATGGTTGAAGACAACAAGATGTTCGTTACCCTGCGCAACGGGAGCCGATGGGTCATTGACGATCGCCGCTCCCCAGTCTCCCTGGCGGTCGTTGCCCAGCAGGGCAGCGCCCCTGGATCGCCATCGCTGGCTCTGCGGGCGGCATGAGCCGTTGGAAGTCTATCAACGCATACAAGCACATCTCCACGGAAGAGGGGATGCCTCTTCCGTGGAGATGTGAACTGAGGAGGAATGCGGTTTATGTTCAAACAGAAGTCTGTTCCGGCGCTCAGAAAGTTACGACAGTTGGGCTGTTGCGTTTGGGTCGTGGGAGTGCTTTGCCCCCTGATTCTCACCGGTTGCGGGGACTCAACGGCGTGTCAGGTTTATATCGCGGTGGACGGCTCCGGCAGCACGGACCAGACGCGCCAGCGCTACTTTGGGCTGATGGACGCTCTCATGACCGAGGCTCTGCCGATTGGAGCCCGCGTCAACCTCTGGCGCTTCGACACCACCGCGCGCGAGGTTTACAGCGGAACGCCCAGCAAGCCCCAGGACCTGTGGGGGACGCAAGATGGGGAATGGGTGTACTCCACCAACCAGCCGGGCACGCGACCGGACAAACTCCTGCGTCAACTCCTTGCCGACCTGCCGCGCCGCGAGGAGCAGCGGCTCGCCCTCGTGATGCTGTGGGACGGGGAGAATACGGGCAAGGCTCTCACCCAAGACGTGGCACAGTTAGCCGCCGACCGTCGCCTGCGCGCCGTCTGGCTGGTCGGAGTGGATTCTCAGTTTCGTACGTTAGTCAAGAGCGAGTTTCAATCCTTCGGACGGCGGCTCGTCGTCAGCGGGTTGAACGACGCCGCCTCGGGTCTAGAGACGTTCAGACAACTGTTGGAAGAGGAGGTACAGTAGATGTCAACCGAAAAACATCACGTCACACTGGAGCCCAACGGTTCGGGCGCTGCCTTGTTAACCACCAACAATGGCGCGCACCATCAATCCGTCGCAGACCTGCCCACGCTACTGCAGTCTCGCAGTCCGGCGGACAGACCCCTGCCCTGCCCACCCCGCGATGAGTTCTGGCCGCGTCCGCGCCCGCTCGACCGCGATGGCTACGTCAACGGCTGGTACGATCCGCCCGTATCGCTGCCAGCGAAGGAGGAAGCAGAGGGACTGGCGACGTGGCTGGAGAGCGAAGGGCACACCGGTCAGGCACACGCCCTGCGCCTCTCCTACCACCGCGCCGAGCACGCCCGCCAGGAGCTGGAGCGCCTGGTTCAGGAAAGCGCCGAACGCCTGAGCGTCCACAACCAGCGCGCACACCAGGAGAACGCCCTGCTGAACGAGAAGATCGCGGCAGCGGAGCAGCGTCTCCAGGAGGCGCAGCAGGCGCTGGAAGAGGCGCGGCAGCAGGCGACTCGTCTGCTGTCAGCGGCGGGCTTGCCCTGTGACCCAACTGCGCTGGACATGGCGGTCTTCAAGCAGGTCCCCTCGTCCGAAGCCTTCGCGGGCGGCGGCGGCTTCATCTATCACTCACCCGTCAAGTCCGGACTCAGGCCGTTCGACCTGCTGGCGCCGGTCATCATTGGGTTCATGGCAGCGTTGTGTCTGGCGACGCTGACGGGGTTGGTTGAACTGACCGACCTCAACCGCCTTGCGGTTTACTGGCCCAAGTTTCTGGTCGTGGGCTTGCTGGGCAGCGCGATGGTCTACTTATGCGGCGCGATGGTCAGCCGCTTCACCCCCATCATGGCGCGCCACATTCTGGAGCGGGAACCGGGGCAGCCCCCTCAGAAGGTGAAGCGATGGGGCCCATCGGCCGTGCTGCTGGTGAGCGCTTTATGCATCGTGGCGGTGATGACGGCTGAAATTGCGGTGGAGGGGATTGGGATTCGCGACCTCAACACTCAGCGGGTTGCTGTGCTGGCGCGCCTGAGCGGACAGGGGGTGAGCGAGTCGTCGCTGGCGGTGCTGCCCTTCTGGCTCGTGCTCTTGATCGGCATGGTCATCACGATGCCCTACATCTTCTCCAAGATGGCGAAAGCCTGGGACGAGTGTGAGGCGAGCCTGCGGGAGAACTGGGTGCTGCACTTGCAGCACGAGAGGGTCAAGGAGCGACTCAAGGACGAGAAGGTTCAGGCTGCCGCGCAAGCCGCCGCCGAAGCGCTGCGGTGTCAGTCGGAGGTGGAGCGGCTTCAAGGGGAAGTCGCCCGACTCCAGTCGCAGCGCCAGCCCCTGCCGGAGGAGTTCGACCCGGAGACGGAGTTGCGCATTGAGACGGCGCGGGTCGCTGCCAGCGGCGCGGCAGCCTCCTTCCTCGCCCATGTGGAGAGAGTCGTGGAGACGCTGGACCCGCTGCGTCCCAAGCCCTGGTGGCTGCACTGGTTCGAGCGCCGCCCCCGTGCCCGCGCGGGACATCGCCTGTGGTGTTGAGATGGAATCGGCATCAGCGCGGAGGCGGTAGTCCACGGAGGCATGCTTCGGGCTGTCCCCCTCCGTCGGCCGTCCACTCTTCAGCGGGTGCCAAAGAGAGGACGAACATGACTCAACGCCGCATCCCCATCTACGTTCACGACCTGAGCCTTGAGTGTCGCCTGCACCTCATCGAACAACTCAAGCAGCATTTCTACGAAGAGAGAATGCGCGACCTCAGGGCAGATGGCGCGGACGAGGAGGGACAACCGACCTTCGAGGAGATGGAACGGGAACTGTCCGAAGACGCCGACGACTACCTCAACCGCAACTCCAACGTCGGCTTCGTGGACCTGCCCTGAGGCGTCGTCTCCTCGGTCAGGGCGCTGAGAACGCCCCGCACGAAAGGTAGCAGGAAAGGTAGCGCAAAAGCCCGCGCTTTCCAAAGTGCGCCCTTTCCTGCTATGGCGTCCTCCGAAAACCCTTGAAAAACCCGCCTTTTCGTGTCGGTGTCTCTGACCGCTTTGGCGCAGACTATTTTTAAGACTTAACCTTGTTCAAATATATCACCGCGCATTCCTTATCTGCGCGAGACAGGAGACTGCCTTATGGTTCACGGTGCCAGACTGTTTGAAACCATCATTTACAAAGGACTGACCAGTATCGGACGCCTGTTCAGTCACACCCGTCGCAGCGATCCCCGCCCGCCGGACGGAGCCTTGCTGCTGGGCACAGTCGTCGGCAACAGCAGCCCCCTGCCGTCGGGCCACACACTCTGGCTCAGCCCGTCCCAGCGCAGCAAGCACTTACTGGCCATCGGCGGCTCCGGCTCCGGCAAGTCGCGGTTCTTAGAAAGCCTGATCCGTCAAGACGTAGAAGCCGGTCGCGGCGTGGTGGTCATTGACCCGCACTCCGACATGGTGCAAGCCATCCTGCATTACGTCGGCACGCTGGCGCAGAACGGACAGCCGGAACTGCTGAAGAAAGTCGTTCTGATTGAACCGCACGGCGATCGCGTGGTCGGCTTCAACCCGCTGCAACTGGCGCCCGCTCTGCCCGCTTATTTGCAGGTGCTGGAACTGACCGAGATCTTCCGCGCCATCTTTGAGGACAACTGGGGGGTGCGCATCGAAGAGGTACTGCGCCACTCCCTGATGCTGGCGGCGGAAGCGGGATTGACCCTGGCGGAGGTGCCTCGCCTGCTCACAGACCAGGCTGTGCGCCAGCGGCTCTACCCCCGCCTGAAGACCGCCGACACCCTGCAGTTCTGGCAGCGGCGGTTTGACGCCCTGTCCGCACAGCACCAGCGGCAGTACGCCGACCCCATGCTCAACCGCTTGGGGCGGTTCGTGGGCGACCCGACGATCCGGGCGATGCTGGCGTAACAGTCCGGTCTCTCCTGGCGTCAGGTGATGGACGGCGGGTTCATCGTGCTGGTGGATCTGTGCAAAGGCATCATCAAGGACACCAACCTGCTGGGCAGCCTCATCTTAGGTGAAATCTACATGGCGGTCATGAGCCGTGTGGACACCCCGCCGGAGAAGCGGCGGCGGGTGACGGTCTATGTGGACGAGTTGCCTAACTTCGTGCGCGACTCCAGTTTCGTGGAGAACGCTTTGTCGGAGGCGCGCAAGTATGGCTTGTCGCTCCTCTGCGCCGCGCAGCACCTGCACCAGTTGGACGGCGATCTGGTGGCGTCGCTGCTGGCGAACGCGACGACGCACGTGGTGTTCCGCACCAACGCCGGGGACGGGATGATCATGGCGACGGAACTCTCGCCCATGGGACGGACGCGGTATCTGGAGCGGTTGCTGTCGCTGGAGCCGCGCACTGCCTACGCCCTGATTCGGGGGGAGATGCCGCCGGTGCTGATGCGGACGCTGGAGGTGACCGCCGACTACGACGCCGCGTTGATCGAGTCAGTGCGGCAGGCGTCTACCCAGCAGTTCGGACAATCGCGGTTGGAGGTCGAGCAGGAGATCGAACAGCGCGGGCGGCAACTGGACCGGCTGGTCGCGTCGGCACGGCAGCGGGCTGCCGCCGGGGGCGGATCTGCGTCGGCATCGGGGGAGGCAGGCCGTCCATCCACGACGACAAGTCAGCGCGTCGCTACACCTTCGGCAGCGCATCCGGACAACGGCAACCGCCCGCGCACAAACGGCGGTGAGGTGCCGGACGACGAGGTAACAACCATCAACCCAGACGGAGGAAGTTATGAACACAACACCAGTTCTGAACCAAACCGAGGAGACGGCAAAGGAGACCGCCCCACCCTGCAGCTGGTGGGCGGATGCGTCCGCAGCGATGGCGAACCCGGCGAGTTCAAACCCAAACGGCCGACGACCGAGGCGCCGTAAGTTCCGTCGCGACGAGGACGCCCAACTGGTCAGCGTGCAGGAGCGCGACCGCCGGATTCTGGTCGCGCTGCACGAGCACCGTCTGCTGTCCGCCCGACAGATCGCCCTGAAGTTCTTCGGCTCCGAGAGCCGCGCCGTGCGGCGGATGCGCCAGTTGTGGGACGGCGGGTGGGTGGAGCGCCACTGGTTGCCGGTGGTCACGGGGTCGCCCCAAGCCCTTTACACTGTCGGACCGGCGGGCGTGAAAATCGTGGCGGAGGAGTTGGGCATTGATCCGAGCGATGTGCGCGTCGTGCGCCAGTTCAAGACGCTGTTTGTCGAGCACCTGCTGACCGTCAATCACGTCAGAATCTGCTTCGAGAACGCCATCGAGCAACACCCGGAGGCGGAGTTGGACTTATGGGTCGGCGAACCAGACTGCCATGAACGGTACGAGGCGCACGTTGAACCAGCAGGGGAGGGGAAAAGCAAACGCCACGCGACGCAGCACGTCTTCGCCCCGGACGGTTACGGGCGGTTCCTCTACCGCGACAAACTTTACTCGTTCTTCTTAGAACTCGACCGCGCCACGATGAGCAACCAGCGGGTGGTGCAGAAGGCGCGGCGCTACGCGGAGTATGCCGCTTTAGGACTCTACGAGCGGCGCTATGGGGTGAAGCACTTCCGCGTGCTGGTCGTGACCCGCAGCGAGGCGCGGCTTGCTAACCTCAAGCGGCTGATTGAGCCGATTGGCGAGGGGCGGTTCTGGTTCACCACGCTTACTTGGATGACCGCGCACGGATTCTTTGGAACCATTAGACATTATAGCGATTTAAAGGCGTAAGGTCTCATAGTGCCAGGGTCGAAAGTTCAACCTGAAATTGT
>FWWM01014080.1_pt1 | contig 12689 bp, 10 predicted proteins | sample 2228351 | NCBI WGS metagenome assembly FWWM01 (sample SAMEA103939774, study PRJEB20133) | metagenome | reverse complement strand
CCAATCTTTCCCAGTCGAAACACCACCTGCAAGATGAGTAGGATGCCGCCTACTTGTATTGATGTCTGGCGGAGATAGAGCGAGATAAAAAGCGGCGTGAGATTTATCAGCGTCTCGCCGACATTGAAGACCGGCACGTCCGCGCATGGCAGAAACTGCTGCGGGCGGCGGGAGAAGAGGCAGGGGAAATGAAGCCTTCGCTGCAGGCGCGGTTGCTGCGCTGGCTGGCGTCGCGTTTTGGAGCGAGCCTCATCGCGCCGATTTTGCTGGCGGAAGAGGCGCGTGAGATGAAGAACTACCTCAAACTCGCCCGCGAGATGACCGAGCCGCAAGCGCGGGAAATGGCAACGTCCATCGCGCGTGACTCAGCGCGCCATGCCGACGCCATCGGGCAGATGCTGGGCAAAAGCGGTGAGCCGTGGCACTCCGTCAGTTCGGGCGGCATATTGCGCAGCGTCATCTACGGCTTCAACGATGGGTTGACCGCCAACTTCGGGTTGGTCGCGGGAGTGCTGGGCGCAGCGGTGGAACCGAAGACGCTCATCATCACCGGCATGGCGGGGATGATTGCCGACGCGCTTTCGATGGGGTCCAGCGGCTACCTGGCTGCCAAGAGCGAAGCCGAAGTCTACGCCCACGAAATCGCCATGGAGCGGGAAGAAATTCGCTTGATGCCTGAGGTCGAAGCCGAAGAACTGGCAGTCATTTACGAGTCTAAAGGGGTCAGCCCGCCTCGGGCGCAGGAGATGGCGGATACAATGCTTGCCAATCCAGAGCAGATGCTGCAGGAAAAGGTGCGCGAGGAACTGGAGATTTCGAGCGCCTCGATGTCGCCGCTGAAGGACGGCGTTGTGACGGGACTTGCCACGGCGTTCGGCGCATTAATTCCGGTGCTGCCGTTCTTCGCTCTGCCTTTTTCAACGGCGATTTGGGTTTCGTTTGCCGTCAGCATGACAGCCCACTTCGGCGTTGGCGCTGCCCGCAGTGTCTTCACGGGGAGAGGCGTGTTCCGCAGCGGGTTTGACATGTTCGTGGTCGGGTTGGGCGTGGCGGCGGGGGGATATGTGATTGGAGACGGAATGAATCGGTGGGTATTGGGCAAGTAAATCGTCCTCGTCGTCGTCCCCATAATCGTAGTCGGTCGTTGTCGTCGAACGCTTCGCGTCTGCATAAACGACCGAGGATGAGGACGATGAGGAGGATGAGGAGGATTTTCTATGGCACTTCACATTCTCATCATCGGCGCGCATCCTGACGACTGCGAACTGAGCAGCGGCGGGACAGCGGCGAAATGGCGGGCGCGGGGCGATAAGGTGAAGTTCATCTCCATCACCAACGGCGACAAGGGACACTTCGCTGACGAATATAAAGCCGACCCGTCAAAGTTAGCAGAGCGGCGGTTGAAGGAGGCGCGGGCGGCAGCAGCCGTCATGGGTGCGGAATTCGAGACGTTGAACGTTCACGACGGTGAGGTTTACATCACGCCAGAATTGACGGAGAAAGTTGTGCGCGCCATTCGCTCATTCGGTCCCGCGGGTCAGGGTCCTGACCTTGTGGTGACCAACCGCCCGAACGATTACCACCGCGACCATCGCTACACCTCGCGCTTGGTGCTGGACGCGACTTACGTGCTGACTGTGCCACTGTTTTGCCCCGACGTGTTGCATCTCGCGCGGATGCCGGTGTTTGCTTACTGGTTCGACCGATTTACCGAAGGGGGCGTGTTTGAACCCGATGTCGTCGTCGGCATTGACGATGTGCTGGACAAAAAAGTCTCAATGGCAGCGGCGCACGCATCGCAGGTGTTTGAGTGGCTGCCCTACAATGCGGGCAATTTAGACCAAGTTCCCAGTGACGCCAACGAGCGCATTTCGTGGCTTGCCGACCGCATTCGCCAGCGCAACGCTCGCGTGATGGAACAATGTCGCAACGCCGCCGCCGCTGTGAACGCCGCAGCGGACGCGCAGTGCGCCGAAGCCTTTCAAATCAGCGAATACGGACGGCAGCCGACTGGGGAGGAGTTGAGGAGGTTGTTTCCAGTGTAATCGAACTCGCACTCGTTCTCGTTCTCGGACGTTTAGACAACTGACGACGAGTTCGAGTCCGACGACGATGGGGGCATTACGTAAAATTTGCAACCCTGGTAAGGAGGCGCTGCTCCGACGGAGGTGGGGCAGGAGGCAGGAGGCAAATTTGACGTCCTGCGCCCCGCGGGAGCCCTCCTCCCGCCGCATCGAATTCGGCAACATCCCGCCGAATCGAATTCGGCGGCTACAACGGCTACAAAGCCTGCTCAAAGCAGGCTGAACCGCAAACGAGTCTGCTTCAGCAGACTTTCGTTCCGGCGTATTAGACACCGAATTCGATTCGGTGGCAACGGGGCGGCAAATTCTGCGTAATGCACCCACGACGATTCAAGAGGAGTCTCACCATGCCTTTCAACGTCAAAAAACGCGGCAAACTGACTTACTACTATCACGGCGACGCGCCGGTGTTATCGTCCCTCGTCACGGAGGAACTGCCCGACGGCGATTTGAAAATTTACTTCGCCGGGTTGACGGGCGGACATTCAGCGACGGGCGTGCTGGGATTGGACAGCGTGGCGTTTATGGACCCGGCGACGGAGATACCGCGGGTGTTCAAGTCGTGGGAGAAGTGGCTGCAGGAGGCGGGCATCTGCGAGTCGCTGAAAGACGTTGACTTCATCGAAGTCCATGCCTTCGGCTGTCAGCCGAAATCTCCCAACCCCCTGGTCGACCCGCTGGGTTACGCTGCCGAACAAGACCGATTGCGCAGGGCTTATGCGCAAGCCTACGCCGGTTTCTTCCGCGACTATCTGCCCGATAACGGCGTGCCTGCGCGGTTTACTGTTCATCTTGTCGACGTGCCCGACAAAGCGGCGTCGTATGAGTTCTACGCGACAGCGCTATATCAGCGGAAAAAGGAAGGAGGGAAGTAGACGGCACACCCCATAGGCCGAAATCCGCACACGGGATGTGGGGGCTACTTTATTGCCCCATGCCTCCGAGGAGAACCCGCACTTGAATCCTCTGAGTAATCGGGCGAGACAGGGAAGGCGAACGGAGCGTGACGTTGAGGGTATATCGTCCAACAGAACGAGGAAGTAGGTCGAGCGTGATGGGGACGGGTTGACTGGAGAAGATAGGTCCGCTATAAACGCGGAGGGGGAGGAACCCTATGCGTGTTGCACCGCGCAGGTCAATCGTCGGTGGCAGAGTGACAAGCACTTCCGCCTGAGCCAAATCCGTTGTGGGCTGAATATGCAGCGTAATCTGCTGCGAGCGGTTCAGGTAGAGCGTCAAGACAGGCGGAGATTTGGGCGCAGGGGAAGTGCCTTTGGGCAGATTCAAACCTGAGTCGGGGGAGACAGTTTTCTGTGGAGTCACTGCTTGATCCGTCTGAGACTTAATGGACGATTCGCTGGTCGCGTTGTCGTTCCCTTCACTTTTCGCGGAGCCTTTGGTTGCGCCGTCCGGCGACTGGGGAGGTCTGGCTTCTGATGCGACCTCGGTATGGGACGGACCGGAAGAACCGTCATCCTTCGGCGTGGGCTGAGGAGTTCCTCCGCCTTGTCCTGGCGTCGCGTCGCCGGGTGATTTTTCGTCCCTGCTGCTTGAGTGTTTCTGAGGCTGCGATGGATTCATCACCAGCCGTGGGTCTCGGTAAGCATGATTGTTGAGCGGCACAGGAGGATTGAATGGCGGTTGCTGCTCAACCCGAACTCCGTGTTCACTCTGTCTAATGCTGGGTTCTTTGATGTCATGGGAGTATGGATTCGGCTGCGCCTGTCGCGGATAAAGCCGGGGCGCGCTGGGGGGAACCGAACGATAGCCGCCTGCTTGGGGGGGCGGCAGAACTGAACTCCCTTGCGGCGACACGTTGCGGGGCGTGGAGTTTGCCCTGGGGACGCCGGGGATAACCTCTATCTGCACAGGGGGCGATCCCTCGGCGTTGGGCTGTGCCGCTGGGGACGCGCTTTTCATTGCCGTGCGGAAACTTTCGGTCGGTGCGCTTGTTGTCGCAAGAGGGGGAACCCGCCCAACGGATTGCTTGTTGCGAATCGAAGGCAAAGCGACGGCAAAGAGCAGCATCGCCACAACGCCCGTCGCCAATGCCACCGGCATCGCCCAACGGCGCGGGCGCAGCCAGTCGAGCCATCGCTGGTAGAACGGTTCCGTCGGCGCGATGGGTTCGGGCAGAAGTTGCATCCGCACGCGCAAACGCAAATCCGCCGGAGGCGCTACCGCTGGCAAAGCGCGGAGTGTGTGCGCCGTCCAGCGCAGCATCGTCAACTCGCGCGCGCAGGCGGGACACTCGCTCAAATGCGCCTCAAACGCCGAGGCTACTGCCGGCGCGAGCGATTGCTCCATGTAGTCCAGATAATGTTCTTGGATATTTTCACACGTCATGGAAACGTCATCTTTCTCTTTTAACTTTTTGTTAATGGGTTAGACTACCTCACGTCTGGAATTGTTCCATCAATGGCTCCAATTTGAGTTTGAGGGCGAGGCGGGCGCGGTTGAGGCGGGATTTAATCGTACCAATGGAGGTGTGCAAAATCTCCGCTATCTCCTCGTAAGTAAAGCCCTCTATATCGTAGAGCACGATGACGGCGCGTTGGGGTTCGGACAGGGTTTGAATGGCTTCGTGAACGAGGCGTTGAAGTTCCTTCTGCATCACCCTCTTTTCGGGGTCGGGGTGCGCGTCAGGAATGTTGTCCATGAAGTCGGCTTCTTCGTCTTCATCTATCAACGCCGATTCGTGAACCGATGGCTGGCGCGCGCGGCGGCGCACGGCGTCGAGGCAGACGTTGACGGCAATGCGGTAAAGCCACGTGGAAAAGGCGCACTCCCCCCGAAATTTCGGCAGGGCGTGGTAGATGCGGATGAAAACCTCTTGCGCGGCGTCGCTGGCGTCGTCAGGATGTCCCAACATGCGGTAGGCGATGTTGTAGACCTTCGTCTCATACTGCTGCATCAACAGGTCAAACGCCTCCCATTCGCCGTGCTGGCAGCGGCGCACCAACGCCTCATCCGACGTTGCCAGTCCTGTCGACCTCGCGCCATCCGTCGGAGCCGCTTTCTTGTCCAGAAAATCGGACGAATCTTTAAGATGAGCCAGCGGACTTTCTGCCACGGTATCGGTCAATTGGTCAATTGGGCAATTGGTTCATTGGTTCAATTGACTCATTGACTAATTAACTATCGTGTTGGTAACAATTCATTGGACGAAACCGATTGCTCTTTCGCCAATTGTCCTGCCACGAAAACGCGAATCGTCGCTTTCTGACTGGATGCGACGACGATGTTGACCTCCTGCTCAATGACGTCGCCGGGCGCGTGATATTGCTGATAGGCTGTGTGTTCGCCCAAGGCGTCGCGCACCACGATTTTGACCTCTTGCTGACTGGCGCCTTGCGGCACGCTCAAACGGACGCTGACCACGCCTTCCGTCAGCGAGCCATCACTGACGGGCGGTTGTTCAATATTCGTTGTGTTCGTCTCAGGCTCAGGTTTTGGACCTTTGCTGACGAACAGAGCGACCTCTGTGCCTTTGGGAACGGCTTCGTCAGCGCGAACGGACTGACTGATGACTTCCCCCTGCGCGGCGACCTCGTGATATTGCTGCGTCACTTCACCGATTTTGAACCCCTGCTTCGTCAGCAGGTCTTTGGCGGCGTTCAGCGCCATACCCGTCACGTCGGGAACGCGGACGAGTTCCGCGCCGTTGCTAATCGTCAGTTTGACCACACGCCCCTGTTTGATTCTGCGACCCGGTTCGGGGTCGCAGGCAATGACTGTATCCAGCGGCACTTTGTCGGAGAAGACTCTTTCTTCCAGAGCCGTCAGCCCCCGCTCCTGAAGCATCTGGCGTGCTTGAGCCAGCGTCTTGTTTTCGACGTCAGGAACGCGCACCTCCGGTGGTCCTTGATTGAGGTAGAAGAAAAAGCCTCCCACCACGATGGCGACCAGCACCGATAGCACCGCAATCAGCGTCCAAAGAACGCTGTGGAGGCGAGAGGCGGTTTCCTCCTCCTCCTGCGCCACCCGCCGCCGCGCTGCGGGTTGTCTTTGTTGAACGGGTTTTGTTCTCACAGCAATGGGCACCTCATCTTGGGATGGTTCGTCCAAGCCGGACTCCACCTGCCGCAAATCGCGGATGAGCGGTCCTGCGCTTTGATAGCGCTGTTCTTCGTCTGCCAGCAGCGTCAATACGATACGTTCTAAGGCAGCCGGGACGTTAGAGTTCAGCGCCCGGGGCGGAATGGGTTGTCCATCATCGTCCGTCTCTGGGAGCCTGCCCGTCAACATCTGGTAAAGCATCACGCCCAGAGAATACAAATCATCGGTGGGCGCGGCTTCCTGTCCATTCAGACGCTCTGCCGACAAATAAGGAATCGCCCGTGATGAATGATCACTGTGCCCCAACAAGGGAGATGAGTAGACTTCGGCTAAAGCGAAGTCCGTGACTTTCACCAGCCCCTTGGGAGTCACCATGACGTTGCGCGGATGGAGGTTGCCGTGCACGATGCCGTTTTGATGGGCGTAGTGCAGCACGTCGGCAATTTGCAGCGCGATGCGCACCGCCTCCAGGTAGGGGAGGGGAGACCGCTTCGCGCACTTCGCCTCCAGCGTTTCCCCCGTCACGTATTCCGTCACAACAAAAACCGTGCCCTCATCTTCGCCGATGCTTAACACGCGGGCGGCGTTGGTGTGCGGCAGCCGCGTTGCGACCTCCTCCGACCGCCGGATGGTCTGCACCAGCCGCGTGTGGCGCATAATCTCTGGACGGATGACCTTGAGCGCGACCGTCTGATTCAGCAGGTGATCCTTCACGCGATACACCACGAACAGAGTGCCCTCGCCGATTTTGTTGAGCACCTCATAGCGAAGGGTGGCAGACTTGCGCGCCATGTTTGTCACCTCGCTTGCTGCGACTGTTGCTGCTGCGAAATGTTACGGCGTTCGTTTGGAACAGCATAGAGTCCGTTCCCTACTACCTTTGACATACATTTTATCAGGAGTCTTCGGTTGCGTCGAGATGGATTTACCCTGTGGAGGGGGTTCTCAAACAGTTTGTAGTGAGACACGGAACGGAGTGAAGTGTCGTCCGAACAGAACGCCACTTCGCTACGCTTCGTGGCTAAGAGCACCTAACAAAACCCAGAGCTGAAACTCTGGGCTACTCCTACGAAGTCCAGTAAACTGGACTGCATGGTGCGACCGGCTTACCCCTTTTTTCAGCCCCGATGCATCGGGGCTTTGTGAAAGTAGCCCACGATTTCAATCGTGGGCCAAAAGGGAGCGAAACAGGTTTTGTGAGGCATTCTAACTACGAGCGATTGGCTCCTTCCCCTTCCTCACGCGCTGCCACCACAGGCGCAAGATGAGACAGACGGCTTCCCAGATGACGCGCTTAGAGAGTTTGGATTTTCCGAAGCGGCGGTCAACAAAAATGATGGGCACTTCGGCGATGCGCGCGCCGAGACAGTGACAGCGGTAGAGGCTGGCGGACAGGAAACCGTAGCCTTCGGCGTCCATTTCCCATAACCGCGCTTTTTCGACCAACTCGCGGCGATAGCAGCGAAAGCCGCCTGTGCAATCGGCGACAGGCAACGCCAACAGCGTGCGGGCAACACGGTTGGCGGTTGCGCTCAAGGCGCGTCGCGCCCAGCCCCAATTGCGCGTGCCGCCGCCGGGCACGTAGCGCGAGCCGATGACCAAATCATTGTTTTCGATTTTTGAGAGAAGGTCGGGCAGATACTTGGGGTCGTGCGAGAAGTCGGCGTCCATCTGAATCAGCCAGTCTGCGCCTTCCTGCAATATATGCTGAATTCCTTCGCGCACGGCGGTCCCGTAGCCTAAGCGTCCCGCCCGCTTGATCAGGTGAACGCGGGGCGACTGTCGCTGAAACTCTTCTACGACCTGCGCCGTTCCATCGGGCGAGTTATCGTCAACGACGAGGATGTGCAGCCGCTCGTCCGCTTGCAGAATTTGAGGGATGAGCGTTTCAAGGTTTTCGCGCTCGTTGTAGGTTGGGATAAGAACGTAAGCCCGCATGGTTCACCTCAGCAGTTTAGGCAAGAGGGAGAAGAAAATCATCATCAGCATCCACATCAGCGCGTTGAGCATCGTGGCGCGGTCGCGCCAGAGTTGTTCAGGTCTGCCGCCGATGTCTTTTTTGTAAGCCAGAAACAGAAAGCGAAAGACGCCAAAAATCACGTTGAGAATCGTAATCATCAACCACGGCGCATCCTGTTGCCCTAAAAAAACGACGTGCGGGGCAAGGAAGGTGTAAAGGGCATAGCCCATAATCGTCATGGTCGCGCTCGCCCCGACCATAATGTCGAGCAGCTGCGGGCTGTATTGGGGCAACACGCTGCGCGTCGCCTCCGCGTTGTCGCCCATCATCAGCAGTTCGTGCCGTCGCTTGCAGCACGCCATGAACAGAGCGAGGTTGAAAACGCAGAAGATAATCCACTCGGACGGCGGGACAGGCACCGCCGCGCAACCGGCGATGATGCGCGCCACGAAACCCAACGCCAGCACCATGACGTCCGCAATAACGCGGTGCTTGAAGAAAAAAGTATAACTGAGGGTCAACGCAAGATAGCCCATTGCCGACGCCAGAAACCAGACCTGATGGTTCAGCCACGAGACCGATGAAGCCACCGCGAAACCGATGACCAGCAGCGAAAAAGCGGCGCAGAGCGCGGCGGATGGGCTGACCTTGCCGGAGGCGATGGGGCGGTGCCGCTTCTCGGGATGGAGGCGATCGCTGTCTCTATCTTTGAGGTCGTTGAAGAGGTAAATCGCGCTGGACAGCAGGCAGAACGACAGAAATGCCAGCAGCGCCCTGCCGACGTCGTCACTGACCTCGCTCCAGCCTTTGCGCAGATGACCGGCAAAGATGAGACCGGCAAACAGTAGCCCGTTTTTATGCCACTGATAGACCCGAATCGCTTGCAGCCAGAGGCGCATGGCGGAAGGGGAAGTAAGGGGAAGTAAGGGGAAGTAAGAGGAAGTAAGGGGAAACGATTTGGACTTTTTCTCCCCCTACTGTTCTGTCAAGGGAGGATTGACGGGTTGAAAAAGGGAGGGCAAGGCTCCCGCCGCGCCGAGGGAGTTCGGCAGGAGCCTCACTCTCCCACCTGTCAATCCTACCTTGACGGAACACTACTCCTCTTGCCTCCCCCTTACTTCTCCATGATTTCTTGCATTGCCCAGACGACCTCGCGTGCGTCGACGTCTTCCACCGTTCGCGCTTCGCCGAGTCGTATGGGCAGCACGAGTCGGAGTCGTCCGCCGCGTGTTTTCTTGTCACGACGCATGGCGGCAAGCAAGGCGTCGACGTCGGTGCGGAGTAATCGCGTGGGCAGTCCGATGCGGCGCAGCAGGTGTTCCTGACGGTCTGCTGCATCCGCTCCGAGAAGTCCCCGCCGCACTGCCAACTTTGCCGCTGCCGTCATGCCGAGGGCGACGGCTTCACCATGCAGATAGGTCTGATATTCAAAAACGGTCTCAATCGCATGACCGAAGGTATGACCGTAGTTGAGAATTTCACGCCGTCCGCTCTCTTCTCGTTCATCGGCAGAAACGACGTCGGCTTTGAGTTGACAACAACGTTCGATGACGCGACTGACGGCTTCGTCGTTGAGCGACAGAATGAGGTCCAACTCACTCTCCACAAAGGAGAAGAAATCCGCGTCCATCGTGACCCCATATTTGACGACCTCCGCCATACCAGTCCGCAGTTGGCGGGGCGGGAGCGTTTGCAGGGTGGTAGGGTCTATGACGACCAGCGACGGCTGATAGAACGCGCCGATGAGGTTTTTCGCCTGCGGATGATTGACGGCGACTTTGCCGCCCACGCTGGCATCCACCTGCGCTAACAGGGTCGTGGGAATGAGAGCGAATCGGAGGCCGCGCATGTAGGTCGCTGCCACGAACCCTGTGAGGTCGCAGACAACGCCTCCGCCGATTCCAACGATGAGCGATGAGCGGTCTGCGCCCGTTGCCAACAGATGGTCATACGCACGCTGCGCCCATGCGAGAGATTTGTGCTCCTCCCCGTCAGGGATGCTGAAAAGCGTGGCGTGGTATCCGCGCGCGTTGAGCCGCTGGCACGCCCCATCGCCGTACATCGGCGCGACGGTTTGATTAGAAATCAGGGTGACGTGATGGGGCAGACGATGCTCCTCGAACACCGTCTCCAACCGCTCTAATGTTCCGGGGGCGATGAGGATGGAGTAGCTGCGTTTGTCCAACTGAACGGAAACGAGATGCGTCATGGACCCCTAAAGTTAAGACAGCCGACGACGGGCTTGCTGTCGTCGGCTATCTTGATTAATGGCACTTGGGAAGTGTCAACTGAGTGAACGTCCCCGACTTGTCGGGGCGTCTACTAACCGCCGCCCCCCCCACCGCCCGGCGCTGGAGGAGGCACAGCGCCACCGCCGGGGGCTGTCGGCGAGGTTCCGCCTGCGCCTACGGTCGTCGCTGCTCCCCCTGTGGGGGCGCGGTGGATGATGTGTGGTGTGACGAAGATAATCAATTCATTATCAAGGTCATTGACAAATCGGGTGCGGAACAACTGCCCCACCACGGGAAGTTCGGCTAAGAACGGCACGCGCGCTCCGCCCGTGTTCCGCTGCTTGTCTATCAAGCCGCCCAAGGCGATGGTCTCCCCGTCTTTCACAGTCAAGAGGGTGAAAACAGTCTGGAACGTAATTTGTGGGAAGGCACCAGTGTTGGGCAGATTGACGAGTGTGAATCGCGACATGAAAGGTATGAGGAACAGTGTCACCGTGTCGTCGCGATTGATGGACGGAATGACGGTCAGGAAACTCGGCACCGGAATCTGAACGGGAACGAAATCGGTGGTCGTAATCAAACCGTTCACCGTCCTGACGGGAACTTCGACGGGAACGAGGACTGTGGTGTTCATGCTGGCGGGCATGTTATTGATGGTCATCACGCGCGGGGCAGAGACGATTTTGGCTTTGTTGCGGCTGAGTAGAGCGCCCAGCGTCGCGTTGAAGTTGCCGCGCACGTAGCCAATCTGAATGTTACCACCGGGGTTGATGCCGTCAACACGCAAACGGAAGGGACCATTGCTCAAGTTCCAGTCAATACCGAACTGGTCTTGATAGGTGGTGCTGACGGTGACGAACTGCGCTTCGATTTCCACCTGGTCAATGGGGGTGTCGAGCACGCTGATAATCTCATCTTGCAGCCGACGGACGGCTTCGTCTGTGCCGTAGATGAGAAGGGCGTTCTGGGGGTCTAAGGCAATAATGGAGTCAATGCCTTCCGGCACGGGGAGAACCCCACCGCCAGCACCGCCGCCCAAGCCGCCGCCCAGACCGCCACCCAAGCCGCCACCACCTAAACCGCCCAGACCGCCACCCAAGCCGCCACCACCTAAACCGCCCAGACCGCCACCTAAGCCGCCACCACCTAAACCGCCCAGACCGCCGCCGCCGAAGCCGCCCAGACCGCCTAAACCTTGATTGAAACCGTTAGAAGACTGACCGCTCAAACTGCGCAGGCCGCCCATGGCCGGGGGCGCAATCAGACCGCTGCCCCGTATGTGCTGATGCACGCCGTTGAACCGTTGCATAATGCCGGTTTGCATCAGCGGATTATCAAACGTGAGTGTGCCACTGCCTGACATGATCTGCGGGTTATATTGTCCCATAGTCAGTGGCGCAGGATTGCTGCCCTGCAAACTGCCCTTCATGAGAGCACTCTGTCCGGTCATGGCTAAACCGATAGGGCAGAGGGTTTGGTTGTGATTAAAGAGGTAGGCAATCGCGCAGGCATGGGCACCGCGATGCAGGGGAATGACGAATCGCTTTTTCTCTTGCTCGATGGGTTGAGGCTCTTCGCCTCCCGTCGGGGGTTGACCGGGTAGGTTGGGGATTTTCCCTTTGTTGGGGCGACCTCCTGACGGTATATCAGGCACGTCCTCTGGGATGGTCTCAAATTTAATCGGCGGTTTCTCGCCCTTAGAAGTCGTCTGCTCCATAGTGGGAGGTTTCGCCGACACTAAGTAGATGCCGTCCTTCTCATTGAAGGTCAAATAGTAATTATTGCCCTCAACAATATACTTGAGAACCAGGTCAAGAGGCTTGTCCCGGAAGGTTGCTGTGACCGTCGCCTGAATTTCTTTCGGATTGAAGAGAATGTCGACATTGGCTTGACGGGACAGAAGCCGCAGGACCTCGCCGATGGGAGCCTCCTGCACGTCCAATTGGATGAGGAGTTTTCTTTTGTCCTCTTTCGGGGGCGTTGGGGCGTCTGCCCTCGATGTCAGGGCTGTCCAGGTGAAAAGGCAGAGCGTCATGACGACGACGAAAGCGCAACCCCCCAGATTTCTGCTACGAAAATAAAACGACATCTACCCACCTCCAAGTGCCAGTATGACTCAAAGTGCTAACCGTTCAGACATGCCCTACATAACACCGACCGCGGGTGCCCCCATCTGACGGAGACACCCGCGGGATAACGCTAAAAAACGACGATATTAACGGAAGCCGCCACCCAGACCGCCACCGCCAAAGCCGCCGCCCAGACCGCCGCCGCCGAAGCCGCCCAGACCACCGCCGCCAAAGCCGCCGCCCAGACCGCCGCCGCCGAAGCCGCCCAGACCACCGACGCCAAAGC
>FWWM01014079.1_pt1 | contig 12690 bp, 10 predicted proteins | sample 2228351 | NCBI WGS metagenome assembly FWWM01 (sample SAMEA103939774, study PRJEB20133) | metagenome | reverse complement strand
TCCAACTCGGCCCGTGGCCCAGCCCCGATCCGTGGGAAGGCCCGGTCGCTTTGGGTCCGTGGCCCAGCCCTGATCCGTGGGAAGGCCCGTTGGCCTTGGGTCCGTGGCCCAGCCCTGATCCGTGGGAAGGCCCGGTCGCTTTGGGTCCGTGGCCCAGCCCCGATCCGTGGGAAGGCCCGGTCGCTTTGGCTCCGTGACCATGACCGAATTCCCCGGACAGCAGGTAACAAGGCTCTTGGAATCACGCTGGACACCGCCTTCGCGATTCGCGTAAGGCCGGTGTTCCATGCTGAATTATCTCTTCACTGCCCTAGGGGTCTTGGGTGTGGCCCTCCAGGTGATGGTGCTCTACGCCATGAGCCGGGGGCCGTACCGGAGCTACCCAGGCATTTTTGTTTACGTTATCGTTCTGTTTCTCACAGCGGTTGCCGACTCCGCAGCATATCTGGACCCGGAAACCTGGAGAGGGTGGTATAGGTCTGTTTACTTTTACAACAACGTCGCTCGGCAAGGAATGGGCTTGGCGGCTGTCATTTCCCTCTACTTCACCGCCACCGCACAGCAACCCAAAAAGGTCGCCCTGCGAATACGAATCATTGCCGGCACTGCCGTCGTCATCGCCCTCTCGTTCCTCTGGGCCACTCCGATCGCGTCTCGAATACCGCTCTATCTAACGCGGGTGTGCCGGAATCTGAGTTTCGCGAATGCTGTCCTGAACCTGGTCCTTTGGTTCGCTCTGATCCGAGAACGCGCCCGCGATCCGCGCCTCTTCATCGTGAGCGGCGGCCTGGGCCTGAATATGGCCGGCGAGGCAATTGGCCAGTCACTGCTAAGTATGTCTCGTTCGACAGTGGTGATCGGAAACCTGATCGCCGTCTCCTCGCATCTGCTCTGCCTGCTGATCTGGTGGAAGGCCTTTCGCCGCAGCGAGGAGCTCGTCCGCGCTCCGGGCAACGAAACGGTCCGTTAGCGGCCCCCGCAAGATCCTCTGTTAGAATTGAGGAGGATTTCCTCCGGGCACCGGCCCGCGATGCCCCGAAAGTCAAGGGAACGAGGTAGAACGAATGTCGGAAAGCAATCATCGCGTGAATCGTAGACAGTTCCTGCAAGGCGCCGGAATGATGGGCGCCGCCCTGGGCGTCGGCGCTCCCCGCCGCGTCTTGGGCGCCAATGACAAGATCCGCATCGGCGCCATCGGCGTAGGAGGCCGCGGCAGCTTCGTCAGCCGCTATTTCCAGCGCATCGGCGAAGAAACCGGCGGCTGCGAGATCGCCGCCGTGTGCGATGTGTGGCAGAAGCGCGTAAACCAGAACAAGGAGCGCTTCAAGTGCGACGGCTATCTGGACTATCGAGAGCTGCTCGCCCGCAGCGACATCGACGCCGTCCTCATCGCCACTCCCGATCACTGGCACGCCGCCATGGCCATCGAGGCCATGAAGTCGGGCAAGGACGTCTACCTGGAAAAGCCGATGTGCCACACCATCGAGGAAGCTCGGCAACTCGTGGCCACCGTCAAAGAAACCGGCCGGGTTCTCCAGGTGGGCTCCCAAACCACCTCCGCCGACCAGTGGTATCAGGCCAAGAAAGTCATCGCCGATGGCATGATCGGCCGGATGATCATGAGCCAGGGCTCTTACCACCGTAATTCCCGCGAGGGCGAATGGAACTGGCCCATCGACCCCGGCGCCGGCCCGGACGGAAAGGGCGACAACTACATCGACTGGAAGATGTGGCTCGGACCGGCCGAGCAGCGGCCGTACGATCCCGACCGCTACTTCCGCTTCCGGAAATACTGGGATTACTCCGGCGGCATTGCCACCGATCTTTTCTACCACGTCGTGGCGCCGTTGAACATCTGCTGGGATGAGCCGCAGTTTCCTTACAAAGTCATGGCCGGCGGCGGCATTTACGTCTTCCACGACCGCGAAGTGCCGGACACCTTCCACCTCATCGGCGAGTACAAGAAGGGGCACTCGCTCGTGCTCAGCTCCTCGATGGCCAACTCCCAGCACATTCCCGGCCTCATCCGCGGCCACCTCGGCACAGTGATCATGGTCGAGCACGGCATGTTCGAGCGCTACAGCCCCTATATCACCGTCCGGCCGGAGTACTCCGAACGGGGCCGCAGCGTCATCGACGAGGCCTATGCCGAGAAGTGGGGCACCGTCGACATTCGCATCCCGGTACGCCGGTCCGACATGCTCGCCGACCATATCCTCAACTTCCTCGAATGCGTCAAGACGCGCAGCAAGCCCAACCTGGACGTGGAAACCGGCGCCAAGGCGCAGGTGCTGATCACCATGGCCGTCGAATCTTACCGCCAGGGGCGCGTGCTGTACTTCGACGAAGCGAACTGGAAGGTCGTCGCCGAACCGCCGTCGGCCTGACGCGCCGGCGCCGCTGCTGCCGGCGAGCCGCCTTGTGTCACGAACTCTCACCATTGCTGAAATCCGGTGGTTTTACGACTGGTTCGGGCGTCTTCAGGACTTGCAGGTCCTCTACGAAGGCCGCGCGGTGAAGGCGGCGGTCCGCTTGGGCCGCTTCGACCAGGCGCGGGCCGTCTTCGAGCTCGGATGCGGCACCGGGCTGCTGGCCCGCCGGCTGTTGCAGCAGCACTTGTCCCCCGCCGCCACTTACGTCGGCTTCGACGTCAGCCGGACAATGGTGCAATTGTCGCGGCGCCGCGTAGCCCAATGGAAAGACCGGGCTGAGATCCGCCTCACGAACGGCTCGCTCGAACTGCCGTTCGAACCCGGAACCTTCGACCGCTTTATCTCCGCCTATACCCTCGACCTCATGGACGAACCATCCATCGAAACGGCCCTGCGTGAAGCGCACCGGGTCCTCGAGCCGGGCGGGCTGCTCTGTCTGGCCAGCCTCACGGAAGGCGAGACCGGCCTGGCCAGGCTCTTCAGCCGCCTTTGGGCAAGAATCCAAGCCTGGCAGCCCGTACTGACCGGCGGCTGCCGGCCGCTGCGCCTCGAGCCGCTCCTCAGCGCGGGCCCTTGGCGCACGCTGTCCCGGCAGATCATCACCCAATGCGGCGTAACCTCGGAGGTATGTATCTGCGAGCGCCTCGATCAGACGTCAATCTCGCAAACGCCCCCGTCATGAGGTGGAGCGGAGCGCCGGCTCGGCCACGCCGGCAGTCATGCCCGCGGCGCTCTCTCGGTGAAGCGGAGCGCCCACGGCTCTGCCGGCCGAACTTTATCTGATACGATGAGGACGATTAGCGCGGGGACGGAGGAATAAGTTAGCTTATGCAGGATCGAGGCAGATCGGGAGACATTCGCAGCCTCGCGGACCACGGAATCCGGAACGTCAACACCGTCTGGTGGGACTTGGCGACGCCCGCCCTCTACGAGCACGCCCTCCGGCGGCATGAGGGCCTGATGGCCCACTTGGGTCCACTGGTCGTCCGCACGGGGCAGTACACGGGCCGCTCGCCCAACGACCGGTATGTCGTCAAGGAGCCGTCGAGTGAGGGCCGCATCTGGTGGGGCAAAGTGAACCAGCCGTTCCGCCCTGACGCCTATGAGAGGCTCCGGGCGCGCCTGACCGCCTACCTGCAAGGCAAAGATCTCTATGTCCAGGACTGTTACGTTGGGGCCGATCCGAACTACCGCATGCCGATCCGCATCATCAATGAGCTGGCCTGGCACAACATCTTCGCCCGCAACATGTTCATTCGGGAACGGGACCGCCAGCGGTTGAAGAGCCACAAGCCGGAGTTCACGGTCATCGACGCGCCCGGCTTCAGCGCCAATCCGGAGGAGGACGGCACCCGCTCGGAGGCCTTCATCCTGCTTCACTTTGGGCGCAAGGAAGTCATCATCGGCGGCACCGCTTATGCGGGCGAGATGAAGAAATCGATCTTCACCGTGATGAACTACTTCCTGCCCCAGCGCGGCGTCATGTCGATGCACTGCTCGGCCAACTACGGCAAGGACCAGAACGACGTCGCCATCTTCTTCGGGCTCTCCGGCACCGGAAAGACCACCCTGTCGGCTGATCCCCTTCGCACCCTCATCGGCGACGACGAGCACGGCTGGAACGAAGACGGCATCTTCAACTTTGAAGGAGGCTGCTATGCCAAAGTGATCCGGCTGTCCCCGGAGGGCGAGCCCGAGATTTACGCCACCACGCGGCGCTTCGGCACCATTCTGGAGAACGTGACCATTGACACCGAAACGCGGCGCGTCGATCTCGACAGCGACGAGTTCACCGAAAACACGCGCGCCTCGTACCCGGTCACCCACATTCCCAACGCTGACCCGGAGGGAATGGCCGGCCACCCCCGGACCATCATCATGCTCACGGCCGACGCCTTCGGCGTCATGCCCCCCGTCGCGCGGCTGACGCCGGCGCAGGCGATGTACCATTTCCTGTCCGGCTACACCGCCAAAGTGGCCGGCACCGAGCGCGGCGTCACCGAGCCACGAGCCACATTCAGCACCTGTTTCGGCGCGCCCTTCATGGCGCTCAACCCCGACGTCTATGCCACGCTGCTGGGAGACAAGATGCGCAAACACGGCGTGCAGGCGTGGCTGATTAACACCGGCTGGAGCGGCGGGCCGTTCGGTACCGGCAGCCGCATCAAGCTCGCCTATACGCGGGCCATGGTGCGGGCCGCTCTTTCCGGCGCCCTGAACGAAGTGCCCATGCGGAAAGACCCCGTCTTCGGATTCGAGGTGCCGGAGCGTTGTCCCGACGTGCCGACGGAAGTGCTCTATCCGCGCGCCACCTGGCGCGACGGCGTCGCCTACGATCAGCAGGCCGTCAAGCTCGCTCAGATGTTCAAAGAGAATTTCCAGCAATTCGCCGCCGGCGCCTCCCCGGAAGTACGTGCCGCCGGGCCGGTATAAGGATCCCGGCGACAGCCTTGTGCGACCGCCGGAGCCGGCGAATCGCCCGCCTCTGCTGATTTCAGTGAAGTAGCATCAGATTGAGGAGAGTGGCGCGGTGACTCACCTTCCCCACCAGAGTGACCTTGTTGTCTCGCGGCTCGGTGAATGCCGCTTCCCGTCGCCCGCCGCGGCGCGCCGGCTGCCCTTCGTCAGCGACGACGAGGGCGTGCTCCTGTCGCCCGACACACGGATGCTCAAGCCCTATCTGGATGCCGGCGAGATGCCGCCGAGGTTCGAGCTGGCAGGTCTCAGGCGGAAGATATTCTTCAACCCGGAGCGGATCAGTTGCGGCATCGTCACCTGCGGCGGACTCTGTCCCGGCCTGAACGACGTCATCCGATCCATCGTGATGACCCTGCACTACGTCTATGGCGTCCGGCGCATCGTCGGCTTCCGCTACGGCTACGCCGGGCTCTCCGCCCGCTGCCAGGAAATGCCCCTGATGCTGTCCCCCGATACGGTCGACCGCATCCACGACGACGGCGGAACGATACTCGGATCCTCCCGCGGCGCCCAGGACGTGCGCGAGATGGTGGACAAGCTCCTCGGCTGGGATATCAGCATCCTGTTCACCATCGGCGGCGACGGCACCTTGCGCGGGGCGCACGCCATCGCCGAGGAGCTCCGGCGCCGGCAGCTTCCCATCTCCATCATCGGTATTCCAAAAACCATCGACAACGATCTGCAGTGGATCGACCGGAGCTTCGGCTTCCTCACGGCCGTGGAAGAGGCCCGTCCGGCGATCATCGCCGCCCACGCCGAAGCCAAAGGCGCGCGCAACGGCGTCGGGCTCGTCAAGCTCATGGGCCGGCACTCCGGATTCATCGCCCTGCGCGCCTCACTGGCCAACCCGGACGTCAACTTCTGCCTCATTCCTGAAGTGCCCTTCACTCTCGACGGCGATGGGGGCTTCCTGGATATCCTCACCGCCCGCCTGCAACGCCGGCAGCATGCCGTCGTCGTCGTCGCCGAAGGCGCCGGCCAGAACCTGCTGCAAACGCCGGAGCACATCGAACGCGACAAGTCCGGCAACATCAAACTCAAAGACATCGGCTTGTTCCTCTGCGAACGCATCGAACGCCACTGCGCCGAGCACGGCCTCGAGGTCTCGATCAAGTACATCGACCCCAGCTATACCATCCGCAGCCAGCCGGCGAACTCCAACGACTCCGCCTATTGCCTCATCCTGGGTCAGAACGCCGTTCACGCGGGCATGGCCGGACGCACCGATATGGTGGTGGGCTTCCGCAACGGCAGTTTCACCCATATGCCGATTCCCCTGGTCATCGGCAGCCGCAAACAGGTGGACCCGGCCGGGGAGGAGTGGCAGTACTTACTTCAGATGACCGGCCAGCCGGCTTCCATGGTCGGCCGCTGGGAGGATTAGCCGCTCCCCGCCTTCCGGCCACTATATAATCCGAAGGGAACACACGAGGCGCTTATGCCTGCCACCCGAAGGGAAGTAATCGCCGCCGCGTTTTCAGCGCCCCTGGCCGCCGCCGCGCCGCTGCCCCAGGTCAGCTTCGGTCCGCATAGGATCTCCCGCCTGATTGTCGGGGGCAACCCCATCAGCGGCAACTCGCACGTGTCGGCCGAATTGAGTCGCGAAATGACCGATTACTTCACCGCCGCCAACGTGCTGCGCTTGTTGCGGGAGTGCGAGGCGGCCGGCATCAACACCTGGCAGTCGCGCGGGGACCGCCACATCCGGCGGCTGCTGAACGAACACCGGCTCGAGGGCGGGCGCCTGCACTGGATCGCCCAGACCGCCTCCGAATACGCCGACATCCCCAAACACATCCGCGACCTGGCGGCCGCCGGCGCCATCGGCATCTATCACCATGGCGCGCAAACCGACCGCTTCTGGCGCGCCGGCCGGATCGAGCAGGCCCGCGAGATGTGCAAGGTCATGCGCCAGACCGGCGTCCAGGTCGGACTGGGCACACATATCCCGGAAGTGATCGACTACGTCGAGTCGAAGGGGTGGGACCTTGATTTCTACATGACGTGCCTCTACAACCTCAGCCGCACCAAACAAGAGGCCGAAAAGCTGGCCGGCCGCCCCTGCCCCGGTGAGCTGTTTTGGGATCCGGACCGCGAAGAGATGCTCCGGCGCGTGCGGCAAACCACCCGCCCGTGTCTGATCTTCAAAGTCTATGCGGCGAGCAGAAAGTGCTCCTCCCGGCAGCAGATGCTCGCCGCTTTCAAGCAAGTGGCCGCTGCCGCCAAGCCGGTGGATTGCGTCGTAATCGGCATGTTCCCCAAACATAAAGAGCAGGTCCGCGAGAACTGCGCGCTGTTCCGGGAAGCATTCGCCGGCCAGACAAGTTGAGGCCTTGCCCGGCGGATGAGCTTCATCACTACCGACCTGCCCTCCGCCCTCGACCGGCTCGACGAGATTAGCCGCGCCGCGTGCAACCGTAGCCTCGCCGTCTTCCTCGATTACGACGGCACCCTCACGCCGATCGCCGGACGGCCGGAGCTGGCGGTCCTCTCCGGCAAAATGCGCGAGACCTTGCAGACGCTGGCCGCGCGCCTGCCAGTAGCCATTGTCAGCGGCCGCGACCTGCGCGAGGTGCGGAGCCTGATCGCGCTGGCAGGTCTCCACTACGCCGGCAGCCATGGCTTCGAAATCGAAGGGCCAGGGGGACGCCGGGAAACAGCCCCGGAAGCCACCCGGTTCCTGCCTGCGCTCGACAGGCTGGAAGCTTCCCTGCGAGCCCGCCTCGCCGGTGTGCCCGGGGCGCTCGTCGAGCGCAAAAGCTTCTCAGTCGCCGTCCACTACCGCCAGGTGCGGGAAGCCGACTACCCCGCTATTGAAACTGCGGTGCGGGAAGCGGCGGAATGCTTCCCGGAATTGCTCCTCGGCGCCGGCAAAAAAAGCCACGAGTTCCAGCCGAAGCTGGACTGGGACAAAGGCCGCGCGCTGCTGCGCCTGCTCGAAAAGCTGGGATTCGACAAGGCCCGCGCCTTCCCGGTCTTCATCGGCGACGACATCACCGATGAAACCGCCTTCCGCGTCATACAGGGCTGGGGCGCCGGCATTGTCGTGCCGGACCGGCCCCGCCCAACCGCCGCGCAGTACTCACTGCGCGGACCGGACGAAGTACGGCGGTTTCTCGACAGGCTCGCCGGTTTGCTCGCCGAGCAGGGTCCGGAGTAACGCTTGAACACGCGCCGGATCCGGCAGGTAAAACCGCGCGCGGGTAAATCCTTTGCCGGCCCTCACCGTCCAGTCCTCCTCGCCCAGCCGCGCGAACAAGTCTTCGTCGGAGCGGTCGTCACCGACCGCCAGTCGAAAATCCGCGTCCGGACACGTCCTCAATAAGCGCTCCACGACTTGGCCCTTGTGGACCCACACCGGCCGGATCTCGACGCACTTCTGCCCCTTCACCACGCAAACTTCGGTCTCCGTCAGCATCCCGTCCAGCACGCCGATCAGTTCCCCGGCGATCCATTCTCCGAACTCCGGATGCGACATGCGGTAGTGCCAGACCACCGAGTGCTGCTTTTCTTCCACCAAACTGCCCGGCACCCGGTCCGCAAAATGCTCGAGCATGGCCAGCACGCGAGGCTTCCACTCACCGGCCGGCGGTGAATGCAGGACCTCCCACGCTGCGGTCGGCGGCGGGCGAATCAGCGACCCGTGCTCGGCCGCCAGCCAGAGGCCGGGCACCGCGCCGAACCAGCGTTCGAGATCCTGCCGGCGGCGGCCCGAAACCAGCGCCACCACGTTCTTCGGGTCCGAGGCGAGTTTCCTCAACAGCTCCACCAATTCGCCCGACGGCGCCGCCTGCTCCGGCCGGCCGGTGTACCGCGCCAGCGTCCCGTCACAATTCAGGACCAGCAGCCGGCGGCCCGCCTTTCTATACGCCTCCAAGACCGCTCCAACCGGCAGCGCCTCCGGCTGCCCGCGCTGCCGCTTGCCGCGGTTGGCGGCCGCCTCCATCAGCAGCGCCACGAAACGCTCGCCCCAGTTGAACACGTTGTTCCGCTCGACCCGGGCGCGCAGCGCCGCCATTCGCTCCTGGCGTTCTTCCAGAGGCAGCGAGAGCGCGCGGTGAATCACCCGAGCCGTGCCCTCCTCATCGAACGGGTTCACCAGGAACGCCTCGCCCATCTCGGCGGCGGCCCCCGCCAGCTCGCTCAGCACCAGAACGCCATGCCCGCGGTTGCAGGCGGCGTACTCCTTGCCGACAAGGTTCATGCCGTCGCGCAGCGGCGTCACCCAGCCGACATCCGCCAGCGCGTACAGAGCCACTAGCTGGTCGCGCGATATCCCCCGGCGCAGGTAGATCACCGGGATCCAGTCCGGAGTGCCGAACTGCCCGTTGATCTCGCCCACCAGTTCGTTGACTTCCCGCCGCAGCCGGGCATAGGAGGAGACCCGCTCGCGGGACGGCACCGCCACCTGAATCAAGACCACCTCCCCCCGCCACTCCGGCGCCATGTTCAGCAGCCGCCGATAGGTCCGCAGGCGCTCGGGGATGCCTTTGGTGTAATCGAGCCGGTCCACCGACAGCAGGATGCGCCGGCCCTGAAACCGGCGCTCGTACTGCCCCAGGAACTCCGCCGACTCCTTGCTCGTGTTCAACAGGCTTCGGAACTCCTCCGGCGCAATGCCAATCGGCAGAGCTTCCAGGCGGATCGAGCGCCCCCCGATCTCCACCTGCTCGATGTGGCACTCCAATCCAGCAATCCGCAGCAGCGTCGAGCGGAAGTGCTGCAAATGGGCGTGAGTCTGGAACGCGATCAGGTCCGCGCCCAGCAGTCCGTTTAACAGCTCTTCCCGCCCCGGCAGCAGCCGGAACACCTCGGAGGAAGGAAACGGAATGTGCAGAAAGAAGCCGATCCGTGCCTCGGGCCAGGCCTCGCGCACGAGTCGCGGCAGCAGCATCAACTGGTAGTCGTGGACCCAGATCAGGTCGTCCGGCCGGGCGTGCCTCAACACGGCATCGCGGAAACACTTGTTCGCCTCGACGTAGGCATCCCAGCTCTTCGGATCGTAGGCGAGCAGCGACGGGAAGTAATGAAACAGAGGCCAGATTGTCTGATTCGCGTAGCCCTCATAGTACAGCTCGACCGTCTTCGGTGGGATATCGACGATGATGTACTTCTCGCCCCCGGCCCACCGGTCGATCGCCTGCTGGCGTCTCGGATCGCCGGCCCCCGAGGATTCGCCGGGCCAGCCGATCCACAGCCCGCTCATTCGCTGGAGCAGGGGCTTCATCGCCGTCACCAGACCGCCGGCGCTGGCCTGGACCCGCCAGCCGTCTCCCTGCCGCCGCAGGGTAACCGGAAGGCGGTTCGAGACAACGATGAGACGTCGGTCTGAGTGCATCGCTAAAGGAGCCTCCCTCCGCCCCCTGAGGACTTACATTCCAGCATGCCCTGTTTCCCATGCGCGCGGCGCCGGCCGGGAGCGGAACCGGCTGCGGAAGAGGATCAACGCGTCTTCTTGAATTATACAGAGTGCGGCGCGCCCCGCCGGACGAAATTCGGAAATAATGGATTCACGGCCGCCGGAACCCTAACGCTCCGGCGCTGCCGCGGAGACACAGCCATGCTCATTGTTCATGTTCATGCCCGCGTCAAGCCCGACTCGGTCGAGGCCTTCAGGCAAGCCACCGTCGAGAACGCGCGCCATAGCGTACAGGAACCCGGCGTGGCGAGGTTCGATGTGATTCAGCAGGCCGACGACCCAACGCGCTTCATCCTGGTCGAGGTCTACCGCTCCGCCGAAGCGCCCGCCCGGCACAAGGAGACCGCGCATTACCAGAAGTGGCGCGACGCGGTGGCCCCGATGATGGCCGAGCCGCGCACCAGCGTGAAATTCTCGAACGTCTTCCCGCCGGACGAAGGCTGGTAAGCTGGTCCCGTCATGCGGTTCGATTTCGCGACAGCGGCGCGCATTCTCTTTGGAGCCGGCACGGTGCGCGAACTGCCCGCCGCCGCCCGTGGGCTGGGCGCCCGGGCGCTGGTCGTCACCGGCCTGCCGGACGAACTCGCCGCCCGGCTCGTCGGCGACCTGCGCCGGGCGGACCTCACCTGCGAGACACTTGCAGTCGCAGGCGAACCCACAGTCGCCTTGGCGCGGCAAGGGGCCGAACTCGCGCGCCAGGAGCGCTGCGAACTAGTCATCGGCATCGGAGGCGGCAGCGCCATCGACGCCGGCAAAGCCATTGCCGCACTGATCACCAACGCCGGCGACCCGCTCGATTACCTCGAGGTCATTGGCAAAGGCGAAAAGCTGCGTCACCCTGCGGCCCCTTTCATCGCCGTGCCGACGACCGCCGGCACCGGCGCCGAAGTGACGCGCAACGCCGTTTTGGCCTCGCCCGAGCACGGCGTCAAAGCCAGCCTTCGCAGCCCCTTCATGCTGCCCCGGCTGGCGCTGGTCGACCCCGAGCTCACCTTCGACCTGCCGCCGCCGCTCACCGCCAGCACCGGCCTGGACGCGCTGACGCAGCTCATCGAGCCCTACGTTTCCTGCCGCGCCAACCCGATGACGGATTTGTTCTGCGCCGACGGCATCCGCCGCGCGGCGCGATCCCTGGTCCGCGCGTTCGACAATGGCCGCGATCGCGAAGCCCGCGCCGATATGGCCCTGGCCAGCCTGCTCGGCGGGCTGGCTCTGGCCAACGCCGGACTGGGCGCCGTCCACGGCTTCGCGGCCCCGCTGGGAGGAATGTTCCCTGCCCCGCACGGCGCCGTCTGCGCCGCCCTGCTGCCCGCCGTCATGCAGGTCAACATCCGCGCCTTGCGGGCCCGCTCGCCCGCCGCCGACGCCCTCCGGCGCTACGAGAGTGTCGCCCGCTTGCTTACGGGGAATCCCGGCGCGGCGCCTGAGGACGGCGCCGCCTGGGCGGCGGAAACCTGCCGCCGCCTCGGCATCCCCGGACTCGCCTCATATGGGGTGGAACCGCGGCACGCCGCGGACCTGATCGAGAAGGCCTCCCGGGCCAGCAGCATGAAGGGCAACCCCATTCCCCTGACCCCGGAAGAGCTGGGCGAAATCCTTGCCCAGGCGATCTAACGCCGCGCTTACTGTGCCGAGAATCGATAGACCGTGGTCGTCCGGTATTCTTCGCCCGGCCTCAGCACCACCGAGGGAAACTCCGGCTTGTTCGGCGAATCCGGGAAGTGCTGCGTCTCCAGGCAAAAGCCGTAGCGGCGCCGGTACACCTTGCCGCCCTTGCCGGTGATCGTGCCGTCCAGGAAGTTGCCCGTGTAGAACTGCACCCCGGGCTCGGTCGTCAGCACTTCCATCACCCGCCCGGAGACCGGCTCATACACCCGCGCCGCCGGCGCCAGCGCGCCGCCGCCGCTCGACAGCGCAAAGTTGTGGTCGTACCCCCCGCCGTATTCGAGCTGTTGGTCGCGGTCGTTGATCCGGGCCCCGATGGCCACCGGCTTCCGGAAATCGAACGGCGTGCCTTCAACGCTCCGCAACTCGCCGGTGGGAATCAGCCCCGCATCCACGGGCGTGAACTTGTCGGCGAAGATCGTCATCTCGTGGCCGAGGATGTCGCCCTCGCCCTGCCCGGCGAGATTGAAGTAGGAGTGGTTCGTCAGATTGACGATGGTGTCCTTGTCGGTGGTGGCGGTGTAGTCGATCCGCAGCTCGTTGTTGTCCGTCAGGGTATAGACGACCTTCACCGACAGGTTCCCCGGATAACCCTCTTCGCCGTCCTTGCTGAGATAGGTCAGCTCGAGCGCCGGCCCGTCCGGGCCCGGCGCCTCCCGGGCGCTCCAGACCGCCTTGTCCAATCCCCGGACGCCT
>FWWM01014078.1_pt1 | contig 12691 bp, 8 predicted proteins | sample 2228351 | NCBI WGS metagenome assembly FWWM01 (sample SAMEA103939774, study PRJEB20133) | metagenome | reverse complement strand
TGGTGTGGTGACGATGGCGAAGATAAATCAGAGTGGTGCGACTGCGGGTCAGGTGATTAAGTGGACCGGCAGTGCCTGGGCACCGCAGAATGACAGTGCTGGTCAGGGTGACAACGCCTGGGTAAGGGGCACGCCGGACTCGGTCCTGTTTACGATTCGGCGCCTTGGCATCGCCCGGGGTGGAGCGGACAATATGCTCTGGGGTAGTGCCCGTTATACCCATGTTAACCTTGGTGCTGCCTGCACGACCGGGACATCAGGGCAAGACTACTCCTACTGCACAGTAAGCGGCGGCTTTGGCAACACCGCAAGCGGCTCCAGGGCCACGGTTGCCGGCGGCGGATACAACACCGCAAGCGGCGACTATGCCGCGGTTGCCGGCGGCAGTGCGGATACTGCTAATGGATACTATGCGGGTGTATTCACTGGTTATAGCAACCTTGCGGGTGACGCGGTAGAAGATACCGCTGCGACGGTTGCCGGTGGTTATAACAACTCAGCCACAGCCAGATATTCCTTTGTGGGTGGCGGCTTGACTAACACCGCAAGCGGCTCCTATGCCACGGTTGGCGGCGGCGAGAATAACACCGCAAGCGGCTTCAGCGCCACGATTGCCGGCGGCGGATACAACACCGCAAGCAGCGACTATGCCACGGTTGCCGGCGGCGTCGGCAACACCGCAAGCGGCTTCAGGGCCACGGTTGGCGGCGGCGGACACAACACCGCAAGCGGCTCCTATGCCACGGTTGCCGGCGGCTACGCGGATAGCGCTCGGGCGGGTTATAGTTTTGCCGTGGGAAACCGTTCAATAGTCCCTTCCGGTTATTCTAACTCCGCGGCGTTTAACGGCCAGACCGCAACCGCATCCAATCAGACCAGGGTCGGAGCCCTGTCCAAGGCGAGTGGCACATTTACGATTGACCATCCGCTTGACCCCTACGGCAAAATCTTAAACCACTACTTCATTGAAGGACCGGAGATGCTGAATATCTATCGGGGCAGTGTTGTGCTTGATGGCAATGGCAGGGCAGAGGTGAAACTGCCGGACTACTTCCCGGCGCTGAACAGAAATCCGCACATCCAGTTGACCGGTGTTGGGACCAGCGATGTCTATGTGGCGGAGGATGTTACGGGTAACCGGTTTGTGATTGGTGGTAAATCCGGGACAAAGGTTTACTGGCTTGTTACCGGTGAGCGGCAGGATGTGTCAGCAGAGGTCACGAGAAGGATGATGCCGGTGGAGCAGCCCAAGACCGGAGAACTGGTGGGCAGGATGCTGGATGACGAGTTTCTCAGCGGCTGTATGGAGCAACTTATCCGTGAGGGCAAGGCGCAGGGGATAGAGTTTCGCACCGCTGGTGGCAGGGAACGGTACGAGAGGATGAAGCGGGCGCTCAACGAGCGACCCGAAGAGCGGCGGAGGTAACTATGATCAAGCGATGGGCATTGTTTTTCCTTCTTTTCTTTGCCTTTACTGCGGTTCTGTTTTCCCAGCCTTATCGGTGTGACTGGCAGGTTACCGGGATTGCGGGTGGAGAGGTTGGGGGTGGTAATTATCGGTGCGGGACGACGGTGGGGCAGACGGCGAGTGGGTTGATGAGCGGGAACAACCTTCTGGCGTTAATTGGATTCTGGCAGGCGGATGTGGTGGTCGGGATACAGGAGCGGGAGGAGATGGCGGTTGCGGGTGAGCGGTTGGTTACCCGATTGCTGCCGGTGTATCCCAATCCGTTTTCTTCCGGGGTATTGTTGCGTTACAGTTTAGGCAATGATGTGCTGGTGTCGTTGCGGCTCTATGACCGGTTGGGCAGGCTGGTGCGGGTGCTGGTGGACAGCCGGCAGAAGGCTGGTGTTTACAGTGTGGTGTGGGATGGTTGTGATGGCGGTGGCAGGAGGCTTTCGGCGGGGGTGTATTTCTGCCGGTTCAGTGCGGGCGAATACCAGCGGAGCGAGAAGGTGATTCTCGGGCGCTAAGGCAGGGCTGGTTTATAGACTCAGGTGGGGGCAAAACGCCCCCACCTTTTTTGTTCTGGTTACAGAGAAGTGATGAGTTGTTGTTGCTGAGGGTGATGTTTTAACCGGTGGACAATTGTTAAAATTTTAACGGTGCCGGTGTGGTTTTGCGTTCAGGGATAGGTGATTAAGGTTCTGGTTTACAGTGAGTTATAACGAGGTTGCTTGCCGAAAGAATGTTTTTCCGGGATAGGTGAGGGGGTATGCCCGGGGCTAGCCCCGGGGCTGCTGGGGGGCTTGCCCTGGAGTTGGTGGTGCTGGTTGCCTTCTCGGTGGCTTCTGGTTTAATTCCGGGGTTATAATTGCGGGTTGCTTGATCGGTTACCGCGATGGTTAATTATTGGTTAATCAGCGGGATAGTTCGGGTTTTGATGTAATGGCTGATCTGTGGTTTTGCCCGGGAGGTGAATTTGTATTTTACTGCCCAGGTGCTTATTTTCATCGAGGTGGAGTTGGGGGATACCGGGGTTGACAGAAGGGAAAATTCGGGCAAAAATATTATTGATGGACCGTGAAAGGGCAAAGGCGGAGATAGAGCGTCTGCGCCGGGAGATTAATGAGCATAATTACCGGTATTATGTGCTTGCCCAGCCGATAATTTCGGATTATGAGTTTGACCAGTTGATGAAGCGGCTGGAGGAACTGGAGCGCCAGTTTCCCGACCTGATTACGCCCGATTCACCAACCCAGCGGGTGGGCGGTGAGCCGTTAAAGGAGTTTGCCACGGTTGTCCATGAGGTGCCGATGCTTTCGCTGGATAACACTTATAATTACGATGAGTTGCGGGAGTTTGATAAGAGGGTGCGTAAGGTGGTGCCGAAGCCGGTTTATCTGGTGCAGCAGAAGGTTGACGGGGTGGCGGTGGCGTTGCGGTATGAGAACTATCGTTTTGTGCTGGGTGCAACCCGGGGTGATGGCTATCGGGGCGATGACATTACCCTGAATTTGCGCACCATCGGGTCAATTCCGTTAAGGTTGCGGCAGGAGAAGCCGGGGTTTGAGCGGTTTGAGGTGCGGGGCGAGGTTTATCTGCCCAAGCAGGAGTTTGTCCGGTTGAATGAGGAGCGGGAGGAGGAGGGGTTGCCGGTTTTTGCCAATCCGCGGAATGCGGCAGCCGGCACCCTGAAACTGCTTGACCCCCGGGAGGTGAAGAAGCGAAAACTGGACTGTTTTATCCATACGGTGCCGAAGCCACCGGGCGGTTGCCAGCGGGATTCGGAGACGATAGCGATTCTTAAGGAACTGGGTTTTAAGGTGACGCCGCCGTCACTTCTGTTTGAGGATATTGAGGGGGTGATTGATTACTGCGCGCGGTGGCAGGCGGAGAAGGCAAAGTTGCCCTATGATGTTGACGGGATGGTGATTAAACTTGACCGGTATGCGGACCGGGAGGAGCTGGGCACAACCGAGAAGAGCCCGCGCTGGGCGGTGGCGTATAAGTATCCACCCGAGGAGAAGGAGACGCGGGTGAAGAGGATTTTTGTTAATGTCGGACGGCTGGGCACGGTGACACCGGTGGCAGAACTGGAGCCGGTTTTTCTCTCGGGTACGACCGTGACCCATTCCACCCTGCACAATATGGATGAGGTGGCGCGGCTGGATGTGCGCGAGGGTGATACGGTGGTGGTGCACAAGGCGGGCGAGATTATTCCGCAGATTTTGCGGGTGGTGAAGGAGAAGCGGCCACCCGGGACAAAGAAGTTTAAGATGCCGGAGCGGTGTCCGGTGTGCCACACCCGGCTTTTCAGGGAGGCGGATGAGGTCGCCTGGCGGTGTGTCAACGCCTCCTGCCCGGCGCAACTGGGGGCGCGGCTGTTACATTTTGGTTCGCGGCAGGCACTGGACATTGAGGGGTTGGGCGAGAAACTCGCCGAGCAACTGGTCCGGACCGGACTGGTGAAGAACTTTGCCGACCTTTATAACCTGAAACTGGAGCAACTGGTAGAACTGGAGCGGATGGGTAAGAAGTCGGCAGAGAATTTATTGCGAGCGCTGGCAGAGTCAAAGTCAAGACCTTTTTACCGCGCGCTTTTCGGGCTGGGTATCCGGCATATCGGCATTCACACCGTCCGGCTCCTGGCACAGCATTTTGGTTCAATTGACCGCTTGATGAAGGCAAGGCCCGAGGAAATTGCCGCGGTGCCGGGGATTGGACCGGCGGTCGCAGAGTCGCTGGAGAACTTCTTTTCGGACCGGGAGAACCGGGAGTTGATTGAGAAGTTGCGCAAGGCCGGGTTACGGCTGGAGGAGGAGAGGGCACAGGGTCCGAAGCCGCTGGCAGGAAAGAAGTTTGTCCTGACCGGGACATTGACAAGTTTTACCCGGGAGGAGGCAACCGAGCGGATAATGGCGCTGGGGGGCACGGTTTCTTCTTCGGTGTCAAAAAATACCGATTATGTGGTGGTGGGCAAAGAGCCGGGTTCAAAACTGGACCGGGCGCGGGCACTGGGGGTGAAGACGATTGATGAGGCGGAGTTTCTGCGCCTGCTGGGTGTGAAGGGCGGAGGGACGGACACCGGGGCGCAGAGAAGGGAATAGCAGTTGGTTTATCAAAATAAGGGGAAGGGGCGGGAGAGCGGTGGCGGACTGGCAACCCCGATTCAGTATCTTAAAGGTATCGGACCGCGGCGCGCCCAGCAGTTTGCCCGGATTGGCGTGCACACGGTCGGCGACCTGTTTTTTCTTGTGCCACGGCGGTATATTGACCGTTCGCAGTTGTTGCCGATCAGCCGCTTGCGGGTGGGTGATGAGGCGACCGTTGTGGGCAGGATTGTGGCGGTGACGGTCCGGAAGACACGCAGTAATAAGGACCTGGTGCAGTGTCTGGTGCGGGACGATAGTGCCGGTGCCGGCACTGCTAACGCATCTGATATAATTGAGGTACTGTGGTTCAATCGCCCGGATTTAAAGGAGCGGTTCAAACCCCGGCAGGAGATTATGATTTCCGGTCGGGTGAGTGCGTTCCGGCACCGGCAGTTTGTCAATCCCAGTTTTGAACTCCTGGAGGGGAAGGAGGGCTTTTCCTTTACCAATACGATTGTGCCGGTGTATCCCTTGACCGAGGGGCTGTCGACCTGGGTAATCCGGCGGGCGGTGGAGAACGCCCTGGAAAGGTTTGGCGCTTATCTGGAGGAGACGCTGTCCGAGGAGATTCTTGCCCATTACAAGTTTCCGGATATTCGCAGTGCGGTTACCGCGGTGCATTTTCCCCGCAGTCTGGTGGTGGCGGAGAAGGCAAGGGAAAGGTTGATATACGATGAACTTTTCTTTTTCCAGTTGTTACTGGCGCTGCGGCGCCGGGCAGGTGATGAGGTGCGCAAGGTTCAGCCACTGATTGACAGTGGCAGGTTGACCGTGCCGTTTCTGGAGAGCCTGGGCTTTTCGCTGACCCGTGCCCAGGAACGGGTGATTGAGGAGATAAAGCGGGATATGGCGCAGGTGCGGTGTATGAACCGGTTGTTGCAGGGTGATGTGGGTTCGGGCAAGACGGTGGTTGCCCTTTATGCGATGCTGATTGCGGTGGAAAACGGGATGCAGGCGGCGCTGATGGCACCGACCGAGATTCTGGCAGAGCAGCATTTTCGTAACTGGGAAGGCCGGCTGAAGGAACTGGGGGTGCGGGTAGCACTCTTGACCGGTTCGACCCGGCGCGAGGAGCGGGAGGAGATTCTTGCCGGTCTGGAGCGGGGCGAACTGGATATGGTGTTTGGCACCCATGCCCTGATTGAGGAGGGGGTGAGGTTTTCCCGGCTCGGGCTGGTGGTGGTGGATGAACAGCACCGGTTCGGGGTGATGCAGCGGGCGGCGCTGTTGAATAAGGGGGTGAATCCGGATTTTCTGGTGATGACCGCAACCCCGATTCCCCGCACTTTGACCCTGACGATTTACGGCGATTTAGATGTGTCAATTATTGAGGAGAAGCCACCGGGCAGGATGCCGGTGATTACCCGGCTCTTTCTGGAAAGGGACCGGGCGCGGGTGTATGAGGGAATCCGGCGCCGGCTGGAACAGGGCGAGCAGGTTTTTGTTGTCTGCCCGTTGATTGAGGAGAGCGAGAAACTGGAGGTGGCGTCAGTGGTGGAGACATTTGAGAAGACCCGAGCGGCGTTTGCGGGTTTTAATGTTGGTCTGGTGCATGGCCGGGTGCGGCCCGAGGAGCGCCGGGCGATTATGGAGGATTTCCGGCAGGGCAGGATTCACATCCTGGTTGCGACGCCGGTGATAGAGGTGGGTGTGGATGTGCCCAATGCCACGGTGATGGTGATTGAGCATCCGGAGCGGTTCGGACTGGCACAACTGCACCAGTTGCGGGGCAGAATTGGAAGGGGTGAAAGGCGCTCGTGGTGTATTCTGATGGTGGGTGATGAGGAGATTGCCGAGTCCAGCGAGAGGCTGCGCTACTTTGTTGCCACCACCGACGGGTTTAAACTGGCGGAGAAGGATTTGGAGTTGCGCGGTCCGGGTGAGATATTCGGAACCCGCCAGCACGGTCTGCCGGATTTGCGGATTGCGGACATCTTTCGGGACCGGGACATCCTGCTGCGGGCAAGGCGGGATGCCTTCCGGCTGGTGGAGATTGACCCGGAGTTGCGTTCCACCGCCAATGCCCGGATTCGCAAAACATTGCTATCCCGTTATGCTGGACGGGCGGAGTTGTTACGGGTAGGATAATATGGTGATATGAGAAGGATTGTAACTATTCTGCCGGTAGTGCCGGTTCTCCCGGCACTGCTCACGCATCTGATTTTGCTTTCCTGCGGCAGCCGGGTGCCCCGTTCACTGGGACCGCTGCGCGAGGTTACGGTAATCACCGATTACTGGAATGAGATAGGCGAGACGGTGGAGGGTATGCTCGGTCAGCCGGTGCGCACCCCGCAACCAGAACCAGAATTTCGAATTCGGGCGGGTAGTTTTGAGCGGTTTGGCGCGCTTTCCCGTTTGCGCTTGGTGCTGGTGATTGGCACGAGCGGTGATACCCTGTTGCGCCGGATAATCGGGCAGCGGATTGACTCTTTACCGGATGGGGATTTCGGGCTTTTCAAAATCCCCAACGCCTGGGTGGAGAATCAATGGGTGCTGGTGTTCGTTGCCCGGGAGCGGGAACTGCTGTTGCCCGGGCTGAAACTGTATTCCCGCCGGATAAGGAACACATTAACCGACCTTGCCCTGGAGCAGATGAATCGGGCGACCTATCTGCGCGGGGTGAATAAAGAGTTGACCGGGAAATTGGGCGAACATTTTGGCTGGACAATTGATGTGCCCCAGAAATGGCTTTTAGAGGACAAGGACAGTGCCAGCAATTTTATTTACATCTTCGGACACTTCCCTGACCGGAGCGTGTTTGTCCACTGGAGCGATACGGTGCGGGAGCTGAATCTCGATTCCATTTTAAGCCTGCGGGACCGGCTTACCGGCAGTTTTTATAACGGCGACTCGGTTGACCGGAGCGAAGTTATGGTTGACACAATTGATTTCCTCGGGGTCCCGGCGTTACGGGTGCGCGGTGTGTGGCAGAATCAAAAGGAGGTGATTGGCGGACCTTTTGTCCTTTATGCCTTTAATTACCAGAATCGCTTCTTTATGCTGGATGGCGTGGTTTACAATCCCGGAGAGAAAAAGTTGAGTAACCTTTTGCAGGTTGAGGGGATTATCCGGACATTTGTTCCGGGTTATACGACGGTTCGCCTTTAATACTCCGGAACAGGCAAAATATCGTTTGCGGGACAGGTGTTTACAGGGGTAGTTGATAGACCCGATAGGTGCGGTAATGCTTTCCGCCCCACATCAGGATGGGGCGGATGATGGCAATGTTGTCCTCAAGAATCCAGGACACCTCGCCCTCGGTGTAGCCAAGTTTCTTAGCACCGACGAACGACTCGTAGTACAACAGGGCGTCAAAGCCGAGATTGTGGAATTTGCGTTTGATGCCCAGTGCCCAGAGCCGGGCGCGGGTGATGCGGTTTTTATAGAAAAGGAATTTGAGCCAGCCAAGGGGGAATAGTTTCCCACCGACGCGTTTGAGCACCTGGTTATAGTCCGGCAGGGCGATGCACATGCCGGCAGGTTCGTTCTGGTAAAACACCAGCGGGCAGATTTCCGGACGGATAATCGGTTTTAATTGGCGGGCGAGGTCGTCAATCTCCTCGTCAGTCATCGGCGCAAAGTCCCAGTTTTTTGACCAGGCGTCGTTGTACACCTCTTTGATAAAGCCCAGGTCGCGTTTGAGGTTCTTCAGGTCAACCGGTCGCACCACCAGGTCAGGGCGCCTTTTGAGCGTCTGCATCACCCGGATAAGTTTTTCCGGAATGGGCTGGTCAAGGGGAACGGCATAGGCGTAAAGGTCTTTGACTTTGCTAAAGCCGCACCTTTCCATTAGTGCCGGATAGTAGTCGGGGTTGTAACTCATTTTGATGTAGGGTGCGCCGGTGAACGGTTCAATCAGCATCCCTGCCTCATCGTTCAGGCTCGGGTTTGCCGGGCCGTAAAGGTATTTCATTCCCTGCGCCCGGGCAAAATCGGCGGCAGCGTCAAATAACGCCCGGGCGGTGTCGGGGTTGTTTTCGCTTTCAAAGAAGCCAAAGAATCCGATAGCGGTCTGGTGATAGGCATTATAGTTGTCATCAACTGTGGCACAGATTCTGCCCACGACTTCACCATTGCGTTCCGCGAGGAAGAGTTCGCGACGGGCGTGGCGCCAGAAGGGATTCTTTCCCGCGGTCAATGTTTTCTTTACATCGGCAATTAACGGTGGCACCCAGTAGGGGTCATTATGGTAAATTTTGAAGGGTAGTTTAACAAAGCGGTCAAGGTCAGCGGGTGTCTGGACTTTCCGGATTTTCACAGGTGCCGGTGCCGGTACTGTTAACGCATCGGGCATCAGGGTATGACCCCTTCTTTTTTGCCCACCTTCTCGAAGATTTCCAGTGCCTGGTCAATGTCTTCATCGGTGTGGGTTGCCATATAACTGGTTCGGATGAGCGAGCGGTTGGGCGGGACCGCGGGCGGCAGCACCGGGTTGGCAAATATCCCGGCGTTAAAAAGGGCACGCCAGAAGGTCAAGGTCTTCATATCGTCGCCGATGTGAATCGGGACAATCGGGGTACTGGTGGTGCCGATGTTGTAGCCCATCGACTTGAGACCGGCGATCGCCCGGCGGGCGTTGCGCCAGAGCCTTTCCCGGCGTTCGGGTTCAGACTTGATGATGCGCAGGGCGGCGAGCGCGGTGGCAACCGCGGTGGGCGGGATCGCGGCAGAGAAGATGAGGGGTCTTGCCTGGTGACGGATAAAGGTGATTACCCGGTGTTCACCGACAACATAACCGCCGATGGTGGCAAACGATTTGGAAAATGTGCCCATAATCAGGTCAACATCGTCTTCGCAGCCAAAATGTTCGGCGGTGCCCCGACCGTGGTTTCCCAGGACACCAACCGCATGGGCGTCATCGACCATCAGCCGGCAGTGGTATTTCTTCATCAGCGGGACGATTTTGTCCAGCGGTGCGATGTCGCCTTCCATTGAGAAGATACCGTCAACAATTACCAGTTTCCCAGCGTCGCGCGGCAGGGTTTTCAGCACCGCCTCCAGTGATTCGGGGTCGTTGTGCGTGAACCGCTTTACCGAACCGTAGGACATCTGGCAGCCATCCACGATCGAGGCGTGGTCGAGTTTGTCGGTGATGGCAATGTCGCCCCGGCGCACCAGCGCCGAGACAACCCCGAGGTTGGTCTGGTAGCCGGTGGAGAAGACAATACAGTCCTCTTTTTTGTAGAAGTCAGCCAGTTCCCTTTCCAGCTGGACATGGAGGTCAAGGGTGCCGTTAAGGAAGCGGGAACCGGTACAGCCGGTGCCGTATTTCTTTATGGCATCGATCGCCGCCTGCTTGACGCGCGGGTCGGTGGTCAATCCCAGGTAGTTGTTGGAGCCGAGCATAATCAATTCTTTACCTTCGATTACCACCCGGCGGTCCGGTTCGGAATTTAGGGGGATAAAGTATGGATAGTAGCCCGCCCTTTTTGCCCGGTCAACGATGGGAAAGTATTCCAGACATTTCGCAAACAAATCCATTGCGGTTATTGTAGAGAAGTGAATAGATAAAGTCAAATCTATCACCATCCTTGCCTTGGCTGATTTGGTGTTTATTATTTTAACTATGCTCGGGGTGTATTTATTTATCCTTCTGGGCGTTAGCGTTAGCTCGCGGGCAGATTTTCAGGTTGTCCGGGTTATCTGGACATCGGACCTGCACAGTCAGGTGAATCCAACGCCGGATTTTGCCGCACCGGGTCTGCCGCGGCGGGAACTGGGCGGCTGGGAAGGGTTGATGGAGTTGATTCAGAAGACAAGGACGCCGGCAAGCCTTTTGCTTGATGCCGGTGATTTCGGATTCGGTTCACCGGAAGGTGATAGCGCGCAGGGCAGGCTGGCGATATGGTTGATGAACCGTCTGGGCTATGATGCTGCGGTCTTGGGTGCAAGGGATTTTACCGGCGGGCTGGCGAATCTGGAAATAACCGCCCGCTATGCCAGTTTTCCGTTGCTTTTTGACCCGATGCTCGATGTGTTCCTTAACAGGCAGGTGCCGTTATTCCGTCCTTATCTGATAAAGGATGTTGCCGGTGTAAGGGTCGGGGTTATCGGCATCGCTGACCCGGAGATACCCCTGGTTAATCGCCGGTCGGACATCAGCGGGCTGGTGATCGATGAGCCGCTGCTGCAGGTGCGCCGGTATTTACCCGCGGTGCAGGCGGAGTCAGCCGAGGTGGTGATTGTGCTGGGGCATATTCCTGTTGCTCAGGCAAGGGAGATTGCGGAGAGTGTGCCCGGGATTGACCTGGTCATCGCCAGCGGGGTCCCGGATCGGGTAGAGAGTCAGTTACCGAGAAACGGCAACGCTCTGGTGGTGGTTGCCGGAGTTTACGGACAGCGGGTTGGTGTGGCGGACATCCTGCTGCACAAAAAGGAGCGCCGGGTGTATGCGGTGGAGGCGCAGGTTTTGAATGTTACACCGGTGCAGAAGCCAGATTCGGCTATCCGCAGTCGGGTGCTTGCCGAGATGGATAGTATTGTTGCCTTTGCGGATGAGGAGTTTGTGCCCGATGCCGCGGGCAGGGTGAAGTTAGGGCTGGCGGTAGCAGGTGCGGTGCAAAAAATGGTTAATGCGGACATTGTTGTTTTGCCGCTGGGCGTGGTTGAGACCGGGTTGATCAGGGGCGGTTTGACCTATCGTCAGGTTTACAATGCGGTTCCTTTCCGGGAGCGGTTACGGGTGACGGCACTGCCCGAGAGTTTGATTGACCGGCTGTGGGTGACCGATATCGTGGATAGCGGTTTTCCGGCGCCGGCGGTGGTTGGTGCGGATTTGTTCGTTACCGGCGACACCACTCGCTGGCCCCGGCTTTTGGAGGTGGTGCGCTTTCGACTACGGGACCGGCGCAAGGGGGTTTACCGGGTGGTGACAACCGAGTCCTGGCTGGAGCACACCGCGGTGGCGAGTCCGAGCCGGGTTTTGCCCGAGGACCTGACCGAGATGTGGCTGGGTGCGGTGGCGAAGTCTGGTCGGGTAGAAACGGTGCCCGGGCCAAGGTTGTATCCGGCGGTGCCGGGATTGGCGTCACCGCCTGTAACAACTTTAATTAATATCAATACCGCTTCCGCGGAGTTGCTCTGTCAACTACCTGGAATTGGGCCGAAGACTGCGGCGCGGATAGTTGAATACCGTCAGACCCATGGTCGATTCCGGACGATTGAGGAGATAATGAATGTCCGGGGCATCGGACCGAAGAAGTTTGAGCAGATTAAGAACCTGATTACCGTGCGTTGAAAACAGCCCGGCGGGCAAAATATCAGAAGAGGGATAAGGCAACGGGTCGGGGTGCGTTATTTTTCTTCAACCGGTGCAAGAAAGAGCATTATCTCGGACAGGGCGCAGGCGAGTTCGTCAGCCCAGTACTCCCAGGCGAGTTCGTTAAAACAGGTGTGCTTAACCCGCAGGATGAAAGTGGCGGTTGTGATTTCCGGCAGTTGGAAGATGGCGGGTTGATTTGCGGGGATAAAGAAGCAGACCTGATGTTTGCCATCAATTGTGGGAAAACAGACCCCGCTCGGTTCCGGGAGGTTTAACTCCTGGCGAAAAAGCGGTGTGTCAGCACTCGGCACCTCCGGGACAAGGGTTTTGACCGCATTACAGCCACCCGCTGTTCCTTTGGCGTCGGTGTAACGGTTGAGCACCACCAGCCGGTTGAAGGTGACCGGTTTCTCCCATTTGAGTATCAGGACCGCCCGGGTGTCACCGGGTGCGCTCGTCCAGGCGGTGAAGCCATCGCCATCGGTCAGTCTTTCTAAACCAGTTGCCGAGCGGGCGTCAACAGAAGAAAGCAGCGCACCGGTTGTTAGATTAACGCTCCAGTCCGGGGGTGGCAGGAAGCGACAGGTGGTGGAGTCCGGAAAGATGGAATCAATGAGCTGTTCTAATGAAAGGGTGTCCTTGCCTCAGATGACGCGGGGTGTTTCTTCGGCGGATAACAGGGCAAGGGGAAGAAAGATGAAGACGCCGATTTTAATAGGTGCGGGCATAGTAGATCAGGGTTCTGGTGTCTTTGCCACAGACGATGCATTTGCCCGCGGTATTCTGTTCATTTAACGGCATATTGCGCGGGGTGGTCCGGGTCTCGTCAATCAG
>FWWM01014077.1_pt1 | contig 12693 bp, 11 predicted proteins | sample 2228351 | NCBI WGS metagenome assembly FWWM01 (sample SAMEA103939774, study PRJEB20133) | metagenome | reverse complement strand
ATTGCTCACCACCTCTCACCGCAGACCTCGACTGCTTTCTTTCAACCAAATTTCCTTTCTTATCTTTCAGCTCAGCCACGGTCAATACGCTCACTTTAGATAACACAGGCCTTATTCTTTCGTAATCTTTATCAGCTATACCCTGAGGCTTTTGTATTTTCCCACCTACATCAAATACTACCTTTTTCGGACCACCACATCCTAAAAAGAGGAAAAAGAATGAAAGAAGAACCGAAAAACTGAACGCAGACCTAATTAAAGCCATCCCCATTGACATCATCCACATCGCTATTGCCTCCATAATCTTAAACCTCTATATCTTAAATTTAGCTCAGAGATAAAAAAATAAATAGAGATAAATAAATTAAATATAAAATATTCTCATATTCGCTTCTAAATAATTTTTAAAGCTCCGCAAAAAGAAAATTTATTTTATTTTTTAATTTTCAATTTACCTTTATTTTGTGAATAAAAAGACATCCGGTTCCTCCATATTCAGAAAGTAGCTTTCCATCTATTGTGAGGGAATAGGAAGAATTAATGGATCGGAAAGTCGCCTCTTCAAATTCCTTTACCAAAATATGGCAGAACTCAGAATTTCCACGGAGCTTCTGAGCGAATGGACAAAACATCTCAAGTTTTTTGGCGATGTGCTTATCTCTTTCCTCCCAGTATCCTCTCACTCCAAAAAGCTTATCTTCAAGGTCTTGAATCTTTGCAAGCTCCGCCATATCATCAGGTCGGACACCAAGATAACGTGCCATAAGCGGTGCTCTTATCCTCCCCAAAAATCTCATAACACGTCTCATAATCTCAATAGCTCTACTCTGCCCCAAAAAGCCTTTGAGAAAAACGTAAATATCGATAATCAAAAACGCCAATGCTCTCATCAAGTAAAATTTATGGTTTTCTGAAGCAAATAATTTTCCAAAATAAATTTTACGGAGTGAAAAGAGGTTTCACCTTAGTTGAGGTGCTCATAGCAACATGGATACTTGGTGTAACACTTGTAGCAATAGTAGGACTGAACATCGGAAACATAAAATTTTCAAGGAAGATTGACGAGATGTCAACAGCTCTTTCGCTCACTCTCTACCTCCCTATGAAAAGCTATCTTGAAGAAAAATACAATACTGATATAGGCGAAGAAGAAGTTCCAAACGGATATATCGTTGAAGTTGATGCCTTCGATTTCTCATCTATGATGGAATTTCTTATTCCCATAAAAATGCCCATTATACCGTTGGTCAGAATACAAACACCATCAGAGAAAACAATTGAAGTTCCAGGTAAAATATCCGAAAAATGGAAAAAACTCCAAAATAAACCAGATTAATCAAAAACATGATAAAGTTAAAATAAAAAGCTAAAAACTAAAAATCAACAGACGAAGGAGAAGAAGATTTATCTACAGAGTGGTTTATCCATATTGTGATTTATCCGTGAAAATTCCTAAAATGCGAGAGGTTAAAAACATATTCCAAAAAATATAATTTTATAATAGTTTAGGAAACACACCAAAATAAACAAAATAACCAAAATAAACAAAAAGGAGAATTTTTTAAACGGTTAAGTAATTAAAATAATATTTTAAGGATGCTTGAGAAAATAAATCATCCTAAAGACATAAAGAAATTGAGCTACGGAGAACTTGAATTCCTTGCAGAGGAGATAAGACAGAAGATAATTGATGTTGTGTCAAAAAACGGTGGGCATCTTTCACCCTCATTAGGTATAGTTGAACTCATCCTTGCAATTCATTATGTTTTTGATGCACCGCGCGATAAAATCATTTTTGATGGAGGCTACCAAGCCTACTCACATAAACTCATTACTGGAAGGAGAGAATTTTTTGAAACACTAAAAATATGGGGTGGACTTGGTGGATTTCTCAGACCGGATGAATCTGAGTTTGATGTCTTTGGAGCAGGGCATGTTGGGACATCAATATCTGCTGCGCTCGGGATAGCAGAAGCTCTAAAACAAAAAAATGAGGATGCAAAGGTTATTGCAGTCATAGGCGATGGAGCAATGACATGTGGAATGGCTTATGAAGCGCTTAACCATGCAGGAGGAATTAGGTCAAATCTTATTGTCATTCTCAATGATAACGGTATGTCAATTGCTCCAAACCGCGGAGCCATAGCAACTTACTTCTCAAGAATAATGGCAGAACCAATCTTCTACAGAGCACGTGAAGTCATAAAAAAATTCATAAAAGATATATTTTTAGAAAAAAGTGAGGATATAATAAGGCTAATAAGAAGAGGCGAGGCGTCTCTTATATCACTTATCACACCCGGAATACTTTTTGAGGGATTAGGTTTTTACTATTTTGGACCGGTGGATGGACACAACATAAGAGAGCTTATAGATATCCTTCAGAAGGTCAAAAATTGGCGCGGACCTGTTCTTGTCCATGTAAAAACAAAAAAGGGGAAGGGTTATAAACCCGCTGAGGATGACCCAGAAACCTTCCACAGAACACCGCCCTTCATAAGGGAAACGGGGGAACCAGCAAAGAAGTCAAAAACTCCTTCTTTTTCTGAAGTCTTTGCGGAATATCTCGTTGAGCTTGCAAAGGAAGATAAAAGGATAGTTGCGATCACAGCTGCCATGCCGCTCGGAACAGCTCTTGATAGATTTGAAAAGGAATTTCCTGACAGGTTCTATGATGTTGGTATCTCAGAACAGCATGCAGTTACACTCGCTGGGGGACTCGCAGCAGAAGGGATGCGCCCATTTGCGGCAATATATTCAACATTTCTCCAAAGAGCATATGACCAGATAATCCACGATGTAGCAATACAAAACCTCCCCGTAGTACTCTGCATAGATAGAGCTGGACTTGTAGGAGAAGATGGTCCAACACACCACGGAGTGTTTGATATAGCGTATTTGCGTCCAATTCCAAATATGGTACTAATGTCTCCAGCGGATGAAAATGAGATGAGAGATATGATCCTGACAGCCCTTGACCTGGGACGTCCGTGTGCAATAAGGTATCCAAGGGATAGAGCTTTCGGCTTACCATTCCGTCCACCACAGAGGTTAGAAGTAGGGAAAGCTCAAATTCTAAAAGAAGGAAGCGACCTTGTTATATTCGCATACGGAACTTTGGCATACACTGCGCTCTCCGCAGCAAAAGAGGCGGAAAAAGAACTCGGATGCTCCATAGCGGTAGTCAATGCAAGATTTGCAAAACCTCTTGATACGGAGCTGATCTGTGAACTTGCAGAAAAAACACAAAAAGTGATAACAGTTGAGGAAGCGAGAAAAGATGGAGGATTCGGTTCAGCTATCCTGGAAATACTCGCAGATAAAAAGATAAAAGTTGAAGCAGAAAGGCTCGGAGTTCCGGATGAATTTATAGAACAGGGAGCAAGGGAAAAGCTCCTCGAACTTATAGGTCTTGATAAAAACGGTATAAAAAGGGCAATTGAAAGACTAATTCTGAGATGAAAAAAATTTGAGTAGTTTGAACACTTTGAATAGTTTGAAAGTTTGATTTGAATAGCTTCCGCCCCCGACAATATCATCTTATTAAAATATCTTCCATTAGCTTTTTCATGTAGCTATATTTTGATACGAAATATGCGGCGGATATAAACCTTATCCACCTTATATTTATAAAGCGAGCAGAAGCCAGAGCAAAGAACAGGATAAAAACAATATCTTCAGGCGCATGCATGAGGGAAATAGGAGAAAGAGAGGTAAGAAAAGCAAAAACCCTACGCAAATTCAAATTGTCTCTAATTCTCAATGTTATATATTCCAAAGATGAAAATATGAAAACAGCAAGAGCAATAAAAACTGCCTCGCGAACTATGAAAAATTCAGACTTTGGTGCAAGATGAGATAAAAGAAACATGAGTGAAGAGAAAAGCCCAAACAGAGGGAAACCAACAAGGCGTGCACCCAAAGAAAGAGGAGGCAAATGATAAATGGCAAAAAAGAATACAAAAATGGGAAGAGGAACAACAAATATACCCCTCATCATAGAAAAAAGCGAGAAAATTATAAATATCAAAAAAATAAGCTCATCTCTCTTTTTCTGGTCATAACCAGACCCGTCACTACCAGAACGGATATATTCAATAAAATCTTTTAAACGGAGAAAAAAAAGATGAAGAAAATAGAAACCAAGCAAAGACATAAAAGATATAATTATCTTTATCTGTTCCCCATAACCAGATGAAAAATGACCAAGGAGTGAAAGAAGAAAGATATATGGTAGTTCAACCTTTTTTATTCCATCCAAGGCGGTTTTCACAAACCAACTACGGAAAAATACAAAGAGGAAAATAACCATAAATATGACACCACTTAGGATGTATGCAGACCTCTCACTGAAAAAGAAAAACAAAAAGCTGAGTTTCCCGTAAATAATGTCAATATGAGCAATCTGCCAGATAAAATAAGAAATCAAAAAATAAAGGAAAGAAGACAGAATATCCTTGCCTCTTCTCAAAGAGAAAATCAAAAGAAAAAACTTGATGATGAAAAAGATTATAAGTCCAAATTTCGGAACACCTCGAGATAGAAAGAAGAAGGAAAAAAGAGAAGAATGAAAGGAAAGAAGAGGAATTCCCCTATCAAAATCTCTGAAAAAAAACATAGTATCAAGGAAAACTGAAGGCACAAATATCATGAATGGTATGATAACGACTTTTGGAACAGCTCCTGCAATTCTTTCCGCGACCTTCAAGTCCGCAAAACATAAAAGCGAATAAAACCACAATTTTGAGAAAAAAAATGCACCCTCTGATACTACATCCGTATAAATAAGTTCAAGGTATACCCTTATAGCTGAAAGAAAAAGTAGCAAAAAAGGTGAGAGAAGAAATTCGCCAAACCCCCGAAACATAATAGAGAAAATTTTAAAGAAAAAATTGAAAAACTTTTATATAAATGAACTGCATTAAAAATATGTGATATGATCAAGGGCAGGGTCCTCGTTGCGAAACTGGGACTTGATGGTCATGATAGGGGAGCAAAAGTTGTGGCGAGAGCATTGAAAGAAGCGGGATTTGAAGTGATATACACCGGACTTCACAAAACTCCTCAGGAGGTGGCAGATATAGCCCTTGAAGAAGATGTTGACCTCATAGGAATATCCATACTTTCAGGGGCGCACAACGTACTTGTGCCAAAACTCTTAGATGAACTCAAAAAAAGGAAAATAGGAGAAAAACCTGTTATCGTAGGAGGCATCATTCCAGATGAAGATATGGACTATTTGAAGACCCATGGTGTCAGAGCGATTTTCATGCCAGGCACACCAATTAAAACCATAATAGAAACAGTTGATAAACTCGTAAAAGAATACAGAAAGAACTGAAATAAAAAATAAAAAAGCCAAAAATAATGGATGGATTTTTTCCCCATAACACTGAAGGTAGGTCAACTTTTCCTCGCTATATCCTTTCTCATATCCTTATGGGGACTTTTCCTTTCATTGAAAAGTTTGATAAGCAAAAAGAAAGACAACAACACTCAGGAAAAACTCAGAAATATGGAGAGATTTTTATTTATCACAGTTGGGATGACTTGTATCGTAATGATAATAGCACTTGTGAGAGGAGATTTTTTTATAGAGTTTGTGGCAGAACATTCAAATTCACTTCTTCCTTTAATTTTCAGAATAACCGCGCTATGGGGTGGGCAGGATGGCTCAATAATTTTTTGGACATTCCTCCTCGTTCTTCAACTCAATATCTCTGGAAGAAAACCTATCATATCATATATACCGATATTTTTTTCTCTGTCTTTCTTCCTATTTTTATCACTTTTTATTTCAAAAGCATTCAAATTCATTTATCCACCTCCATCTGATGGTAGAGAACTCAATCCTCTACTTCAACACTTTGGGATGATACTTCATCCCGTATTTCTATATTTGGGGCTCACAGGCACAATCATACCATTTTCCCTTTATGTAGCAGAAATATTTGAGAGAAGAGAAAATGATACAGAAAAAGAAAGCAATCTGAAACAAGCAAATGTACTACAACAGCGGAAAGAATTTTCGCATAGGAGATGGTCTATATTCACATGGTCTTTTCTCACAATTGGAATAATCATTGGAGGCTGGTGGGCATATTCTGAGCTTGGGTGGGGTGGGTATTGGGCGTGGGATCCGGTGGAAAATGTATCCTTAATTCCTTGGCTATCTCTGACCGCATTCATCCACACATCAATGATAGAACAAAAATTCAGAAGCCTAAAAACTCTCAACTTCATACTCATATTCTTGACATTTCTCATGTCTATGATAGGAACATTTCTCGTCAGAACAGGACTTTTCATATCAGTCCACTCATTCGTGCAAGATCCATCTTTGGGAATAGCTTTTCTCATATTCATAGCAATGATGACAGGATTTGGAGTTTTTATTGCTTTATCTCCTAATGCTACCCTATCCAAAGAACGGAGAAAGCTCAGGATAAATTCCGCACTATCAAGAGAATTTTTCATACTCGTTGGCACAGTCATATTTATCTCAATGTGGGTCGCGGTTGCGGTTGGAACAGTTTATCCCGTCATATACGAATCTATAACTGGTGATAAAATAAGTTTTGGTAAACCTTTTTTCAACAGGGCTTTTGCTCCGTTATCTCTTTTGCTTCTCGGTGTGATGGGAATTGGTCAGAAACTCCCATGGGGAGAAGGAAAACACATAAAGTCAAAATTCTTACTTCCCACAGGTATGTCATTTCTTTCTTTCCCAATCACATTTTACACACATGATTTTTACACTGCCCTTGGAGTTTCACTCTGCATATTTGGAATATCAGTGATACTTTCAGAATGGATTTTTGAGCGGAAGTTCTACTCCTCAAGATTTTTTGCCATGGTGGCGCATCTTGGTTTTTTTATCATGGCACTGGGGATAGTATTTTCACAGCTGAGATATAAAGAGAAAGAGTTTCTGATCAGTCCCGGAGAGGAGGTTGAATTTGGAAGATACAAGATAAAACTTACTGGCATTGAACCGTCACACGGCTCAAACTGGCAAGGGATAAGAGCATTATTTGAAGTATCAAAAGATGGGAACTCATTTAAAATATTTTCCGAAAAAAGGAAATACTTTACATGGGAGGAACCCACGACGGAGGCAGGTATAAGATGGGGGATACTCAAAGATTTTTACATTGTGTTTGTTAAACTTGAGGATGGGAAACTATATATCAAGGTTTGGGATAATCCTCTTGTATCTTTTGTATGGATAGGCACTGCAATAATATTTTTTGGCGGGCTTGGGGTATTTTTTACGAAAAAACCGAAAAAATAACGATTTCTGAAATACCCAACTAAATTTCATTGATGAGATCTTGTATGGCAAGGGGCTGTAGCTCAGCGGGAGAGCGCCGGTTTCGCACGCCGGAGGTCGGGGGTTCAAATCCCCTCGGCTCCAATTCAACTCCAACCCATACTCTTTTCAAATCCCAAATTCTCTCCCTCCTCTCATTAGCTACTGAACATCTCAGTCTCATATCTTCTGGCTCAACTCACATTAGCCCTCCCTATAGTCTACGAACAAAAGAAGTTCTTCCCGATCAGCTGTGCTCTGCAGATTTATTATGCTCTGCAGATTTATCTCCTTCTCACCGTCAAATCCGTGCAAAACACAAAATGATTGAAACTAAAGATGATTAAAACTAAAAAAAATATACTGTTCATTGTTCTCTCAGAAAACAATGAAGAGATTGAATTTATAAAAAGGTTAGCTTCACTGTTAAAAAGAAAAGGAGCGAAAATTTCTATCTTCTTCATGAACAGAGGTGTAAAAACTGTAAGTAATTTCAGAGAATTTGAAGGTGAACTATCTTTGTGTTCAAGAAATGCAGATGAATTCTCAGTAAAAGAAGAAGAAAACCCTCATGTAAAATTCGCAAGTCAATACGAGCTCTCAAAGATGGTCGAAGAAGCAGATATAATTATACCATTCACATAAAAATTTACTCACATAAAAATTTACTAAGAAACCTGGTCAAGAACCCTGAAGGGAACAAAAAAATTGTTTCAGTAAAGCCATATGAATTTTGGGTCTTGTCCATCAATCTTGGGTCTTGACTTGTAAATTTTTACTATATTTCACATACTTAAAAATTTTAATATCCTTTTACTTTACTATTATCAAACCATTTTCATTGAGCAAACAAAAATTAAATTTTTGTGTGGTATGAAGGTCGTTATACTTGCAGGTGGTTTCGGAACGAGATTGGCTGAGGAAACAGATGTTATACCCAAACCTATGGTGAAAATAGGAGATAAACCAATACTTTGGCACATCATGAAAATATATTCTTACTGGGGGTTCAACGAATTTATAATAGCGCTCGGATACAAGGGATACGTAATAAAAGAATATTTTCTGAACTACTATGCTCTCAACTCAAACTTAACAATAGATCTGAAAAATGGAAATACAAAATTTTTTGATGTGAAATCAGAAGATTGGATTATTCATCTTATAGATACAGGACTTTATACAAACACAGGGGGAAGAATAAAACGGCTACAAAAATACATAGGAAATGAAACCTTTATGCTCACATACGGCGATGGTGTGGCGAGAATAAATATAAACAAACTCCTTGAATTTCATAAAAAACATGGCAAAATAGCAACGATAACTGCGGTAAGACCACCTGCGCGTTTCGGAGGAATAATTTTTGACGGAGATAGAGTATCAGAGTTCACAGAAAAACCACAAATAGGAGAAGGTTGGATAAATGGTGGCTTTATGGTGTTCGAACCAAAAATTTTTGATTATATAGACGGAGATAGCACAAGTCTTGAGGCTAAGGTGCTTGAAAAACTCGCAGAAGAAGGAGAACTCATGGCATACAGACATGAAGATTTTTGGCAATGCATGGACACTGTAAGGGATAAGCGAATTCTTGAAGAACTTTGGAATTCAGGCTCAGCTCCATGGAGAATATGGGAAGATTAAGCGAATTTAAATCTAAAAATTAAAGAAATCCGATCAATTGAAGAAATTCAACCAAGCAAATCCCTCAAAAACGGGAGTTCTTTATCCTTAGTTGAAATAACGCAAGGTTCTATGGGCCACCTGATCGCTATATCTGGGTCATTCCATCTTATACCTGCCGAGTGTTCAGGGGAGTAGAATTCGTCCATCATATAAAGTAATTCAACATCGTCAGATAAAGTTATAAAGCCGTGTGCAAATCCCTTTGGAATAAAAACACCAGAACGCGGTGGAGCAAAAATAGGTTCAGATACCCTGATAATATCAACAATTGAAGCGATATCATCCCTTCCATCATGAAGGATTACTCCAACCCATTTTCCGAATGTTTTTGAACCTTTCCTTATATCAACAGCTACATCAAAAACTGCTCCTCTCATACAAAATACAATTTTATCCTCCTCCTTAGGTGGCTTCTGAAAATGGAGCCCTCTCAGAGTTCCCCTCTTTGCATTGTAAGATATGCTGATCTGGACAGGAGTAAAGCCTATATCATTCTTGAAAAAATTTTCTTTGCAGAAAATACGAGCGAAAAAACCGCGCTCGTCTTCAAAAGGTTCCGGACTTATAATCCATAACCCAATATCAAGTTTAGAAAACTTCATCTTTACATTTCAGACCACTTGAGGATAAGGGATAGGTATTATAAATTTTCCCCCTTTACTTCTGTATTCCTCCTGCTGAGATATAACCTCATCTTTTATGTTCCAAACAAAAATAATTGTATAATTGGGCATCTCTCTTATAAGATAATCTGGAGGCAGAATAGGAATTTTCACACCGGGAATAAATTTTCCTTGTTTAATAGGATTTTTGTCCACTACAAACTTTACCTTGTCATTTCCAAGACCTAAGAAATTGAGTAGGACGGTAGCTTTTGCTGCAGCACCATATCCTGCTACACTTCCTCCTCTATCTACGATAGTATTTATGGTATCGACAAGTTCTTCCTTCAATTTAAAAACTTTCTCTGCAAACCTCTCATAAAATTCGAAAGAATTTATCCCAAAGTTTCTTTCCCAATCAAGGGCACGCTTGAGTTTATCTGTTGGTTCACCTTCTTTACCAACAAATATTCTTAGAGAGCCACCATGTATGGGAAGCCACTCAAAATCAATAAAAACAAGACCCCTTGACTCAATAATGTTCTTGATAGAAGTCAGAGAAAAGTAATATACATGTTCATGATATATCGTATCAAATTCATTTTTCTCTATAAGGTCCTTGACATATGGAAACTCAGCAACAAAAATACCATCTTCTTTGAGAAGTTGTCTCACTCCCCTTATTGTGCTATCTATATCTGGTATATGTGCGAGAACATTATTTGCTATGATGACATCTGCTTTTTTATGTGATGATAGCTCACATGCAAATTCGTAATTGAAAAACTCAGAAATTGTTGGAATTCCCTTTTGTCTTGCTATTTCAGCTACGTTGATCGCTGGCTCTATTCCCAAAACTGGTATATTTCTCTCAACGAAGTATTGAAGCAGATAACCATCATTACTCCCTATCTCAACCACAAAACTGTCTTCGTTAAGGTTTTTCAATCTTATGAGCTTTTCCGAAAGCTCTTTTGCGTGCCTCAGGAAAGTTTGAGATAAAGAAGAAAGATAAACATACTCCCGAAAGAGTTTCTCAGGAGGGACGATATCAGTTATCTGAACAAGAGAGCAGTTTTTGCAGAAAGCAACCCTCAAAGGAAATTTTTCATCTGGAACTCTGATGTCAGAAGAGAGAGAGTTCGCAAGAGGGATATATCCAAGGTCAAGAAATACAAAAATATTTCCGTCCCCACAGTTTCTGCATCTCATATTCCTGCCCCCTTCCACCAATCTATAGTAGATTTGAGCGCTTTATCAAAATCCCAAAACTCCTTTTTCACCAACTTTAATTTAGATATATCAGCCACTACATAAGGATATGTTTCATATTCATTTTTTACTGTGACCTCACCACCTAATAAAGAAGCAATCTTTCTTACAACTTCAACTATTTTTCTACCAACTCCTGTCCCTATATTTATTATTCCCTCAGAATCTGATTTAAGTAGTTTTAAGAAAGCATCTGCAACATCTTCCACATAAACAAAATCCCTAACAACATCGCTTTTCAAACACTCTGTCCTTTTCCATTTCATCAAAGATATTATGGAAGAAGGAATAAGTTTCCTCCTGTCTTCACCCGGACCGAAAGCAAAAAATATTCTACCCCAAATAAGTTTTACCCCGGACCTCTTACACAAATGTTCCAAAATCCTAAGAAGCATAAGTTTGCTCAAACCATAAAGGGAAAAAGGTTTTTCCGGCGTGCTGTTCTCCTTCATAATTTTCATAGACCAATCATATTCCGCACATGTCCCCGCAACCAAAACTTTCTTTCCACCCGCTTCTATAAAACTTCTTACAAGCTCAAAGCTGTAATATAGCCATTTTATGTTCTCTAACGATTCCCAGTATTTTCCATGTTCAGTCACCCACGCAAAATGAACAAGAATCGGTGCTTTAACAGATACAATGTTCTTTATCCCATCGTAAGAGAGAATATCAGCTTTCAAAAATGATATGTTTTTTCTTCTTGTAACATAATCTACTAAATCTTTTCTAATAGGATAATCTGAATTTCCTCTGCTCACACAAAACAGGTAAATATCTTCCTCACATAACCTCAGAAAATGTGAACCTATAAATCCGGACCAGCCTGTGATAATCAGTCCAGCCACAAGAAAAAAATTGGGATGTATCTTAATCAGAAAGCCATTTTCATGATTAAAAAAATATCAGGATGGTTTTCCTCACTTTTCATTCATTTAAAATAAATTAAAGGGTATGGGAAAAGAAGGTAATTTTTGGCAAGACAAAAATGTGCTCATCACAGGAGCAACAGGAATACTTGGAAGCTCCCTCACAAAATCTCTCATTGAAAGAGGAGCAAATGTAACATGTATAGTGAGAGACTGGATACCAAAAAGCGAACTCGTGCTATCCAAGGCAATTGAAAAGGTGAATGTCGTAAGAGGAGAAATAAATGACTATGAAGTTGTCAGAAGAACAATAGCTGAGTATGAAATAGATATAGTATTTCACCTCGCTGCTCAAACCCAGGTTGTAGTTGCAAATACAGACCCTCTTTCTACATTTGAGTCAAACATAAAAGGGACATGGGTAGTTCTTGATGCATGTAGAGTAAACGGAAGAGTAAAAAGCATAGTTGTCGCATCATCAGATAAAGCTTATGGGCAGAAAAAAGAGCTTCCATATACGGAAGATATGCCTCTTACCCCAGTTTATCCATATGATGTGAGCAAAGCTTGTGCGGAGATGATAGCACTCTCATATGCGATATCTTTTGAGATGCCAATCATAATAACAAGATGCGGAAACATATTCGGAGAAGGAGATTTGAACTTCTCTCGTATAATACCGGGGACAATAAGGTCAGTGATAAGAGGCACTCCCCCCATAATAAGATCTGACGGGACACCTGTGCGCGATTGGATTTATGTTGAGGATGTAGCAGAAGCATACCTTCTGTGCGCTCAGAAAATCATAGAAAATCCAAAGCTCAGAGGAGAAGCCTTCAACTTCTCATATGAGAAGCCCATGAGCGTGCTTGAAATCGTCTCACTAATATTAAAGCTCATGAATTCAAACCTCAAACCTATTATCTTGGGAGAGGCCAAGAACGAAATA
>FWWM01011843.1_pt1 | contig 12696 bp, 12 predicted proteins | sample 2228351 | NCBI WGS metagenome assembly FWWM01 (sample SAMEA103939774, study PRJEB20133) | metagenome | reverse complement strand
TGGAGCTGGTGCGCCTGGCCCTCGACTACTACGAGGCCTGCGACGAGCGGAGCTTCGTGCTGCCCCTCCTCCAGGACCTGGTCGAGCGCTTTCAGGAGACGGCCCACTTCGCCCGGCTGGAGGGCGCCGAGATCGTGTACGTGGCCAAGGTGGAGCCGCCGGAGCGGCGTGCCCGGATGAGCTCCCGGGTGGGGGGCCGAAACCCGGCCCACTGCACCGGCCTGGGTAAGGCTCTGCTCGCCCACGCCCTCCCCGACGCCGCCTCCGTGGAGCGGTACGTGGCCGAGTACGGACCCCTTGCCCGCCGAACCCCCCGCACCCTGACCACCGCCGCCGAGCTCGCCCCCGAGCTCGACCGCACCCGGCAGCGCGGCTACGCCCTGGACGGGGAGGAGAGCGAGGCGGGCATCGTCTGCATCGCCTTCCCCGTCTTCTTCGCCTCCCCCTCCACCCCGGCGGGGGCGGTGAGCGTGGCCGCCTTCGCCCACCGGACCCCCCTGGCGGCTCTGGAGGCGGCGGCAGGCGAGATACGGGCTGTCATCGAGCGCCACCTGGGACCGGTGATCCGGTGAGGATCACCGACGTCGAGCCCATCGTCCTCCGCCTGCCCGAGGTGGACGTGACCCGGGCCGACGGCACCCAGGATGCCTTCCTCGTCCGCGTCCACACCGACGAGGGCCTGGTCGGCCTGGGCGAGGCCGATACCTCGCCCTACCTGGCGAGGACGGCGGTGGACATGCCTTCCTCCCACGCCGTCGCCCGCGGCTTCCGCGACCTCCTCGTCGGCGAGGATCCGCTCCACATCGGCCGCCTGTGGCAGCGCATGTTCAGGGGGAGCTACCACTACGGGCGGGCGGGAGTGGCCCTGCACGTCATGAGCGCGGTGGACATGGCCCTCTGGGACATCGCCGGCCAGGCGGTCGGACGTCCCGTCTGCGACCTCCTCGGCGGCGCCCGCATCGACCGGGTGCGCGTGTACGCCAGCGAGGTCATGCCGGAGACGGAGGACGGGGTGCGCCGCATCGCCGAGCGGGCGGTGGAGCGGGGCTACTCGGCCCTCAAGCTGGGCTGGGGACCTCTCGGCCGCGACCCGGCCCGTGATGCTGGGCTCGTGCGGGCGGCGCGGGCGGCGCTGGGGCCGGAGCGGGAGCTCATGCTGGACGGGGGGATGGGCTACACGGTGAGGACGGCCCTCGACCTCCTCGGTCCCGATTGGGCGGGCCGGGTGCGGCTGAGCGGTGGCCCCTTCGTCGAGGGTGCCGTCATCGCCGCCGTTCAGGCGAGCATCGGCGATCCCCTCGAGGCCGTCGTCGCCGCCGCCGACGCGGCGGCCGGGCTCGATAAGCTGGGAGGGTGACGAACCAGCCAGGCGCACTGATGGCTCGGCTCGCGGCCGATCCCACGGAGGGACCGACTCCCAAGGGCGCGTCCGCCGCGACCCGCGTCCCGACGACCGGGCGGATCGCCGTCGTTGGGCTCGGTGCCGTCGGCTCGCTCCTCATCGGGTGCCTCGCCGTCGCCGGGCGGCCCGTGGTCGCCGTTCGCCGAGCGCCGACGGGCGACGGCCGGCGGGCGATCAGCCTCATCGGACCGGGCGAGGGTCGCCGTGGCGTCGTCGTCGACGAGGTGGGGCCGGGGGAGCTGCCAGCGGACTGCCGGGTCGCGATCCTCGCCGTCAAGCAGGTCGACCTCGTCGCCGCCCTCGACGTCCTCGATGGGGGGCGAGAGCTCGTCCTCGTTACCGTCCAGAACGGGCTCGGGGCCGAAGAGGCCGTCCTCGCCCGGTGGCCGGAGCGAGGGCTCGTCGCCGCCTCGCTGACGGCCGCCGTCGAGCGTGGTTCGGAGGACGAGATCCGCTGGCTTCGCCGGGGCGGGATCGGGCTGGCGTCCGTCCAGGGGCCCGTCGAGGCCGTCGTCGGGGAGCTCGTCGACGCCTTCGCTGCCGCCGGGCTGCCGGCTCGTCGCTACGGCGACTGGGCGGCGATGAAGTGGTCGAAGCTCCTCGGCAACCTCCTTGGCAACGCGACGAGCGCGATCCTCGACCTCGACCCCGCGGCCATCGTCGCCGATCCAGCTCTCTTCGCCGTCGAGCGGGCCCAGCTTGCCGAGGCCCGGGCGGTCATGGAGCGGCTCGGGCTCCGCCCGGTCGGGCTTCCGGGGGCCCCCGTCGACTGGCTCCTCCGCCTCCTCGGGCTCCCCCCGGCCGTCGCCCGGCCGATCCTCCAGGTCGTCGTCGGACGAGCTCGGGGCGGGAAGTCGCCCTCCCTCCGGGGTCACGTCGTCGGAACGCGTCCCGGACCGAGCGAGGTGGCCTGGCTGAACGGAGCCGTCGCCGAGCGGGCCCGGGCCGTAGGCCTCTCCGCTCCAGTGAACGAGCGCCTGGCCGAGCTCGTCGAGGCGGTCGTCACCGACCCGGCCCGACGAGCCTGGTTCCGCGGTCGTCCCGATCGCCTCGTCGCTGCCCTGGAGCGCTGAGTTGCCGAGGCGCGCGCGGCGGCCGGGGGCCAGATCGCGTGACCGCCGGCTCCGTATACTCGTCGGCCGATGGAGACAGGAGCGATCCTGCGGGCCGTCGGGCTCGCGGTCGCGGCGTACCTCATCGGTTCGATCCCCTGGGGCGTCATCATCGCCCGTCTGACCGGCGGTCCGGATCCCCGCAGCCTCGGCAGCGGCCGGACGGGCGGGGCGAACGTCATGCGCGCCCTCGGGCCTCGCTGGGAGCTCGTCTCGGGGCTCCTCGACGCAGGAAAGGGGACGGTGTCGGTTCTCCTCGCCCGCGCCCTCGGGACCGGGCTCGAGGTCGAGCTCCTCGTCGCCCTCGCGGCGATCGTCGGTCACAGTCGCTCGATCTTCGTCGGCTTCGGCGGCGGTCGAGGGGTGGCTCCGGGTTGGGGCGGGCTCCTCGTCCTCCAGCCCCTCGTTGCCCTGGCCATCCTGCCGATCTTTGGCGGGGTCATCGCCGCGACCCGCTACTCGTCCCTCGGCTCATTGACCGGCTCGGCGGCGGCCGGGCTCTTCGTCGCCGGGCTCGTCGTCGCCGGTGGGCTGCCGCCGGTCTACCTTGCCTACGCGGTGGCTGGGCCGGCCCTCATCTGGTACTTCCACGCCGACAACATCGGCCGCCTCCTCCGCGGCGAGGAGCGGAAGATCGGACCCCTCGGCGGCGGGCGGGGCGGCTGACGAGGGGCTCGGCCGGTCGGGAGGGGGCTTGGCCGGGTCTTGCGCGGCCGAGCGGTTACAGGGTCCGCCCGGCGATCAGCCGGCGCCTGGCGCCGCCGATTGCTCGCCGTCCTCGATCGATTCGCCGAGGCCCGACTCGACGAGGTCGCGGAGTCCGGCGATGGCGGCCTCCTCATCGGGTCCTTCGGCGGTGAGGCGGATCCGATGGCCGCGCTGGACGCCGGCGGTCAGGACGAGGAGGACGGACTTGGCGTCGACGGGCGGGCTGCCCCGGTCGAGGTTCTCGACGGAGATCTTCGAGGTGTACTGGGCGGCGGCCCGGACGAAGAGGGCGGCGGGACGAGCGTGAAGCCCGCTCGGGTTGCGGATCGTGAGCTCGGCGGTCTGCATGGACCGGAGGGTACCGAGTCCGGCCGGGTCCCGCTCGCTCCGGGTGTCGTTCGTCGCCGGCGGCGGAGGGCGCGCTACGATGGAGGCTGGCCGAAGTGGCGGAACCGGCAGACGCGGCGGTCTCAAACACCGCTGGACGCGAGTCCGTGTGGGTTCGAGTCCCACCTTCGGCACCAGCCCGAACGGGCCGCCCGGCCCCCGCCCGGTAGCAATGCAGGTAGCAAGAGCAGCCGGGAGGCGACGGTGATGGCGCAAAATGGCCCGCAGCCCGGCGCAGGTGCTCTGCCCCGGCGGCCTGTCACCAGCGGGCGGTCCCGAGGCGAAGCCGATCCCACCCCCGAAGCAACGTCGAGCCGAGGCCATGGGCGCGCCTTCCGCGTGGTAGAGTCGCGTTCCGTCGCCGCGGTTCGCGGACCAGGCGGCGAAGGGACGAACGAAGCGAGAGCGGGCAACGGGGGTAATTGCGGCGATGGAGGAGGTGAGCGAGCGGGGGTTCCAGCGCCTGCAGGCGCGGCCCCTCCCCCCGCCCGGATCGGGATCAGCCCGCCCGAGCCACCGGAGCGCCGTCCCCGCGACGGGGGAGCCGAGGAGCCCGCACGGCCCGGAGGTCCCGTCCCTCCCGCTGGATGAAGGACGGCGATCCTAGGCACGAACCTCCAGGAGCTCGGTCTCGGGTGGACGGCCGTGACCGACGCCGGCCGTGCGTACATCGAGTACTGGCTCCCGAACTGTCGGGTGTTCTAGCTAGATCTCGTGGAGCTGTAGGAAGTCGGTCTCGCCGAGGATCTCGGTCGCCTGGCCCTTCGCCCGTAGCTCCGCAGCCTTCCGTGCCTTCGTCGCGAGCGCCTCGCCAGGGCGCAGCTTGCGCGCGTCCTGGTAGCCCATGACGAGGATGCTCGTTCGGTTCGGACCTTGGCGGCCGGTGTGGCCTCAAGCTGCCACGGCCGCGTAGTATGGTCCCGTGGGCGATGAGCGTGCCAGCCGCTGCTGCGGCAGATGGGGGCAAGGTCCAGCTGACGGAGGAAACGAGCGAGGGTGAACGACGCGCCCCCTCCGCCGACCGGGAGTCGCGCGCCGGCCGGAGGGACCGCACCCGTGCAGGACCTTCCGGAGACAGAGGCGGCCTCCGCGGTCGTAGCCGCCCCGGACGACCTCGCCGCACGCCGCGATCGCTACCTCATCGAGCGCGCCCGGGAGGGGGACCTCGAGGCCTTCAACGAGCTCGTCCTCGCCTACCAGGACCACCTCTGGGCCCTCGTCGCCCGCCTCGTCCCCGACCCCGACCAGGCGAACGACGTCGTCCAGGAGGCCTTCTTCTCGGCCTACCGCAACCTTCAGACCTACCGAGGTGGGAGCGTCCGGAGCTGGCTGAGCCGGATGGCGATCAACGCGGCCATGGACCTCCAGCGAGCCCGTCGACGCCGTCCGGCTGGCCCGTACCCCGAGCTTGAGGACGAGACCTGGCAGCCGCCGGCGGGGCCGAGCAGCGACCCCGAGGCCACGGCTCTCGCCGCCGAACGCTCGCGGGCCCTGGCCGACGCCCTCGGTCGAATCACGGCCGAGCAGCGGACGGCGATCGTCCTCTACGACGTCGAGGGCTACGACTACGCCCAGATCGCCGAGCTCACCGGGGTCTCCCTGGGGACCGTGAAGTCACGGATCCACCGAGGTCGCCTCGCCCTCCGCCAGCTCCTCGAGGACCGGCTCGATCTCTTCCGCCGATGAGGACCGTGACATGATCCGGCAGCGACGAATTCTCGACCGAACCGGAACCGACGAGCGGTTCCGACCGTCAGGGCAGCGATGACCCACCAGTCCGAGCACCCGAACGACCACCCGGCGACGGCGGCGGCCTCCACCGACCACCGGAGCCACAATCACTTCCTCATGGCCAGCCTCCTCGACCCCGACCTCCCGGCTGAGGTCCGGTCGAGGGCCGAGGCGCAGGTGGCGAGCTGTCGGGCCTGCGCCGAGCTCCTCGGCGACCTGCGCGCCATCGCCGCCGCGACGGCCGCCCTCCCGGTCCCGCCCCGACGCCGAGACTTCCGGCTGACGGCCGAGGATGCCGCCCGCCTCCGGCCGCGTGGCCTCCGGCGCCTCGTCGCCGCCTTCGGCTCGCCGCGCCTCGCTGCCCTCCGGCCGTTGGGTACGGCGCTCGCGACCCTCGGTCTGGCGGGGCTCCTCCTCACCGCAACGCCGGTCGGAGTCGGGCTCCTCGGGCCGAGCACCGCCAGCGGGGAGCGCGGCGTCCTCGCCCCCGCTTCGGGTCCAGGGGCGGGCGACCGGAGCCTGTCGGCTGGCGGTCCTCGGGGATTCGCTCACCGCGGGCTACGGCTTGGCGCGCGAGGCGGCCTTTCCCGCCCGGCTCCAGGAAGCGCTCGCCGGCATCGGGCTCGCGTGCAGCGTTCTCGATGCCGGGGTCTCGGGTGACACCAGTGCCGGCGGGGCGGCGCGGATCGGGTGGGTCCTGGAGGAGCGGCCCACCCATCTGTTGGTCGAGCTCGGGGGCAACGACGCCTTGCGTGCCCTACCCCCCGCGCAGCTGGAGGCGAACCTCCGGCGGATCGTCGAGACGGCCCTCGAGCGGGGCGTGGCGGTGATGCTGGCGGGCATGCGCGCACCACCCAACCTCGGACCCGAGTACGCGCTCGAGTTCGAGCAGGTCTACGAGCGCCTGGCGCAGCGCTACGGGATCCCGCTCTACCCGTTCTTCCTCGACGGCGTCGCCGGCCGCCCGGAGCTCTTGCAGCCGGACGGGATCCACCCCACCGCCGCGGGCGTCGAGGTGATCGTGAGCCGGATCCTGCCGAGCCTCGAGCGCTGGCTCCGCCAGACGGCATCCTCTACCCCTGATTGAACAACGACCGGTCTCGTTTCCAGCCGATTTTCCAGGAGGTTACCCACAAGCTGTTGATGATTTCGGGGATAAGCCCGAGAGCACGGTCTTGCGGCATGATGTCCCCACGTGCTTGAGATCGGTGAGGAGTGGCGGTGAAAAGCCGCCCGGGCTGGCAGCGGCGCGTCACGCGCCGAACTCGGGGAGGACGAGATGGCGGACCTGTACGAGGTGGACCCGGCGTTCGCGAAAGAGGCCCACTGTGATCGGGATCGCTATCTGGCGATGTACGCCCGCTCGATCCAGGATCCCGACGGCTTCTGGCGCGAGCAGGCCGAGCGGATCACCTGGTTCAAGAAGCCGACCAAGATCAAGAACACCACGTTCGAGGGTGACGTCTCGATCAAGTGGTTCGAGGACGGCGAGCTCAACGTCTGCTACAACTGCATCGATCGGCACCTGCCCCATCGGGCCAACCAGGTGGCGATCATCTGGGAAGCCGACGATCCGGCGATCGACAAGAAGATCACCTATCGCGAGCTCTACGACCGCGTCTGTCGCCTGGCCAACGTCCTCAAGAGCATGGGGGTCGAGAAGGGCGATCGGGTCACGATCTACCTGCCCATGATCCCGGAGGCGGCCTATGCGATGCTCGCCTGTGCGCGCATCGGCGCGATCCACTCCGTGGTGTTCGGCGGCTTCTCCCCCGACAGCCTGGCCGATCGCATCAACGACGCCAAGGCCAAGCTGTTGATCACCGCCGACGGTGGGCTGCGCGGCGGCAAGGTCGTCCCGCTCAAGGCCAACGCCGACGAGGCGCTGCAGAAATGCGACCCGAACGTCAAGGTGTTGATGTTCCGGCACACCGGCTTGGCCGTGAACATGGTCGAGGGCCGCGACTTCGACGCCCGCGAGTTGATGGCCAAGGCCGAGGGTCATTGCCCGCCGGCGGTGATGAACGCCGAGGACCCGCTGTTCATCCTCTACACCTCCGGCTCGACCGGCAAACCCAAGGGTGCGCTCCACACGAGTGGTGGCTACATCGTCTACGTCTCCCTCACTCACCAATACATCTTCGACTACAAGGAAGGCGACGTCTACTGGTGCACTGCGGACGTCGGCTGGATCACCGGACACAGCTACATCGTCTACGGGCCGCTGGCCAACGGCGCCACAACGTTGATGTTCGAGGGTGTGCCCAACTACCCGACCTTCTCCCGTTTCTGGGAGGTCGTGGACAAGCATCACGTCACGATCTTCTACACGGCACCCACGGCGATCCGCGCACTCATGCAAAAGGGCGAGGGGCCGGTCAAGGCGACCTCCCGCAAGACCTTGCGCCTTCTGGGGACGGTGGGTGAGCCGATCAATCCGGAGGCTTGGCGGTGGTACCATCGGGTCGTCGGCGAGGGCCGCTGCCCGATCGTCGACACCTGGTGGCAGACCGAGACCGGCGGCATCCTGATCAGCCCGTTGCCCGGTGCCACCGATCTCAAACCCGGCTCGGCCACGCTACCGTTCTTCGGCGTCAAGCCGGCGATCGTCGACGGCGAGGGGCGGATCCTCGAAGGTCCCTGCGAAGGCAATCTGGTGATCCTCGACTCCTGGCCCTCGCAGATGCGCACCGTGTTCGGTGACCACGGCCGCTTCGTCCAGACCTACTTCTCGACGTTCAAGGGCATGTATTTCACGGGTGACGGCGCCCGACGTGACGAGGACGGCTATTATTGGATCACGGGGCGGGTCGACGACGTGTTGAACGTCTCGGGCCATCGCCTGGGCACCGCCGAGATCGAGAGCGCGCTCGTGGCCCATCCAGCGGTCGCCGAGGCGGCGGTGGTGGGCTATCCGCACGACATCAAGGGTCAGGGCATCTACTGCTACGTGACCTTGAAGGCGGACATCGAGCCGTCCGACGCGCTGCACAAGGATCTCGTCGCCTGGGTGCGCAAGGAGATCGGACCGATCGCCACCCCCGACGTCATCCAATGGGCGCCCGGGCTGCCCAAGACCCGCTCGGGCAAGATCATGCGGCGGATCCTGCGCAAGATCGCCGAAGGCGAGTTCAAGCAGCTCGGTGACACGACGACGCTGGCCGATCCGTCGGTGGTCGACGATCTGATCGCCCGGCGTGCCGAGGCGCTGGCCGCCCGATGAGCGGCCGCGGCGGCTTGGCCGGCAACGGCAAAGGGCCCGCTTCGAGCGGGCCCTTTTTCTTCTGCGCTGCGCGGACCCGTGCCCCGTCGAGAGCGCGTCGCGTGGCCGAGGTTCGAGTTGATCAGACGCCTTCGAGCTCGCTGGCCAGCCGGGCGCCGCGCGAGGCCATGAAGTAGAGCCCCATGTGGTGGGTGATCCACTTCGGATGGCTGGCCGTGGGCGGCAGTCCCAGACCCTGCGCGGTCGCCCGGGGTAGATCATAGGTCGCGCAAGCCGGCTCGTAGACCACGATGTCCCGCAAGGTCGGCACGAGCCCGTGATTGCGCGCCGAAAGCAACGTCAAAACGAAATCCATGACGCAGATGTCGGTGCAGATACCCACCACGACCACCGTCTCGAGGCGGTGCGCGTTGATCCAGTCGACCACCCGATTGTGCGTGAGCCCGTGTTGACCGCGCGCGGCGGCGGGCTCGATGGCCCCCACGAAGCCGTTGATGCAGTCCTTGCGCACGAGCGTCACGTCGGGATCGGCCTCCAGCCAGGCGAGCTCGGGCACGAAGTTCTCCTCTCCGGTACCGCGGATGCAGTGCGGCGGATAAGGCGGCTCCGGGCGGTCGGGCTCGTGGGTGTCGAGGAACGCGAGCACCGGCAGCTTCTTGGCGCGGAAGGCCCGAGCCAGCCGGTCGGTCCGCTCGACCATGGCAGCGATCTGCTCGTCGGGCGCCTTGGGTGCCAGATTGCCCGCGCCGACGGTGCAAAAACCGTTGACCTCGTCGACGATCACGAGTCCGCTCGCGCCCTCGGGCAGCCGAACGGTCTCCAGGACCACCGGCACCTCTTCGCGCAGACCCGCGAGGATACGATCGCTCTCGGTCATGGTCGCGTCTCCGACCCGCGTTTCCACGACCCATAGATCGGCACGACGGTTCGACCGATCAACGGCCGCGCGCGAGCCTTGACAGTGCGCCCGTGCGGGCGCTCCTGCCGACGAGCTCCGACGGGGAGGAGAGCGATGCGCGTGGGCGTGGTCGGCTGTGCCGGTCGGATGGGTCGCGCGGTGCTGCGCGAGGTCCTGGCGAGCCCCGATCTCGAGCTCGCCGGCGGCGTCGAGCGGCCCGGCCATCCCTGCCTCGGTCAAGACCTGGGGGTGTTGGCCGGCGAGGCCCCGGTGGGCCGCACGGCCGGCGAGGATCTGGCCGATCTGCTCGGCCGCGCCCAGGTGATCGTCGAGTTCTCCACACCCGAAGCCTCGCTCGCCCACGCCCGCGCTTGCGCCGAGCGCGGGGTCGCCGCGGTCATCGGCACGACCGGGTTCGAGCCCGCTCAGGAAGAGGAACTCGGGCGCGCGAGCCGGGTCGTGCCGATCGTGCTGGCCCCCAACATGAGCATGGGCGTCAACCTGTTGTTGGCGCTCACCGAACAGGTGGCCCGCGCGCTCGACGCCGACTTCGACATCGAGATCCTGGAGATGCACCACCGCCACAAGGTCGACGCACCCTCGGGAACCGCTTTGGCCCTGGGGCGCGCCGCGGCGGCCGGCCGGGGCGTCGCTTTGGAGCAGGTGGCGGTGCGGGTGCGGGACGGGCTCAGCGGACCTCGCCCGCGCGGCGCCATCGGCTTCGCCACCTTGCGCGGCGGCGACGTCGTGGGGGACCACGCGGTGATCTTCGCCGGCGAGGGCGAGCGGATCGTCCTGCAGCATCTGGCCGCGGACCGCCGGATCTACGCCCGCGGCGCGCTGCGCGCCGGCCGCCCGGGCTCTACGGCATGCGCGACGTCCTGGGCCTTCGAGCGGCCGCCTAAGCGGCCAGATCGTAGCCCAGCTCGCCGGCCAGGATCTCCAGAAGTTCCGCCGCGGCGTCGGCGATCACGGTGCCCGGCGGGAAGATCGCCCGGGCGCCGGCGGCCCGCAGGGCCGGGAAGTCCTGGGGCGGGATCACCCCGCCTACGGCCACGACGATGTCGCCCCGGCCCTCGGCCCGCAGCGCGGCCACGAGCTCGGGTACGAGGGTGAGATGGCCCGCCGCCAGCGAACTTACGCCGACCACGTGGACGTCGTTGTCGATCGCCTGGCGAGCGACCTCGGCCGGGGTCTGGAACAGGGGTCCGATGTCGACGTCGAAACCCAGATCGGCGAAGGCGGTGGCGATGACCTTCTGGCCGCGGTCGTGGCCATCCTGGCCCATCTTGGCGATCAGGATGCGGGGCCGGCGCCCCTCCTGGGCCGCGAACGCCTCGACCATGCGCCGCACTTCGCGGACCTTCTCGGCGTCGCGGACCTCGCTTCCGTAGACCCCACTCACGGCACGGATCGGTGCCACGTGACGGCCCCAGACCTTTTCCAGGGCCGCCGTCATTTCGCCGACGGTGGCCCGGCGCCTGGCCGCTTCGATCGACAGCTCCAACAGATTGCCTCGGCCGGTCGCCGCGGCTTCGGTGAGGGCATCGAGCGCCCGCCGCAAGGCGAGCTCGTCCCGCTCGGCCTTGAGCCGAGCCAGGCGGGCGAGCTGCGCCTCGCGGACCGCGCGATTGTCGATCTTGAGGACCTCGATCGGCGGCTCGTCGCGCGGCACCCAGCGATTGACGCCGACGATCACCCGTCGCCCGCTGTCGATCTGCGCCTGGGTGCGCGCCGCGGCCTCCTCGATCCGCAGCTTCGGTAGGCCCGCGCCGATCGCTGCCGCCATGCCACCCATCGCCTCGACCTCGGCGATGTGCGCGAGCGCGCGGCGGGCGAGTTCGGCGGTGAGCCGCTCGACGTACCAGCTGCCGCCCCACGGATCGGTCGTGTGGGTGACGCCGGTCTCGTGCTGGATGACGAGCTGGGTGTTGCGGGCGATGCGGGCGCTGAAGTCGGTCGGCAGCGCCAGGGCCTCGTCGAAACTGTTGGTGTGCAACGACTGGGTGTGGCCGTGGGTGGCGGCCAGTGCTTCGATCGCGGTGCGGGCCACGTTGTTGAACACGTCGGTAGCGGTGAGGCTCCAGCCCGAGGTCTGGCAGTGCACCCGCAACATCAAGGATCGCGGGTCTTTCGGTCGGAACTCTTCCTGGACGAGCTTGGCCCACAGGAGGCGTCCAGCCCGCAGCTTGGCGACCTCCATGAAGAAGTTCATGCCGATCGCCCAAAAGAACGACAGCCGCGGTGCGAAGCTGTCGACGTCGAGGCCGGCCCGGATCCCGGTGCGGATGTACTCGATGCCGTCGGCCAGCGTGTAGGCCAGCTCGAGGTCGGCGGGTGCTCCCGCCTCGTGCATGTGATAGCCGGAGATGCTGATCGGATTGAACTTGGGCATGTGCTTCGCCGTCCAGGCGAGGATGTCGGCCACGATCCGCATCGACGGCTCGGGGGGGAAGATGTACGTGTTGCGGACCATGAACTCCTTTAGGATGTCGTTCTGGATCGTGCCGGAGAGCTTCTCCGGCGGGACACCCTGCTCTTCACCGGCGACGATGAACAGTGCCAGGATCGGCAAGACGGCACCGTTCATCGTCATGCTGACACTGAGCCGATCGAGCGGGATGCCGTCGAACAGGATCCGCATGTCGAGGATCGAATCGATCGCCACACCGGCCATCCCGACGTCGGCCACGACCCGCGGATGGTCGCTGTCGTAACCGCGGTGGGTGGCGAGATCGAAGGCGATCGACAGGCCGCGCTGCCCGGCGGCGAGATTGCGCTTGTAGAAAGCGTTCGACTCCTCGGCCGTGGAGAAGCCGGCATATTGGCGGATCGTCCAGGGCTGGGTCGTGTACATGGTGGGATAGGGCCCGCGCAGATAGGGCGGGAGGCCCGGCAGGCTGGCGACGAAATCGAGCCCCTCGCGATCCGCGGGGCCGTAGGCACGCCGCAGCGCGATGCCCTCCGGCGTCGACAAGGGCTCACCCCCCACCGGCGGTGGCGCCGACGGGGCGTCGTCCCACAAAGCGATCGTCCGCAGGTCGGGGATGCGGCTCGTCATCGCGTGTCCCTCCGAGCAGGCTCGGGTGTACCGAGCCGATCGTGCAGCGCCGCCAGCCAGGCCGGCAGGTCCACTCGCGCGTCGAGGGCCTCCACACCTTCCGGCCAGGGCTCGGCCGCACCGGCCAGCCACAGCCGTTCAACGCCGGCCGTTCGCAAGGCCGCCGCGAACCCG
>FWWM01005760.1_pt1 | contig 12696 bp, 11 predicted proteins | sample 2228351 | NCBI WGS metagenome assembly FWWM01 (sample SAMEA103939774, study PRJEB20133) | metagenome | reverse complement strand
GTTGTTTAAACTTTGTCGCGTCCTGATCGCTACCGACTATTGACCCATAATGCATCGGGATCGCCAGTTTCTTTGGCTTGATCTTTTCGTTCACTGCCCTGGCCGCTTCTTCTGCAGTCATGACGTACGTCCCCGATACAGGCACCAGCGCTACGTCCGGTTTGGTCGCGCTCATTTCAGGAATGTCGTCTGTGTCGCCCGTGTGATATATGCGCATGTTACCGCCTACAGTAAATACAAACCCCACCTTGCCGTCTTCCTTTGGATGGAACTTTTTGTTGGTATTATATGCTGCAATGACCTCTACGGGCAAGTCCTGAACAGTCAGTCTATCGCCCGGCGCGACTCCCTTTATTTCTGCGGCGCCGGCAGCCTTTAGCTGCTCAATGCATTCTTTGGCAGCCACGACAGTGGTCTTTTTGCCAATCACGTGCTTGAGGTCATCCATACTGAGGTGGTCAAAGTGGTTGTGCGAAATGAACACAATATCGGCATCGTTTTTACTGTGCTGCGCTCTTGAAAGCTGATATGGGTCGGTATAGATGGTCTTGCCACCGGCTATTATTTTAAAGCCGTCATGGCCAAGCCAGTGAAAGCTGACTCCGTTAAAGTCTAGCATACACATTATTTTAAACTACAAAAATTTATAGATTGACACCCCCTCTCCCTAAGTAGCTTCTGCCATTACATACTACCGCGATTTTTTGTAAAAATAGCCTCCATGTTAAAAGATATATGCTTCGCAATTGTAAGTTCAGACTTCATCCAACTAATCAGCAAGAAGCCAAGCTCATGAGTGCATTAGACGCATATGCAGGTGGGTCTATAACCGTTTTGTCAAACTTACAGGCAACAGAATTCTATCACGCAATGATATGAACTACATATGCTTACTGAACTAAAGGAACAAGAACCTTGGCTGAAAAATTATCATAGCAAAATGCTTCAGATGTGATCTCTACCAGATTAGCAGTATGTAAAAAGATATTGGAGCAAATGAAAAAGAAAGGATACAGAGTAGGTGGACTCAATTTTTATGATCTTGAAAACTTCAACTCCTTCACGTATATAACCAATCCGGATTCAAGATTGAGAGACATGGTAATACGGATCTGTTATGGCTGTCAAAGATAGGTTTTACATAGAGATCAGGATACATCTACAAATCTACAACATCAAACAGACAACTATCATAACAAAAAGGGTAAGAAGTGGTATGCAATTATCTGTTGCAAAGTTGTGAAACCTTTTAGATTTATTGATCCAAGAAAATTAGTGAGAATTGATGCTGGAATGATTAAATTCTGCCAAGATTCAGACAGCCATTCCATAGCGAATTCTCTCTCTATCTAAACAGGATGCTTAAGCCGTTGGGAAGAGGTATCCGTACACTATCCCGTAGAAAGAAAGATAGCCAGAACTGGAAAAAGCCAAGACCAGATTGCAGATGTTACATGAGCACATAAGGAATAAACGATTATTAGATTTCCAGCATAAAGCATCTTAGAAAGATATGACATAATCTTCCTAGAACGACTGTGAATCCTAAATATGGTAAAGAATCGTCATCTCGCATGCCATGTTTTAGATTCTGGCTGGCGGCTATTCAAAGGATTGTTAAATTACAAGTCAAAGATCGTGATAGAGGTTGAGCCGGCCCATACGTCAATTGACTGTTCAAAGTGTAGTAATAAGATACCGAAATCTTTAGCTGTTCGCATCCACAGATGCGATAGGTGTGATATAGTAATCGACGGGGATTACAATGCAAGTCTGAATATATTAAGAAAAGGTTTGCTTTTACTGCTACCGCAGAGACTGCGGGAAGTTACGCCTGTAGAGATTCCAAAGGAGTCGTTGAAGCAGGAAGAAGCTATTGAACAGATAGCAAGTTCACCTAAATCTGATTCTTTTGCTTTGGCTTTGGGTTTGCGACGATCAGCCTATCCTTGCTGAGCGTGAGCACCAATACATCACTTGCAATGAGCCTGCGGCGAAGGTTAGTATCAATAGTTGCAACAGCGCACTTGTGCTTGATGGCGTAATCAATTATCGAATCATCGACGTGTTGTGCCTTTGCTACTTTCACCATCTTGAATTTCGCCTGGGCAAGCTCGAGCGCTGTCTTGGCAAGCGTGGACCTCTTTGGGCCGGCCTTTTCAACAAGGCGCTCAAGCTCGTCTTTTACAATGTCCGGCACAAGGAAGTCAAGCCGACCAAGCTGCGACTCTATTTTATCAACCTGCTTGATAGGCTTTGAGACAAGGACCATCAAAAAGCTAGTATCGCAGAGGATGTCCATAATATTATTACACGGCTATCCCTGACCCAATGAGGCGCCACCTCTCGGCTATCCTCCTGCTGAGGGCGACCCTGCTCTTTGGCATCAGGCATACCGGCTTTTTCAGCTTTACTTCAATCTTGCTGTCCCGCACATTTGTCACTGTGCCGACACTCGCGGCCGTGCCGATGTTGAGCCTGATAGGCTCTCTTACCTTGATCGGCTCTACCTTGACCATCTCGGCAGTGCCAACGGCTGTATCAAATAGGTGTGTCTCCACTGTGATGTCTTCAACGGCTTTTGGAAGCATGCCAGGCTTGCCTACCAGCGAGCCTATGAGCGAGTCGCTCTTTGTAAACGTAGGATCTAGTTTCGTGCCTATAGCCACAAGACCACCGGGCTTGACTGCGTCGACCAAGCCGGCTCCGGTACCAAGTGTTGAAATTTGGGAGGTTATGGGCTCGTACTTACCTTTCTTTTCGTCCAAGAGCCCGGGGCGGACCTCAATTTCGTCGCCAACGTTGAACTCGCCCTGCACTAGCGCACCCCCAATGATGCCGCCCTTGACTTGTTTGATAGACGTGCCGGGCTTGTTCACATCAAATGAGCGCAGGACATGCATTATTGGCTCGACATTCTTGGTTCTCGCCGGCGTCTTGATGTTGTTTTCAATAGCCTCAATAAGTGCGTCGATGTTGAGTTTGTGCTGGGCCGATACTGGGATAATTGGAGCTTTTTCTGCAACGCTTCCCTTTACAAAGTCCTTAATCTGTTTGTAATTGTCAAGAGCCTCGTCGTACTCTGCAAGATCAGCCTTGTTCTGAACAAGCACTATCTGCTGGATACCAAGGACAGAAAGTGCAAGTAAGTGCTCCCTTGTCTGCGGCTGCGGCACCTTTTCGTTTGCCGCTACTACAAGTATCGCGCCATCCATGAGCGCTGCGCCAGAGAGCATGTTAGCCATTAGGCTTTCATGACCAGGCGAATCAACAAAACTTACCACCCGCTGGAGCTCGCTCTTGCCGCCGCAGTTGTTGCATTTTGGCTGTGTGCCGTAGGCTTCGGGGGTCGGGCATTTGGGACATTTGTAAAACGCCGCATCGGCATACCCGACCTTGATCGTGATACCCCTGCGCAGCTCTTCGCTGTGGGCGCTGGTCCAGACGCCTGTGATGGCTTCTATAAGCGTGGTCTTGCCATGGTCAACGTGGCCCGAAGTGCCGATGTTAACGCAGGGCTGGTAGCCATATTCCTTGATATACCAATCCGGCAGAGTCTCTTTCCAGTGCAATGGTAGTAACTATCGTAAAATTCTCAGGGATATTAAGGTACGGAACTGCCACTACTTCTTTTTCTTTGCCGACTCGGCGGCTGTTATTGTCTCTGGTGCTGCTGCAGCTTCAGTAGCCTGCTGCTTTTGAGGCAGAGTGCCTTCAATCAGCATGCAGTTCAGCTGGTAGATCTCCTCTGTGACCATGTTTCCCCTTACCAGCTTTCTCATCCTTGCCTCGCTTCTGTTGCCGACGCCGGTCGAGAGTAGGACATATTTCTTGACGCCACCGTGGACGTCGCCGCGCATGGGCGTGCCGGACTTGTCGCTGCCACCTGTTATCTTGAGCTTGCCACCGGCCACCCCAATTATCGAGGCATCAATGATGCTGCCTATCCTAGAGCCCACCAGTGGCTGTGCAGCCCTGTCCTTGAGCTCCTGCGAAATTGTTCTGCCTTTTGTGTCCGAGATGACCAGTTTGAACTGGGCCAAAGTAAAGTTCAGGCGCCTTCAACGTTTAATTAACCTTTGGGCACGGCATCTTCCCCACCAATATACTGATGCGTTTTTAGTCTAGGATGATGCGCAAAAATATCAATTTAAGGACATTTTAGATGCGAGAAAGTGTTTTGGCGAAATGAACCTTGAAAATAGAACTAAAAAGATCTCCTGCTGAAGATCATATTTAAGGCTTTGCTCAGGCAGGGTTTTATAGATTGCTACTTTTTACACACAAAGCCCTCAGGCAGTTTCTATCGACAGAAACAATGTTGCGGCTCTACTACTAGTCATTTTTGAAAGTAACACGTATGTGTTACTTAGTCATTACCAAACATATATGCCGCAGAACATCAAGAACTCCTTAAAATTAGCAATACTCAAAACCATCTATGAAAGTGATTCATGGATATAATGGAGTTACCTCTACAACTATGATGCACTACCTAGTTTCCAAAGGATTTTACTTTTCTCCAAGGGCCGTTGGGATGGGACTGATGCGCTATGCCAAGCGCGGATTGCTTCATAGAAAAAGGATTGGCCACGAATTCATGTATATACCAACGATAGAACGTTCGCTGCATATGAGTATTATTATTTTGGCCATCCTCCACCTCCGCAGAAAATTAGCCTGTTCCTACATCTTGTCATGTAGCATATATGCTCGCTTTTACACCATTCATCTGAAATTCAGTCCAAGGTCACAGATAACGATCGTCTTGGCAGTATAGTTGGCTTGTGCTCAATCGAGGTATTAATGTATAATAAATAAAAAATATTTCATATTCAGGCTGAAAAAGATTAAAAGCTCCAATAGCCAAGCCTATGCATTGGAAGCTGAGAAGCAAGTCATTGAGTGTCCCCGCTGCGGGTTTGAAATGAGGAACCTTACAGCATGCCACATGATCTGCCAGAACTGCGGCATGCACTTCGATTGTAGTGATAAAGGCAGTGTCTGGTAGTAGCTAGAAAGGATTCCTGTCCCAGCTTGCCTGAAAGTTGTCGGCAATATCGACTGCCTTGCCCTTCATTATCTCGATATAGTCATCATAGGTAGCAGAAAAGCCGCAATGCCCACATTTTACCTCGGACATCTCGTCGTTCACCTGCGCCTTTCTGCCACACTCTGGGCACTTTGCCTCAAGCATTAACATGATGACTTTATGCGTATTGTTAATAAATTGTTGTTTCCCTTGGATAACTGTTGACAAAGATAGGTGACGCTTACCGGAGGCTCCATGGCATGGTAACAGACAGGCCCACCAACTTTAGCTGGGTCATAGAGGGCAAGCTGGCAGGTTGTGGCCTGCCAGTATCTGAGGACGAGTTTGGGTGGGTGATCGACCAAGGGATCAGGTCTATCGTCACCGTGAGAGAAGTCCCGCTGCCGTCAGATTGGTTTAATGGGAGCGATATTGACTACCTGCATCTGGCAGTCGAAGACTTTGGCGCGCCTAGCATCGAAGAGCTCGCGCAGGCAGTCGACTTTATCGACCAGCAGATAAGCAGTGGCCGGCCCGTAATGGTTCACTGCGCCGCCGGCAAGGGCAGGACTGGCGCTGTGCTTGCTGCGTACCTTGTCAAAAAGCAGAACCTTGCCGCGGATCAGGCCATTGACATGATAAGGAACATGAGGCCCGGCTCGGTGCAGTCGATATCACAAGAAACCGCGGTGTTGATGTACGAGAAATACCTGAAGAGTAAAAAGTAATGAGCCATATATTATATCATTCTGGAATGGAATCGACCTGCATCTGGCCGCTCTGGACTTTGACTGGCAGCTTGTGGTCATCTTTGAATATGAGCGTGATTTCTCCGCTACCCTCTTCAACGCTTTGCAGCTCCTGACCCTTTGCAGTGTTGCACGCTGCCAGATCGACTACCAGATCGCCGCTGTTGACCTTGATAAACAGGTACCTGTTATCCTTGAAGATTAGCGTGAGCTCGTCCTTGGTCTTTTCAAAATCGAGCAGCTCCTGCCCCTTTATGCCGTCAAACTTTGCCATTTCAGCTATAATGGAAAAACCAGATCTATTTAGATTTACTAGTCCACGATCTCTTGATCAAGACTTTCAAGGCAGAGTGACAGCAGCTCGTTACTCCTCTTCATTATCCACTCAGGGAACTGCTCAAAGGTAAAGACGAACTGCTGCTGAAAGTTGGGCGGGATAAAGCCGCCATGCGTAATGACCTGCACGACGACATACTGCTCGTTGACCGTGGCGATCTCTTCTTCTGCAGAGTGATCCACTTCCTCGATGGTATGCCGATAAAGCACCACCGGCTTTCCAGTCCTGCTGGCTATTATCGATGCCCTGCGAAGCCGGTCCCTCAGCCTGCTCATGACCCAGCTGTCAAGGGTTACCTGTTCGTTGGTGGTCAATCAGCGTACCGTACGAAAATATCTATTTAGAATAATATGCCAAGAATTATTGACTTGTCAAGCAATAATTTTTTTACTTGTACAGTAGGTGGCAATATTTTTACACCCCTACTCCCCTGTATCCAGACAATAGAAACGAGCAATATTACATTATAGCAGCAAAATTACGCGCCAACTTGTAAAAATTATTATTCCACAGATATTCTGAATTCCCTGCCGTCAATCTCGACAGTTTTGTAGTTTACCTTGTTATCTAGGGGTTCTTTTGACAGCGAGACATTTTTCACGCGCACAAGGTATGTCAGCTCGTCCTTCATGGCGGATAGGGCCGCGATCTCTTCGGCTTCAAGGCCAGCGACATACGCTGCGTCGAGGATATCTGTCGGGTTGTACTGCCTCTCTTTGCGCAGCTGCTGGAGCTGCCTTGCCAAATCTCTTATCAGACCCTTGACCATCAGGTCCTTGTCTCGAGTAGTAGAGATGAAAACCACTAGATCGCCTCTTTCAGACGACGAGTATCCTTCGGCAGCCTTGTATGCAACCTCAACATCGGACGGGGACAGCTCGACTGTTTTGCCATCGTCGTAGGTAAGTGAGTAATTGCCTGACCTGAGCGAACCGAGGAGACGCAATTTATCTATGTTTTCAAACGCCTGAACAACCTTGCCTATATCGGCCTTGACCCTTGGCGCAACGTTCTTTCTTACAAGCTCCACACTGACAGAGATCGGCATCTTGCTGTCAAGCAGGCCGGCCACCTTCTCTAGCTGTGAGCCTGTAGAGATTTCCACTAGCCTGTACTGGCCCGCGTTGAGCTGGCTCTTTAGCGCGTCTGAAACGCCCTCGATATCAAGCGACTGCAGGCCTTGGCCGCAGATAATGACTTCCCTGATCGGCCAGCGCCTCTTGAGGCCTGCAAGGTTCCTTGCAGCATTGGCAAGTGATACAATCTCTTTGATCCTATCAAATGCCGATTCGATCTTGGCATTGACAAGTTTCTCATCGCGTCTAGGCCAGCTCTCAAGCAAAACACTCTTTTTCTTACCAAAGAAGCACGTCAGGTAGAGGTACTCTGTGATAAAGGGCGATAGCGGGTGAAGCATGATGTCGATCTGCATCAATACGTGGCCGAGGACAGAATACACTGCAAGGCGCCGGTCCAGATTCTCGGCGCTGTCATCCCATATTACGTTGCGGGTAAGCGGGATGTAGGTCTGGCTGAGGTGGTTTATAATAAATTCGTCTATAGCTTTGGCACCTTCATGGAAGCGGCAGCGAGCAAAAGAGTCAGTCACCTCGGCTATCAGCCCTTGCAGCTTTGAAAGGAGCCATACTTCAGTCTGACCAAGCAGGTTATTGTCTGCAACCCATTGCAGAACGTGTTTGCCCTGATCGAACTTGTCAAATTCGCTGTTCTGCTTAAAGTAGACGTGTAGATTGTGGAGTGTGCTCAGTATCTGGTAGGACCGTGTCCTCATCTCGTCTAGGCTAAAGTTCAGCGACTCGATGGGCGATGATTTCCACATAAAGTACAGCCGCACGAGGTCGACAGGGTTGTCGCTCAAGAGTGTGCGTGCTTCGATCACGTTGCCAAGGCTCTTGCTCATCTTGTTGCCCTTTTCGTCAAGCACGTGCCCCTGAAAGAGAAATGACTGGAACGGCGCCACTCCTGCTTGGTTCATGATGACGTTTTCCATCAGGAGCGTGTACGCCCAGCCCCTTGTCTGGTCGATGCCCTCTGTCAGAAAGGTCGCAGGTATAAGGTCATGGTATTCCTCATCGGTGAGAGATGCATAAGGGGCAGCGCCGCTGTTGTGCCAGGTGTCAAGTACGAATGGCTCGCGCTGCATGGCCGCGCCGCACTTCTCACACTTGATCTTGATCCTGTCAATCCAAGGGCGGTGGAGCTCAAAATTCGGCCCGTCGGGAAGCTCGATCGCATTCTTCACGATCTCTGCCCTTGAGAAGAGGGCATCCTTGTGTCCGCACTTGGCGCATGACCACACGGGGAGTGGGGTGCCCCAGACGCGCTCGCGTGATATGCACCAAGGGTGCTGCTCCCTGATTATTTCCACAAACCTGTTCTTTGGCGGCTCGAAAAAGTACTCGACATTCTGCGCAGCCTGCAAGGGCTTGTCGCCGAGCTTTTCAATAATGTAGAAATATTCGCGCCGGGCAAGCCACACGACCTTGTGGTGCGAGCGCCAGCACGTAGGGTACTGATGCTTTATCTTGCCCAGCTTGACAGAGGCACCGGCTTCCTTCATCGCTTGCACGACCTTCATGTCGGCGTCCCTGACAAAGAGATCCTTGAACGAGCCTGCCTTTTCTGTGAAAATGACCCTGTCGTCTATTGGCACAAAGATCGGGACGTTCCTCTTTGCCGCTACCTCAAAGTCCTCCTCGCCGTTTGCCGGCGAGAGGTGCACAAGGCCGCTGCCGGTGGCGGTATCTACGAAATCTTCTGCAACCACAAAGTGGATCGAGCCGTTGCTTGCAAGTTCCGCAAGTCCGGGTATCATGTGCAACAGCGGATGGATATAGTGCTTGCCGTCAAGCTCGCTCCCCTTGACAGTCTTTTCCACCGCGTAATCTTCAATCCGCAGCTCCCTCATCAGGTCCTGCATCCTGTCGGCTCCTACTACCCACCGCTCGCCGTTGGCGCGGACATAGTTGTAATCGGCCTTTGGATTTGCCCCCACCATTTCGTCCGTGACGATCGTAAAGGGCATCGTAGTCCATACTATCATGTACGCGTCTTCGTCTGCTAGTTTTACTTTGTAGTAGAACGATGGGTCTTCGACGGTTTCATAGCCTTGGTTCACTTCAGCGTTTGAAAGGGACGTCTGGCACGACGGACAGTATGCGACTACCCTGAACCACTCTCTTAGCACCCCGCTCTCCCACGCCTTTCTCATGTACTGCCACTCCCGCTCTATGTACGAGTCCCGGAATGTCCAGTACGCCTTTTCATAGTTGAACGATATGCCAAGCAGCTTGTCAACTGCGACCCACTTTTCGTTGTAAAAGTGGATTATCTTTTTGCAGGTTTCAACTATTTTTTCTACGCCTACCTTGCTGATATTTTCTGCCTTGCTGCCAGTCAGCCCAAGCTCCTTTTCCGCCTGCAGCTCTACCGGCAGCCCCTGCGTGTCCCACCCGGCTCGAAAGATCACTTTCTTTTTTTGCAACGTGTTAAAGCGGTACCAGAGATCCTTGATTATCCTGCCGCGGAGGTGCCCCGCGTGGGGCTCACCATTCATTGTCGGCGGCCCCTCTATGTAGCCGACGAGCTCTTTGCCGGCAAGCTCGTTCTCAAGATGAGCCCTTAAATCGAGATTATCGAGATAATTGCGAACCTCGTTTTCGATCGCCTTGGCATCGAACTTGGTGCTAAATTCCATCTATGCGAATGTCGATAGCGCGGCCTGTGTTTATATTTTTGGTCGTGTGTGCTAACAGCTCGCCATTGAAGTTTGCAAACAGTAGAGCACCAATATGATGCTGCTGCAGCAGATCTAGTCCAACCGCACAGTATATGAAACCAGCATACACTTACCTCTTCAGTGGCAGACTACCAGAAGATGTGCGATGAAGTCCTCCATCTGGATAGATCTATACGGTATGTAGGCTTGGCCGATCATCTTGGCAGCCTGATTGCTACTGTGTACAAGCCGGGCCTTGTCCCTCTATCCACCAAGGAAGAAACAGAAGCATACACCATACAGGCCATCCAGCGCATGGGCGTCATTCAGGGAGGCCCCAAAGTTGGAAGGCTGAAATACGTGGTGGGCAGGTTTGAGAACCTCATCAGGGCGACGATCCCAGTAGTGTCTGCCGGACACGACAAGTTCTACCTTATGCTGTCCATGGATCTGGCCTCTGATCCAATCAAGGTGATTGAAAACAAGGTGCTCCCCCGCGTAGAAAAGAGCATGATGCAGATCTAGCCCAAGAATTGAATTGAACTGAACTAAAGCGCCAGTATCGCGATAAATACTGGCACAAACACTATCGCGACCGTATTGAGCAGCTTGATGACAGTGTTGAGCGCCGGCCCGGCCGTGTCCTTGTACGGGTCGCCTATGAGGTCGCCAACGACAGCAACAGCATGGGCCTCTGTCTTTTTCTTGCCCTGCATTTCGATGTACTTTTTGGCGTTGTCCCACGCGCCTCCGCTGTTTGCAAGATGGTATGCAAGGAAGAGCCCGCTAACTACTGCGCCCATCAGCACGCCTGCCACCGCAGTCGGCCCAAGAAGTATGCCAGTTATGATCGGCGCAGCCACGGTTACAAGCGCCGGCTTCCACAGCTCCCGCAGGCTTGCGCCAGTCGCAATGTCGACGCACTTTGCATAATCAGGCGTGGCCTTGCCATCAAGTATGCCGGGTATTTCCTTGAACTGCCTTCTCACCTCGTCTACCATCTTTGATGCGGACCTGCTGACTCCTGCGATAAGCTGGCTGGTTACAAAGAACGGAATGAGCCCTCCTATCAAGAGCCCTATAACGAGCCCAACATCTGACAGCGAATATTCAAACGTCATTGCAGGGAATATCTTGTCTGCCTCGTGCTGGAACGCCTGTATCATGGCAAGCGCCGCAAGTCCTGCACTGGCTATTGCAAAGCCCTTTGTGATCGCCTTGGTGGTGTTGCCAGCCGCATCTATCTTGTCGGTTATCGCGCGGTTCTCCTCGCCCATACCGGTCATTTCCACGATGCCGCCGGCGTTGTCGCTGATTGGGCCGAAAGCGTCGATGCAGAGCACGATTCCCGCAAGGCTGAGCATGGCCATCGCCGCCATCGCTGTTCCATAGATGCCCACGAGTGGATCCTGTGTTATTCCAAACGTGATGCCGTATGAAATCCCAAGCACCACCACTATTGACAGCATGAAAGGCCCGGTCGACTGCATGCCCATAATTATTCCGGCAAGTGTGTTTGAGGCATAACCCCACTTTGTCGAGTCAGAGATCTCTTTCACAGGCTTGTACTTGTAGTTGGTATAATAGTCAGTAATCCTCTGTATGACTGGCACTAGTATCACACCTACGACCGTGGTCGCAAACAGCGCGTAGGACAGCACGTTGTAGCCAAGGAAACTTGTCGTGAAGAAAAAGTTGAGCGCGATCGCTATTGCGGCGCTCACCATGAAGGCGATATCAAGCGGCTTCATGGGGTCGGATATCTTCCTTGAAGTTATTGTCATGGCGCCGATTATCGACGCGATCAGGCCCGACGCGCCGATCAGCATCGGGTATATGACAAGCGGGTTTACCTCAATGCCAATTATTGGAAGCGTTGTCAGCGCAAACCTGTCGCCGCCTATTGCCTGAAGCGATGTTGGAACAATGAGCGCGCCAAGCAGCATGGCGGCAAGTATCGTGACGATGTACGATTCATAGACATCAGAGCCCATGCCTGCTGCGTCGCCTACGTTGTCGCCGACGTTATCCGCGATTGTCGCGGGGTTCCGGGGGTCGTCTTCAGGGATTCCGGCCTCTACCTTGCCCACAAGGTCGGCTCCAAGGTCTGCTGCTTTTGTGAATATGCCTCCGCCGGCCCTGATGAAAAGCGCGATCAGGCTTGCACCGATTCCGACCCCGGCTATGGTTAGAGGGTCTGGAAACACAAAGAAAAGCACGGTGATCGCGATCAGCGCCATTGCCGGCACAGACAACCCTACTGTCGCGCCACCCCTAAACGCAGCTGCAAAAGCCGGCCCCAGACCCTTGGAAGTTGCTTGCGCAGCCCTCACCGCCGCCTTGACGGTGATTCTAAGCGCAATGAGCCCTGCGAGGCCGGATAGAGCAGCGCCTACCGCAAAAGCTGCGCCGTTTGAAAAGCCAGAGGCAAAGCCGATTATTACTGCAAGTGCAACTGCCACTGGTATGACTATCTTGAACTCGCGCCTCAAGAAGGCCATCGCTCCCGTCCTGACCGCCGACGATATGCTCATCATCTTCTCGGTGCCGCTGTGCTGCCTGCCAACCCAGCCTGCAAGGCCGGCCGCGACCGCCATTGACGCTATGGATGCGCCGATAGGGAGCATGTCTTCAAAGGCCATGTTCGCTGATTGTCAATGAACTAAATATATAAAGGCTGATGCGACAATGGTCGAAACTACAAGGTGAATATTATCCAACTTGAATTGTGAACTACCCATTACTGAGCTTCATACCTCCTCAAAGCAAACTTGCTTATCCGTTTGACAAGTAGAGGCTCTGCTGCTTCTCAGCATAGGCCTGTTCCAGACCCAATTTC
>FWWM01014070.1_pt1 | contig 12698 bp, 9 predicted proteins | sample 2228351 | NCBI WGS metagenome assembly FWWM01 (sample SAMEA103939774, study PRJEB20133) | metagenome | reverse complement strand
TGTTGCAGCCACGATGCCCGCTCCGACCCAGGCTCGCTCGAGCTGGTCCGTGAGTCTCTCCACCGGGCCTGTGTACGTGGCGCCTGCGCCGGTCGTTTACTGCCCACCGCCGGCTGTGCGCTGCCGGCCGGTGTACTACTACTACACGCCCTGTCCGCCTCCGGTAGTGTATTACTCTTATCCGGCGCCCTATGTGTCGGTGAGCTACTATCGCCACCGCTGAGTTTCGAGAAGTCTACCCCTCATACCCCTCCCTGAAGAGAGCCCGGTTCGCGGTGCCGGGCTCGTTTTTTGTGCTTTCTGCCCGAGGAGCCACCGCCCACGAGGCGAGCCCGAATCACGACTTGCGTGGCGGTGCGGGAAATAGCAAAGATAGAGTGGATGTAAAAAGTGTACCGAATAAGTTCTGTTTTGCACACGTAGAGAGAATCAGCTATGTTTCTTGTGAAGATTCGATTGCAATTCGCTGCCGCTCATCGGTTGGCTCGGCCCGATTGGACCGACGAGCAAAACTATGCCCTATACGGCAAGTGCGCCAACGTCAACGGCCACGGCCACAACTACCTTCTTGAAGTTGCCGTCGAGGGGGATGTCGATCCCGAAACGGGCATGGTCGTCAATTTCTACGATCTCCAGCGAATCGTGGAGCGCGAAGTTTTCGACAAGGTTGACCATCGCAATCTCAATGTGGATGTAGAGTTCTTGCGGGGCATCGTTCCCACCGCAGAAAATTTGGCGAAGCGTTTTTGGGAAGTGCTCGAACCCCACATTCAGCAGGGGCGTCTCCATTCGATCACCGTGGCAGAGGGCCATACGAACATCGCAACGTATTTTGGGCCGCGGCGCCCCGCGCCGTTGCCCGAGGAGTGAACAAACGATGTCAGCAAGTCGCATAACCCCCCTTCAGCGTCGCATGGAGGAACTCGATGAACTCGTGCAGGCCGAAGTCAACGGCCACAAGCACGATCGCAACCCCGAGCTTGAGGCCGCTGTTCGGCACATCCTTGAGCTTATCGGCGAAGATCCCGAGCGTGAGGGCCTCCAGCGCACCCCCTTGCGCGTGGCTCGCGCGTTGGAAACACTGACGAGCGGCTACACGATGTCCCTCGAGAAAATCGTCAACAATGCGATCTTCCACGAGGACTACAACGAGATCGTCGCGGTGAAGAATATCCACTTCTTCAGCTTGTGCGAGCACCACATGCTCCCCTTCTTCGGCATTGCTAACGTGGGCTATATTCCCAACGGCAAAGTCATTGGGCTGTCGAAAATCCCGCGGATCGTTGACATGTTTGCGCGCCGTCTCCAACTCCAGGAGCGGTTGACCTCACAAATCGCCGATTGCCTCAACGAGGTTCTTCAGCCGCGCGGGGTCGCTGTCGTCATGGAAGCCTACCACCTTTGCATGATGATGCGCGGCGTGGAAAAGCAAGATTGTCTCACGGTGACCAGCTGCATGCTGGGCGACTTCAAAACTAACATGCAAACCCGTAACGAGTTTCTGGAACTTTGCGGACGCCATTCTCTGAAAAACAACCGTTGAAACTCGGAGGCCGCTCAGGCTCCATGAGCCAAGGCTAGGACCCAGAACGATTTGAAGAATCCACGTCCACAGGTGATATTTGCAACGCCATGAGTCGCCGCAGAGTCCTTTTGATTGTTCCTCCCACCGGTCTCTACATCCGCGAGGACCGCTGCCAGACTCCTATCGAGGAGATGAAAACGATTGCGCTGCGACCGCCGATCGATCTTATGTATTCTGCGGCGTCCGTGGAGCGAGCCGGCTGCGAATGCCGTCTCGTTGACTATCCTGCTGAGCAAAAAGGCTGGAAAAATCTTGAGGCGGACATTGCCGAGTTTCGCCCCCACATTTTGATGATTTCCATCACAACGCCGTCCTTGGCTAAAGACCTCATCGCGGCGGAGGTGGCCAAAAGAATTGACCCCAGCATCCTCACAGTGGCCAAAGGCGCCCACTTTCTCGTCTATGATCGCGACACGCTGGAGAGGTTCCCAGCGCTGGATTGCGTCATCCGGGGGGAATACGAGCTGACAGCGGCCGAGCTGGGGCAAGGCGTCCCCCTGGACAATATCCTGGGGCTTACGTGGCGACGCGCCGACGGAACAATTGTCCAAAATGCGCCCCGGCCATTTATCGACGACCTCGACTCGATTCCGTTCCCCGCCCGACACCTCGTGCGCAACGAGCTCTATATCCGCCCCGACACCCACGAGCCCCAAACGACCATCGTCACTAACCGCGGTTGCCCCCACTCGTGCATCTACTGCCTGGCACCTGTTGTCTCCGGCAAAAAAAACCGCTACCGCTCAGTGGGCAATGTTCTGGCCGAGCTCGAGGAATGCGTGGAGCGCTTTGGAATCCGCAATTTCCTCTTTCGCAGCGACCTCTTTACGCAGAACAAGAAGTGGGTCATCGAGCTTTGCCAGGCCATCATCGAGCGCGGACTCAACATTGAATGGGCCAGCAATTCGCGTGTGGACACCATCGATGCTGAGCTCCTCGGCTGGATGAAGCGTGCGGGCTGTTGGATCATTGCCTACGGGGTAGAGAGCGGCAATCAGGAGATGCTCGACCGCATGAAGAAGAAAGCCACCGTTGAGCAGGCCCGCCGCGCCATCCAGCTCACGCGCGAGGCTGGCATCCGAAGCAGCGTCTACTTCCTGATGGGGCTGCCGTGGGACCGACCTGAAACCCTCGAGGACAATGTGCGCTTCGCCCAGGAGATCCTGCCAGATTTCGTGGAGATCTTCTACACCTATCCTTTCCCAGGGACTGAACTTTACCGGCTGGCTGTGGAACAAGGGCTGCTGAAAGAAGGCGAGATTCCTGTGGAAGCGTACTCGCGCCCGGCGATTGGCGGCCTCTACATGACCCGCGAGGAGCTAGCGCACTGGCGCCGCAAAGCGCTGCGGCGCATCTACCTCCAGCCGCGCTACATTTGGCGCACCCTCTCTGGCGCGCGTTCCCCGAAAGAGTTTGCGAACTACATCAAATACGGCCTGCTCGCGCTGCGCGATCTTCTCAAGCCAACGAACGGATCGCCGGACGAAGATGCTCATTTGCGCGCCAAGGCAACGGACTAAGTGGCTATGGTGCGAGAGGCAATAGCGGGCGGGCGCAAGACCCACTGCGGAGCGCCGTGGGAATTTCTCTTGCATTCGCCACGCACTCGGCAAGTTTCATGAGTCTGATTTTGAGACAGTAAGGAGTCCATGCTTCATGGCGAAACGTTTGCTTTTCACCTCTGAGAGTGTTTCGGAAGGTCACCCCGATAAGGTGTGCGACCAGATTTCCGATGCCGTGCTGGATGCTTGTCTGGCCCAAGACCCCAAGAGCCGCGTCGCCTGCGAGTGCTTGGCTACGACCGGTCTCGTCATCATTGCCGGCGAGATCACAACAAAAGCCACCGTCAACTATGCGGATGTGGCGCGCAACGTGCTGCGCGACATCGGCTACGTGGACGACGAGTTCGGTATCAATGCCGATACTTGCGGAGTGCTTGTGGCGCTCGATCGGCAGTCGCCCGACATCGCCATGGGCGTGGACCGCGAGGGCGACGATCAGGGCGCTGGCGACCAGGGCATGATGTTTGGCTATGCCTGCGATGAAACGCCCGAACTCATGCCCCTGCCCATCATGATGGCCCACCAGCTCCTGCGCAAGCTGTCGGACCTGCGCCGCTCGAAAGTCCTCCCCTACCTGCGGCCGGACTCCAAGTCGCAGGTCACCGTGGAATACGTCGACGGTGAGCCCCGCCGCATCGAGACTATCGTCATCTCGACGCAGCACTCGCCCGAGGTCGGCCAGCAGCAGATCAAGGAAGACCTCCTCAAGCATCTCATTCCGGCCGTCGTCGACGAAAAATGGTGGAACCCAAAAGAGGGTAAGTTCTACGTGAACCCAACCGGCAAGTTTGTCATCGGCGGCCCCCAGGGAGACACAGGCCTCACCGGCCGCAAGATCATCGTCGATTCTTACGGCGGCATGGGACGACATGGCGGCGGCGCCTTCAGCGGAAAGGATCCATCGAAGGTAGACCGTTCGGCGGCTTACGCAGCGCGTTGGGTCGCCAAGAATATCGTGGCAGCTGGCCTGGCTCGCCGCTGCGAGGTCCAGGTGGCTTACGCCATCGGCGTGGCTCACCCCGTCTCGATCTCGGTCAACGTTGATACGAAGAGCACAGGCGAGTACGACGACGAGCTCCTCACCAAGTTGGTCGAGAAGACTTTTGACCTGCGCCCGCGTAAGATCATTGAGCAACTCGACTTGCTGCGGCCTATCTATCGGGCGACGGCTGCTTACGGGCACTTTGGTCGGCCAGAGTTTCCGTGGGAACAGACCAACCGCGTCGATGATCTTCTGGCCAATCTTAAAAAGATGGCCTGAGACACACGCTAATGATTTAGCGACGCAACAAAATATGGGGCGAGCTTTTCACAGGCTCGCCCCCACTTTGATGCACCATCGAACAACATTATGGATATAGCGCTCAAAGAATGGGCTTCTGTAGTTCGTGCACTCGAAGAGGGAGTGCAAATCGTCATCCTTCGCAAGGGTGGCATCTCTGAAGTTGAGGGACGCTTTGAAGTCACCCACGAGGAGTTTCTCCTCTACCCCACCTACGAGCATCAGATCGAGCGACATCTTCAGCCGGAGTGGCGCAAGCTCATTCGCGAAAGTGAAGCTCGGCACATCGAGGGGAAAGTTCGGTTCTCGAGCTGGGCCCGCGTCGAGCAGATTCACCGCGTGGGCTCGCCCGAAGAGCTTGATCGGCTGGGGCTCGAACACATTTTCGCTCCTAGCTACCTGGACATGCGCTTCGCGTACAAGCCAGAATTGCCCCTCTACGTGCTTGTTCTGCGCGTCCTCCTGCTGCCGGAGCCCGTCGTGATCGACGAGACGCCCACTTACGCCGGGTGCCGGTCATGGGTCACACTGAAAGAGGACATCCCGATCCAGGCTGCGCACCCCGTCCTCACGGACGAAGAGTTTCGCCGGCGCTTGGCCCACATCCCCTCAAATGGGGCGTAAGCGCAACCGCAGAAGACGTTAGCGATATCTCTCCGAAGCTTCTACACGGCTCGCCGGCGGTTTGTGGAGGATTCGCCTGCCGTACCCAGAGATTTCGACTCCTTCGCCCAGCCAATTTGTTATTATACTCACTGGCGATGGTGAGGGGTTCCCGACCAGGCTCGCGGTCCCTTCCCAAGGATATGCCAACCAGCTAAACGGCGCAGCCCCTGTCACGGAAAAATCCCTGAGCGCGAAAAAAGCCGATGCGCTTTGCAGCGCGAATTCACTCTCCAGCAGCGGAAAAGCCACGTCGGCGCCATCGATGCGCTGCGCGAGCCATTGACGCCTCTCGCGATCATAGAGCGCTTCCAGCTCAGGCGTCCCATCCCAGCGAAGAGCAATCGAAGCAGTGTCGCTGATGACCTCGAGCGCGCTCGCACTCAGGCAATGCGCCACAAATTCGTCATAGGAACTCCATGGCGAAGCAGGAGACAACTCGAGAGCCCAGGCAGCTTCGAAACGCTTCCCCGCGATCGGGGCTGGCGCAAGCGCATCCTGACCAAAGAGGGCAAGCGCACACACCCCATCGCCACTCACAAGAGCCGCCCGCCGCGAGCTCGTCCCCACGACCGAAGCATAGAGGGGGATGGCGCATAGATAAGCGCCGGCGCGCCGCGCCGTGACGACGGCTCCTTCGTTGAAGCTCGCCGGCGGAGCTACCGCCACACCGTCGACTCGCCATTCGCTCCAATCGCCGAATCGCTGCTCGGCCACAAGCGCGCAGAAAACTTGCGATGCCGGCGCAGCCGAAGAGGGGAACGTCTTATCCGCCAGCATGAGAAGGCGCCCGTGGTGCTGAAAGCTGAAAAGATCGTAGCTATCGCCCGTGCCATAGCCAAAAGCGTCGTCTTGAGTCGAACCGACGCGCGCGTAAAGGGGCGTCAGCCCGGTCGGCGAAGTTGACTCGTAAATTTGGGCCACAACACCTTCGCATCCCAACAGTGGCGCCGTCGTGGCGCTAATCGAGCCAAGACTCAAAGCGTCCGTTAGCCACACCGTCACTTCAGAATAGTAATTCGTCTGGCGCGTCTCCGCAGGCAAGGGGCGAGGGGCAGTGAAGCAAGCGCTCAGCGGCTGCGCCAGCGGCCGCGCTCGCTTGGCAATCCAATAGGCCGGATTGATGTCGAGGCCGTGGTGCGCCGCCACCATTTCGGCGAGGCGCTCCGGCGCATCGAGCCCTTCTTGCTCCGCCAGACAAGCCAAAGCAAAGGCGGTCAAGCCCGCTCCGCCGTAGAGCCCATCTTCGTAGACCCGACTGAAAGGTCCTGTGGCCTGGAGCTCGCGCGGATGAAAGAAGGCGGCCACATCCAGCCAGAGCCGGTGGCGCAGATGCTCGGCCAACTCTTGCGTGACCGGATCCGTGGCATGTTCGGCGATGAGACCCAAGGCCCAGTCCGAGACAGCCACGTAGACGGGGCTCGCCCATTCGACGGAGCCTCCGCGGGCGAGAAAAGAGGCGTGCGCGGCTTCGAGCTTGGCGCGCGCCGCCGCAGCCCACGCTTCGTTGCCGAAAATGCGTCCCGCCATCGCGAGTGTGGCCGTTCCCATGAAGTAGAAGTTTTCGTAGATCGGCGGGAAGACGAAACGCGAAGCCACGCCATCGGTAACGTACCACACCGCGGCGCGAATCTCTTCGAGCGTCTCCGGCGCGACAGTCGGGGGCGGCGAGAGACACAAGTGCGCCAAGATGGGCGGAATGAAGAACGTTGAAGCATTGTGGGGCGTGCGCATGTCGGCGCCATTGACGAAAAACCAACCATAGGTCGGCGATGTGGCGACCCGATCCTGAGCCTGCGCAATCGTGCGAAGGATGGCATTGGCCCGCTCATGCGACTGCGTGGAGTCCGTGTCGAGCAGCGCGACGGCGTAATAGGCATCCTCGCGCATCCAGTGATAATCCGTCGTGGGATTGTTGGCAAGCCACGTCCCTGTCGTGTCCTCGTCGAAAAAAGCGTCGAGCTTGCGCAGCACGAGAGCTCGCCATCTCTCAGCAAGCGTCGGAGTCGTCACCGAGCCCCGCGCTGGCGTCGCTCCCGGTTCGGGCAACACCTCGTAGTGCGTCCAAGCCATGAGGCGCGCGGCTGGCAGCCGAACGACGACATAATGCGGGCCACTGATGGTGGTAGCGAGGGGAATCGAAAGCGTGAGGGTGCTTGCGGGATCGCACAGCACTGTTGTCGTCCACTCGTCTGAGGCACAAAGGGCAAAGCGGCGCACGTGCACTGGCTGCGCGCTGGCCACACTCGCTGGCGGTACCGTCAGCACAACGGCCCCGGGCGAAGCGTAAGTATAGAACGTCTTGTAACGCGCCCCAATGTGGGCAAAATGCGCGGCATCAAAACGCGCTTCCCCCCAACCGAGAGCCGCCACAAGCATGAGCAGGAAAACAATCCCCGCCCGTGCAGGATGGCATGCTCGGCAGTATGCGTTCTTCCTAGACAACTCTTTCTCCGTCAATCTTCAGATATGCCCTCGGAAATCAATCTTATGCCGCGTCACTGATCGATCAAACAGCAAGCCCAATAGGAACGTTCAAACACTCAATTCTACTTCACGGGAGCTCCCCCCTCTGTCTCTTGGTTCCATCATCGAGGGGCGCATTACATCATGGCGGCAGTCCGAGGCGCCCGCAAAGCCCCATGTCGTTTCCTGAGCACCAAGATTGGCGAGAGCTCGGATCCTCGTCCGTGCCGGACCCATGACAAGCTCAAATGTTGGGTAAGCTTGATCTCCGTCACCGTCCGTCACCACCACCGTAAACCATACTCACGCGAGTGGCGTCGGCGTGCCGCCGAAGAGAGCTCTCCCCGGAACTTTGTCAATCGCCACTCAGGCTTCTGGCACGCGCCTACCGAGAATCCGAATGCTTTTTGCGCCCTCGCCGCCATCATCCCCCATTGAGCGGTCTTGTCGCGCCAAGAGTCTTGCCCGCCGGTTCAAAAATATTGCCGTCAGCATGGCGCATAAGGTCGGTTCAGATACCTCATCGGTCCAAGTCACCCGCATCCATGTTCTTCCCGCACTGGGGTGGGCGCTTACGCGTTGGGAATCTCCTGCGCGCCGCGCACCTCAACCCGGTTGCCCCCAGCAGTTTTATCTTTGCAGATCGACCTCTCGGCCGCCATGGCTGAAATAACGACAACGGGCGAGGACACACAGTGATGTGTCAGCTCGCTGCTCGGGCTCAGCCTCAGCACCACGAAGGAGCAGTGAAGACGTGGAACCGGTGATTGACGTCATCGATCTGAAATTCTGTGGTCAGCCGCATGGCGTGGCGGCGTACCTCATCGATTACGGTGATGAGCTGGCCCTCGTCGACGTGGGGCCGACAAGCACCGTGGAGAATCTCCTCGCGCACATGGAGGCGCGCGGTGTGGCGCCGGAGCGCGTGCGGCACATTTTGCTCACGCACATTCATCTCGACCACGCAGGCGCGGTGGGAGGGCTGCTCGCCCGCTTTCCCTACGCCCAAGCCTATGTTCATCCGGCCGGCGCCCACCATCTCATCGATCCGAGTCGCCTCGTCAACAGCGCGCGGCGGCTCTATGGCGACGCGATGGACCGATTGTGGGGCGAAATGGTCCCTGTGGCGGCGGAGCGCCTGCGCACGCTGTCCGATGGAGAGCGCATCTCCATCGCCGGCCACACTTTGACTGTGATCGAAACTCTAGGCCACGCCCGTCACCATCATTCTTACCTCGAGGAATCCACGGGCACTCTCTTTGCTGGCGACATCGGGGGCGTGCGCATGCCAGGGGCGGCGTACGTGAGGCCGCCCACACCACCGCCTGATCTCGATGTGGAAGAATGGCAAGCGAGCCTCCGCAAGTTGCGCTCGTACCCCGTCAAGCGCATCGCCATCACTCATTTCGGGATTTACGACGATGTGACCCACCACCTGGACGACCTCGAAAGGCGGCTGGTGGCGTGGGCGAATTTTACGCGCCCTCTCATCGAACAGGGCGTCGGGGGCGACGAGCTCGTGAGCGCCATCCGCGAACATGCCGAAGCAGAAATGCGCAGCCTGGGCGTGCCGGCCGACAGCTACGATCTCGGCGTGAGCTACGAGCTGGTGGCACGAGGGTATGAGCGCTATTGGCGCAAAAAACTTGGCCTTGCGTAAGGCGGCTCTTCTTGCGTGACGAAGAGGTGACGGACGCGAAGTCGAGTGGTTGGAGCCAACATCGCTCTCTTCGCGGACCGAGATGGGCGGCACCGTGGCTCATGCCATTCCACTCCATGAGCAGCGCCCTTCTTCTCGAGGAAACAAAAAGAGAAAAGTGAGCCGTCCAGGACTCGAACCTGGAACCAACAGATTAAGAGTCTGCTGCTCTACCGATTGAGCTAACGGCCCACAATTTTGGGTAAAACCGCGTTTCTATACAGGAGCTTGCCGCGATTATTTTCTCTCAGCTGGGGATGACTACACCACACAATGCCAGCAAGCGATCGATGGTTTCCCCGATGGCGCGATTGGGAGTGGAGGCGCCGGCAGTGATCCCCACACGCATCGGTTTGGGCGGCAACCAATCGCGTGCAATCTCGGGCTCGGGGCGATCCCAACGCTTGTGGCGGATTTCTTGCGCCGAAATGAGGTCCTGCGCATCCTCAATGTGGTATGCGCGGGTGTAACTCGAGGCGATTTCGATGAGGTGACTCGTGTTGGAGCTATTGAAGCCTCCGACGACGAGAATGAGGTCGAGCCGCTTGCGCCCCAACTCATGGATGGCATCCTGGCGGTCCTGCGTGGCCGAGCAGATCGTGTCGAAGCTGCGGAAATGCTGATCGATGTTCTCCGCGCCATAGCGCTCGATGAGGGCCGCGCGGAGCATCTCCGCAATCTCCAGCGATTCGCTGCTGAGCATGGTCGTTTGGTTCGCGACGCCGATGCGCACGAGATCGCGTTGAGGGTCGAATCCAGGGCTCATGCCGACGCTCAGCTCCTCACGCAGGCGCACATCATCGACCTTTCCCCGAATGAAATCACACACCAAGGCAGCCTGCTCGCGGTCGCGCACGATGAGATAGCGCCCGCCCTCGTACTGAAGCACGCGCGAGCTCGTGGCGATCGTCTCCTCGTGGGCATACTTGCCATGAATGACCGCCGTGAACCCTTCCTGGGCGTACTTCTCGACACGCTTCCAGACGTGGATGACCGAGCCGCATGTGGTGTCGACAAGTGTGCAGCCGCACTGGCGCAGCCGCTCGATCTCCTCCACCGAGGCGCCGAAGGCCGGAAGGATGACAATATCCTCGGGCCGCAGATCGTCGATGCTCACCTGCCCCTTGAGGCGCCCTGAAAGAAACTCGATCCCCATTTCGCGAAGGCGCCGATTGACCCCGGGATTGTGAATGATTTCCGCCGTGAGGAAGATGCGTCGATCAGGGAAGCGACGGCGCGTCTGGTAGGCAAAGTCCACGGCCTTGTCGACTCCGTAACAGAAACCAAACTCGCGGGCGAGATGAATTTCCACGCCGTCGAACTGCGCGACGTAGTCGTGGCTTTTGAGCCACTCCACGACTTCTGAGTGGTAGTCCGAGGCGATGGCGTCGCTCACCTCCCGCCTCAGCCCAAACCCATGTCGGATAAGCCCTGCCAAATTCTGATCTCCTCGAGAAGCAGCCGCCTGATCAGACGGTGAACAATCCACGCTGTCTCGCTTTCTTTTCGCTTTTCCTTGCACTCAGCTGCAGCTCAACTTCTCTCCACGTTGCATGTGGAATTCCATACCCCCTCCACTCCTCTGTCATTCGGTTATTCCACCTCCGTGGCTTTGGTGACCACACAATTCGCGTTTCAGTTGGCGCTTTATTGCCAACATTTGTTGACGGGTTCTAGGAGGCAACGCATACTTTGCAGATAAATGGAGATCCGTCTCATGGCGTCCTAATTTTTTGGAATCGCGAGACCGGAGGGGGTGGAATGCAGCAAATGTCTCATGGTCGTCCCCACATGAGACGTGGGGCGAAGGTTTTGATATTTGGGTGGCACCCAGTTCAAAAGTGTTTACTGCCTGTGGGAGCTAGAAGGCGGGCAAGCTCAGAAAGGTCTTTTTGCCGCTCGCAACTTAGCACAAGAACGTTTGTGGCACTGATTCGCCTCTGGAGTTGGTCAGCAGCCAACTCCGTGCCACGGAGAAAAGCAGCGACACTCGGCAAAGAGTGTTCCTCAGGAGCGTTTACGGCTGCGCGCACCACAGCCTGCGTTGCTACCTGCCGTCCTACCCGACGCCTGAGATCGAATTCTTTGCATCGAGCAGCACCGCAAGGTTTGACCCGCAAATTGATAGATTCAGGCCTCCGCCCGATATTCCACAGCTGTGATGGGCCATCATCCTGTTCAACCGGTTTCAGCTGTCCACCTCTTTTATCAACTCAAGCTTCGGAACGTCTTCACGCGGTAGGAAAGCATGTGGGGCGAGGGTTTGATTGTGCGCAAAGTCTATACTGGGGAGAGGCTTGCCATGTCTAAAGGCTTCGCGCTGAAGGATGTTTCATCGTCCCGAAAAAGCTTTCCCTTGGATCTTCTCGGAATTGTGATCGCCTTTTGCCTCCTCGCCATTCTGAGCTGGGATCGCTTGGGCGACATTGTTTACGATTTCCCCCACGAGATTTATACTGCGTGGCTCGTGTTGCACAAACACAAATTGCCTTGGCAGGATTTCGAATATGTCTATGGACCTCTGTCATTAGCCGCAAATGTATTAGCTATGAAAGCTTTCGGGGTTCACAATCACACCGTCCAAGCTTTGGGCTTAGCTTTAGCTTTCGTGGCGACCTTCGCCGTCTGGGGCTTTTTCCGCCGGGGAGAGGGAGCCTACATTGCTTTTGTAATAACGTTTACATTTCTGCTCCTCACGGTTTTCCCGGCACATCCACCCATTATGACCATGAACATGATTGCCATGTACAGTTATCCCGTCGCCTGGGGCATGGCCTTGAGCCTAATAGCACTTTGCCTGTTCGTCGCCTTGCCCACTGTAACCGCAGCTTGGCGCCGCTACCTTTTGGCCGTGATTCTAGGATGTTTTGCAGGTTTCTTGCCAATGACCAAGCCCGAAATTGCCCTGGCGTGTTGGGTAGCTCTGTTGGTCGGGTTCTCGGCAAGTTTCTGGATTCGGCTAGTTGCTTGGAAAGAGTTCGCAAGCCTACTTACATTTGCGGCTGCTGGTTGTGTCATAGCCTGGCTGATAGCGGCAAGTATTGCCTTACAATTCTACCCCCTTGCCGAGGTGCCTCGTGTCCTGACAGCAGCCTTCTGGAACATTTCCTACCGCGGAGTTCGAGGATCCCATCAGCTCCACCACACGGGGTTTGATGATCCCCTCTTCAACTTTTTTCGGATGCTGGCCTGGGGAATCGCGGGAATTGCAGGGTATGTCGGACTCACTTTATGGAGCTATCACGTAGGCAAGCTGCAGGGGACTTCCCGACAGCAACGGTATCTCGCACTGCTTTCTTTCAGCTTCATGCCTGCATTTGTCATATCTGATTTTGAAGTCGGTTACTACGTGCTTGATAAGTATATAATCAAAGGTTTACCAATATGGGCCTTCCTTGCGTACTTGCGGGTTTTTCGGCAGGCTTATCTCGCTAGGAGGGC
>FWWM01014063.1_pt1 | contig 12704 bp, 9 predicted proteins | sample 2228351 | NCBI WGS metagenome assembly FWWM01 (sample SAMEA103939774, study PRJEB20133) | metagenome | reverse complement strand
ATGTCCCTGACGGCGCCCATCCCCCTTCCGCCGCAGCCGATGAGGGCAACGCGGAAGGTTTTCTTTTGAGCAGGTGTGACGATGGTGGGGATGCTTAACACAGTTGCTGTTCCTGCTGCCGTCTTCAAAAGCCGCCGACGAGAAAGTTTTGCACCCATGCGCACCGCCTCCTTGCTTTTTCTCACAGCCGCCAGCCCGAGCGATACTCGCGGTGCAGGAACTGGTTAGCCTCTGCGCAATTGACGATGCGTCCCGTCAAGGGGTCATACTCAATGGGGTGTCCCACGAGCAGCGCCACATTGCCCAGCAAAATCGTCTCCGTGAGCGTACCACCAATGTCAAAACTGGAGAAGGGTTTAGGACCTTTCCCTTTGCACGCTAACAGCCACTCGGCGTGGTGTCCCGGAGAGCGAGGAAGCGTCGGGGGCGGACCTTGAAAGCCTTCAAACTTGTTGCGGGGCAGCAGTGCAAAGCGCGTGTTCCACGGGCAGTCGGAGAAGATGGCACCCTTCGTGCCCAGCAGTAAACAACCCGCATCGGTCATCGGTTGCCCTAAGTCGCGCAAAATCTCCTCAGGCGGTTTCGGTCCGCCGTTATACCAAGTCAACCGCACGGGTGGAAGGTTCCCGCGTGCGGGAAAATCATAGCGGACGATAACCCAACGGGAGTAGGTTTCGGGATGGATTTCCGATGCTTCGGCACTGACTCGGATAACGGCGCGCGGTGGTCGCTTAACTTTCGGGTCCCACAGCATGTCCAACCGCAGTGCTCGGAACGCCAAGTTAGCGGTGTGGCAGCCAAAGTCGCCGAGAACACCTGTGCCGAAAGCGCGCCAGTTGCGCCAGCCACCGCGAATGTAAACGGGATGAAACGGGCGGTAAGGTGCTGGTCCCAACCACAAATCCCAATGCAAACCGGGAGGAGGTGCTGGCTCCTCACGGGGGCGATCACCAGGACCATTCCCGCCACCGAACCAAACATGGGCTTCGCGGATTTCACCAATAACGCCTGCCCACGCTGACTCTACGGCGCGTCGCAACCCTTCCGTCGCGCTGCCCTGGTTGCCCATTTGTGTGACCACTTTTTGCTTTGCAGCGACTTCTCGCATCACACGCGCTTCGTAAACGGTGCGAGTGAGTGGCTTCTCGCAATAGACATGTTTGCCCAACTTCATCGCTGCGACGGAAATGACCGCATGCGTGTGGTCAGGGGTTGTCACGACCACCGCATCAATTTGCTGGTGCATCTTATCCAACATTTCGCGGAAATCGGCAAACTTGGGGGCATCGGGAAAGCGTTGAAACGCGCGGGCAGCGTATTCCTCGTCCACATCGCAAAGGGCGACGATGTTTTCGCTGGCGACAGCGTTAAGATTCGCCCAACCGTGCCCTCCAACCCCCACCAACGCGAGGTTCAACCGTTCATTGGCTTGGTAACTCCAAGCGGAGCGGGCGTTGCGGAGAAAGAGCAGTCCAACCCCTCCAAAAGCAACCCCCTTGACAAACTCACGGCGCCCCATTGACCCCATGCCTTTCGCCTCCTTTTTGCACTCATGGGGGAGGGGCAGACGGAAGAACCCGCCCCTCCTCTCGTTGTCACAGCGACCAACCTTTCCGATACGGGCGCATGATCAAAGGTTCCGCTTCAGGACAACCTATGACGCGCCCGCGCTTTGCATCCCACACAATTTTGCGCCCCAACCGAATCGCCAAGTTGCCCAACAGCACGATTTCCGTCAAGTAAGCAGCGTAGTCCACGAAGTTGGACATGGGCTTGATGTTTTCGCCCTTGCACGCCATCACAAACTCGCGATGATGCCCAGGGGAACGGGGCAGGATGGGTTCAGGTGGCTGGAAGTCTTTGAACTGCTCTGCTGGAAGCAACCGCCAATCGCCTGCGTAATCGCCAGGCGCATACAACATTCCCTTGTTGCCAATGAGCAGCGCGCCACTGCCGGGCAACTTTTCGCCGGGCAACAAGTCTTCAGGTGGCTTCTTCCCACCGTCATACCAAGTCAGCGTTACCGAAGGCAAGTCGCCTCGTTCGGGGAAGTAGTAGCGAACGATGGACCACTTCGGGTAACTTTCACCGTTGCAACCTGAGTGTTCGGCTTCCACGACAATTGTTTTGCCTTCAGCAATAACTTGGTGGAGTTTGAGGGCGAGGACGGGCATGTTCATCGTGTGGCAACCCATGTCGCCCAGAGCGCCGGTGCCGAAATCGCACCAGCCGCGCCAACGGAAGGGCAAGTAGTCAGGATGGTAAGGACGCCAAGGCGCTGGACCTAACCACAAGTCCCAATCCAGATGGGGTGGGACAGGAGGCGTTTCTTTCGGACGATCCATCCCCTGCGGCCAAATGGGGCGGTTGCTCCAGATGTGCACTTCTCGCACTGTGCCAATAGCGCCCGACCAAACCACATCCACGGCTTGCCGCAAGCGGTTGTCGCCCGTCCCTTGGTTGCCCATTTGCGTGACCACTTTCTTCTCCATCGCAACTTGCCGCATGACTCGCGCTTCGCCAATACTCCAAGTCAGCGGCTTCTCACAGTAGACATGCTTGCCCAACTTCATCGCGGCAACGGCAGCGACAGCGTGAGTGTGATCGGGTGTGGCAACCACAACGGCGTCAATCTCGTTCGCCATCTCGTCCAACATCTTTCGGAAGTCTTTGAAGCGCTTCGCATTGGGGAAGCGTTTGAAGGTTTCCGCTGCCCGCTGTTCATCTACATCGCACAAGGCGACAACATTTTCCCCCATCCCACCGAAAGCACCAGCCAATCCCCCACCCTGTCCTCCTGCGCCAACGAACGCCATGTTGAGTTTGTTGTTGGCTTGGTAACTCCACGCGGACTTGGGGTTGCGAAGGATGAGCAACCCGACGCTTCCTGTCAGCGCTGTCTTAAGAAACTCGCGCCGCTTCTGACCTGCCATCGTTCCTCACCTCACTTGCTTTGCTTAAAGTTGCCACCCTTGCCGATAAGGGCGGTGCAAAAGTTCGTTGGCTTCGGGCACATTGACGATTTTGCCCGTCGTCGGCTCATACTCAATGGGCTGCCCTGCAAACAGGGCGACATTGCCCAAAAGGACAAACTCCGTCAAACACCCAGCATAGTCAAAGGACGACATAGGCTTCCCTTCGCCTTTGCAGGCTGATAGCCACTCATAGTGATGCCCTTTTGTGCGGGGTAGGGTAGGTGGCGGTCCTTCAAACCCCTCAAACTCCTTCTGCGGGAGCAAAACGAAATTCGTGTTGTGCCCACCGAGGGAGAGCAGCGAACCTTTCGTGCCCACCAACAAACACCCAGCGTCAGGCATCGGGTAACCTAACAGCAACTCTTGCGGCGGCTTTGGACCACCATGATACCAAGTGACCGAAACAGGAGGCAAGTTTTCCCGAGCGGGCACTTGATAGCGAACGACCATCCATTGCGGGTAGGTTTCAGGGTGGACGCCGGACGATTCCGCTTCCACACGGACACGCAACGGTTCTGAAGGCGGTTTTTGCCATCGGTGCGGGAACCAGAGCAAATCCATGCGCAACGCCATGAAGGCGACATTCAGGGTATGGCAACCCCAGTTGCCCAACTGACCCGTCCCAAAATCGCGCCAGTGGCGCCAGTTGTAAGGCACATAGGCGGGATGGTAAGGACGATAGGGCGCCGGTCCCAACCACAAGTCCCACTGCAAAGTTGGCGGCACAGGTGGCGTTTCGGTGGGGCGATCTTGCGTCTTGTTGCCAACGCTAACCCATGCGTGCACCTCCCGCACTTCGCCAATGACCCCTGCTTGCACCAACTCCACAGCGCGGCGGAACCTTTCTGTCGCCGTGCCCTGATTGCCCATCTGCGTGACTACCTTTTGCTGTTGCGCTAATTGCCGCAACACGCGGGCTTCGTAAACGCTCCAAGTCAACGGCTTTTCGCAGTAAACATGCTTGCCCGCTCGCAGCGCCGCTGCCGCAATGACTGCATGGGTGTGATCAGGCGTCGTCACAACCACTGCTTCAATCTCGTTGCCCATCTTGTCCAACATCACGCGGAAATCGGCGAAGCGAGGACAGTGGGGAAAGAGTTTGAAGGCTTCAGCAGCGCGGGCTTCGTCCACATCGCAGAGGGCAACGATGGCTTCTTGGCTCACCGCCTTCAAGTTTACCAACCCATGTCCCCCTGCTCCCACCACAGCGATGTGCAACTTCTCGTTGGCTTGGTAACTGTGCGCTGAACGCAAGCGAGACAAAAACAACAATCCTGTGCTGGCAGTTACCTGCCGCAAAAACAAGCGCCGCGTTTGTCGGTCATCATCCATACCCACTGCGCCTCCTCGCTAACGGCGCTTTGCCGTAAAATTTTTGTCACGCCTCGCAGGTAAAATCAACACCTGAGGTGAGCGCAAAGGCGATGGAGCGCTATCGTGACATCATCCCCGACTTTGACGCCTTTTTGCAAGTGTTAGAACAACCGCAACCAGTCACGGTTCGGGTTAACCGCCTCAAAGCGACGCCCGAACAAGTAGCGAAGGCATTGCAGCGACGCGGCTTTTCCGTCACGCCATTGCCTTGGAACGAATGGCTGCTGCAAGTAGATGGCGAAGGAAGCGTCGCCAAAACTTTGGAGCATTGGCTTGGTTGGTTCTACATTCAAGAAGCCAGCGCCGCAACCGCCGTCATGGCGTTAGAACCGCAACCGGGTGAACGCATTCTGGACTTGTGCGCTTCGCCTGGCGGGAAGACGACGCAGATGGCGGAGTTGATGAACAACACGGGGCTCATTGTCGCCAACGACACGAACCCCAAACGGCTGCGGGCTTTGCTGGCGAATTTGTCCCGCATCGGCGTTGTCAACACCGTTGTGACCCAATGGGATGGGCGCAATTACCCCGACTTAGGCATCGCCTTTGACAAAGCCTTAGTTGATGTGCCTTGCTCCGCTGAGGGGCGAGCGCGGGAAAATCCCGACCTGCGGCACGGCGCTGACCTCACTTTCATCCGCTCCATCAGCGGCACGCAAAAAGGATTGCTGCGGCGCGCGTTAGAGTTGGTCAAGCCAGGTGGCATCGTTGTTTACGCCACCTGCACCTTCGCCCCTGAAGAGAACGAAGCAGTTGTCACTTACGCTTTGCAAAAAGTGCCCTCTCGGCTGCTCCCCGTTGACTTGCCCGTGCCTCACGCACCAGGGTTGACCGAATGGCAGGGGCGCGTTTTCGGCGAAGAGATGCGCCTTTGCGTTCGCATCTACCCGCACCACCTCAATTCCGGCGGCATGTTCATCGCCAAACTGCAACGGCTGGGAAGTTTTCCGTGACGCAGGTATAGCAGAACCGCCATCGTTTCGGGCATAATGAAGGTGACGGTGCAGAAGGAGGCGAAAGCAACCATGCGGCGCGGGTTCACGCTCACCGAAATGTTGGTCGTGATTGCAGTGATTGCCATTCTGATGGCGCTGCTGTTTCCTGTTTACGGCACAGCGCGGGAAAAAGCCCGCCAAAACGCTTGCCTGACCAACCTCAAGCAAATTGGCACCGCCCTCACCGCCTACGCACAAGACTACGACGATGTCAATGTGCTGTCGCACGATTGTTTGCTTTCCAACGCCCTGGCATCACCCGTCATTTACGCTCACCTGCTACTCCCTTACACTCGCTCCACCATCGTTTACGCATGCGGTTCTCATCCGCTCGTGCCAACTTTCCCGCGCCCCGTTCCGCTGCAAGTGAGTTACGCTGTCAATGCAAATAATGACGATGCGATATCATCCACTTGTTCTGTCTCGCGATCCCAACGCTTGCCAGGTTTTGCGGGGGTGTCGCGGACGCGGATTAGCAAACCCGAAGAGCGGTTAGCCCTAATGGAGGCACCGACGGAGAACAACCCGACCATCACGCCGCCTAACGGTTGGCGGCTTTATGACCCTTCCGTTGACCCGACGCGTTTGCCCTGTTGGCTGCAAGGGCTACCCAACGATTGCTGGACCAATCAACCGCCGACCCCGCCAACCTCGGGGCAACGCCACACGGGTGGTGCCAATTACCTGTTTGCTGACGGTTCTGCCCGTTGGGTCTCCATCATGCAGGTGCAAGGAACTTGGGTAGCCCAATAACTGCGCTGTTGGTGCCCGCGACCTAAATTGGCAAACTGAAGACTGCGTCTCCAACGCACTGTATTTTCGGCGCCTCAGGAGAGGCGCCCTCCAAATTTGAGGGGAAACTGCTATGGGTAGATTGCCCCGCATTGTCATCACAATTGGCGACCCAACAGGTATCGGTCCAGAAGTCATCGTTAAGGCGCTAAGTGATACAGCACTGCGCCGTCAGGCGCGCTTCCTTGTTGTGGGCAATGTCACTGTGTTCACCCATGCATTGGAGTTGATGGATACGCCGCTGCGCTTGGTGCAAGTGAGCGGTTTTGACGATCCCTCGTTTGACCCTGACGCTTTGAACCTTCTGGACGCCGTTACCGTTGATTGGCACCGCTTGCCCTTGGGAACACCGAGCGCCGAAGGAGGCAAAGCAGCAGCGCAAGCCATTGAAATCGCCACGCACTTGACGCTCAGCGGTGTCGCTGACGGGATGGTGACAGCGCCAATCAGCAAGCAGGCGCTGCAAATGGCAGGTGTTCCGTTTGCTGGGCACACGGAGTTTTTGGCAGCCTTGTGCGGCGTCAGGGAAACACGCTTGATGCTCGTTTGCGATGAACTGCGCGTCGTTCACGCAACAGGGCATATGGCATTGCGAGAAGCCATTGCCGCGCTAACGCCTGAACGCATCGTGCGGACAGTGGAGTTAAGTTTGCCCGTGTTGCAATGGTTGGGCATAGAGCATCCCCGCATCGCTGTCGCTTCGCTGAATCCCCACGCTGGTGAGGGAGGCATGTTCGGCGACGAAGATGAGCGCATCGTTCGCCCCGCTGTTGAGCAATTGCGGGCAAAAGGGCACGAAGTTAACGGTCCCATCCCAGCGGACAGCGTGTTTTGGCGGGCGCGTAACGGTGAGTTTGATTTGGTCGTTGCTCTTTACCACGACCAGGGGCACATCCCCATCAAAGTGCTGGCGTTTGAGCGCTCCGTGAACCTCACGGTTGGTTTGCCCATTATCCGCACTTCGCCCGATCACGGCGTCGCTTTTGACATCGCATGGCAGAACAAAGCCAACCCCACCAGCATGAAGATGGCGATGGCTCTGGCAGCACAAATGGCGCACCGACGAAAGGGCGGTTAGGGGTAAAAGCGGGCTTCGTCAATCTGTGGCTCAGGTTCTCCTGCTTCCACCATGCGGGCTTTCAACCGCTCCCGCAACTGGGCAGCGATGTCGCGATACTCGCGGCGCCCTGCCAAGTTGACCAACTCGTGCGGGTCCGCATAAAGGTCGTAAAGTTGCCACTCCACATACCGCTCGCTCATCGGGTCGCGCCCACCGTGTTTGTCGGGAGCGACTACGCAGAACTTCCACCGTTCCGTCCGCAATGCCCGTCCAACCATGAACTCGCTAATCTGGATGAAGGCTTCGTTGCGCCAACCCTCAATCTTTCGCTCCACCAAAGGGAGCAAACTTCGCCCTTGCATCTCCTTCGGGACGGGCAAACCAACTGCGTCCAACAGAGTGGGCGCAATATCCACAAGGCTCACCACTTCGGGAACCACCTGCGAACGGTTGAACATTGCCCCCGCAATAACCAACGGGATTCGCACCGAACTTTCGTGGCAACTGCGCTTGTATTCGGTGTTGCGGGTTCGGAAGTGGCAGCCGTGGTCAGAGGTGAACACGATAATCGTGTCGTCCAATCGCCCCAACTCCTGAAGGGCTTGCACGATTTGTCCCAAGTTTTCGTCCAGCCGCGCCACGCAGCCATAGTAGTCGGGCAACTCTTTTTGCCAATCGCCAGGGAAGGGGCGCAAATCGTGAGGCACAAACGGATTGGCGAATTTCGCAGCGTAACCCTCAGGAGCAACGAACCGATTCCAGTCGTTCTGCTGGTGCGGCTCAAGGTAGGAGATGACGAGCAGGAAGGGGTCACGCCCCACTTCTTTCAGGAAGCGGATGGCACGCTGTGTCAGAAAGTCGGTGCGGTAAATGCCCGAAAAGCGAATCTCTTTGCCATCAGCATCGTAGAGGGTGCCTTCGTAAGGGTGAGAGGTGTGCTCCAACACATTGGCGGCTTCCCAAAAGTCCACAAAACCACCACGAAATTCTAAGGGCACATGCCCAGCACCCAAGTTACCTGGCGCCAGATGCCACTTGCCGATGTAACCGACGGTATAGCCAGCGCGCTTGAAGTAGTGGGCGATAGTGGGGATGTCGGGGTTTAATCCAACACCGTTTCGCCAAACGCCCTGTTTGCTTTGATACATGCCCGTCCACAGGCACGCCCTTGCGGGGGCACAAACGGGTTGGTTGGTCACGGCGACTTGGAACAAAGTCCCCTTGCGGGCTAACGCGTCCAAGTTGGGGGTCAAGTTCATTGGGCTGCCGTAAACACCAACCGTGTCCCACCGCTGTTGGTCTGTGAAGAAAACCAGCACGCTGAGAGGGCGCTGTTTTGGAGTCGCAGATGCTTGCGCATCGGCTTGCGCCTTTGCTTTCGCTTCCGATGTCGCGGCAGCCACACTCATCACCCCTGCTTGCCGCAAGATTTCCCGCCTTAACGGCATTGCGACCCACCTCGCTCCATCCGCAGCGCACAGGGCGTTCGCCAACCAAAGTTTGTCAGGGCGCTGACAACCGCGCTACCGATGCGCTTTCTTCAGGGCAATGAATCGCCCCCTTAGGTGAAGGAGGAACGCAGGGGTGAGCAAATCCTCTTCGGGACCTTCTCACCCCTGCTCTTGCTCACCGGCTCTTGAGGCGAGAAGTTGAGGCGCGGGAATAAGAGAGGCTCCCTGTAGCGCCTGTCTCCAGAAGTTTGAAACTCGCGTTCAGGGTGGTCTTGTGCTCTCTCTTCACCATTCCCACATCCAAAGCCAGCCATGCAGTTATCGTCTCGTCAAACTTCCAACTCGTCACTTGAACCTCAGAGGGCCATGTAAACCGCACATTGCTGAGGGTATAGACCACTTTGTAGCACTTGAAAGTTCCTGCGGGGACAGTAACCGTTTCCTCGCCCACTAAGCGGGCAACAGCGTCACCAGAAAATTCAACCTCTTTGCCACCTATGTCCATGCTTCCCTCTATGTGTCCTACCGTCCACGAAGTTACGCCACCCTTGAACATGAGCAGGGGTTCGGGGAATACTTCTATCTCCCCCCACGTGCCAGTCTCTTCATCGTATTCTTGCATTCCCCACCACTTGAATTCTCCGTTCTCGTTGGTAAAGAAACTCCTTTCCTTACCGCTATGACTTTCGCTATCGGTTTCTTGGTTCACTACCTGCCCGTCTACCTTTTCGGTGTGAGTTTCAGTCGACTGAGCGCTATAGCTGTCCTCCTCAATAGCGACTTCTACTGGGAAGGGCGAGGTCATTGTGCCCGTAATTTTGTAGGTGTCAGTACCTTGGGTCTTCCCATCGTAGGTTTCCTCCCTATTGCTTATCTTAAGGGAGTAGCGCTCAGTCTCGTTGTAATCCATCTCCCAAGTCCTGTTCTGCGTTAGGGGGTAGAGGTTACCCACATCGGTGGTAGGTGGTGGTGTCGGTCCGCCTCCGCCACCCCCGCAACTAACAAGGACGACACCCAACGCCAAAACGAAGGTGAATCCCGCGACCACCCGGCAGAGCGTCCCAAAAGGTTTGCGTGTCATTTCAACCGCCTCCTCGCAAAATTTTTTTCCGTCCTCGCCACCTTGGGGAGAGTTGGGTGAGGGAGCAAACAAAGCAATTCAAAGCGAACAAATCATTTTGCCTCTATCCCGCTCCTTCAAGCCCACCACTCACTCAGGGTGGCACTTCAAGTATAGCGCACCACGATGCTCGGGGGAACCCCCAATGTGCCGCAAACGACCGTCACCAATAAGCAGCGCTACTCATTTTTCGTCTCGCGCCTTGCACCCATCTTTAGTGGTTGCTGATGCCATCATGAGTGCCTGCTTTAGCAGGCAGAAACAATTGGAGGGCGCATCTCCCGATGCGCCGAGGGTGAATTAGGAGACGCCCCCTCCAGTTGAACAACCGTCGCCCACAGGGGGCGACGCTACCGACGATTTGGACAATCACCGCTACACTGCGGTAGCGTCGGGGCTTGTCCCCGACGGTCGTTAAAAACTGCCGTCGCCCGCAAGGGGCGACGCTACCGACGATTTGACAATCATCGCCCTCGCTGCGCGTGAATCGTGAACCCAAACTTGCGAAGAATAGCCAATGACCTCGTCACCGGACAACCGCTTCAGCCTCGGCATAGGTTGGCGCCAACTCTGTCGTTAGCAGGATGGTGGGGTTAGGAGACAAGCCGTATTGGGTGGGGTCTTCGCCTTCCAGATGCAAAGCGACGGCTTCTTGCAAATCAGCGACCAGTTCGTCCAAAGTTGCTCCCTGCGTCACAACGGGGAGTTCCACGCATTCGGCGACATAAAACTTCTCGCCCTTCCGCACGATTGCCTTGATAGTTCGTTGCAAGCCCATCGGCATTCACCTGCCCAAAGCGTCACACTTCCAAGTAAGCGATGGTGGCGCCGTCGCCTCCTTCGTGCAGCGGGGCTAACTCAAAGGCGCGCACCTGTGGGTGCGTCCGCAAAAAGTCGTGAACCGCTTGCCGTAGCCTTCCTGTTCCGCGCCCGTGAACGATGCGCACTTGCTTGTGCCCCGCCAGCACCGCATCGTCTAAAAACTTCGTCAGCGCTTCCAACGCTTCGTCCACCCGTTTGCCCAGCAGGTTAATCTCCGTCGGGACGCTCACCATCTTCCGCACCCGCATGGAGGCAACTTCTGCTGGCATGGAAGTTGCGGCGGCAGCGTCGCTCACGGGCGCCAGTTTGGTCACGCTCACCCAGACTCGCAGCCCGTCCACTTCCACTTGCGCTTCTTTCTTATCGCTGTCAAGGGCAACCACTTTGCCCATAACGCCCAGGTCGCGGATTTGCACGACGCTGCCAATTGCAAAGTTGGAGAGAGCGGGTGGCGTTGGAGCCGCCGATGCTGAGGAAACGGGTGTGGGCAATTGCTGCCACAATTGTCGCAGTCGCTGTCGCATCTCGCTGGACAGCGTTGGCGTGACCCCTTGCTTGCGGAGCAACTTGAGGAACTCTTCTGCCTGTCCCTCCACTCGCCGCAGCAGCGCTTCCGCTTGCCGACGCGCTTCGGTCAAGATGCGTTGTTCTTCCTCGCGCAATTTTTGCTCTCGCTCTCCCAGTTCCTTTTCCCGCTGCTCCAGTTCTTTCAACTTGCGCTCCCACGCCATGCGCAAGTGTTCAGCGGCTTGGCGCTCTTCCGTTAACTGGCTGATCAGCGCTTCCGCTGTCTTGCGGTCGCGAGGCAATTGACGGCGCGCTTCGCGGATGACAGCGGAAGGCACTCCCAATCGGCGGGCGATGTCCAACGCATGGCTCTGCCCAGGAATTCCGATGACCAGTTGGTAAGTGGGGCGCAAAGTCTCAGGGTCAAACAGCACGCTGGCGTTCTGGAAGCGTGGCTGCATGTAAGCGAAATGCTTCAACTCGCTGTGGTGCGTGGTGCACACAACTTTGGCACCCCGTTGGTGCAAAAAGAGCAGGATGGCTTTCGCCAACGCTGCGCCTTCTATCGGGTCGGTGCCCGCCCCCAATTCATCCAGCAGCACCAGGGTGCGCTCATCAGCGCGTTGGAGCATCTTAGCGATGTGGCTCATGTGGGAGGAGAAGGTGGACAAACTTTGCTCAATGCTTTGCTCGTCGCCGATGTCCGCGAAAACTTGCTGAAACAAACTCGCTTTTGAGCCTTCCGCTGTCGGCAGGTGCAGCCCGCATTGTGCCATCAGGGTCAGTAAGCCCACCGTTTTCAGCGCCACCGTTTTGCCCCCCGTGTTGGGACCAGTGATGACAAGCACATCAAAATCGGTGCCCAACTCAAAGTCAATGGGCACGACGAAACCTTGCAACTGTAACAGGGGATGCCGCGCCCGTCGGAACTTGATGACGCCCTCGGTGTTCAATTCGGGTTCATATGCCCGCAGGTCTTGCGAAAGGCGGGCTTTGGCGAAAGCGAAGTCAATGCGCCGAACGGCGTCCAGCGTTTGAGCGATGAGGGGCAACTCTTCCACCACTTCGGTGGTCAACTCCCGCAAGATGCGGGCGACTTCCCGCTGTTCATCGGCTTGGAGCAGCCGTAACTCGTTGCCCATCTCCACCAACGGTTCGGGTTCCACGAACAGCGTCATCCCTGACGACGATTTGTCGTGGACGATGCCGGGCACCTGCTGCCGAAACTCGGCGCGCACGGGAAGGCAATAGCGCCCGTCGCGGATGGTGTAATAGGGCTCTTGCAAGAATTTGGTGATGGCAGGGTCGCGCAACATGTCATGGAGTTTCTGCTGCATCCGCTGCTGCACCGTTTTGATGCGGCGCCGCAAACTCGCCAGTTCGTCGCTGGCGCGGTCTAACACTTGTCCGTCTTCACCGATGCACCAACGGATGCGGGCGATGAGTTTTGCGTGGTCGCCGATGCGTTCGGCGGGTAAAGTGAGGCTATCGTCTGTGCGGGGTTTCAACAGCCACAGTTTCAAATCGGTTGCCCGCTCCAAAGTGCGGGCGATGGTGAGCAACTCTTGCGGTTCCAAAAGGGTTCCTTGCTGCGCCTTTTCCAACAGC
>FWWM01014038.1_pt1 | contig 12718 bp, 10 predicted proteins | sample 2228351 | NCBI WGS metagenome assembly FWWM01 (sample SAMEA103939774, study PRJEB20133) | metagenome | reverse complement strand
CCAGAAAAAACTTGAGAAAAGGAGGGGATCCAGGTGAACAAGTGGGGCAAGCTGGTTCTGCTGCTGTCGACTCTCGCTTCGCTGCTCGTGGCCTCTGGCGCCAACGGTAAGTGGGGGTAGCGGTCTAGTCAGTCCCGCCAAGCTAAGGAGTGGCACCGCATTTGCTCAGGGGCACGGCGGGTCGTGCCCAGGGGGTGTCCGCCGTGCCCCGTGTTATTTGGCGCGTCATCGTACCGCTCGGGGCTGCGCTCTTGGCGCCGAGCGTAGCCGCTGCGCTCTACGCTTTGGTTTTCCGCCCTTCCGTACTCCCCCCGGCGGTGACGCCGCTCTTGATGACCGCTACCTTCCTTGCGATTTTGGCTGAACTCAGGCCAACGCAATTCGCTTTTGGTCGGGAGATCCTGGAGATCAGCGTCAGCTCAGGGGTCTGCTTGCCTGTGCTCGTCCTCCTCGGCTGGCCGTTTGCCTTACTCATGATCGTCTTTGCCGTCACTGCGGCTGACCTGCAGCGCGGCAAGGCTTGGTACAAGCTCCTCTACAACGCGGGGAACGATGCCGTTTCCATGTGGCTAGCCGGCCAGGTCTACCACCTAGCCGTGGGCGGCAGCACGTTCGGAGAGCATCTTCCCACCAGCCTTTACGCGGCCGTCGCTGCTAGCACCGTCTTCGCCGCTACTAACACTGCTTTGGTAGCGTTGCCTGTCTCGCTTGTACAGGGGCTCCCGTACCGTGCCGTGTTCGTACCGTACTTTCGCTCCGTGGCAGTATTCTTCGCCGGCATCAGCTCCCTCTCCGTCGCCGTGGCCGCCCTCTGGCACCTCCACCCGGGAGCGGTGGTCCTGCTCTTTCCCGCCCTCCTGACCACCAAGCTCGCCTACGACAACTACATCCGCCTGCGGCTCGAGACCGACAACTTCCTCCACGCCCTGGCCGACGCGGTAGACCTCCGCGACCCTTACACCGCCCAGCACTCGGTCCGGGTGGCGGAGCTCGCGCGGGCCCTGGGCGAACGGCTGGGCCTCCAGGGTGAGGTGTTGTGGGGGCTGCACGCCGTGGCCCGGGTGCACGATGTCGGGAAGATCACCATCCCGGACGCCGTCCTCCTCAAGACGGGCACTCTGACCGCCCAGGAGTACGAGGAGATGAAGGGCCACGTGGAGGCGGGGGTCCGCATCCTGTCAAACATCAGTCTCTACCGGGACTCCCTGGAGATCCTCGCCCAGCACCACGAGCGGCTGGACGGCTCCGGCTACCCCCGAGGCCTGCGGGGCGACGACATCATCTTCCCCGCCCGCGTGCTGGCCGTGGCGGACGCCTACGACGCCATGACCACCGACCGGCCCTACCGGAGGGCCAAGACCCCCGAGGAGGCGGTGCGGGAGCTCTACCGGGTGGCGGGAAAGGAGTATGATCTGAGCGTGGTCCGGGCGCTCGAGGACGAGCTGCTCGCCCGCGGCGTGCTGAAGGGGCCGGTGGTGCCCGCAGCGTTGGAGGCGCAGCGCCAGGAGTCGGAAGGCGAAGAGCATGCTGCTGCTCGTACCGCTCGCGTTGTCCATCTGCCTCGGCTGGGCTCGGGGCGGAACCCTCCGTAACCTCCCGTCCGTAGACCTCCGCTACCCCTGGATCCCCTTGGTGGCCCTCGTCCTGCAGGTGGCCATCTTCTACCCCTCCGGACCCTTACCGTTCCTGCGGGGGCACGAGCTGGCCGTGCACGTGGCCTCCTACGGCGTGCTCGGCGCCTTCCTGGCGTTTAACCGCCACCTGCCTGGCCTGGCCCTGGTGGCGCTGGGGTTCGCGTCCAACGCCGTAGCCATTGTGGCCAACGGTGGCCTCATGCCCGCGTCGGAGGAGGCGCTGCGGGCAGCCGGGCGCTGGGCCACGATTCAGGAAGCGGGGTTGTCCTACAACAACTCCACGGTGATCGGGCCGCACACCCGCCTGTGGTTCCTGGGGGACGTGTTCGCGGTGCCTGCGGGGCTACCGCTGGCCAACGTGTTCAGCGTGGGCGACGTGTTGCTGGCCGTGGGTGCGTTCGTCCTCGTGCCGTCCCTCATGGGCGCGCGGCCGCTTGGTGCCCGTGAGACGGTGGTGGCGGGGGCCGCCGTGGGCTTTCTAGCCGGCTTGCTGGTGGGTACGGTGCGGGTCCCCTCCGCGCTGCAGACGGCGTCGGCACCTCCGCCACGGGCCGCAGAACCGGTCCTGTCGACCGACCGTCCGCCGAGCACCACACCCGTAGCGGTCGTCCGTCCAGGCCCCGCCCCAGCCCCTCCCTCCTCAAAGTCCTCCGGCCCCACGTACACGGTGCAGGTGGGCGCCTTCCGGCAGCGGCAGAACGCGGAAGCTCTGGTGCGCCGGCTCCGGGCACAGGGCTACGACGCGCGGCTGGTAGCGGGCTCCTGGGCGCGCGTGTGGGTAGGTCGCTTCCACGACGAAGCTCTGGCGGTGCGGCTGGCGGAGGACCTGGCCCGCGCCGGCTACCCCGTCTTCGTCCGGCGCGCTCCGTAGCCGGGCTCAGCAGGCCAGCACCAAGACCAGGTCGTTGACGTTGGTCCCCGTGGGGCCAGTCCGGACCAGGTCCTGCAGGGCGTCGAAGAAGGTGTACGAGTCGTTCCGGGCGAGGTACACCCCAGCGTCAAGCCCGAGGGCGCGCCCCCGCTGCACCGTGTCGCCGTCCGCGAAGGCGCCCGCGGCGTCGGTGGGCCCGTCGCTGCCGTCCGTGGCGAAGCTGGCCACCAGCACGCCCCGCAGGCCCGCGATGCCCAAAGCCGCGGACAGGGCCAGCTCTTGGTTCCGTCCCCCGCGGCCGCCACCCCGCACGCTGACCGTGGTTTCCCCGCCCATCACCAGGCACGCCGGCTTGGGTACCGGCCGATCCTGGACCGCCTCCTCCCGCGCCAGCGCCGCCACCACCCGCCCTACTTCTCGGGCCTCCCCCTCCAGCCAGGTGGTGAGCACCACCGCGTGGTAGCCGAGCCGCTGTGCTTGGTCTCGCGCCGCCTCCACCGCCTCGCCCACGTCCACCACCACGCGGAGGGACACCCGCTCGAAGGCCGCGTCCCCCGGCTTCGGCGTGTCCGGGAGGTCCCCCCTCGCCCCCCGCTCCAGGTGCGCGCGCACCGATGCGGGGACCTGCTCGAGCAGCCCGTAGCGGTCCAGCACCGCCAGGGCGTCTGTGTACGTGGTGGGGTCCGGGCTGAAGGGGCCGGAGGCCACGGCATCCAGCGGGTTCCCCAGCACGTCGCTGGCCACAAGCCCCACCACTCGGGCCGGGGACGCCGCCCGAGCCAGCCAGCCCCCCTTGACCGCGGACAGGTGCTTGCGGACCGTGTTCACTTCCCCGATGGTGGCCCCGCTGCGCAGCAGCAGGTCTGTCACGGCCACCTTGTCCTGGAGGGTAAGTCCCTCCGCCGGTAGTGGAAGGAGCGCAGACCCACCGCCGGAGATCAACACCACCACGAGGTCCCGTGCCCCGGCCTGCCGCAGCAGCGCCACCACGCGCCGTGCCGCGACCTCCCCCTCGGGCCCCGGCAGCGGGTGCGAGGCTTCCAAGACCTCCACCCGTCGTAGCGGCAGCCCGTGGCCGAACTTGGTCACCACCACGCCGCCGCTCACCCGGTCTCCCAGACACGCCTCCACCGCGCGGGCCATGGACGCGGAAGCTTTCCCGAACCCCACCACCCACACGCGGTCGAACTCCGCCAGGTCCAGCTGGAGGTCTCCCACCGACAACCGGTCGCCGGCGCGGTTCAGGTGCCTGCGGACCGACTCCTCCGCGTCCGCGGCGCGCAGCGCCGCGTCCAGCAGCGCCCGCGCGTGCTGCCTCAGCGTGGCGTGCATGCCACCGGAGGAGGACAAGGCGTTTCCTACAGGCGGTCCCACGCGGCCACCAGGCGGTCTTTCTCCTGCTCGAAGGTTTCCGCCTGCCGCTCCACCACCGCCTCCGCCGCGCGCGAGTCCAGCACCGCGGTCTCTTCCGCGAACGCGGCCACGCGGCCGAAGTACAGGGGCACCAGCGCGGCCACCACCGCGTCGGGATCGAGGTCGTCCCGGTGGAACGCCACCGCGAAGTCGTACACCGCCCGCGCCCACCACCGGTCTGTCAAGTACCCCACCGGCCCTAGCTCGCAGGCGCGTTCGAGCTGGACCCGCACGTCGGGGCCGGCCACCTTCGCCCACAGCTCCCCCGCGGCGCGGCAGCCCTCCCGAAACCGGTCCACCAGAGCCTGGACCGCCACGGGCACGGGGTCGGGCTCCCCTTCTACTGGGTCTCCCACCTCGGGTACCGGGTGGCTCCCGCGCACCGTCCGCCAGCGGGACGGGTAGACGGCCATCAGGGAGAACAGGGTGCCCACCACCTGCTGGAACATGGGGCCCAGGCTGGCGGCGGGGTCCCGCGCGTCGTGGACCTTCGCACCGAGCCTGGCCTGGACCACCCGGAAGCCCTCACACAGGGCGGTGGTGGTCATCCAAATGTCGATCCCGAACCGGGCCACGTCACTTTCCCACACCGGCTTGGACAGAAGCCGCTCGACCAGCCCGCGGCCCAGGGCGAACTCGCCGCCGATGGGCTGCCGGACCCGAGCCCCGTACAGGGCCCGGGTCATGGGGTACGCCAGGGTGTTGGTGATGGTGCCGTCGTACTTGTGCCGCAGGTACAGGGGCGCCACGTAGTCCGCCTGCCCCGACAGCACAGGGCCCGCCAGCCGTTCCACCCACCACGGCTCCACCGACCGGAGGTCCGCGTCCACCGTGAGGCAGCACCGCGCGTCCACGAGGTGCACCGCCTCCAGCACCGCCCGTACCGCGCTTCCCTTCCCCGGCAGCCCCTCGTAGCCGGTGGACAACACGCGGACCCCCGCCGGCACGGGCGCGGCCGCCGCCGCCTGGGGAGTCCCGTCTGTGGACCCCCCGTCCGCGTTCACCACCAGAGCCCGCAGGCTCGGGAAAAACCGCCCGACCCCCTCGCCCACCGTCTGCACCACGTGGCCCACGGTACTCACGTTGTGGAAGCTCGGGACCCCCACCACCAGGTCGAAGGGACCCAGCCTGCGCAGCTCCCTGCGCGTTTGTGCGGGCAACGCGTGCATCAGCACCCCTCCAGCAGGACTTCAGCACCCTGGTTCGGGCGCACCACCTGCACGCGGCCGGGGATCCCTTCCCGCTCCAGGGTCGACGCCACCACGTCCCGGGCCAAGGGAGCCAGGTTGTTGACCTCGCTCACGTGCAGGAGGACGAACTGCTGGGGCCTCCCCCCGTGCAGCCGGACTGCCGCCTGCGCCGCGGCGTCGTTGCTGAGGTGGCCGCAGCGGCCCAGGATCCGGTTCCGCACGGACCAAGGGTAGGGGCTGACGCCCAGCAGCCGCAGGTCGTAGTTCGCCTCCAGCAGGACCACCTGGCAGCCGCGGGCCCGCTCCACGAACTCCTCCCCCACCTCGCCCAGGTCCGTGGCCAGCGCCGCGTGCAGCCCGGGTGCCTGCAGCACGAAGGCCACGGGCTCGGCAGCGTCGTGGGAGACGGGAATTGCCTCCACCTGCCAGGGGCCCACGCGAAACGGCTGGAGGTTCCGTACCGGCTCGCACGGCACCGCAGGTTCGAACCCGCACGCCCGTAGGGTCCCTTCGTTGGCCAGCACCGGGACTCCCAGCCCGCGGGCCAGACCACCCGCCCCGCGCGCGTGGTCGTCGTGCTCGTGCGTCAGCAACACCGCCCGCAGCCGCCGCACGTCGCAGCCTGCCTGCTGGAGCCGCCGCAGCAACGCCTCCGGGGACAGCCCCGCGTCCACCAGCAAGGCGGCCCCCTGCGCCTCCAGCCACACCGCGTTGCCGGCACTCCCGGAGGCCAAGACCACAACGCGCGGGTTCACGTCCCCATTCTAGCGTTCCCGCACGACCCTCCTCGGCCGCGCCTGGCGCCCTGTTAGGGATCACCCCGAGCTCGTGGCCGAAAACAGTCTCTTCCCGGGCTGGGGACCCAGCCACCTACGCCGTCGTGGGGATCCCTGCTGAACGCTGCCCACGCCTACTTGCGCACGGCGCCCTGGCTGGCGTTTTGGCCGGGGCTTGCCATCTTCCGCACCGTCCTGGCCCTCAACTTGGTAGGGGACGGGCTGCGCGAGGCGCTCGACCCCCGGTTACGTTGACGTCGCACAGTAGACCCAGGTCCGTCCCGACCGTCGGACGGCTGCATCACCACCCCACGGCTGCGCCGTCCACCCGAGGGTCAGAGCCCCCGTGGTAGACCCCCGCCTCGTCCACAAGGATCACCTGGGCCCCGCCGCCGAATCCCGACATGGGGACCACCCGATGCCCCCGCCGCTCTAACTCCTCTACCGTCCCCTCCGGGAAACCGCGCTCCATCCGGAGCTCGAAGGGCGCCTGCACGTGAGCAGGATCTGTACCGGGAAAGCTGAGCCAGCGGGGCGCCTCGACGGCCTGCTGGACGTTCATGCCGAAGTCTACGACGTTGGTAAACACCTGGGTGCACCACTGCGGCTGCCCGTCCCCACCTGGTGTACCCCACACGAGGAAGGGACGCCCGTCCGGATGAAGCGCCATGAAGCACATCAAGGTGTGCATGGTGCGCTTGCCGGGCGCGATCACGTTGGGGTGCCCCGCCTCCAGCGTGAAGCCCCTTCCCGCGCGGTTGTTCAGCAAAATGCCTGTACCCTCCACCACTTCTGCGCACCCGAAGCTCGCGGAGAGGCTGGTGATGTACGAGACCAAGTTCCCTTCCCCGTCCGCCACGGCGAAGTACGTGGTCGCTCCCGACTCCTCCCGAAGGGCTCCCGGCGCGGACTCGCGGCGCGCTCGGGAGGGGTGGATCTCCTCCGCGCGGCGACGAGCGTACTCCTTGGAAAGGAGGCTCCCCACGGGGTTGTCCACGAACCGCGGGTCGCCCACATAGGCCAGCCGGTCCGCGAAGGCCAGCTTCTTCGCCTCTACCATGAGGTGGACCGTATCCGCAGACCCCCAACCCAGCCGGGAAATCTCGAACCCCTCCAGGATGTTCAGCATCTCCAGCAGGATGAGGCCCTGTGAGGGAGGGGCCGTGGTCACTACCCGGAAACCACGGTAAGTGGTCTCCAGCGGGGCGTAGACCTCGCTGCGGTGCTCCGCGAACTCCCGCTCTGTGAAAAGCCCCCCGTGCTCGCGGCAGTACCGGACGATGGAGCGGGCCAGTTCGCCCCTGTAGAACGCGTCCCGCCCGCCTTCTGCGATCCGCCGTAGGGCTTCGGCTAAGTCCTTCTGCACCAGGACCTCTCCCGGCCGCGGCGCCCTGCCCCTGGGGAGGTAAATCCGGGCGGTGGACGGGTAGGCCCTGAGGACCTCTTCCGCCTCCGCGATCCACTCGCTCACCTTTTCCGTCACCGGGAAGCCCTCGTCCGCGTAGAAGACCGCAGGCTCCAACAGCTGGGCGAAGGAGAAGTTCCCACTTCCCCACCGTTCCAGGGCGGTGACCATGGCGTCCACAGCCCCCGGGACGGACACGGACAGCATGCCCCGGAAAGGCATCTCCGTGTACCCCCGTTCGACGAAGAACTCTCGGGTGGCTGCGTACGGCGCCGTGCCGCTGCCGTTCAACGCCCACACGCGGCCTTCCCGCGCGCAGTAGTACAGGAGAAAGGTGTCGCCGCCCACGCCGCTCATCATGGGCTGTACCACGCCCAGGACCCCAGCTGTGGCCACCGCCGCGTCGATGGCGTTCCCGCCCGACATGAGCACCCGAAGGCCGGCCGCAGACGCCAGGGGATGTCCTGAAGCTACCATCCCTCGCCTGGCCATCACCACGCTCCGTCCCTGCGCGAACATCGCCGACCTCCCCTCTCTTCGCCGTGCGCAAGAGCCACCTACTCCGTGCGACAGCCTATGCATGCGTGTGCTGAGGTCATCCACGGCATCTCTGCACCGCGGCGCGGTGGTGCTCTCACGCTGAAGGACACTTCGCGAGCACCCCGCGGTGTGGTGCCGCGTTCGAGTGTGCCCGGCTGCGACAGCTCCTGCAGCAGCGGGGACTTGCTTTCCGCGCCCCGCACGCGAAAACTGCAGAGCTCAAGCCTGCATCCCGCATGCTCGCTAGCTCCGCGGGCCCGCCTTCGGCGCGCCCGCGAGGCCCTCCACCAGGGGCAGAAGGGCCTCCCGGGCCACTCGCTCCCACAGGAACCGCTCCAGCACCCGCCGGCGCAGCCGGGCCGCGCGGTCCGCTCCCAGGGCGTCCAGGAGCCTCCGGGCCACCGACTCCGCCGGCTCGCCTGGGTCAAAGAAGTGGGCCAGGTCCTGGGCCACTTCCACCGCCGCGGGGATCCGGGAGCAGAAGACCGGCACCCGCAGCAGGCCCGCTTCCGCCACGGGCAGGCCGAACCCCTCCAGCGCACTGGGGACGAACACCGCGTCGCACAGCAGGTACAGGTCTCCGACGGCGCGGGGCGGACACCGGATGCCCCGCTCTGCCAGGAACACCACGTGTTCGTCCACCCGGAGCGCACGTCGGAGGGCCTGCAGCTCCGCCAGGTACGCGGCGTTGGCGGCCGTGTGGGCGCCGAGGGGTCCAGTGACCACCAACAGGGGCGCACAGCCCTGGTCGCGCAGGGCGGCGGCCACCCGGACCGCCAGCTCCAGGTTCTTGCGTCGGGTGACCCGCGTGGGCACAAGCAGCACGGGGTAGCGGTCCAGCCACGGTAGGGCCTCCAGCACCCGACGGGTAGCAGGAGCCAGGGGGTGCAACGACCCAAACGCCACCCCCGGCGGTACCACCGCCACTTCGGCCCCGGACAGCCCCAGGTGCCGGACCAGAGACGACCGCACCGTCTCGCTGATGGCCACGTAGGTGACCTCCCGGCGAGCACGCCGCAGCAGGTCCCACGCCGGTCCTCGGGGGACCCGGGCCACCTCCGCCGGGTTGTCCCACACCACATCGTGCGTCCAGGCCACCCACCGGCAGTCGGTCCCTTCGTCCAGAAGCCTGTGCACGGCCAGCAGCAACGGGAGGTTTTTGGCCACCGTGAACACGTTGTGGGCCAGGCACACGCCGCCCTGCAGGTGCACCCGCAGCTCCGCGGCGATCCGCTGGCCTAAGGCCTGCCAAGGCCGGGGGTCCCCGCGGGCCAGTGCCGCGTGGGCCCGCTGGACCTCTGGGTGGCGGCCGTACAGCAACGGCACAACGCGCGCTTCGGGCTCCCCGCGGCCCTTGCCCGTCAGAACCACGGTCTCGTAACCTGCCTGCCGCAGCCAGCGGGCCTGCGCCGCCAGCACCGACTCCACGCCGCCCACCACGGGGGGCGCCGAGTAGTGGAGGAGGACCACGCGACCGGCCACCAAGGGGAACTTCCCGCTGCCCGGGCCCGGGTCCTGGTCCGCCCCTGGCCTGGCCGTGGTAAAATACCCCACGAGCGGGTGTAGCTCAGGGGTAGAGCATCGGCTTCCCAAGCCGAGGGCCGCGGGTTCGAATCCCGTCGCCCGCTCCAGCCCACGTCCTGCCCAGGTCTCGGTCCACGGCGGAGCAAGGGCCAAACAGCCGACGCTCACCATTCCTGTCCGGGCGCTCCGTACCGGCCCACCCACGGACGCAGCACACGGAGCGCGGCGCCGCCCCGGGCCCGAGGTGGTCCACATGGGGCTGGGTGTCTGCCCACTCCCCGCCTGAAGGGGGGACCGCCAGCCCCTGGCGGACCGCGGACAGGGCCGGGCCAGGGTCTCCCGCACCCGGGCTATCATGGATGAGAACCCGTCCCGGAGGTCGGCCTTGGACTTGGTGTCCTGTCTCGCCGAACGCCTGGGTGCGGACCGCGTGTCCGTGGTGGACTCCGTCCTCGACAGCCACGGCCGCGACGAGGGCTACCCCGAGTCGCGCAGGCCCTCTGTGGTGGTGTTCGCGGAGCAGGTGGAGGACGTGTGCACCGTGTTGGCGGTGGCCCGCGAGCACCGGGTACCGGTCATCCCGTACGGAGCCGGGAGCAGCTTGGAAGGCGCCCTGGTCCCCCTGGGGCCTGCCATCAGCTTGGACCTGTCCCGCATGGACCGCATCCTGGAGGTGCGGCCCGAGGACTTCGTGGCCGTGGTGGAGCCGGGGGTCACTCACGGTGCGCTCAACCGGGCCGTCCGCCGCTACGGCCTGTTCTTCCCCGTGGACCCCGGCGCGGACGCGTCCCTGGGAGGCATGGCGGCCACCAACGCCTCTGGTACCACCACGGTCCGCTACGGCGGCATGCGGCAGAACGTCTTGAGCCTGCAGGTGGTGCTGGCGGACGGCCAGGTCCTCGAACTCGGACGGCCGGTGCGGAAGACCAGCTCCGGCTACGACCTCAAGGACCTGTTCATCGGCTCGGAGGGGACCCTTGGGGTCATCACCCGCCTGGCGGTGCGGCTGCACCCCCTCCCCGCGCACGTACACACCGCCAGGGCCTTCTTCCCGTCCGTGGAAGCTGCCTCCCAGGCCGCGTACGAGGTCATGGCGGGGGGTCTTCCCGTGGCCCGCCTGGAGTTGGTGGACGAGCTGGGCATGCGGGTGATCAACGCGTTCCTGGAGCGCCAGGACCCCGAGCAGCCCGCCCTGTTTCTGGAGTTCCACTCGTCCACGGAGGAGGCGCTGCGGGCGGAAGCAGAGGCGGTGCTGGCCACCTGCCGAGACCACGGAGCCAGCCTCGTGCAGGCCGCCCGCACCCCGGAGGAGCGCACTGCTTTGTGGGAGGCCCGCCACAAGGTGTACTGGGCCACTACCCACGCCTACCCCGGCCGGGTGTTCTTGACCACCGACGTCGCGGTGCCCCTGTCCCGCCTGCCGGAGCTCGTCGCCTTCGCGCACCGCCTCCTCGTGGACATGGCGCTCACGGGGAGCATCATCGGGCACGTGGGCGACGGGAACTTCCACGTGCTGGTGGCGACCGCGCCCGAGGAGTACTCCCGGGCGGAGGCCTACAGCGAACAGCTGGTGCGCCGGGCCTTGGAGGTAGGGGGGACCGCCACCGGGGAGCACGGGGTGGGGCTGCGGAAGCGCAAGTTCCTGGCCGCCGAACACGGCCCCGCCCTGGAGTGGATGCGGCGGATCAAGGCCCTGCTGGACCCGGAAGGCCTGCTGAACCCCGGGAAGGGACCCGCCTAGCTGCCGCACCCGTTGCCCGGTAAGACCGGCCGCGCTACTTTGGGGAGTGCGAAACCCCTTGGGGAGGTGAGGACCATGCGTAGGCTCCTGGCGGCCGTGTGCGCCGTCCTCCTGGTTGCTGCCGTCGCCTTCGCAGGCGGGACGCTGGACGTGGTCCGCCAGCGGGGCATCCTGGTCGTAGGGGTGAAGGCAGACTTCCCGCCCTTCGGGTTCGTGGACGAGCGCGGCCAGCTTCAAGGGTTCGACATCGACCTGAGCCGGGAGATCGCCCGCATTGTCCTGGGCAGCCCCGACCGCGTGCGGCTGGTGACCGTGACCTCCGCGAACCGCATCCCCATGCTGCAGACGGAGCAGATCGACGCGGTGGTAGCCACCATGACCATCACCCGGGCCCGCAAGCAGGTGGTGGACTTCAGCGTGCCCTACTTCTGCTCCGGGCACCTGATCCTGGTCCGCCGCGACAACACCACCATCACCAAGTTCACGGACCTGAACGGGAAGCGGGTGGCCACGGTGCAGGGCTCCACCGGCGACCGGGTGGTGGCCACCCTGGCCCCTCAGGCCCAGCGGATCACCTTCGGGCAGAACTCGGAGGCGCTTTTGGCGCTCAAGGACGGGCGCGCGGAGGCCTTCGTGCAGGACGACGTACTGCTGCTGGCCTTCGCCAAGCAGGACAACACCCTCAAGGTGGTGGGCTGGCCGCCGCAGATGCCCGGGCCCTACGGCATCGGCGTGCGCAAAGGCGACACGGACCTGCTCGCGGCCATCAACGTGGCGCTGGCGCGCCTGCGGGCCCAGGGCGTGCACACCAAGCTGGCGAGCAAGTGGTTCGGCGAAGTGGCCGGGCAGCTGCTGCCGGCCAACAAGTGCCCGCTGGAGCTGTCCCTGTAAGCCGCGGGGATGCCGGGCTCCGCGCAGTTCTGGTCCGAGGCGGTGGTTGCCCTCCTGCGCGGAGCCCTCCTCACCCTCCAGGTCTCCGGGCTGTCCATCCTGCTGGCGGCGGTAGCAGGGGTCGCGGTGGCAGCTGCCCGCACGGCCCCCCTTGTGCCCCTGCGGTGGCTCGGCGCCGCCTACGTGGAGGTCTTCCGGAACACGCCGCTGCTGGTCCAGATCTTCTTCGTGTTCTTCGGCCTGCCCCGCGTGGGCTTCCGGCTGTCGCCCTTCCAGTCCGGCCTGCTGGCCTTGTCCCTGTACACCGCGGCCTACAACGCAGAGGTCTTCCGGGCGGGGCTGGAGGCCGTCCCGCGGGGCCTCCGGGAGGCGGCCGCGGCCCTGGGTCTTTCCGGCTGGCAGCGGTTCCGCCACGTCGTCCTGCCCCTGGCGGTGCGCATCAGCCTGCCCGCCCTCGGCAACAACTTCGTGGCTCTGGTCAAGAACTCGTCCCTGGTCTCCGCCATCGGGATGGTGGAGCTGACCTTCGTAGCCCGGGACCTGGAGGCGTGGACGTTCCGCAGCTTCGAGGTCTACGGGCTGGCCACCCTCTTCTACCTGGCTCTGGTGCTGCTGCTCGTCTGGGCCCTCCGTGGAGTCGAGGCGCGCGCGCTGGCGTACCTGCGGGTACGGACGAGGTGAGGGCGTGCGCTGGACGGTGGTCTCTGCGAACTTCCCCTACCTCCTGGACGGA
>FWWM01014037.1_pt1 | contig 12718 bp, 10 predicted proteins | sample 2228351 | NCBI WGS metagenome assembly FWWM01 (sample SAMEA103939774, study PRJEB20133) | metagenome | reverse complement strand
ACTCACTTATATTTGATTTTAATAAAATATACAACAAATACTTAGACGATGCCATAAAGAAATTTTTAAACCGAAATATGTTGTTTAAAAAACTGGATAGCATTCTTGTTGAAGCTAAAAACGACTTTAAGGAAATCAAAAATCCATATTTTCAGAATTACTTAGATTACACTATTGCTAATATCAACATCAATGCAACAAGAGATAAAAATATACTCGCAAATATATTTCTCATCAATAAACCAGTTCAAATAAATAACTATGAATACATGGAATTTTTTAATGCGTTCTTCAGAGATTATTTAATAGCCGATATCCAGAAACAAACACAGCAAACTATTTATTATACCGTCAATTACAGCACATCTATTCAACAATTATTTCAATACATAGAAAATGATAAACTACTGAACTCTAATGATACCCTCAAAGAGCTAGTGCTTATTCAAAATCTATATCACTTTTACTTTAATGAAAAATTTAATCCTTACTCAGTCCAGGTATTATTAGAGCAATTATTATCATTTACTCATTATTCACAGCATCAAAAAATCCTACAAAACATTATTCAAGAGATAAATAAACTAAAGCAAGGCACAGAAGCCCCAAATTTTATAGCTTTGACAAAAGATAGTACTGTATTTGAATTAAAATCCATCAATAAACAGTATATTTATTTAAACTTTTTCTCCATCAGAAGCCCCAGTAGCTTAAAGGAATTAAAAGAAATAGAATTTTTACATAAAAAATTTGGATACAGAATGAAATTCGTATCTGTATGTATAGATGAAGATTTTAATGAATTCAGAACATTTGTAAAAAAACATCCTCAATACAAATGGACTTTAGTATGGAATTATCAACCACTCAACGACTTCTCTGCGAAAGTAAAATACAATGTAAAAGCAACACCATTATTTTTCTTAATTAGTCCTGACAAATTACTAGCATTATCTCCCGCCCCTGCTCCATCTGATGACATTTATTATAGATTAGAATCTTTATTTAAAAAACGAAAAACCATCAAACAAATTGGAGAACCATAAGAAAATTAAAATGTAAAATAAAAAAATAAAGAGTAAAAGACGAAAGAATATTTGATATTTAATCTCTCTAGTGGCTTTTCAGATTTAAATATACCTTTTTTCCCCATTGCCAGGAGGTAGCAACCATGTCATCAAGAGTATATTGCGGAGACCAATTGATTTCTTTTTTGGCTTTATCATTATTAGCATAAATACACTCTACATCGCCATGTCTTCTGGATGTTACCTCATAATTAATTTTCACTTTTGCGATTTTTTCAAATGCTCGAATAACCTCTAATACAGTATATCCATTACCTGTGCCTAAATTCAATACATCATAATGACTACTCATCTTCAAACTCTGCATTTTTTGTAAAGCCAATACATGTGCAAATGCAATATCTGACACATGAATGTAATCCCTTACAGGTGTACCATCTTTTGTGTTATAATCATTTCCGTATATCTGAAAAACAAGTGATTTCCCCAATGCGGATAATATCAGATTAGGAAACAATCCTGTAAGATTATACTTTGGATATTCACCAATTAATCCCGATACATGAGCACCTACGGGATTAAAATATCTCAACGACAAAACTTTCAATGGCCAATGAGAAGTATGTACCAAATGATATAATATCTCCTCTCCGATTTGTTTAGTATGTGCATACTGAGAATTAGGCGACAACAATAGAGTATTTTCAGTAACAGGCGAGGTCTTAATATCTCCATATACCGAACAAGATGATGAAAAAATAAAATTATCAATATGATACTTATGAGAAAATTCTAATATATTCAATAAAGATTGAATATTATTGTGATAGTACACAATAGGATTAGTTACACTTTCAGGAACAGACTTATATGCCGCAAAATGTATAATACCAATTATACTCTCACAGTACGGCTGTATCTTTTCAAATAACAAATTTTTATCACACAAATCTACCTCAATAGGAATCACTTCTTTCTTTACAATTTGCGAGATATTGATATACACTTCAGGATAAGAATTAGAATAATTATCTATGGATAACACATCAAATTCTGTATTTTTAAAAATCTCCACAATAGTATGACTTCCTATGTATCCTGCACCTCCTGTAACCAGAACATACTTTTTCATATACCAAATGCTATTTTGCTAAAACGAGAATTTTTATAGTTTCAAAAAGATATGCATCTTTTTCTAAATTCTTTGCCCATCTATTTTCTCTACCTGCTTTAGCAGTATCTATATCAAAATTTACTTTATTTTCATCAGGGATAATCACATTAAAGTTATCAAAATTTACTCTCTTGTCTTCAAATTCTTTGTTTATCTTTCTGACAGTATTTTGATGCTCAAAAAACTTATCTTTTTGTAAGCTAATTTTTGTATTTAACTTTCTCTTCCTGTACTCTTCTGCTTGTTTTGCTATTAGTTTAAAAGCCGGATTTGATTTTATATCTGACATTACATTCTTTTTTATTTTGTTATAATCTATACTATTAAAAGCTGTATAATTCACTGGTGTTATCTTATCAAATGGCATAGGATAATCCAGCTCTTTTTCACCAATATCATCATCAATATAGTCATAGACACTTGGAAATTTTATATCAGGTTCAACACCTCTTAATTGAGTAGATTCACCATTAATTCTATAAAACTTTTGCATCGTTATTTTAACCGAACCCGCAGGTTTTATACTATCAAAAGATGGAAGTACATAATAATCTAAGTCTACAAAAGATTGTACCGTTCCTTTACCATAAGTATTCGTACCAATGATAAGTGCTCTTTTGTAATCTTGTAATGCACCCGACACAATCTCAGAAGCACTAGCGCTGCCATGATTAACAATGACACTAAGCGGTCCATCCCACACAATATCTGAATTTTTATCCTTAAATATGTTTACATAATTCATCTTACCTCTTACCTGTACCACAGGACCTTCACTAATGAAAAGCCCTGCCAAATCCACTGCTTCTTGTAACGAACCACCACCATTATCTCGTAAGTCTAACACTAATCCCTTGATATTATATTTCTTTAACTTTTCAATTTCCTTTCTCACATCTTGACTACAATGATGTGCCCCAACATGTGTAAAATCTGTATAAAAAGAAGGTAAATAAATATATCCATACTTTTGTTTATTATATTCTATTACTAATGATTTAGCATATACTTCTTCCATCTCAATCACATCACGAATAATAGGAATTACTTTTATGCTACCATCAGGCTTTTGAACTGTCAGACGCACTTCAGTACCCTTAGGTCCCTTAATGAGTTCAATAGCATCATCAATTTCCATATCGGTAATATCTACAGGCTCTTTATCTCCTTGTCCCACTTTAAGTATAATATCTCCAGCTTTTAACTCACCTTGTTTATAGCTCGGACTGCCTACAATAATTTCCACTACTTTAATAACTCCATCTTTTTGCTGTAATCTTGCACCAATACCTTCAAACTGTCCACTCATAGATTGATCAAATCTCTTCTTCTCCTTTGGGGGAAAATATTCCGTATGCGGGTCATATACATTGATAAATGTATTAAGGTAAATAGCCACTCTATCTTTATATGAGAGCTTCTTAAGTCTTTTGAACCAATCATTATTAGCCTTTAATACTTTTTTTCTCGCTTTATATTCCAGTGAATCAAAGGACATCGGCTTTAATGTATGCGTAGAATCTTTTTCTATTTTTTTTCTTTCTTCTTCTCTCATTTCGTCCATTTTAAGTAATACTTGATATTTTATCATTTTACGCCATTCATCCTTTAATTCATCAACCGTTAATCCCGCTGCAGTAATTTCTCCAATCAGAGGGAGTGAAATTTTTCCGTCGGGTGCTATTACTACATCCGCAGATGCTTCCTCATGTCTCCATACCGTAACTCTTATGGCATCACCACAACCCAATACGTATGGCTTAGCTTGCTGCAATTCGGAAATTAATTTTTCATCATTATCAACAACCTGATAACCGACCGGTGAACACGACAATGTTACCAACAGCAGACACAAACTACAAAAAAATACTATTCTCCATGTCATTTTTATCATCATTGTTTAAATTTGCTAATAATTGTTTAACTCTTTGTTGAAACTTTTTATGTTTATATCGAAAAACCTTATATAATTCTTTAACTGAGAAACACCGAAAGGTTCTTTGTAAGACGGGTCTCGTCTGTTAAGAATATTTAAACGGACACATTCAAAAAGAGGCAGTTTTGAAGTGAATTAGTTTACATTATCAAATTATATAATATCATCGGATTCTCTAAAAGTCCAGCCTTTCATGAATAACCTCGGCCATCGCGGTGAAAAAGCGGTCTTATGTATAGCTAAATTAATTAAAACATGATATTAAAGCACAGTTAATTTTACCAATACAAAATCATATTGGTGCAATTCACTTGAATCATGAGTTTTGGCATAGAAACATGGTCAATTTAGGTGTCGGAATGTTAAAAACAATCGTTCTAATAATGCTGCCGCTACTTCTCGGGTGTTATCAAAGTTCCGGCAATATTGTCGAATCCACGGGGACGCTTGAAGCCACACAAATTGATATTCGAGCGGAAGTCGGGGGGCGGATTCTTAAACTTTATTATGATGACGGTGATCGGGTTACGGCTGGAGACATATTTGCTGAAATAGATAAGGAAAAACTTGAATACCAGCTTCAGGAAAGCCAAGCACGCTTAAGAGAAATCGAAGCGCAGCTTGCTCAATTGAAAAAAGGTTTTAGAGATGAAGAAGTGCGAAGAGCACATGAGGCCATGCTCGAAGCAGAAGTTCGAATGGAGGAAGCGAAACGTGAATATAACCGAGTGCACAAGCTATATCAAGAAAAGGTTGTCTCTACGGACATAAAGGATCAAGCTGAAACTGCTTATAACGCTGCCTTAAAGCGCTATGAAATAACAAGAAATGACTATCTTATTTTTAAAAAGGGCTACCGAGAGGAAGAGATTGCACGCGCCGTCGCTGCGAAGGAAGGTGCAGAGGCAGCGATATGTCTTATCCAAAGAAACTTAAAAGATGCCACTGTTTTGATTCCGGCAAACGGTATCATGCAGGTGCGATATGTTGAGCCGGGCGAATTGGTAACGCCGGGAAGCATTCTTGCTTCGGTGACTAACGTGCAGGACATGTGGATCATGGCATATGTTTCAGAGAAAAATCTGGGCAAAATCAGACTGGGGCAAAGCGCACAGGTTTTCGTTGACTCATTTCCCAATAAACCGTTCCCTGGAAAAGTGGTTTTCATATCTACAGAGGCAGAATTTACGCCTAAAAACATTCAGACCAAAGAAGAGCGGGTAAAGCTGGTCTACGCCGTGAAAGTGCAAATTAACAATGATCAGGAGTTACTCAAGGTCGGAATGCCTGCTGATGTTGTTATTAACGCTCTTGAGCATTGATATCATCAGCCTTTTTAACAACCGCCGCCATGCCTGCCATAACTACTCGAAACCTTACCAAAAAATTTGACCGGGTGGTCGCCGTAAATAATCTCAATCTTTCTATTGAAAAAGGGGAGATATTTGGTTTTCTTGGCCCAAACGGCGCCGGCAAAAGCACGACGATACGGATGCTGTGTGGCATACTTGAACCTACCAGCGGGGAAGGCCAAGTAGGCGGATACGATATCAATAAGGAGTCCGAGCAAATAAAAAAAATAATTGGTTACATGTCCCAGAGTTTTGGGCTTTATCAAGACTTGACAGTTGAAGAAAATCTTAAATTTTATTCGCGACTTTACATCCCTGACCGAAAACTGGCCACCCAGCGCATTGAAGAGGCTGTTGATTTGCTTCAGCTGAATCCCTATCGGAAACGACTGGCGGCAAATCTTTCCGGTGGCTGGCGACAGCGCCTTGCCCTTGCCTGCTCCGTAGTTCACCGACCGCAGATTATTTTTCTTGATGAACCCACTGCAGGGATTGATCCGGTCTCGCGTCGCATTCTGTGGGATTTTCTCTATGAACTGGCTCATGATGAAGGCACGACCCTGTTTGTTACGACGCACTATATGGAAGAAGCAGAGCGGTGTAACCAGATCGGCTTCATATGGCAAGGGAAATTGGTGGCGTGCGATACCCCTGATGGCATTAAACAAAGTCTGGTGCATGAGGAAATTTTAAACTTAAAATGTTCTGATCTCAGCGGTGCGTACAAGTTATTGCGTACCCATGAGCTCGTAAGAGATGTGAATCTGTATGGTGATGAAATTCATCTTGTGGTGGACGATGCAGAGACAAGCAGTTCGGAACTAAGGAAAATACTCTCAGCAGCCAAAATTCCGGTCATTTCTCTTGAAAAGATAGCGCCGTCAATCGAGGATGTCTTCGTCTCGCTATCCAAGCAAAGCAGTAATGGGTAAAGGCTAATGTTTCGCAGAATCTATGTGGTAATTATCAAGGAGATCACCCAGATCGTGCGGGACCCTATTGCGCTTCTGCTCATGTTTATTCTGCCGGCATTTCTCCTTTTCATCTTTGGTTTCGCCATCAATCTTGACATACGTACTATACCGTTAGCTGTTCTCGATAATGACAAGACCGAGAATTCTCGCGAGCTCGTGGACCGCTTCATAACCTCGGGATACTTTAAGTTGAAACAGCGCCTTTCATCCGAGGATCAAATGAACTGGCTGCTTGATCGCGGCGCGGTTAAGGCAGTAATAAAAATACCCGTTCACTTTCAACGGGACGTTCTCAAGGGTAAAACCACGCCGGTGCAGATTATTATTGACGGCACAGATAACAACACGGCAACAGTGGTTATGGGCTACGCACGCATGATCATGCAGCAGCATTCTAAGGATGTGCTGTTTGAACTTTTAAGAACCAGCCAGGGAGCAATTCTTGCCGGAATCCCGGCTTTGGATGTGCGCCCTAATATCTGGTATAATCCGGAGCTGCGCAGTATTAACTTTATGGTCCCCGGTCTGATTGGCATTATTATGATGGTGGTGGGAGTTGTTAATATGTCCGTATCCATTGTTCGAGAAAAAGAGCGGGGCACCATTGAGGCCATTATGGTCTCGCCTCTGCGACCTTTTGAGCTGATGCTGGGAAAAATTATCCCTTACATTCTTATCGCCTTCATTGATCTTAACCTCATTATATTGCTGGGCAAATTTGTTTTTCATGTTCCTTTCAGAGGCAGTTTTCTACTTTTTTTATTCCTTTCCTTCCTGTTTCTCGCCTCGGCCCTTTCCATGGGACTTTTTATATCAAGCATTGCCAAAACTTGTCAGGTTGCGTGGCTGATAAGTTTTTTAGCAACCATTTTGCCATCTATCATTCTGTCTGGCTTTATTTTTCCCATTTCCAACATGCCTAAAATTATACAATTTATCAGTTACTTTTTGCCGGTTCGCTATTTTATTGTGATTCTTCGCGGTATTATTTTAAAAGGTGTCGGACTTTCCGTCCTCTATCCACAAGCGCTTATGCTGGCGGGTTTTGCCGTAGTGCTGCTGGCAAGCTGTTCATTGAGGTTTAAAAAGCGGTTGGCGTGACATATGAGCATGCGGCGTATTATTGCTATAATTCTCAAAGAACTTATCCAGCTAAAACGAGACAAGAAAATGTATCCACTGCTTTTTACCGCACCCATTTTGCAGCTTCTGGTCCTTGGGTATGCGGCAAACTTTGATATAAAACATATTCCAACGGGCGTTTTGGACTTGGACAACACAACCATGAGCCGCCAGTATCGCGATGCGTTTGCATATAACGGCTATTTTGACATACTGTATCAAGTAAACACCCGTCAAGAACTCTGTCATTTGCTTGATACAGGAAAAATAAAAATCGGTATTGATATCCCCGTTGATTTTCAGAAAAACTTGAAAAAAGGGGCTTCCACCCAAGTGCAGGTTTTAGTTGACGGTGCCGACTCCAACAGTGCAACCATAGGGCTCAACTATGTCAGCATCATTTCCCAAAGATTTTCATCGAACCTTATTTTGCACAGTATTGATACGGCAGCATTCAACAGTAATGATTTTTTGGGTACCTGGCGGCGGGAAATCGGAAAATCCATGCTGGTAGATGACGCGTTGCGCATCTGGTATAATCCGGAACTCAGCAGTAAACAGTTTTTTGTTCCCGGGGTTATCTGCATGATTCTGCTCATTGTCACAACCAATCTCACCGCGTTGAGCCTGGTGCGGGAAAAAGAAATTGGCACGCTGGAGCAAATCTTGGTAACTCCTGTGCGGCCAGGAGAAATACTGTTAGGCAAACTTTCCCCTTTTATCATTATTGGTTTTATTGATGTCATATTTATTTTGCTTGCCGCTATGCTTATTTTTAATGTGTATATAAAAGGAAGTCTTTTCCTTTTATTTCTCTCTGCCGGATTTTTTCTGTTCTCTACCCTCGGGCTGGGGATTTTTATATCTACAGTATCACGCACTCAAGAACAGGCCATGATATTTCTCTTCTTTTTAGTGCTTAATATGGCCATGCTGTGCGGCGTCATATTTCCCATTGAAAATATGCCCACCGTTATTCAATGGATCACCTATCTCCTGCCACTTCGGTATTTTGTTATCATTGTTCGGGGCCTGTTTCTGAAAGGCGTCGGAATAACGGTTCTCTGGGATCAGATATTTTACTTATTCTTATGCGGCATCGTCATTTTTACCTTGAGTCTGTCTCGTATGAAGAAAAAGATTTCCTGAAAAGTTACCCACCGCCCATTCTTTCATATGAGCAATGCACTGCACACACGCCATGAACCCGCGTCCGAAGCTACTGTATGCTGATGAGAACGGAAACATATTTAGCCATCCTCGACTGGAAATGATTGGCTGCAGCGGCGCTTTACCCGTTCAGCCTGATCCCCAAGAGATGGCGATGCTTCCCGATATGAGCAAACTCTTTTTTCATCCTCGCTGCGCGCCTTATGGGTATGATCCAATCAAGAAACAAGTGGTTTGTCTCAAAGAAATGCACATAGGCAAGCGCAAAATTACCTGTTCTGCTGTATCCGCGTTTATTCAGCAGGGATGGGTGCGCTCGCTTCTTCCGGCAATGGATTATAGCGCAAAGGATTATATGCTCCCATTATGGGCATACAGTGCCGTTGGCATGGAAAACGAAAAGTATTATGTTCCCGCCTTTGAGATTGATAGTAATTTTCGCTGGCACCCCGATCAGTTTGATGATCGCAACCTTGTAGCTGCTGTAAAAGAACGCCAGGCAGAATTTCCAGGCAACCGCATCATAAAACACTTAGCGCGCTGTGCCCGTGAATATCACTGCTTTGCGGCTAAAAATTTTTTCTTTCGGCGCTGGGAAGCACCTATCCCAACAAGTCCTGCATGTAATTCACGATGTATTGGCTGCATTTCACTGCAACCGGACAGCGGCTGCCATGCCCCGCAAGAGCGGATCAATTTTATCCCCACCGTAAATGAAATTGTCCGCCCCTTTGTGCGCCATCTCAATGAAGCACCTGATGCTATTATAAGTTTTGGCCAAGGCTGCGAAGGAGAGCCAATAATTCAATGGCGGCTTATAAGCGAGGCCATTGCTGCCATGCGGGTAGAAACCGACAATGGCACCATTAATTTGAATACCAACGGCAGTGTCCCTTCCTTGGTTGAGGCGATTTGCAGAAGCGGGCTTGACAGCATCCGCATCAGTCTTAACAGCGCACGCAAAGAGCTGTATAACCGCTATTACTGTCCGCAACATTATACATTTGAGGATGTCATTGCATCAATACAACGTGCCCGTGATTGTGGCGTATTTACGATGATTAATTATTTGGTTTTTCCGGGCGTCACCGATCAAGAGGAGGAGGTGGCATCGTTAATTAAAATAATAGCGCGCACCCGTCCCCACCTCATGCACTTCAAGAATTTGAATATTGACCCTGATTTTTATCTTAAAGCCATGGGCACCCCCTCTCGACCAGGGATGGGAATAAAAAAAGTACGGCAAATACTTGAAAGGGAATTTCCGTCGCTTCAGTTTGGCTATTATAACCGGACGAAAGAACATTTCTTTGCCACTCCTATTTGAATTGCTGGGCCTATATAACCGGTCTGACGTAACGGGACAAACAAGGCACGGGCATGTCCGGCTGTTTCTCTAATGGTTACTTGTTCTATGCCATAATTCTTTTCAAAACAATTCCTCGTGATACTCATCCAGGTACGATGCAGAAGAGCAATCTCGATACAAAAAAAGTTTTTATGGGTTCTCTTATTGTTGTTACTCATTGTTATTTTACTATCCAAGGATACGCAGTTTGAAGAAAATCGGTCTGCTTGCCACAACGACCTCTTGAACCTTGGTGGGCAGTTGTGGACCCGTATTGATGCAACTTTCCCTTAATCTATCGGTAAGAGTCTGCTATGCGTTTGGCACGGGAGACCGCAACACCACGGATGGCGCCATACGCGAATTTCATGGAACTGCCTACAATGATATCGCAGTGGTGGGAGATATGCATGTGATTCCTGACATGCGCGGCGGGGGTATCGGGGATATGAGAACCAGCGGCATCAAAGCAACTATGGTCGCATCATCTATAATGCCGAGTCCAAAGTTTACCGTTAATCTTGATTGACATTATTATTGTTACAGATAAGATGAGGCTTGTTCAAGACAGTAGGGGCCGAAAAGACTTTTATGTTGAGTATGCAGTATCTGAAAAGATTGATGTTGTGGCCTGCGCCACCGTTTTTTTTACTGCTCATAGAGGTAGGCAAGCAACCGGGCAAAATCATGACATAGATTATATGCTTTTGCAGGTGCAGCCAGAATTCTAAACACCTTTCAGGTTTCGTACCTGTTCCACCACTCGTGGCAGTACCTCGCCGGTTTTACCCAGAACAATATAGTCAGAGACAAACCGCGTGAGCGCGGTTTCTGAGGGATTTATTTCCACCACCTTTGCTCCAGCGCTTTTTGCAATCTCGGGCATGCTGGCAGCAGGATAGACAACTGCTGACGTTCCTAATACCAGCATCAAATCGCAGGTGCGTGATTCGTGATGCGCCCTGGTGAGCGCATCAACGGGAATTGCCTCGCCAAAAAATACGCAATCAGGCTTTAACACACCGTTACACTTATTGCAACGTGGCGGACGATCATCCAGGGAAATCTCTGAGCTGGGCAGATGGTTACCACAGTCCATGCAGGTGACGGTCTGCAGATTCCCATGGAATTCTATAATATCTTTATTTCCGGCCACATGATGCAGTCCGTCAACATTCTGAGTAATAATGGTACTCAGGCATCCCAGCTGTTCAAGTTCGGCAAGTGCCAGATGGCCGGGATTAGGCCGGGCTTTGACAATTTCTTTTTGCATGGCGCTCAACAGTATCCACGCTTTCTCAGGATGATGACGCAGCGTTGAAATGTGCGCATATTCCTCAGGGTCGTATTGTTCCCACAGACCGCCTTTGCCGCGAAACGGTGCAATGTCACTCTCCACAGACATACCGGCACCACTTAATGCAACAACCTTTTTTGCGTTCACGATATCCTGCGCCAGACGTGTAATTTCAGCATCCAATACCATGCTATGCCCTCCTCTAGTCATCAGCACCGATATAGCAATGAGCTGCCAGAACCATGAGCTCCACGAAGCACTGCTTAGCTGATACGTTGTTCATGTTTTATCTGTGACAATATATCCTGCTCATCACTGCATGACAAGAAATAATACTTATTCTTCGTCTTCATAAAAACCACAGGCACTGCTGATGAAAGGATTGTTTTTAAAAATACTTTCAGTGCGGTAGCAATAAAAATTTTTGATATAGTATTTAATATCGCCATACATCTCTTTCCATTGCTCTACCGTGCCGTTTTTCTGCGAAAGCACATATTCATCAATAATTACTTGAACTTCTTTGAGCAACAGATTGCGTATTTGGAGCGCAAGTTCCGCAGATTTTCGGGTACCTTTCTTGCACCGTTTAATTTTTTTAACCAATACCTCCAAATCATCCATTATGGTCTCGAACAACTCAGCCCTAATGCGCGGATCAATAGTTCGCTCCTTGTCCGGTATGTTTTGAAACGTGATCATTTTTTTATAAAGGCGTTCAATGTTGCGAGCTCCCATACTACATCTTCCTATCTTCCTTCAATAACCAAACAGTTTGTTTCTTTATAAAGTATCTATCTATCATTTTCAAGAACAAAGAGAAGGTCCGGAGAAACAATTGATGGCGTGCGACCGCCAAATCAGTATTGTGAAAAAATTTTGTCTATTGTATAGCAATAATTAATTGCTTCTTTACATTGAAGCGACGAGCCGGTGTTCAGTCATTTTATCGCTTGGGTGAGCGTAATAATCATTTTTTACGAAGAAGGAGGTAGGCTTATGGAGCAAATTGAGCTGCGCAACAAAATTGTAGCATTTGTAAGATCCTACGACTATTCAAACCTCATTACCATTGACGCCTCAGGAATCCCGAAAGGCAGAATGATGGAAAATTTGCCATTCAAGGAAGATCTGATCTTCTGGTTTGCCACGGGCGTCCAGTCAAATAAAGTTCAGGAGATTAAAAAAAATGCGCGTGCAAGTGTCTTTGTCTATCGCCCCACCGATCATAGCAGTGTTTCAGCCCTCGGCACTGCTGAGATTGTAACTGACGATGCGATTCGCAAACACTACTGGAAGGAAAAATGGACAGCGTTC
>FWWM01014035.1_pt1 | contig 12719 bp, 11 predicted proteins | sample 2228351 | NCBI WGS metagenome assembly FWWM01 (sample SAMEA103939774, study PRJEB20133) | metagenome | reverse complement strand
GGCGGAGCACCGCCTGGGCGGCGGCCAGCCGGGCGATCGGCACGCGATAGGGCGAGCAGGACACGTAATCCAGGCCGACCTCCTCGCAGAAGGCGATCGAGGCCGGATCGCCGCCGTGCTCGCCGCAGATGCCGAGCTTGAGGTCGGGCCGCGCCGCCCGGCCCCGTTCGCAGGCGATCCGCACGAGCTCGCCCACGCCCGCGACGTCGAGCGAGCGGAACGGATCGGTCGGGAAGATCCCGGCCTCCAGATAGGCGTCCAGGAACTTGCCGGAATCGTCGCGCGAGAGGCCCAGCGTCATCTGGGTCAGATCGTTGGTCCCGAAGCTGAAGAAGGCGGCGTGGCGGGCGATCTCGCCGGCACGCAGGGCGGCCCGCGGCAGCTCGATCATGGTGCCGACCAGATAGTCCAGCCGCCGGCCGCGCTCGGCCATCACCCGCTCGGCCACCGCCCGCAGTCGCTCGCCCACGAGCTCGAGTTCGCGCGCCGAGCCCACGAGCGGCACCATGATCTCGGGAACCACCGCGCTGCCGCTGCGCGCCGCCACCTCGAGCGCCGCCTCGACGATGGCCTGGACCTGCATCTCGTAGATCTCGGGGTAGACGATCCCGAGCCGGCAGCCACGCAGGCCCAGCATCGGATTGGCCTCCTCGAGCTCCTTGAGCCGGCGGCGCACCACCCTGGGCTCCACACCCGCGGCCGCCGCGACTTCGCCGATCTCGGTCTCGGAGTGCGGCAAGAACTCGTGGAGCGGTGGATCCAACAGCCGGATCGTCACCGGCCGATCGCCCATGATCTCGAACAGCTCGACGAAGTCGGCGCGCTGCATGGGCAGGATCTTGGCGAGCGCCCGGCGGCGGCCGTCGGCGTCGGCGGCGAGGATCATCTCGCGCATGGCGACGATCCGATCCTCGGCGAAGAACATGTGCTCGGTCCGGCACAGACCGATGCCCTCGCAGCCGAAGCGCACGGCGGTGCGGGCATCGAGCGGCGTTTCGGCGTTGGTGCGCACCCGCAGCCGGCGAACCGCGTCGGCCCAGCCCATGAGCGTGGCGAAGTCGCCCGAAAGCTGGGGATCGACGGTCGGCACCGCACCCAGCATGACCTCGCCCGAGGAGCCGTCGATCGTGATCACTTCACCCGCGGCCACCCGCACCCCGCCGGCGGCGAAGGCGCGTTCCTCGTAGGAGATCAACAGATCGCCGGCACCGCACACGCAGGGCTTGCCCATACCGCGGGCGACCACCGCGGCGTGGCTGGTCATCCCACCGCGGGCGGTGAGGATCCCGCGGGCGGCGTGCATGCCGTGGATGTCGTCGGGCGAGGTCTCGACGCGCACGAGGATCACGGCCTCGCCCGCCCCGGCCAGCCGCTCGGCCTCCTCGGCGCTGAACACGACCTTGCCCGAGACCGCGCCCGGCGAGGCCGGCAGGCCCTTGGCGATCACCCGCCGCTCGGCCTTGGGATCGAGCGTCGGGTGCAAGAGCTGGTCGAGGGCCGCGGGATCGACCCGCAGCAAGGCCTCCTCGCGGGTGAGGAGCCCCTCGGCCACCATGTCGACGGCGATCTTCAAGGCCGCCGCCGCGGTGCGCTTGCCCGTGCGGGTCTGCAGCACGTAGAGCCGGCCCTTCTGGACCGTGAACTCGATGTCCTGCATGTCGCGATAGTGCCGCTCGAGCCGGTCGAACACCGCCACGAGCTCGGCATAGGGCCCGGGCATGCGCGCTTCCATGGAGGCCTCGGGATCGCCGCCGCCGGCCGACGCCATGGCCCGGGAGAGCGGTTGAGGAGTGCGGATCCCGGCCACGACGTCCTCGCCCTGGGCGTTGACCAGGTACTCGCCGTAGCGAGCCTTCTCACCGGTCGACGGGTTGCGGGTGAAGGCCACGCCCGTGCAGCAATCCTCGCCCATGTTGCCGAACACCATGGCCTGCACGGTGACCGCCGTGCCCATGTCGGCCGGGATCCCGTGCAGCTTGCGATAGGTCTGGGCGCGGGGGTTCATCCACGAGCCGAACACCGCGCCGATCGCCCCCCACAGCTGTTCGCGCGGGTCCTGCGGGAAGTCGCGGCCCAGCTCGCGGCGCACGAGCTCCTTGTAGGCCACCACCAGAGCCTCCAGCGCCGCCGCCGAAAGCTCGTTGTCGAACCGGGCGCCGTGCTCGCGCTTGGCCTCCTCGAGCCGCTCCTCGAAGAGGTAGTGGTCGATGCCGAGCACCACGTCGCCGTACATCTGGATGAACCGGCGATAGCTGTCGAAGGCGAAGCGCCGGTCGCCTTTCATCCGCGCCAGGCCCTCGACGGTCCGGTCGTCGAGCCCGAGATTGAGGACCGTGTCCATCATCCCGGGCATCGACACCGGCGCCCCGGAGCGGACCGAGACCAGAAGTGGCCGCTCGGGATCACCGAACCGCGCTCCGACCTCCTCCTCGACCCGGCGCAGCGCCGCCTCCACCTCCTCGCGCAGGCCCTCGGGGTAGCGCCGCTCGTGCGCGTAGTACCAGGCGCAGACCTCGGTCGTGATGGTGAACCCGGGCGGCACGGGCAGGCCCAGCCCCGCCATCTCGGCGAGGTTGGCGCCCTTGCCACCCAACAGCCGCTTCATGCCGGCGGATCCCTCCGCGCCGGCGCGACCGAAGCTGTAGACCCATCTGGCCATCGGCCGTCCCGTCCTCCTCGGCCGACCGGTGCCACGGCACCGGCGGCCCACCCTATCCGCGCCCGGGCTCCTCGATCCGCGCGAAGTCGGCGACGTCGCCCAGGGCCGATCCTATCCGCGACAAGATGAACAAACGGTTGACGCGCAGCTCCGGATCCGCCGCGTTGACCATCACCCGGTCGAAGAAAGCGTCGATCGGTGCGCGAAGGGCCGCGAGCGCCGCCATCGCTTCGGCCCAGCGCTCCTCGGCGAGCGCGCGGGCGATCCGCGCCTCGGCCTCGCCCAGGGCCGCGAACAGCGCCCGCTCCTCGGGCTCGCGCAGGAGCTCCGGCCGCGGGCTTCCCAGGTAACGGCGCCCGTCCTTGCGCTCCTCGATCGCCACGATCGAGGCGGCGCGCCGGAAGCCGGCCAACAGATCGCGCCCCTCCTCGCTCTCCAGGAAGGCGTGCAGCGCCCGCACCCGGGCCACGAGCCGGACCAGATCGTCGTCGAGCCCGGTGGCCAGCACGGCGGCGATGTGGTCGTGGCGGATCCCCTCGCCACGCAGCAGCACGACCAGGCGATCGGCCAGGAAGCGGAGGAGCTCGTCGAGGAGCGGCTCGCGCGGCAGGTCGGAAAAGCGCGCCCCGTAGCCGTCGAGCGCCGCCACGAGGATCGGGCGCAGCGCGAGCCGCAACCGGTTCTCGAGCACGAGCCGAATGATCCCGAGGGCCGCTCGCCGCAGGGCGAACGGATCCTTGGTGCCGGTCGGCCGGATCCCGGCGGCGAAGAAGCCCACGAGATGGTCGATCCGGTCGGCCAGCCCCACGACCACGCTCTCGGGGGCACTCGGGCAGCGATCCTCCGGTCCCTTGGGCCGGTACTGTTCGGCGATCGCCCGCGCGACCGGCTCGGGCTCGCCCTGGAGCCGTGCATAGTGGCCGCCCATGATCCCCTGGAGTTCGGGGAACTCGCCCACCATCCCGCTGACCAGATCGGCCTTGGCCAGAAGGGCCGCGCGTTCGGCCAGGATGCGATCGGCCCCGGGGACCGCCTCGCACAGCCGGCCGGCGAGCGCCACCAGCCGCTCGACCCGCTCGGCCAGCGTGCCCAGCCGCTCGTGGAAGACCATGGCCGCGAGCTTGGGCAGCCGGCTCTCGAGGCTCGCCTTCTTGTCCTGCTCCCAGAAGAAGCGGGCGTCCCACAGGCGGGCGCGCAGCACCCGCTCGTTGCCGGCCACGATCGCCGCTCCGCCGTCGACCGCCTCGACGTTGGCCACCAGCACGAAGCGCGGAGCGAGCCGGCCGTCGGCCGTCTCCAGCGCCAGGTAGCGCTGGTTCTGGCGCATGGTGAGCACCAGGACCTCGGCCGGGATGTCCATGAAGGCCGGATCGATCCGGCCCGACAGCGGCACCGGCCATTCGACGAGGCCCACGATCTCGTCGAGGAGATCCTCGTCGTGGACCAGCCGCAGCCCCTCGGCGGCGGCGAGGCGCTCGGCGCCTTCCAGGATCCGCGCCCGCCGCTCGGCCGGATCGAGCAGCACCTTGGCACCGCGCAGCGCCGCCTGGTACTCGGCGAAGCCGCGCGGCCGCAGCGCCGCCGGGGCGTGGAAGCGATGGCCGCGGGTCTCCGCACCGCTCGCCACCCCGGCGAAGGTGAAGGGTACGACCTCGCCGTCCAACAGGCACAGGATCGAGCGCAAAGGCCGGACCCAGCGCGCCTCGCCCTCGCCCCAGCGCATCGACTTCGGCCAGGGGAAGCGGGCCAGGAGCTCGGGCAGGCGGCGGGCCAACAGCTCGCGGGTCGAGGCCCCGGGCTCGCGGATCAGCGCGACCAGCACCCGGCCCTTCTTCTCCTCGCGGACCTCGATCGTGACCCCCTCGGCCGGCAGGCTGCGCTTGAAGCCCTCGAGCGCCGCCACCGGTGCATCCTCGCGCGGGCCGCGGCGCTCGACCAGCCGGTCCGGTTGGCGCAGGGGCAGCCCGCCCACGACCGCGACCAGCCGGCGCGGCGTCGTGAAGGTACGGATCGGAGGCTCGAAGGCCAGCCCGGCCTCGGCCAAGAGCTCCCCCAGCAGTCGCGCGAGGTCGGCGCGTGCCTGCGGTTGCATGCGCGCCGGCATCTCCTCCGCCAGGAGCTCGAGGAGCAGCTCGGCCATGGCCTAGCCGTCCCGCACCGCGCCGCGCTCGAGCCAGGCCTCGCAGCAGGCCTTGGCCAGCGCCCGCACCCGGCCGATGTAGGCCTGTCGCTCGGCGACGCTGATCGCACCGCGCGCGTCCAGGAGGTTGAAGAGGTGGCTGGCCTTCAGGCACTGGTCGTAGGCCGGCAGCGGCAGCCGATGGGCGAGCAGGTGGCGGCACTCGGCCTCGGCGTCCTCGAAGTGGCGCACCAGCCGCTCGACGGTGGCGTACTCGAAATTGTGCGCCGAATATTGCCGCTCGGCTTCCAGGAACACCTCGCCATAGGTCACACCCCGGCCGTTGAAGTCCAGCTCGAAGACGTTCTCGACCCCCTGGACGTACATGGCCAGGCGCTCGAGGCCGTAAGTGAGCTCACTGGACACCGGCCGGCAGTCGATCCCGCCCACCTGTTGAAAATAGGTGAACTGGGTGACCTCCATCCCGTCGCACCAGACTTCCCAGCCGAGGCCCCAGGCCCCGAGCGTCGGGCTCTCCCAGTCGTCCTCGACGAAGCGGATGTCGTGCCGCAACGGGTCGATCCCGAGCTCCACCAGGCTCTCGAGGTAGATGTCCTGGATGTCCGGCGGGGACGGCTTCAAGATCACCTGGAACTGGTAATAGTGCTGGAGCCGGTTGGGGTTCTCGCCGTAGCGCCCGTCGGTCGGCCGCCGCGAGGGTTGGACGTAGGCGGCGTTCCAGGGCTCCGGGCCGAGCGCGCGCAAGGTGGTGGCCGGATGGAAGGTCCCCGCCCCCACCTCCATGTCGTAGGGCTGCAGGATCAGACAGCCGCGCGCGCTCCAGAAGCGCTGCAGCCGCAAGATCACCTCCTGGAAAGAGAGCGCGCGGGGCTCGGCCAAGGATCGTCGCCCGATCGGCTTCGTATCGCGGTGCAGCAGGCTCTTGCCCAGGCGGGCGGCCGGGGTCAAGGCGGGTGCGGCGCTCGGGACCGCTCGACGCTCAGGACCGCTTGAAGCGGCACTCCTCGACCGACGGGCACCAGGTGCCGTTGGGCACGTAGGTGCCGCAGCGCGGGCAGGGCACGAGCTCGGTCGGCGCCGGGTCGGGCGGGCCACCGCGGGCCGGCTCGGGTGGCCGGGCCTGGGCCTGCTCGAGCTTCTTCTGCAGCGTGCTCAACAGCCGCAGGCCCTTCCAGGCGGCCAGGATCACGAGCAGGACGACCAGGATCTTGCCCAGGCTCAAGGTGAACATCGCCCGCTCCCTTCCCCTCAGAGCCCGAGCCGACGGCGCAACGCCGCCTCCTCGACCGCCGCGAGCGCCTCGATCACCGCCTCCTGCGCCAAGGTGGCGAGCCCGAGCCGGCTCGCGAGCTTGGGGCGGGGTGGATTGACCACGCGGATGCGCACCTCGGTCCCGAAGCGCTCCTCGAGCGTGCCGTAAAGCTCGCCGAACCCGTCGGCCAGGCCCGCCGCCACCGCCCTCGTGCCGGTCCACACCCGCCCGTCGAACAGCTCGCTTTCGGGCAGCGCGAGCTTGCCGGCCCGGCGGCGCCGGACCTGCTCCTTGAAGCGCTCGTGCACGTCGGCCTGGAGTTCGGCCAGCAACGCCACGTCCTCGGGCCGCTCCGGGCGGAACGGGTCGAGGAAGCTCTTGCGGGCGCCGGCGGTGTGCACGCGCCGTTCGATGCCGAGCCGTTCGATCGCCCGATCCAGGCCGAAGCCGGCGCTGATCACCCCGATCGAACCCACCACCGAGGCCGGGTCGACCAGGATCTCGTCGGCGGCGGTGGCGAGCCAGTAGCCACCCGACGCGGCCACGTCCTCGACGAAGGCCAGCACCGGCCGGCGGTGGCGGTCGGCCAGCGCCCGGATCCGCCCGGCGATCAGCGCCGCTTGGACCGCCGAGCCACCGGGGCTGTTGATCTGGAGGGCCACCGCCGGAGCGCGGCGGATCGCGAAGGCCCGATCGATGGCCCGCTCCAGACCGGCGAGGGTGAGCCCGGCGCCGCGCAGCGGCAGGCTGCCCACCAGGCCCACGAGACGGATCACGGGCACGACCGGCGGACGGCGCCAGAAGGCCCAGAAGGGACGGGAAGGCGCCATCGAGGTCACCACGAGATCGGTCGCGCTCCGCGCAAGACGGCTTCGATCTCCTCGGTAAAGCGCCCGTCCGGGTGGTGCAAGACGAGCCCGGGCAGAAGCCGCGCCGGCGCCCGGCTGCCCTTGCGGGCGCGGACCAGGACCCGGCGGGCGGGCGAGCCGGCCTTGGGCCACAAGGGCAGGATGGTGATCGCCCCGGCCCGACCCGAAAGCGCCGCCAACAGATCCGGCAGCCGGTCGGCCCGGTGGACCAGCACGAGCCACCCGCCGGGGACCAGCCGGGCGAGGCAGGCCCGCACCCAACGGTCGATCGGCGCCGCCTCGAGATGCGCCACCCGGCGGCTCGGATCCTCGGGTGCCCGCGCCCGCGCGGGCTCCAGGAAGGGCGGGTTGCTCACGACCCAGTCGAACCTGCTCTCGCGCAGCGCCCGCGGGGGGGCCACCAGATCGCCCCGGATCAGCCGGATGCGGTCCTGCAGCCCGGCCAGCTCGACGCTCGCCCGGGCGAGCGCCAGGGCCTCGCCGTCCTGCTCGATCCCGGTGATCCGCAGCTGCGGCAGCCGGGCCGCCAGGCACAAGGTGGCGGCGCAGGTGCCGCAGCCGGCATCCAACACCGTGTCCCCCGGTGCGGCGTCGACGGCGGCGGCGAGCAGCACCGGGTCGATCGCCACCCGATAGCCGCGTTTCGGCTGATACAGTCGCACGCGGCCACCCAAGAGGCCATCGAGCGTGGCCCCGGGCGGGGGCGACGCCGCAGCGGCCTCGCCCTCGGGGTGAACGGTCGAGTTTGCCATCGCGTAGATCGGCGTGTAGTCAGGTCGCGACAACATGGCTCGGCCGGCGCGCCGGGTCGAGGTCGAGGGAGACGCCTCGTGGTGGCGGCAGCAGCGCGATGCGAGCAGCCCGTGGGCTCGGCGCTCGAGCGAGCCCGGCTCCTGGTGCGCGAGGATCTGGAGCGGGTCAATCGGCTGATCCTCGAGCGGCTGCAGAGCGAGGTGCCGCTCATCCCCGAACTCGCTCGCCATCTGATCGCCGCCGGCGGCAAGCGGATCCGGCCGATGCTCACGCTGCTGTCGGCCCGGCTGTGCGGCTATCGCGGCGACCACCACGTGGCGTTGGCCACCGCCGTCGAGTTCATCCACACCGCCACGCTGTTGCACGACGACGTGGTCGACGATTCCGATCTGCGGCGGGGCAAGGCCACCGCCAATGCGCTGTGGGGCAACAAGGCGCCGGTGCTGGTGGGCGATTTCCTGTTCAGCCGGGCTTTCCAGCTCATGGTGGGGGTGGGCGACCTCGAGGTCCTGGCGATCCTCGCCGATGCCTCGGCGGTGATCGCCGAGGGCGAGGTGCTCCAGCTCGTGACCGCCAACGACACCGCCACCACCGAGGACGCCTATCTGCGGATGATCGCCGGCAAGACCGCCGCTCTGTTCGAGGCCGCCTGTGCGGTGGGCGCGGTGGTGGCCGGGAGGCCGGCGGCCGAGCGGCGGGCGCTGGCCGAGTACGGCCGGGCGCTCGGTATCGCCTTCCAGCTGGTCGACGACGCGCTCGACTACAGCGCCCGTCAGGCCGAACTCGGCAAGAGCGTGGGTGACGACTTCCGCGACGGGAAGATCACCTTGCCGGTGCTCGTGGCCTTCGCCCGCGGCGACGAGGCCGAGCGCGCCTTCTGGCGGCGGACGCTCGAGCGGGTCGAGCAGGACGAGGCCGATCTGGCCGAAGCGCAGCGGCTGATCGCCCGCCACCGGGCGGTCGAGGCGACCCTCGAGCGGGCCGAAGCGTTCGGCCGCCAGGCGCGCGAGGCGCTCGCCCCGTTCCCGCGCTCGCCGGCCAAGGAGGCGCTCTTGGGCCTGGTCGATTTCTGCATCCACCGCGCCTATTGAAGCGGAGGCGCGCTTCGGGCTTGCGGTCAGCGCGGCGGCCGATTATCTCCTCGGCCGACCCCGGTCGGAGCGTAGCTCAGCCTGGTAGAGCACTGCTTTCGGGAGGCAGGGGTCGCGTGTTCGAATCACGCCGCTCCGACCATCTCCCCTCCCCTCGGCGATCCGGCGGGCACCGTTGCGCTGGTTCCACTGGTTGCCGTTCGGCCGCGTGCCCGAGATCGTACCCCGCGAGCTGGCCGATCGGCTGGGACGGCCCGATGCACCGGTGGTGATCGACGTGCGCAGTGCCGCCGAGGTCGCCCGCGGAACCATTCCCGGTGCCCGGCACCTGCCGATCCAGGAGTTGGCCGAGCGCCTGGCCGAGCTCGATCTACCGGAGGGTGCCGAGATCGTGGCGGTGTGCGAAAGCGCCCATCGATCGATCCCCGCCGTGCGACTGTTGCGCGAGCGGGGCTATCGGGCGGTCCAGTTGGCCGGTGGCATGAGCGCTTGGCGGCGCGCCGGGCTGCCGGTGACCGGGCCCGCCGGCTGACGAGACCTCAGCCCTCGACCGTCCAGGTGGGGGCGCGGCGGATCACGGCCGCCAGATCGAGGTCCGGTTCGTGGGCCCGAGCGGCCTCCCCTTGCGCCCGCAGCGCCCGTTCGAAACTGGTGTCCGCCGGATCGGCGTAGAGCACGCCGATCGCCACCGGCATGGGCGGCCGCAGCGCGGCCAACAGCGTGGCGAGCGCGCGATCGCGCTCGTCGTGCACGAGCACACCCTGCGCCTGCCAGCCCTCGGGGCCGATCTCCACCACCTCGAGGCCGATGCGATCGCGGGCCGGACGCAGCCCCATGCGGCCGGCGGCGAACAGCAGCGGCTCGCCGTGGCGCAGCCGGATCTGGGCCTCGGCCTCGACCGCCTTGTCGGTGATCGCGGCGAACGCGCCGTCGGCGTAGATGACGCAGTTCTGCAGGATCTCGACCATCGCCGCGCCGGGATGGTCGTGGGCGCGGATCAGGATCTCGGGCAACAGCTTCTGGTGCACGTCGACGCCGCGGGCCACGAACCGCGCCCCGGCGGCCAGCGCCAGTTCGCAGGCCGAGAGCGGCCGCTCGACCACCCCCAGAGGGGTCGAGGTCGTGCGGGCGCCGGCGGCGGTGGTGGGCGAGGCCTGGCCCTTGGTGAGGCCGTAGACGGCGTTGTTCACGACCAGGATCACGAGGTCGAGATCGCGGCGCAGCGCGTGGACGAGATGGTTGGTGCCGATCGCCAGCATGTCGCCGTCGCCGCCCACCACCCACACGTCGAGCTCGGGGCGGGCGAGCTTGATGCCGGTGGCGATCGCCGGGGCCCGCCCGTGGATGCCGTGGAAGCCGTACGTGGCCAGATAGTGCGGGAAGCGGGCGGCACAGCCGATCCCCGAGACGAACACCACCCGATCCGGGTCGAGCCGCAGCGCCGCCAGGGCCCGCTCGACCGCCTTCAAGATCGCGTAATCGCCACAGCCCGGGCACCAGCGCACCTCCTGATCGGAGGCGTAGTCCTCGGGTCGGCGGGGTACCGCCTCCTGGCGGCGGGGCTCGGCGAGCACGCTCACGGGGTCACCTCCAGCCGGGCCTCGATCGCCTGGACGAGCTCCTCCACGCCGAACGGCCGGCCGGTGATCTTGGCAAGCGGCTCGGCCGGGACGAGGAGTTCGGCGCGCAGCAGCCTGGCGAGCTGGCCCGCGTTCATCTCCGGCACCAGGATGCGGCGGAAGCCCGCGAGCAACGGGCCCAGCCCGCGCGGCAGCGGCCACAGCTGGCGCAGATGCAGCTGCGCCACGTCGCGGCCGCGGCCTCGCCGGCGCTGGCCGAGGAACTGTCGGAGGTCCTCCTGTCCATGGTCGTGGCCGAGGGGACCGGGAACGGCGAGCCCAGACACGACAGGACCACTCGGGTCGAGCGCCTGCGATACCTCCTGTCGGTGTTGACGCGCCTGTCGCTGGCCCCGGCCTCCCGTTCCAGGCTGTTCCTCGCGCTGTCCCAGACCCTCGACGCGGGCGAGGCCATCCGGGACGTGATCCTGAGTTCGCTGTTCCCGTCTGGCGTGGACGAGGGCCTGGCCGTGGTGGCCCAGGGTGGGGAACGGGCGCTGCGGGCCGTGATCGCCGGTGCGGCCGCCCGGCCGAACGGGAAGTCCGAGTTCTACGCGACCTGCCGGTCGGTCATGGACATGGGCCTCCATCAGGGCCTGCCCGTGCTGGGCCGCGTGTACCGGCTGCTGGACCTCCGGGACGGGGGGCACCGGGCCCTGGCCGCCATGGTGCGGGCCTCGCTCCTGCTCGCGGTGGAGCGTGCCGTCGTCAACGGGACCAAGGTGCGGCGCCTCCTGCCGGACACCCCTGACCTTTCTTGCCTCGACCTCCTGACCGTCGTGACTCCCGGGATCGCGGAACCTGCGCGGACCGAGGTCTGCGAGTACCTGATCGAAGGCGCGGGCCGGATCCTGCGGGGGCTATGCCTCACCCGGGACGACTGCGACTCGTTCGTGCAGGTCGTGGTGGGAGCGGTCGTTCTCCACCGGGAACCGGACCGGGCCGGCGCCGAGGTGCGCAGGATGATCCTCGACACGGCCGGCGTGCTGCACGTGCGCGCGCAGACCGGACCTGGAGCCCTGGACGCCGTGGAGCCGTTCCAGACCGTGGTGCGCCTGCTCGCCGCGGAGTTCAGGCGACGCCAGGCCCTCACCACGTGCCTCGCGCCCGTCCTGCCCCTCGTGACCGACTTCGCCCCACCTGACCCGTCGCGAATGGACTGGGCGTCGGTCGAGGTCTGAAGCGCGTCGCTTCTCAGATCGAGGACATTCCCCACTCGCTCGTGACCGATCAACGAAAGCCCATCCTTTCTTCAGGTTGTCTCGAACCGCCCCTGCTGGGAAACGTGGGACTTCTTGCCGTGCAAGTCCTTGATTTCGCTTACGCCCACGCCCACGCCTACGCCCACGGTGGGGAAGGTCCTCGCTCGTGCCCCCCTTGCTATATTCTGCGATTCGGATTACCTTTTGCACGGCCTTGAGCCGATTCCCTTTGGAACTCCCGATGGAGCGGACGATGACGCAACGATTCGATGCGGGCCGGCTGCTGCGGGCCGGAGCCGGTCTGCCTGCCCTCTTGACCCGGGTCTTCGACACCCTCGCGGATGACGTCCGGGCCGCGATGAAGAACGACCCCGCCGCGCGAAACCCCCTCGAGGTGGTCCTCGCCTATCCGGGGGTGCACGCGCTGTGGGCGCACCGGGTGTCGCACAGGCTGTGGAAGGCGGGCCTGGTGACGCTGCCGCGCGTCCTGTCGCACGCGGCCCGCTTCCTGACCGGGATCGAGATCCACCCAGGCGCGACCATCGGGCGCGGGGTCTTCATTGACCACGGGATGGGGGTGGTCGTCGGCGAGACAGCGACCGTGGGCGACGGATGCCTGCTGTACCAGGGCGTGGTCCTCGGAGGCACGAGCCTCGAGAAGAAGAAGCGCCACCCCGACCTCGACCCCGATGTCGTCATCGGTGCCGGGGCCATCGTGCTCGGCCCGATCCGCGTGGGCCGGGGGAGCCGCGTCGGGGCCGGGTCCGTGGTGATCAAGGACGTCCCGCCCCAGTCCACGGTGGTCGGTATCCCGGCCCGCCTGGTGGCGCAGAACGGGAAATCCGTGCGGTCACCGCTCGACCACGCGAACCTCCCCGACCCCCTGGTGCAGACGCTTCAGTCCATCGAGGAACGCCTGGCGGCTTTGGAGTCCCGCGACGCCGCGTCGTCCGGTCCGCCCGTCCCGCGCGCGACCCCGGCCCGGCTCCGGCCGGTTCCAGCGGTCCGTTCGGGGCGCAGGACCGCGAACCCTCCTCGCTGAAACCTGACGAAAATGCAGGTCCTGCTGCCTCTTGCGACTGGGGTCTTGACACGTATGACGCGACGCGTTATAGTTGGGTTCGTGAGGGCCGC
>FWWM01014033.1_pt1 | contig 12721 bp, 10 predicted proteins | sample 2228351 | NCBI WGS metagenome assembly FWWM01 (sample SAMEA103939774, study PRJEB20133) | metagenome | reverse complement strand
TCCGCTTGTGGATACTGAAACTTGAAAATTCATAATTCTTTATAATTTGATTATTAGTTGCACCCCCTTCGATCCGCTTGTGGATACTGAAACGTCGTATATGGTTTCTCGCTGCAACTGCTGTACCTTTACGTTGCACCCCCTTCGATCCGCTTGTGGATACTGAAACCGAAACGCGACCTTGAGCGTGGCTATTCTTTCAGCGAGTTGCACCCCCTTCGATCCGCTTGTGGATACTGAAACGCAATTTGAACGGGGCATACACAGCGCTATAATTAGGTTGCACCCCCTTCGATCCGCTTGTGGATACTGAAACTTAACGATAGACGGTGCTGATTGAGCGGGAACAGGTTGGTTGCACCCCCTTCGATCCGCTTGTGGATACTGAAACCATAGAAATAAAATACTATGTGCGAAATGACAACATTGTTGCACCCCCTTCGATCCGCTTGTGGATACTGAAACACGTGATTGGTGATCTTATGGCGATGGGTGAATACGGTTGCACCCCCTTCGATCCGCTTGTGGATACTGAAACGAGGGATCGTTGTGGGGGGTGATGCTGAATGGCCTGTGGTTGCACCCCCTTCGATCCGCTTGTGGATACTGAACTACCTCCCCGCTTACGGGGAGGGGCATGGGGGTGGGGTTTCGCCCCCTTTCTCTCTCACCGCTCGCCTTCCCTCAGCGCTAGTCGGCGCTGACCGCGCCGCTCTCCAATTCCCTACACAGCGACCTCTGCCGTTCCTCAATCGCCGAAACGGCGGGAGAGGCTTACCGGCTAAATCCACAAACAAGAACTCAAACAGCGCCATGCGCGTCGCGTCATCCATTGGCTTGAAGACCGCCCCACCCGCCATACAGCCAGACTGTCCGGCTCGCACGTTAAGCCTCTCACAATCCATCCTCAAAGTCGAACCGTTCGGCAAAGGCAAAATCAGACAACCACCTTCCATTCCCGTTTGCGCCGCTGTCAACCCGGCCACTTCTACCCCTGCGCCGCCCGGCGAAAGATTCAACACGCGCGCCGGAAAAACTTGATTTTCCCACACCAGTTTAGCTAGCAAGTCCACCGTAAAGCGATAATGGCGTCGTTCATGCCGCCGTCTCAAAACCTCTCTCACCCCCACCCCAATCACCGTCAGGTTATAGACCGCCCAAAACAACACAATCAGAAAAACCGTCGTCCCCAGCGGGATCGTGTCGCTCATCAAATTGCGCAAACTGCCGAACAGCAGCGCGCCGATCATCGCGCCCAACAACGCAAAATGCCAGCGCAACGCCGCCCGCTCTTTCTGATAAACCGAACGATCCACCGACTTCGGCGTAACCTTGAACTTGAGCGGCTTTTTCACGATCAGCGTCAGCAAGGACTGCAAAAAGACGATCATGCGCAAAAAGCTGAACACCTCGCTTTTGAAGTAGCGGAAGTAGCCGCGCCCGCCGATTTGGTTGGCGAGTATGTTCAACAAAAAGTACGGCGTCCAAAGCAGCATGAACAAGGTCAAGTCCACCCGCATGGGCAAGACATTCAGCAAAATAATGGCAATGGGCAGCAGCAAAAAGATGAACTTCTGAATGGCTTCCAAATACGCCATGAAACTGGCAAAGTAAGACAATCGCTGCGCTAAGGTTAAACCCGGTATCCACAATGGGCTTTCTTTGCTGCGGTAAAGCTGCATTGTCCCTTGCGCCCAACGCAGCCGCTGCAACAGGTAGGCTGTGACCGTTTGCGGCGCAATGCCAAAGGCCAGCGGCTCATCCACAAACAGCGACTTCCAGCCGCGGCTGTGCAGGCGCACCGAGGTGTGAATATCCTCGGTGATGGTTTCGGTGGCCACCCCGCCCACGTCCTCCAACGCTTTGCGCCGCACAATGGAGGGGCTGCCGCACCAGAACGCCGAGTTGGTGTTATTTTTGCCCGGTTGAATCACATGGAAAAAGAGCGACTGTTCGTGCCACTCCGGGCGCGATAAGTCGTGCTGCATCGAGTCGCGGTTGTAAAACTCCTGCGGCAATTGCACAAACGCCAGCCGCTCGTCTTCAAAGTAACCCAGCGTGCGCTCAATGAAATTCGGCTGCGGAATCATGTCGGCGTCCAGAATGACGATGAAATCGCCATCGGTCTGCCGCAAAGCATGATTGATGTTGCCGGCTTTGGCGTGGCGGTTGTCCGGGCGGGTAATGTAGCCCACCCCCATTCGCTCGGCCAGCCGGCGAACCGATTCGCGCCGGCCGTCATCCAGCAGGTAAGTTTTGTGCGGGTAGGTCAAGCGGCGGCAGCCCGCCAGCGTCGCCTCCAAAATTTCTTCCTCTTCATTGTAGGTGGGAATGAACACATCCACGCGCTGGCCGGCTTTGGGCGGACGATAAGCGGCAATTGGCTTCACCCGCCAGGTCATCCAAAAGAACAGCAAAAAGTTGATTACGCCAAAGGCTTCTCCGAACCACAACATGAACGACAAGACCGGCGCAGCCGGGTTGAGCGTTGACGTCAGACGCCAAACCACATAAACGATCATATAGATGCCGGCAAAGACCACCAAAAACCGGTTGAGTCGTTCCCGCCATTCAGAAGAAAAAGCAGGCGTTTGGCTCATCATGCTCGTCCTCATATCAAAATTCTTTTTTCAATATACGATAAAAGTGGTTATATTTTAATAAAAAATTTATAAATTTTTGATTTTTTGTATAGCGCGAATCCATATCTAACCCAACCCCGCTCGGCAAAAGCGCGCTTTGGCTTGGTTTCGGCCGGCGCTGACCGCCCAGCCTACTCAATCAATTTCAAAAAGGTCTCCACAATCAGCGGGTCGAACAGTTTGCCGGCGTTTTCCGCCAAAAATTGCCTGGTCGCCTGTTCCAATCCCTCAATCTCCCTGAGCAGCTCAGCCGCCTACCGCCTCTCCGCTTTCACAGGCCACCTCCCTCGCGAGCAAAAATCCCAAAAAATCCTCCTTGACATTTCTCCCAAAATCCTTATACTTTTCATCATCATGAAACCGTTCTCCACCCTCGCCAAGAATCAGATCAAGCGCAGCCTCTCCTCCCTTGCGGGCAGGCGGGTTGTCGGCGTTTAAGAGACGGTTTCCCCTTCCTCTCTCGGCTTGCGCAAACTCCCCCTCGCCCGGGGAGTTTTTATTTTTGTACCCGTTCGGAGGTCTTTGAAAATGGCAGAAATTTTAGACAGCACCCTGCGCGAAGGCGAACAAACCCCGCTGGTCAACTTCACCATCGAGGAAAAACTGCACATCGCCCGCCTGCTGGACGCGGTCGGCGTGGAAATGATCGAGGCCGGCGATCCCAGCGTTTCGCCCAAAGTGTTCGAGGCGGTGCGGCGGATTGCCGCTCTCAACCTCAAAGCCGAGGTGATCGCCCACTCGCTGGCGACCCGCGCCGGCATCGAAAAGGCACATGCCTGCGGGGTGGACCGCGTCGCCGTGTTTTACCCCACCTCGCGCATCCACCTCGAGAGCAAACTGGGCAAGGACGAGGAGGCTGCCCTCAGCACGATTGTCGAGCACGTCCGCCTGGCGCGCAGTTTGGGGCTGAAGGTGCGCTACACCCCCGAAGACGCCAGCCGCACCGATTTCGAATTTCTGGCGCGGGTGTGCAACGCAGCCATTGCAGCCGGCGCCGACCGCATCAGTTTTGCCGATACGCTCGGCGTGCTGCGCCCGCACGAGACCTACGAGCGGGTCAAAGCCCTGCGGGCACGCCTGCTGCCCTGCAAAATGGATCTGCACTGCCACAACGACTACGGCTTAGCGCTGGCCAACGCCCTCGAAGGCCTGCGCGCCGGCGCCGACTGCGTTCACGTCACCGTCAACGGCATGGGCGAGCGCGCCGGCATCCCCGATTTGGCCGAAACGGCGCTGGCGCTCAACCGCTGGCTGGGCGCGGATCACTACAACCTGCGCCTGCTGCCCGAACTCTCCGCCTATGTCGAGCGGGTAACCGGCTTCTTCCTCGCCCCCAACAAACCGGTCACCGGCCTGAATGCCTTTGCGCACAAGTCCGGCGTGCACACCAACGGCGTGCTGAAAGACCCGCGCACCTACGAAAGCATAGACCCGGCGCTGCTGGGGCGCGAACGGCGCATCGTCATTGACAAATACACCGGCAAGCGCGCCGTCGCCGCCCGCTTGGAAGAGTACGGCCTGACCGTTCCCCCCGATCAACTGGAAACCATTGTGCAGGAGATCAAAGCGATTGGCGACGAGCGCAAAATTCTGCACGACGCCGATATTCTCGAAATCGCTGAGCAGGTTACCGGCCGGCGGCTGGACATCTTCCCGCGCGAGATCAACGCGATTGTGATGGTCTCGGTCGACTCGCACGTCTACACCGGCGCGGTCGTGCGCCGGCTGAAAAACCTCAAATATGTCTCGAATGTGTACGAGATCACCGGCGAGCAGGACATCGCCGCCTACATCAAAGTCCCAACCACGCTGGAATTGAACAACTTTATCGAAGAACTGCGCACCATGCCGGGCGTCAAACACACCGAAACCCGCGTGGTGCTGAAAAAACACGCCGATAACGGTTTATAGGAGGAGGACAAGCAAATGGGCACATTAATTGAAGAGATTTTCTCACACCGTCTGGGACGGAGCGTCCGCGCCGGCGAAATCGTTCTGTTGGACGTGGACTACATGATGAGCCACGACAACACCACCCCGCTGGCGATCAAGGCCTTTCGCGAAATTGGCAAACCGATGCGCGACCCCGACAGAGTCGTCATCCACTTCGACCATGCCTACCCGGCCCCCAACCTACAAGCCGCCGAAAATCAGCAGCGCATCGTCCAGTTCATCCGCGAGCAGGGCATTCGCCATTTTTATCGGCGCGGCGTGTGCCATCAGGTAATGATCGAAGAGGGCTTCGTGAGACCGGGCGGGGTGGTGATTGGGGCTGACTCGCACACCGTCACCTACGGCGGTTTGGGCTGCTTTGCCACCGGCCTGGGTTCCAGCGAAGTCGGCGCAGCCTGGATCACCGGCAAGTGCTGGTTCAAGACTCCCCCCACTGTGCTGATTCGCATCGAAGGCCAGCCGCAGCCGGGCGTCTATGCCAAAGATGTCATGCTGCATCTGGTTGGGTTGCTGGGTATGGACGGCGCCACCTACCGCGCCCTGGAATTCAGCGGATCGTACTGCCGCAGCCTGCCGGCACATGAGCGGCTGGTGTTTGCCAACATGTCGGTGGAGGTCGGCGCCAAGTGCGGGCTGTTTGCGCCGGACGAGATCACCCTCGCCTACCTGCAAACCCAGACCAAAGCCGCCCCGCCCTACGAACTGCCCCAGCCGGTCAATCCCGCCTACGAACGGGTCATCGAGGTGGACATCAGCCAATTGCAGCCGCAGGTCGCCTGCCACCCGGATGTGGATCAGGTGCGCCCGTTGAGCGAAGTGGCCGGCCTGCCCATTGACCAAGTGTTCATCGGCACCTGCACCAACGGCCGCTACGAGGACTTGGAGATCGCCGCCTCGATTCTGCGCGGGCGGCAGGTGCATCCCTATACGCGCGTGCTGGTGACGCCGGTCAGCCAGACGGTGTATGAGAAAGCCATGGCCAACGGCCTGATTCAGGTCTTTTTGGAGGCCGGCTGCACGGTCAACGCGCCGGGTTGCGGGGCCTGCATCGGACGGCACGGAGGCGTGCTGGCGGCTGGCGAGCGCGCCTTCACCACCATGAACCGTAATTTCATCGGGCGCATGGGCAGCCCGCAAGCCGAGATTTACCTTGGCAGCCCGGCTGCCGCCGCCGCAACCGCCATCGAGGGGCGCATTGCCGACCCGCGCCCCTATCTCAATTCCTGAACCAAAGGAGAATCATCATGGGACGCGTTTGGAAATTTGGCGATAATCTGAATACCGACGAGATCATCCCGGCCCGCTACAACATCACCATTGACGAAAAGGAGCTGGCCGCCAAAGTCTTTTGCGAAATCCGCCCGGAATTTGCCGCCAACGTGCAGCGCGGGGATGTGGCGCTGGCCGGCTGGAACTTTGGCTGCGGCTCATCCCGCGAACACGCGCCGGTGGCGTTGCGCGGCAGCGGCGTGCAATGCGTCATCGCCGCTTCGTTTGCGCGCATCTTCTTCCGCAACGCCATCAACATCGGCCTGCCGATTTTGGAGTGCCCGGCGGCGCTGGAAATCCCCGACGGGGCGCAGGTTGAGGTGGACTTGGCCGCCGGCCAAATTCGCGACCTGGACAGCGGCAAAACCTACACCGCTCAGCCGCTGCCGCCGTTTGTGCTGAAAATTGTCGCCGCCGGCGGACTGGTCAACTTCCTCAAAAGCCACTCGATTGAGGAACTGACCGCATGAGCCAGCCACAACCCGCCTACCCAATCGCCCTGCTGCCCGGCGACGGCATCGGCGGCGAGGTGCTGGAAGCCGCCCGTCAGGTGCTGGAAGCCCTGTCCATCCGCTGGGAATGGCAACTAGGCGCCATCGGCTGGGGCGCGTATCAGCAGTACGGCGATCCGCTGCCGCCGCAGACGCTGGAGTTGGTGCGCTCCTGCCGCGCCACGCTGTTCGGAGCGGTCACCACCCCGCCGGATGTGCCCGGCTACCGTTCGCCGATTGTGCGCCTGCGTCAGGAGCTGGATTTGTACGCCAACATCCGCCCGTGCCGCTCCATCCCCCACCCGGCTTCGCGCGAGGGGGTTGATCTGGTCATTGTGCGCGAAAACAGCGAAGACGCCTACACCGGCGAAGAGCGCCTGAGCGAGGACGGCGAGACCGCGCTGGGGACGATTCGCATCACGCGACGCGCTTCGCAGCGCATCGTGCGCGCCGCCGCGCAGGTCGCCCGTCAGCGCGGGCTGACCCGCCTGACCGTCGTGCATAAGGCCAACATCCTGCGCCAGACCAGCGGACTGTTCCGCCGCACCGCCCTGGAAACCGCCAGCGAGTTCCCCGATTTGCAGGTGGATGAAATGCTGGTGGATACCTGCGCGATGGAGCTGGTGCGCGCCCCGCAGCAGTTCGGCGTCATCGTCACCACCAACCTGTTTGGCGACATTCTCAGCGACGAAGCCTCGGCGCTGGTTGGCGGGCTGGGGGTGGCCTGCTCCGCCAATCTCGGCGAGCAGACCGCCGTATTCGAGCCGGTGCATGGCAGCGCCCCGAATTTGGCCGGCAAGGGCGTGGCCAACCCGCTGGCGATGATCGCCAGCGCGGCGCTGATGCTGGACTACCTCGGCGAAGGCGCGTGGGCGCGGCGGGTCGAGCGCGCCATCCGGCAGGCGATTCGCGCCGGGCAGGTTACGCCGGATTTGGGCGGCAGCCTGTCCACCCGCCAGACTGCCGAAGCGGTTATCCGCGCTATCTACACAAATGAAGAAGGAGAGGACTAATGCGGGTCGGATTTTTGTTCACCCGCCTGCGGGCGGAAGAAAAGTACCTGCTGGAGGAGCTGAACCGCCGTCCGCAGGTCGAAGTCGTAATGATCAACGATGACGAAGTCTTTTTCGACATTGCCGCTCACCCGCCGGCGGTGGATGTCCTGTTCGAGCGTTCGGTGTCCTACTCGCGCGGGCTGTACATCAGCCGCATCTTTGCCGCGCACGGCGTGCCGGTGATCAACCCGCCGTTGATCGCCGAACGCTGCGGCGACAAGTACCAAACCAGCCAGCGGCTGGTCAGCGCCGGCATCCCCACCCCGCGCGTGCTGATGGCCTTCAGCGCCGAGTCGGCTTTGGCGGCCTGCGACGCGCTCGGCTACCCGTGCGTGCTGAAGCCGGTCATCGGTTCGTGGGGGCGGCTGCTCGCCAAAGCCGATGACCGCGCCGCCGCCGAGGCGATCATCGAACACAAAGCCACGCTGGGCGGCGTTCAGCACCAGATTTTTTACATCCAGGAGTACATCGCCAAGCCCGGCCGCGACATCCGCGCCTTTGTGATCGGCGATCAGCCGATCGCCGCCATTTACCGCGCCTCGCCCAACTGGATCACCAACACGGCGCGCGGCGGCCAGGCCAGCAACTGCCCCATCACCGCCGAGATCGGCGAACTGTGCGCGCAAACGGCGCGCGCCATCGGCGGCGGCCTGCTGGCGATTGACCTGCTGGAAGACCCGCAGCGCGGCCTGCTGGTCAACGAAGTCAACCACACCATGGAGTTTCGCAACAGCATTGCCACAACCGGCGTGAACATCCCCGCCCGCATGGTGGATTACGTGCTGGCAGCCGCAAAACCGGAAAATTTACCGGATTCGGCGAACTTATGATATAAATTCCTGTCGAATCACGGAGCAGATTGAAGAACGGAGCAGATCGGCCAACCTTGAAACCATACGGCGTTGTCCTTGCGTCGTTTCTCTCCATGCTCTGCTTGGGCGGGGTGTATGCGTGGAGCATTCTAGCGGCGGAGTTCATCCGCGCCTATGCGTACCGAGCCGCGCAAACCCAGTTGATTTTCGGCACGCTGATCGCCGTGTTCCCGTTGACCATGCTGATTGTGGGAAGAATAGCGGCGCGACTCCGACCGCGTTGGCTGGCTGTCATCTGTGGCCTTCTTTTCCTGCTCGGCTACCTGATCGCGGGTTTGGGCAGCGCTTCCTTCCCAGTCGTCCTGCTCGGCATTGGCATTTTGGGTGGAGTGGCGACCGGCTTCGGCTACTGGACTTTCCTGACCATTCCAGTGCGTTGGTTTCCGCAGCGCAGCGGTTTGATTACGGGTATTTCCGTGGCTGGCTTCGGCTTTGGCGCGGTTGTCCTCTCCAGCCTGGCTGAGCTGCATTTCGCTGCCGGGCGGGATTTATCCCAATTCCTGCTGCTGATCGGCCTCGTCTATGGCCTTATTTTGATTCTCTGCGCCAATTTCATCGCATCCCCTCAGGATCATTCCGTCCGCGCCTCAAACCCAAACCAGCAGCCTATCTTTCAAACCCTGCTTTCCTCCCCCTCTTTCTACCCGTTGTTTTTCGGCATCTTTTTCGGCACTTTTGCTGGACTGATGATCATCGGCAATCTCAAGTTGATCGGCGCTCAGTTTCCGATCACAACCAGCGTTCTGGTCATGGGAGTCAATCTGTTTTCGGTTGCTAACTTTCTTGGACGAATCGGCTGGGGTTTCCTGAGCGATTATCTCGGCGCAACCGCTACCCTTTTCCTTGCGTTGCTCGTTCAAGCCGTTGCGATTTTCCTGCTGGGGGTATTGACTTTGAACGAAACCGCCTACCTCCTATTGTCATTTGTGGTCGGGTTTGGTTTTGGCGGGAACTTCGTCCTGTTTGCCAAGCAAACTGCCCAAATCTATGGGACTGAACGTCTTGGACTGATCTATCCGTATGTGTTTCTGGGCTATGCCATTGCCGGAATCATCGGGCCGCCGATTGGCGGCGGGCTGTACGACTTCTACGGCAACTTCTCAGTGGCCGCCTCGATTGCCAGCGGAGTTAGCCTTCTCGGCAGCCTCCTGTTTCTGTTCAGACTCAACTGGGTTAAAAACCTCAGGCTCACCCAGGGATAGCGGGTGAGCCTGTCAGGAAAGGAGAGACCCGTTTTTGGCAACCGATAATTGAAAAGGGACGGGTCTTAATCAGCCGTTGCCGCCAGCGCCGCCGAGCGACGTTTTTGCACATTGTAGCGCAAGCGGAAGGCTGTTCCGATGGCTGCAATCACGACCATTGCCGCCAAAACGCCGCCTACCCCAATCGTGTTGAAGTTTTCAGCCAGAAAACCGGTAACCAGCATATCCTGGCAGAAGTACAAGAAGGTGGAAGTGGCTCCGGTAACGCCCTCAACTCCCTGCAACTTGGCAACCGCATCCGCCCAGGGAGCGACAAAAATACCGGTAATGGTCGCCAAACCGCCCATGATAACCGTCGTGATGAACGTGCGCAACATGTCGCCCTTATTTGGAGCCGCCGCAAACACCCAGAAGAACAGCAGAGCCGGCAGGTCAGCCAGCGGCACGCTCAGTGTGCCGGGGATGATGAACGCCCAGGCAATCATGACGGGCACCATCAAAGCCGTGGTTGCCAGCACCGAGGTGTGGCCTACCGCAATAGCCGGGTCAACGCCGATGAACAGTTGCTTGCCTTTGGTGCGCGCCTGCATGAAAGCGGCTGCCGCTTCCGAAACCGGCACCAGCGCCTGCATCACGATACCCGACATCATCGGCAGCAACACGAGGGCGGTAGCCAGTTTGATCATCAGCATAACAATATCGCCCCACCAGAAGCCGGCTCCGATCCCCATCAGCAAACCGATAATTCCGCCCAACACCGCCGGCTCGCCAATGGCGCCAAACCGCTTTTGCACATATTCCGGGGTGAATTTTGCGGAAGAGGTGAAGGGCAGTTTGTCCAGCACGGTGGAAACGGCATGAGCGAACATGCCCCACCAGACATTGAAGCCCTGGTAGAAGGCGATGTTCTTGAAGCCGTAAAACTTTTCGGGATAGCCTTTGTTGGCGTACCAGTCGGTCACCATCAGGTTGACCCAACACCAGCCGGCAGCCACGATCAAAGAAGCCAGAACATTGCCGGTCAGCGCCAACATGATCAGAGCGCAAATTGTGGCTTCCCACGTGTCCCAGATGTTCAGATTGAGCGTATCGGTCAGATTGGTAACGATCAGCAGCAGGTTCACCGCAAGGCTGATGGCAATCACGGCATAGGCAATCGGGTGGCCGAAAGCAAAAGCCGCGTACGCCCCCCAGCCAATGTCGGTGTAGGTGAACACGCCGCCAAACCGCTCGGTCAGCGCCGAAGCCGCCGGCCCGACACCGGCCAGGAAAAAGTCCACAATAATATAAACGCCTTGAAAACCCACCGAGATCATCAAACCGTTGCGGATGGCGCGCACCGGCCCCAACCGAACCAGCAGGCCGATCAACGAGAAAACCACGAATATCATGAACAGCGCGCCAAGATTGACGACCGGCTCCAATAAGGTCTGAATGGTATTAAAAAATCCGTCCATCTTTTCTAATTCCTTCCTTTAACTTTGGAAATTGATTTACTGATTGGCTGGGGTAGCAGGAACATGTGGATACTTCAATAATCTCTCCTCCTTTTTACAACTAAACCAGGACGCCGCTAATCCTTGATTTTGGCAACAGCGTCAAAAATCTGGTCGAACAGTTCCTTTTGACCGATACCCGTCAGCAGCGGCACGCCGTTGAACACCGGCACATCGTCGCGCGGCGGAAGCACGGCCGTCGCCACGATGATGTCGGCCTTGGTGGATTGCAGCAGCACATCGGCATCGGCAACCTTGCCCTTCTTCACCACCACCGGAATGTTGCGCTTCTTGGCTTCTTCCTCGATTTTCACTGCCGCCAAAGTGGAAGTGGCAATCGAAGACCCGCACATGACTAAAATGACAGCTGCTCGATTCATCCTTGACTACATCCTTTCTTTAACCGTTGTAGATTGGAGTGAAATGGAATTTTCTTCGAAGTAATTCCGCAATTCTTTCAGCACACCCAGCACGTCTTCATGAGCGCCGATCGTAATGCGGAAATACTGATCGCCAGGCAGACCGCGGGCATTGACAAAACTGCGGGTAATGTACCCCTTGCCCAGCAGATATTCATAAATCTCACTGGCTTTCAACCCATTCGTGACCCGGATCATTACGAAGTTGGCCTGAGAGGGGATGGGATAAAAGCCGGGGAATTTTTTGAGCTCGTTGAAGAGAAACTCGCGATCTTCCTTGACGCGCCGGACATTTTCGCGAATGTAATCGGCATCGTCAATGGCGGCCATGGCGGCCACCTTCGTCACCAGCCCAATGTTGAGCGGTGTCCGCACGCGGTTGACGGCCTCGATCAATTCAGGGCGCGCCACAATCCAACCCAGCCGGATACCCGCCAGCCCCATCGCTTTGGAGAAGGTGTGGCTGATGACCAGATTGGGGTATTCGTCCAGCAAGTCTTCCACCGGGCTGTCGCCAAATTCGAAATAAGCCTCATCAATGGCAACCAGAATGCCGGTTTGGCACAGTCCGCGCACCAGTTCGCGGCTGATCTGGTGTCCATCCGGGTTATTGGGGCGAGAGACCAGCGCCATTTTGGTTTTCGGGGTTATCTTGGAGGTAAAGCTTTCCAGGGTGTAGTTGAAGTCCTGATCCACCGGCAAGACGCTGACCACACTGGCGCCGTAGAGCGGAACCCGCCGGGTATAGGGCGAGTAATCCGGGGTCGAAATGAGGATCTCATCGCCCTCATCCAAAAAGGCCTTGTACAACAAGTCAATGACTTCCATCGAGCCGTTCCCGCAGGTGATCCAGTCCGCACGGCCGGGCAAGCCGACGTATTCAGCCAGTTTGGCGCGCAGTTCCACATCGGTGTAGGGGTCTTCGGGGTAGTAATTCAACCGGTCGGCGATAGAACGCACCGCTTCGATTACTTTGGGCGAGGGCGGGTAAACCAACTCGTTACCCATCAGCCGGCGGTATTCCGGCTTTTGCCACCCCAGCCGAAAGTGATGCAGGTTGTAAATTTCTCCAACTTTTGCGGCTTTGCTGATAAATTTCGAGAGTTCCATGATGTTCGTCCTTTGTCTTTGAAAATCAATCGTAAAGCGCCGATCAAACGCCGGCTTGTTTGAGATGTTTGAGCAGAGAAGCCAGGCCGTCATCTTGTTTCAGTTGATGGAGCTTCTCAGCATCCGATATGAAATCCGCCAGCGCCGATAAAAACGCCACGTGATCATCCGGGTCGGAGATCGCGTGGTGGACGGCAGCGTCCGGGCACGGA